>OJPI01001090.1_pt1 | contig 15104 bp, 7 predicted proteins | sample 1598461 | NCBI WGS metagenome assembly OJPI01 (sample SAMN03922483, study PRJEB24848) | human gut metagenome | isolation source: stool sample | host: Homo sapiens | place: Germany | collected 2011-05 | reverse complement strand
ATCAGCGAATTAAAATATTTTACGGTAGAAAATATAAAGCAGGGACGAATAACCATCTGCAATAAAGGAAAATATCGAAAGATTTTTTTGCCTCAATTAATACGAAAAAAATTGTTGGTTTTTTGCAAAAAACAAAAAATCAAATCGGGATATATTTTTGCAACAAAAACAGGAAAACTGAAGAATAGAAGTAATATTTGGAAAGAGATGAAAATGCTTAAAAACAGTACGGGGATTAACGGAGAAAAAATATTTCCACATAATTTACGTCATTATTTTGCAAGACTCTACTATAGTGTTACAAAGGATATTACAGGGCTTGCAGATCTTTTGGGGCATAGTAATTTAGATATAACAAGAATTTATACAGCAACTACTGGAGAAGTTTATCAAAAGCAATTAGACGAAATCATTCGGGAGGAAAGAACAACATAATGTTAGTTATGTAGTTGCAATCTATACAACCAGATAAAAAATAATATTCTTAATTCCTTTTGTTATTATATCAAAGTAAATCTAAATGTCAACAGCAAAAAATATTTTCAGAAATTTGCTATATTTTCCTTAAATTAATAGAAATATCATTCAAAAAAAGCACAAAGATAGTTCCTGTATTCTTTCATATAAAATCATACTCGTTTTAGTAGAAATATAGTTTTGCTGCAACTACATAACTAACATTATGTTGTATGTCGTGCGATACAGGTATTTGAAAGAAAGAATACCTACCAGGTCGGCTTTTGTTTCAAGAGAATATTTCGTCACATTACATCAGAGTATAAGAACTAGTTTTGATAAATATAACGACAAAAGCAGAACAACCTCCATGAAAATGGATGGTTTTTTTTGTGCGTTTTTTTTTAGAAAAATTTGTTTGAAAATCAAAGAAATTATTTTTGTTCTGATTGAATAGGAAACGGGAGGATGAGTATGCAGCTTAATATCACAACAGACTATGCAATTCGAATAGTTCTCTATCTCGGACAAAGTCAGGAAAAGCTATCGGCAAATCAAATTTCTGAAGATATGTGTATTCCCAAAGGATATTTAGAAAAGGTTTTAAGAAAATTAAAGAAAGCCTCTTACGTATCAGCGGATCTGGGAACAAAAGGCGGATATTATCTAAATAAGGGACTAGAGGATATTACATTGGGGGAACTCATACGAGAGATGGAAAATACCGTGAAAATCAATCGGTGTTTAGACGCAGATGAGTATTGCAGCAGAGGCGCTGAGACGACGTGTAAGATTCGAAAGTATTATGCTAAAGTGCAGGCAGAAATGGAAAAACGTGTTTTCAACATTTCTTTAAAAGAAATATTAGATACTAACTAAAACAAGAATAAAGAATGGAGAGGTACTGATACAATGAGGATGCAACCTAAAACCAAAATATTAAAACGGATTGTGGCTATGTTTTTGGTTTGTGCCATACTCGTTCAATCAACCCCAGTATATGCACAAAAAGAAATCCAGGATATGTGGTTTGATTTTACTGGAAATCAAGAGGGGGATTCTTTAACAGAAGAAAATGAAGTGATGGGCTCTGATGAAGTGGAAGGATACGAGAGCGAAGAACCACTTGAAGAAGAAACGATTGAGGGCGAAACTGAGGGAATGACCGAGGGCGAAGCTGAGGAAGAGATCGAGGGGGGATTTGAGGAAGAACCTGAAGGCGAGACAGAAGAGGATACGCTCCATGCGGATGTTTTTGAAAACGGGAAGATTAAAATTTATAACCTGAAACAATTATATGCCATTGGAACGAATCAGGTGGTGATGGATGGAGATGCTTCGGAAGATGCATTTGGAATGGGAAATGCGATTTCAGAGGAAAAGCCGGTTATCTATTCCGCAGATGCAGACTATAAGCTGATGAATGAAATTGTGCTGGACAGCCATGAGCCATGGGTGCTTCCAGAGAATTTTACCGGAAAATTTTCCGGTAAAGGAGGCGACGAGTCTTCTCCGCTTTACGATGCAGATACGGATACCGTTTATGTGTACAATAACGCTCAGCTGCAGGCAATCGCAGCTGAGGATGCAGAAGACAAGCCGATTATGTCAAAGGATATGATTGCTTCTGAATTTGGAAAAGGCGGGCTTGTTTATGCGGATGGAAGCACAACAGACATCATTGGTGAGACAGGCTTTCGCTATGAGGATGCGGACATCATTGTGGACGAGGAAGGAGACTATCTTACATATAGTTCAGAGCATACCTATGTGCTTTCCCCTGATTTTTCCGGAGAAAACTGTGACGATCTGGAAAAATGGAAAAAAGAGCAGATTTTTAAGAATGGAAGAATTCAGATTCATAACTTAGAACAGCTGTATGCGATTGGAAGCGATCAGGCTGTTACAACTGGTGACATCAGAACAGAAACCTTTGGTACTGGAGAGGAATTGTTTTATCCGGAGGAAACACAGGAGAACAGCAAGCCTTCTGCGGATGCTGAGGCAGCAACGCCCAGCAATGCCGAGACAGCAACTCCCAGTAATGAGTTGTCTGAATCAGAGACCAGGACTGCTTTTTCAAAGAGAGTGAAGCTGGCAACCTCCAGCAATGCGGAGGAAGCTGGAAAGGCGGTCACCTATTCTCTGGATGCAGATTATGAACTGGTAAACGATATTCCTATGGAGTCAGGTGCTTTATGGACCTTGCCGGAGGGATTTACGGGCAGCTTCAGCAAAACGCCCAAAGAGGATGCAAGGCTGTACGACGAGGAAACGGATACCATCTATATTTATAATAATTATCAGCTTTTGCTTGCCACCTCAGAAAAGGCAGAGCAGGAGCCGATCCTGTCAGGTGATATGCTGCCGGAACGCGTTGGAATCGGTCAGCCTATTTACAAAGGGGTTGCGACTCCTTCCAATGCAGAGATTGCAACTTCTTCTAATTCAGAATCAGAGAACAGCGCAGAATACCTTACCTACAGCGGAGAGCACAATTATGTGCTGAGCGCAGATTTTACGGAGCAGATGCCGGGATTGATGGCGAACCAGTATGTTCAGGGAGCTGAAAACGAGGTGCAGAAAGCCGGACGTGAGTATATTGGACAGAACTATGTGACCATCGAAGGCGAAAAGTATATTTTAATAGGAAACGAGCAGCAGCTTCGGGCAATTGGAAGCGATAAAAGTGTGACGCCGATGCTGTTTCTGCGGACGGAAGCAAAATTGCTGATTCTTCCACTGGGGACTAAAATTGTTCCCTATTATCCGGGGGATGCAGATTTTAATGTGAACAGCTTCCTGGATACTGGCATCAAGGGGGAGGATATTGAAAAAGGCAGTGAAGACTTCCAGTATAAACAGCAAAGCAACGAGGAAAAGAAAAAGGAACTCATGAACATTGACTGGGGTTCCGATACCCTGCTGGGAGAAATTGTGGACATCGTCGGCGGATTGCTTGGGGGCATCCTTGGAAGTCTTTTGGGCTCCCAGGAACTGGTAGGGTTAAAGATTGATGAAAAGAACACCCCTTCCATCGGTGCTAGTGATGGCGGTTTATTGGGTGGAGCGGAATATACCTCTTTCCGTGATCTGGAAAAAGAATACAAGGATTTAAAATATTCCTCCGACGCCAACTACATCATCTTCCGCGACATCGACCTGTTACAGGGCGACTATTCCAACGGGGAAGACGATGGGTGGACGCCAATCCATTTTTCCGGAAAGCTGGAAGGCCGGTTGAATATGCAGGCGAATGTTTCCCCGACGATTACCAATATCCATGTGGAACAGACTGGCAAGCTGGATATGGAGACCACCAGCGGCATCGGCTTCTTTGGAACCATCTCCAATAAGCTGGATGAAAATACACTTGGTTCTGCGGGAACGGCAGTGGTGAAAAATATTCGTCTGGAAGAGGTGCGTGTGGACAATCAGTCCACAGAAGTAGATGCAAATGTGGATTCCCTGGTAGAAGGGGTTCTTGGGCTCTTGGGCGGACTGGTCGGCGGATTATTGGAAGGCTTAGGCGCGCTGCTGCCGATCATCGGCGATTTGAAGTTAGGTGACGTCATCAAAGACCTTCTGACCCTGAAACAGAAAAGTCCGGATCTGTTTGCCACAGGAAGCTTTGCAGGCAGGATTGTAGGAGATGTCCATGTGGAAAACTGCGTGGTAAATAATGCGTCTGTTTCCAGTGCAAAAGGTATTTCCGGCGGCTTTGTGGGCTTTACTGAGGGTGTGGAAAAATACGACGGTTTATCCGGTTTGCTGGGAACTGTTGTAAAGGTATTGTCTACCCTTTTAAATATCGTGCCGGGCGTGGGACTGGGCGATTTGATTACGATATTACTGCAAAATGATGTTCCGCTGGGCAATCTGATTCCCACAGGTTATCACAATCCTGTGATTACCGGCTGCAGCGTGACCTTAGAAACCGGAACAATCGGCAATATCGGTCAGGACTACAACGGCGGCTTCGTTGGAATCCAGACGGGCACGAAGATTTCTGATTGTTTTGTTTCAGGGCTGACATCGGTGCAGGCGAAAAACGGTGCAGGCGGTTTTGCAGGCTTAGAGCGTGATGCCATTATCAAGGGACTTTTGAATGACGCAGGCATTACCCTGTATGAAATCGATGCAAAATCGAGACAGGAAAATTGCAGAGTAACTGGTCAGAATCTTGCTATTGAAGCGGATGAATTTTATGCAGGCGGCTTTAACGGCGCGATGGCAAACAGCATCAGTACCAACTGCGTTGTAACAGATTTGCAAAGCGTAAAGGCAAAGAAGTACGCCGGAGGCTTTGCGGGAAGAGCGACCATCGGATTCGGCACGACCCTGGGCGGCGAGGATGAGAAGAAGCCGACGCTGGTGGATTCAGTATCCAAGCTTCTGGCAAAGGTACTGGCGTCCGGCAGTGAGGCTGAGAAAAACCAGCTTTTAACCCTGGCGGGTGTGATGCCATCAAAGATTTACGGCTGTACCGTAGAGGGAACCGGACTTGTGGTTGAGAGCAGCGAAGATTATGCCGGAGGCATGATTGGTCAGGGCGACGGCGTGAAGATTATCCCAGTCGAACTGGCTGCTGAAAACATTGCGGCGGACGGCGAGGTAAATACCGAAAGCGCTGCAGATTTCGGCGGAAAGGTTGCTGGATTACATGAGGTAAAAGCAAAGAAATATGCCGGCGGCGTTGCCGGAAGTGTTGTGACGGCGGACGCAATCGGTGTGTTAAACAATACCCTTGGCGTTGGACAGTTCATTCCTTTTGAATTATCACAGGTTTCAGTGGAAGGAAAAGACTGGTCTGTGACAGCCACAGAGAAATACGCGGCAGGAGCCTGTGGTCTCATGCTTGGCGGAACAGCCGACATGGTAACGATAAACAGAGTTCAGAGCATTGAGGCAGGCAATTATACAGGCGGCTTTGCCGGAAGAACCGGAGCGTCGAGCCTTGCGTCAGCAGGAGGTCTGGACATTCTTGGTCTTGTAAAGCTCAATAACGTATTGTCGCTGGCAGACGGAATACAGGTTACTATAAAGAACAGCGAGATTACAGGTGTTGACAGTGGACTGACGGTTCTTTCTGATGGAACAGCGGCTTTGACAGATGGAGAAGATTTTACAGCCGGAGGTTTTATCGGAGAATCGGTGGCCTCTGTGGTGGAAGCTTCCCATGTGAAAAAATTAAAATCTGTTACTGCAAAACATAGTGATACAAAAGGCAGCTATGCAGGCGGTTTTGTGGGACGATCCCACACGGGAGGCCTGGCTGGCCTTGCGCAGGAGGATGAGGATGGAAAACTGAAGCTTCCAGGTATTTTAGAGGTGGATTCCCTGCTGAATTTAGTACCTTACCTGCTTCCGAAGTATACGGATACGACCGTAACCTTTGTATCGAATGAAGGTGAACCGCAGGTAGATGGACAGCTTGCAGGCGGCTATGCCGGAGCGATGCAGAGCGGAAAGGTGGATAACAGCACAAGTGCAGAAGCTTATGCGGTCTATGGACTGGAACAGGTCAAGGGCGAATCCCATGCAGGCGGCTTTGCCGGAAAAGTGGATGCCGGAGCGACTGCTTCCTCAGACGGCTTAAATCTTCTGGGCGGTATTTTAAATCTGGATATCAGACAGCTGCTCAATGTGCTGCAGGTTTATATCCCGATCGTCCAGTCGGCGGGCGTAAAGTCGGCTGATAAGGGCTTTACGGTAGAGGCAACAGACCCAGACAGCTATGCCGGAGGCTATCTCGGTTATGGCGGCGGTGTGCAGATTAAGGACTCGAATGTAACATCCTTAAAGCATACGAAAGTAACCCCGCCAGGGGACAGTCTGGAATCTGTAAACGGCGAAAGCTATTTTACAGGAGAATCCCAATACGCGGTCAAGGGCGGAAAATACGCCGGAGGATATGCGGGCTGCGTAGATATCGATTCTGCTGCAGCAGTGGGCGGCGGCTTAAAGCTTCTTGAAAATATTAAGCTGACGAACCTTCTGGAAGCGCTGAATGTGGTTGCATCCACCATTGAAAATTCTGACGTTACCGGCTGCGTGGGCGGTTATTCCGTACTGGCAGACGGCAGCGATGATAACAATAATAATCTGGGAAAAGCCGGAGGCTTTATCGGGGAAATGTCCGGTACAATCATCAAAAACAGTGATGCAAACCTGTTTGCTTATGTCATTGGACGGGAGGCGGCAGGCGGCTATGCCGGTCTTATGGAGCCGGGAAATGTTGCTTCGGTCTTAGAGGATGCCAGCATTTTAGACGGGCTTTTAAATGTGACAGACAGCCTTGCCAATCTGGTGCAGTCCTTTATTCCGATTATTAAGGACAGTGAGACGACCAGCGTCCCCTGCGGCGGCGCAGTTCGGGCGGACGGCCTGACTGATACCCTGTGTGTGAGAGGTCTTGCCGGAGGCTATGTGGGCTACAACCACGGTGGAAGAATCTTAGGCAATGCGGCAGAAGGCGGCAAGGAATGTGCCGCTGTCCGGATTCGTTCCGTATACGGCGGCGAATTTGCCGGAGGCTTTACCGGACTTATGGAAACGGCAGATCTGGCAGGAACCGGAAACCTGAAGCTTTTATTCGGGCTCTTAGAGACCAGCAATGTGCTGAGCCTTCTGGGGGCTGTCTATCCGACAGAAACCAATACAGCTGTTTACGGCCCGCTCAGAAAAATGGATATGGAAACATGGAACAAGTGGGCGGCAGCGGTCGGAAGCAACGGCGTTTACGGGGATCAGTTCCCGAATACGACTGTCAGCACTGAGGAGGAACTGAAGGAACTCATCAAGAAATATGCTTACGGCTACAATGTCAAGGCGGGAAGAACCAGTGTCGGAACGCAGGATATGGAGGCGGGCGCAGCCGGTGGCTATGTAGGCCGGATGAAGGCCGGAGTGGTTACGAACGCTCATGCCTGGGATGCGAAAAGCGTCATTGCCTATACCAGCGCCGGAGGCTTTGCCGGAGAGATGAAAACCGGCGGCGTTGCTGAGGTGGGAAAGGTTTCCCTGCTGGGACTGGACATTACCGGTTCTATCAGCGCAGTGCAGACCTTTGTTCCAGTTATCAGGAATTCCGATATTACCGGCTTCCAGTCAGGAATGACGGTGAAGGCGACGGGAATCCCGGCTAAGGATTCTACATTTAAAATAGAAAAGGTCGGCTATGCCGGAGGCTATGTAGGCCATATGCTGGGCGGACAGATCTGGGGCAACTGGTCTGAGGCAAGTACGTTCAGCGCAACAGACGCTGTGCCGGCCCCGAATAATAAACGCTGTTTTGTGGCGAATTTAAGAAAAGTAGAAGGCACAAAGGCCGTAGGCGGCTTTGCAGGGCAGATTGACCCGGCGAGCGCGGCGGCTCTGGATACAGCCAGCAGTGGCGGCCTGTTGGGCGGACTGCTTCAGAACCTGATTAAAACCCCAGGCGATTTACTGTCCCTGCTGAATACAACGATTTCTACCGTGCGGGGCGCAGACGTCAGCGCATGGGATGATTGGGGAATTGTGATTAACGGCGCTTATACGGACGGCTCCAACAATACTGCCTATGCAAAGGCGGCCGGAGGCTTTGCCGGAGAAATCAACGGCGCAGTTATCGGAGAAAAAGATAAGCCGAATAATGGCATTCATGTAACAAATATCAGAAGCGTTACAGGCGGCGAGTATGCCGGAGGATTTTTCGGTCTGGCAGACGTATCCGCAGTATTGCAGGTAAGTGAAGGAGATACAAGCATTCTGGCGGCTCTCCTGACCCTTGGAGGCACAAGCGTACTGGATGCCTTCCGAACTTATGTCTATGATTCCGATGTGTCAGGCGCAAAAGATGCAGGTCTGGAGGTGCAGGCAAGAGACAGCAAAAAGACAGAATATGTCAATGACCCTGTTTATTCCGGTTCAGCCGGAGGCTTCGGCGGAGCGCTGTTAAACGGCTCTGTGAAAGCTTCCGAGGTAACGAACCTCCGTAAGGTCAATGGCATGAACTATGCCGGCGGATTTATTGGCCATCTTGGTAAGAGCGGTACGGTAGATTTGGATAAACTGGGCGCATTAGGAGATTTACTGAGCGCAGGCGCAGGAGTGCTGGATATCTTCGGCTCTCATGTGGATAGGTGCAGGGTTTCCGGCGTGACAGAGGGCTTTACTGTACACAGCGACAACACCATAGATAAAAAGGATAAATCAGAAATTGCCGGAGGCTTTACCGGTTATGCAGATTTGGGCAGACTGTCCAAAAATGAAGTGACCGGATTAAAGCAGGTAACAAGCGGACAGATTGCGGGCGGCTTTGCAGGAAAGACAACCTTTGCTTATCTGGCAGATATTAAGCTGGATTCTGAGCTGGTCAAGGGACTCGTGAAAGCTGTGAATCAGATTTTGCAGGCTCTGCAGCTGGATAATTTGCAGAAGGGCGACGTAATTAAGATTGATTTGGGAATCATCAAGGTCGAGGCTCTGTATGACGGAGAGCTGGTATCTTTAAATCTACTGGGACTGGATATTAAGGTTGGCCTGGCAAAGGATAAGAGCCTTGCTACCATTTATATCGGCGACAGCAAGATAGAGATCAACTGCTCTGAGGGCGGCACCATTGATGAGGAAAGCCTGAAAAATGAAATCAACATTTCACTGATTAAGGCAAACCGGACAAAAATCGATTCCTGTACGGTGACTGGTGTGGATATCGGCTATGACGTCTACGGCGGCGGCGCAGGAAACCGTGGAAACGGCACAGGCGAATATGGCATTGCCGGAGGCTTTGTAGGCTGGAACAACGAAGGTCTGCTGGAAAATAATAACATGTATTTCGCGGACGTTGTCCGTGGCGCAAAGGATCTGACCGGCCCCTTTACCGGAAAATCAAGCCTGAAATCCAACTGGGAATTTAACGATGTGGAAGGCATTGAAGGCAATGAAAACTATTACCGGATTTATCGGGACGGAGATACCGCCTATGAAAAGCTGCTCGGCGAATCACTCAATGAGCTTCAGCACAAACGTGAGACAATGGATTCATGGAAGAATGTTTATACCATCCGCCACATGACGGAAAACAAGGTTGTGAAGTTTACGGATCTGAGGGACGCTGTGATGAGCAGCAATGCAGAAGGAGTAGAAGATTTACCTGCCAATGTTTATCAAGAAGATGGCGCTATGGCGGTGCTTATGAACAATACTCCTACCGATCCTACAGAGCCCGGCGGAGGTCCGGCAGTTCCGGATATCCAGGATCCCTGTAAAGACCTGATTGAGCTGAGGCTGGAAAAGGTGTGGAAGGGAGATAAGCCGGAGGATCGTCCAAAGGAAGTGGTGTTCCAGATTACAAGAAGTTATGAAGTAAATGGAGAGACGATTACGGATGAAACCTTTAACGAGGAAGTTATCCTGACCGCGAAAGACGCCATCACAGAGGATGTGTGGGAACAGATCCTTTCTGGACCAGAGTATACCGCATACCATGTGGGCGAAAATGAAGAGCATTATTATTATACTTATCATATTACCGAAGCCAAGTTAGATGGCTATGAAACAACTGTTAAATATCGGGGAGATAATCACTACGATATCACAGTTACCAATACGAAGAACTGGTTTGACCACGTTCTTCCAGAAACAGGCGGCATGGGAGTCACCTGGATTTATGCGGTAGGAATTCTGCTTCTGGCAGTTTATGGCATCATGGAGTACAGGAAGAGAAGATGCCAGAATGCAGAGTTACTATAAATTCAAAACAAAGGAAAAAGGAGAAACAAAAATGAGAGCTATGAAAAAAGCGACCAAAAGAATGATAGCACTGTTTCTGACTGCTATCATGACACTGGCAATGGCAGCAACGTCCTTTGCCACAATGACAGAGCCGATGCCGGCAGCAGCAACAGAAAAAGGAAGCCTGACAGTAAATGTAAATGAGAGCAATACGTTAGAGGGTCAGATAATCAAGCTGTATAAGCTGTTTGATTTGAGCGTTAGTGGTGATCATTATGCATATAGTGTCAATGAGACTTATAAAAATGCGATTGCAACTGCATTAGAGATGGAGGATACATCAACCAGCGAAGCCTTATATAACAAGCTTGCGAAATACACGAGTAATTCTGCCGAAATTCAGAAATTTGCAGATGACTTTACAACAGCTGCACTGACAGCAGGCACTGAAGCAACAGTAACTTCTGAAAAATTAGGTAAAGTTACAGAGCATAAGTTTGAAAACTTAGCATATGGTTACTATCTGGTATACCAGACAGGAACAAAAGAAATTCAGTCCTCTCTGGTATCTGTAGATAAGGAAAATGCAGAAGTTAATCTGAAGGGTGAGGCTCCCAGCATCGAGAAAACAGCAGATAAAGAAACTGTTGAAATCGGTCAGGTTGTAACCTATACCATCAAAGGAACCATTCCGGATACAACAGGCTATGACTCTTATGTTTATAAAATCAAGGATACCCTGACAAATGGTCTTGATTTTGTAACGGATGCTCAGGGTGAGACACTGGCTACTAATCCTTATCTTGTATCTGTAAAGATTGGCGAGGCTGATGCTGCAGAACAGTCCGCTGTTTTAAGCGGAGAAGGTAACCGTACAATGACCTTAGATCTGTCTACGTGGATCAAAAAGAACCAGGAAAGCAAGGGACAGGAGTTTACCGTTACCTACTATGCAAAAGTAAATAGTGATGCAGTAGTAACAGAGAAGAACAGCGCGTCCTTAGAGTATGGTAACGATCCAGACAACACAACTACCACAACTCCGTCTGAAGCAGAAACACCAACCTATCCGCTGGATATCAATAAAAAAATTGCAAATTCAGAAACTATGCTGGCAGGCGCAACCTTCCGTTTATATAAATCTGAAGAGGATGCAAAGGCGGCTAATGATAATGCAATCAAAGTAATTGAAGGCACCCCAGAAGGAAGCTATACCGTTGCAGAAAACCAGGTTGATGGAAATATGGACATGGTTACTGTAGCAAATCCAGTAGATGAGGGATACAACTTACGCCTGAACGGTCTTGCAGCTGGAACCTACTGGTTAGTGGAGACTGATGCACCGGCAGGCTACAACAAGCTGACAGCTCCGATCAAGGTAACGATTACAAAGAGTGGAGATGAAAATGTAAACAACTGGACATTGACCAAAGGTGAAGACGTGGAACAGGATAAGATCATCGACGTCGAGAACAGCACTGGAACCCTTCTTCCTGAGACTGGTGGTATGGGTACCGTTCTCTTCACGGTAGTTGCTGTGGTAATGATTCTGGGCGTAGCAATCAGCTTTATCAGAAGCAGAAAAATTGAAGAGTAATATCTTTTGAAGTTCTTTAAAATGGTCCGATACCTTACAAAATTCGTAAGGTATCGGACTAATATGGTATAACAGCAGGGAGAATGAAATGAGTAAGAAACAAGAAAAAAAGAAAAAAAAGAATAGAAAGTTACAGGATGCAATTCGGATTTTAGTTTTGCTGATTGCATTCTCCGTACTGTTATATCCGACGGTCAGTAATTACCTTTATCAAAAAAACCAGTCAAGGGTTATTTCCTCCTATGATGAGGAGGCAGTAAAGCACAGCGGAGAGGAAAATGAAAGGATGCTGGCAGCTGCCAGAGCCTACAATCAGGAAATGCTGAGCAATATCGAGCTTTTGGATCCCTTTGGGCCAGGAAAAAAGGAAGTCAATGAATATTATCAGAGTATTCTGAATGTCAATGGTTCTGGAATGATGGGATATATCCGAATTCCGATTATTAAAGTAGAGCTTCCCATTTACCATGGAACCAGTGAGTCTGTTTTACAGGTAGGGGTAGGACATTTTGAAGGAACCTCTCTTCCTGTTGGAGGAGAAAGCACACATTCCGTTCTCACCGGTCACAGGGGACTTCCCTCCAAGCTTTTGTTTACGGATATGGATAAGCTGAAGGAAGGAGACGTTTTCTATATTAAAATACTGGGAGAAACCTTTGCTTATGAGATTGACCAGATCCTTACAGTGCTGCCGGAGGAAACGGATGCTTTGACCATTGAAGCAGGGAAGGATTATGTGACTCTTGTAACCTGTACTCCCTATGCTGTAAATACACACCGTCTTCTTGTGAGAGGTCATCGAATTCCATATGAGGAGGCTGTGCAGGTAACGGCAGATGTTACGGTAGAGGCGGAGCTGCCCTTCCAGGTAAAGATGCTGATAGGCGCAAGTGTACTTTTGGTTGTAATTTTTGCAGTATCCTGTATCTATGCGGCGGGAAAGAAGAGAAAGAAAGCAGCAGAAGAAGAGATAGAAACCAGGAGGGATGAACATGTTTAATCACAGACTGAATCTGAAAAAGCTTGTATGCGGCTGTCTCCTGATAGTTGGATGTCTGGTTCCGGCTATAAGCGGGCTGGCAGCGGGGGCTGGTTCCATTCAAATATCGTATCATGGCAGGACGGATGATGAGACGGTTGTTTTATCTGATACGCCTTTTGTGCTGTATCATGCAGGAGGCTGGAGCGAGGGAGGCTGGACGTTATCGGAGGATTTTCAGGGGTCAGGAGTGTCGCTGGAGAATCCAGATTCCTCAGAGAGGAAAGAACAGGCGGAAAAGCTTTACGCCTATGCGGTGAAGGAGAAGCTGCAGGGAAGGGAGCAGAAGACAGATAAGGCGGGAATTACGAAATTTGAAAATCTGGAAAAAGGGCTTTATCTGATTGCACAGACCCGGAAAATCAGGAAGGGCGACCTGGAATTTTACTCCTCTCCTTTTCTGGTTTGTATGCCAGGAACTGAAAATGGAGAAGAGGTATGGGAGCTGATCATAGAGCCTAAGAGTGAATGGAACGATATTGGTTCCGGAGGCGGAGATTCTGAAGGAGGCGGTTCTGGAGGTGGCTCCGGCGGCGGTTCTGGAAGCGGTTCCGGAGGCGGAAATCCTGGCGGAGGCTCTGGCGGCGGAACAACAGTTGTACCCGGCGGCGATCCGATTGAAACCAGTCCGGCAGAAGAGAGCGAGCCTCTTCCATCACTGGAAGAAGCAAATGAGATTGCCAAGAATGGAGAAACACCAAAAACGGGAGATACCTCTTTGCTGGAAATCTGGGTTGTTGTGCTTGCAATCAGCGCGGCAATTATAGGACTTTTAGGATGGCTGATTGTGCGCATCAGGATTTCCGAAGACAGAGATACAAGTTATTCTGAGACAGATAAGAAAACAAAGAAGAGATAATTGACTTTGGTATGAAAGACGGGGATGTGTGTGTGGCTCCCCGTTTTTTCATTGGGAGATGATTTGGATATGAATAAGAAGAAAAAAACAAATTTAAAGAAAATGCTGATTTTCCTTCTGGGCAGTTTTGTGCTGCTGTTTTGTATATCGGCTTTTCAGGTGGTAAGGATTTTCAGCAATTTGCAGGAGGAGGAGAAAGAATTTGCTGCTTTATCTGCCTGGAAATCGGAAGCTTATACACCAGAAAATCCTGCAGATCATACAGCGGCAGCAGGAATATCGGGAGATGGGGAAGGGAGAATGTTGGAGGCCTATGAGGCCCTCTATCAGAAAAATCCGGATCTGGCAGGCTGGCTTCGTATTGACACAACAAAGGTGAACTATCCGGTTATGTTTACGCCAGAGGATCCGGAATATTATCTGCACCGATCCTTTGATAAGGAAAACTCTGTAAGCGGAGTTCCATTTATTGGAGAAGGCTCTTTTGCAGACAGCACCAATATTATGATATACGGTCATAATATGAAAAATGGAACGATGTTTGCGACGCTTTTGAAGTACGCTCAAAAGGAGTTCTGGAGAGAACATCCAGTGATACAGTTTGATAATTTATATGAAGAAAACATGTATGAAATTATCGGGGCCTTTTACAGTAAGGCATACCTTCAAGAGGAATCGGGAGTTTTTAAATATTATCAATATCCCGATTTAAGTACTCCGGAATTATTCGATGAATATTATGCGCAGGTAAAAAAGGCTTCTTTATACGACACAGGGATAGATGCTGAGTTCGGAGAACAGCTGCTTACACTGTCAACCTGCAGCTATCATGTGAAAGACGGGCGTTTTGTAGTGGTTGCCAGAAAAATGAGGAATTAGGTCTGACTGTACTGGCAGACCTAATTCCTCATGGCTTTTTTCTCATGATTTTTTCCAAACCATCGTATATTCTTTTTCTCCTGTAGCTTCCTCCATTCCTTCTGACAGGATGGAAAAGCCCTCTCTGTCATAGAATGCGGCTGCCCGTGAGTTTTTCTGATAAACATTCAGGGAAAGCGTGTCATAGTTCTGCTTCGCATAAGTCAAAAGCTGCCTTCCGATTCCGCAGGAACGGCAGTTTTTGGCTACGAAAATTCCGGCAATATAGTTGTCTATCATGCCAAGAAAGCCCAGTATCTTTTCGTCTGTAACATAGACAAAAACCTTTGACTGGAGCAAGGCCTTTTGTACCTCGTGAAAATGAGAGCGCCAGTAACCATCCGGTACAAACGGATGCGCGTCTTCATTTCCAGAAAGCCACAGCTTCATAACCTGTTCAGTATCTGATGTCTGAAATTCTCGAATCATGGTTTTTCTCCTTATATTTATAACATCATTTCCAGATGTTTTTTTAATCCGTCACGATATTTCTTTGTAAGAGCTAAATATTGCTG
>OJPI01001088.1_pt1 | contig 15139 bp, 10 predicted proteins | sample 1598461 | NCBI WGS metagenome assembly OJPI01 (sample SAMN03922483, study PRJEB24848) | human gut metagenome | isolation source: stool sample | host: Homo sapiens | place: Germany | collected 2011-05 | reverse complement strand
GTCGGCAGCGTCAGATGTGTATAAGAGACAGTCATAATCCACTACCCCGCGAGCATTGCGCAACGTATTCAAAGGAATCACAGCCTGAGATAATTCCATACCGTCGCGGACATTCGCTTCGGCTTCTATCAGATACATCTCAGCAGCACGCATCAACACCAAATCAGCTGTATCGTCCGCACGCATATGGAACTTTTTATATCCCAGATATCCTTCGCGCATCCACTGAAACAAAGGCAAACGGATGTCACCTTCAACAAAAGTATCTTTCAAATGAGGATCGGCCATGAAACTACTGTAAGCTCCGACGTATGTCGCATCCAAATAGTAAAAATTATAACTCGCATCCGATTGAGAAGGGATTTGAGGAAATCCCCATATCCACTCTTGATTGGAGATATTATTGAATCCCTCATATTCGGCAGTAGTCGTCATCAATGAATAGTCCTTACGAGCAGATGCGGCAGCCTTTGCAGCTTCCTCCCACTGCCCGGTCAGCAAATAGGCACGGGCCAAAAGTCCGTTTACCACAGCCAGATCCGGTTTGAACTTCTGGTTATCACCGCTCCGAACGTAATTCTTCAAATAATCCTGCGCCAAAGCCAAATCCTCGAAAATACGTTGGTAGACTTGAGCTACCGTTGATTTCCCTTTCGGAACGGTAGTGTTATTGCTCGGCTCAGTATAAATAGGTACGCAAGGCGCATCTTTATCTTTCAAATACGTGAACTGATAATGTTGCACCAAGTGCAGATAGCAAAAGGCACGCAGGGCCAACGCTTGCCCTTGAGCCTTCCGGAGTTCTTCCGAATCCCCTTTAATGGAAAGAGCCGTGTTGCAGTTGTCTATCGTTTTATACATCAGGTACCAGGCAAATTCCGTTCTGCTGTTTGAAGATATAGCAATGTCATCGAACTGATACGAAGAATTGAAACCGTATTTCGGACGGGAAACGACATCACTTGCCATCATGTCATCCAAACACTGAAGCGCACGATAACCGATATTGGCATAAGTACTCGAATAGTCAAACAGATTATACCAGGCACCGTTCACAAGCGCCTCCGCATTTTCGGGCACAGGCACTTTCTCGGAACTCACCGCATCTGTGGGATCTGTATCCAGGAAACTGCTACTGCAACTCGTTGCCAGAAGAAGTCCGGCAATGGCTGCCAGAATAGATTGTATTTTTATTTTTCTCATAATTTAGTCTGATTTAGAAAGCAATGTTAATACCTCCGGAAATAGTCCGCATAGCCGGATAACGATAATAGGTAATTCCGGTAATTCCCTGTTCGGGATCCAATCCTTGATTCTTGTGAATGGTAAATAAATTATCTCCTTGCACATACACCTGCACACTGCTCAATGCCAGCTTACTGATCCACGGTTTGGGCAGGTTGTAAGAGAGCGTCAGGTTTTTCAGCCGCATATAAGAATTATTCTGCAAGAACCGAGTGGACGCCGAGTTCCAGTTATTGGAAGTCGTACTTAGAGCAGGCACGTCCGTGTAGCGGTTGTCCGGTGTCCAACGTCTTAGGATTTCAGTCGACCAGGCACGTCCTTCCAGGCTACCGTTATGTAGAATCATCGTTATATCACGATTGTAGATATACCCTCCGATACTATAAGCAAAAATAGCAGACAAGTCGAACCCTTTCCAGGAAAGCGACGTATTGAACCCGCCATACACTTTAGGAAGCGAGGATTTATTGACATAATAATAATCGGCTGAAGCATAATCACTCGTTGTCACACGTTTGCCCGTCGGATTATCATCAGCGTCCAGTTCATCTGCATACCACAACGGCTTTCCATTGTCCGGATCTACGCCCGCCCACTCTTTCATATAGAAATCATATACCGAGCGACCTACCTGAAGTTTGTTTACTCCACTCTGCGGCATATCTTTCAATGGAAGTTCCGTTACCTTATTCTTATAGTGAGTCAGGTTCATACCCAGCTTCCAAACCCAGCCGTTCTGATTGATAACCGTTCCGTTAAGCACCAATTCGATACCTGTATTCTTTAAAGCTCCCACATTCTCGTCAATAAAACCATATCCCAGAGAGGGAGCGATCGGACGGGAATAAAGCAAATCTTTTGAACGGCGTGTAAAGAAATCGAACGAACCGGAGAAACGGTTATTGAACAGTGAGAAATCCATTCCCAAATTAAAGTTCAGATTCGTTTCCCATTTCAGATTAGGGGTTGCCATACGGTCGGATACCAACGCATTCTCTCCCAAATTGGAAACGATGGAATAAAGTCCCTTACTTGCGTAATACGTACCCAAGTTATCATTTCCCTGCGCACCGTAGCTCATTTTCAAAGTCAGTGCGGAAAGCCAGTCGGAAGTACTTGCCATAAACTCTTCCCGGTCTACACGCCAAGAAGTACCCAACGACCAGAAATTACCCCAACGGGTTTCCGGTGCAAAGCGTGAAGAACCGTCACGGCGGTAAGAAGCCGAGAAGAAGTATTTGTTCCGATAATCATATAACAATTGCGTGAGATACCCCACCAATGCATAATCAATGCGATATCCCGATCCTCCCGTTAACTGAGAGCCGACTACCAGTTCCGGCATATCAGGTTGCGCCATCTTTGAACGTGACGCAGTCAGTTCATCGTAACGATACGAATACGCCTCAATACCGGCAAGAACATTGAAATGATGTTCCCCAATCGTCTTGTCATACGTAGCAATATTATTCCACGTCCAAGAGAAAGTACGGGTATTCATCCGACTGACACTTCCCCCGTTCTCCTTAGCCGGACCGATCTTGGGATTCGTATAATCCAAAGTATTATAGTTTATCAAATCGAAATTGAAACTTGTCTTAAACTTCAATCCCTCGATAATCGTAGCTTCCAGAAAGGTACGGCCGGAAATTTCATCTTTCATACGCTCCGACTTATCCAAAGGCAGCGTAGCAGGCAAGTTCCAGTTCGCCATCGAACCGGAAGGACGGTAAGAGCCGAAATCATAGATACGGTCTCCGCTCTCATCCAATTTATAACTGCCGTCGGTATTCATCTCATAAATCGGATAAAAACCCGGCATGGTACGTCCGGCAGTTATCACGTTACTGGTTTTAGAATCGGAAGAAACCGGATAATTCTGCATAGAATGGGCAAAACTCAGATTGACACCACCTTTCAGCCAGGAAGTCATTTCACTGGTAATGTTGGAACGGATATTGAAACGCTGATAGCCGGATTCAAGCGCAATTCCTTTATCATTCAGATAGCCGGCAGAGAAGAAATACTGATTGGCTTTACCACCACCGGAAACACTCAGGTTCAGTTCCGTACGGAGTGCCTGTTGTTCCATAGCATCGCTCCAATCGGAATCCCATAACGGACGTGCGCCCTCCACCAATTTGCCATCCGTGCCAACCGGTTGCGCATATTGCGGACCATAAGGGTTGGGACCGCCTCCCATCAATTTGGTAACCAAATCTTTGGAAGCCTGCACTGCGGCGGTCGCCGAAGTATAATCCGGACTTCCGGCATACCGGTTACGGAGTGCTTCCCAATACAATTCAAAATATTGATTGGTACTGACACGATCATAATCACGAACGGCTCGATTGGAACCTCCTAACGAAGCCTTCACTTTCACCGTTGCTTTCGAGTTCTGTTCTCCTTGCTTGGTAGTGATGATAATCACTCCATTAGCACCACGTGAACCATACAGAGCAGCCGAAGCCGCATCTTTCAACACAGTCATCGAAGCGATATCGTCCGGGTTGATAGCATTGACGCTACCGTCAAACGGCACACCGTCCACCACATAAAGCGGAGCACTGGAGGCATTGATAGAGCCGATACCACGAATACGGATTTCCGCATCCGTTCCCGGCTGACCGCTTGCCGCACTTGCCTGCACACCGGACACCGTACCTTCCAATACACGGGATACACTGGAAGTCTGCAACTTCTCAATTTCCCCTGCTTTCATAGTCGAAGCAGCTCCGGTAAAGCTATATTTCTTTGCGGTAGCGTAAGCGACTACCATAACCTCATCCAACTCCTTACTTTCCGCTTCCAGCGTAACATTAATCACACTCCGGTTGTTGACCGGTTGTTCCACCGTGCGCATTCCTACAAAACGGAACACCAAAGTTCCGGAGCCGGGAGCCTCAATAGAATAGTTTCCATCAATATCGGTAATAGTTCCGGAGGAAGCTCCTTTCAATTGTACAGAGACACCGGGCAGAGGTTCCCCCTCAGAGATGACCGTACCCGTCACGCGTTTTTCCTGTTGCGCTTCCGCATACAATATGTTTCCTGCAAAAAGCAAAAGAAACACTGCTAATAAACGTAAATAGATTCTCATAATTTTCTGTGACTTTAAATATATTTGCGAGTTATACTAACAGTACATAGAAGTTTATTGTTTAGGAAACAAAACATTTTTTAGAAGATTACTAGCATAAATCAATGAAAGGTCGTACATTCGTGAAACAAAAGACATTCCCAACAGTTATAAGGAACCGTATGGTAAGACAGCTTGTTTTATATATCTCTTTGTTAGTGTCGTTCTCCTTGCAGGCACAGTCTGAAAAGGCGGGTATAACCGTAAACGACAGCATACAGGAAGATTCTGTCACCACCCCCAAGCCAAGTGCCTTCAAGAGAGCGATTAAGAAATTTATGAATTTCAGTGATTTCGACACGCTCTACATCAGCCCCAACCGCTATAACTACGCGTTGATGGCTACGCATTTCAGCAACTTTGAGTATTACTCGGTCACCAGCGAATTTCCTCAACCGCAGAAACTTAGCTTCTCTCCCAATCCCCACAACAAGATAGGATTGTATTTCGGTTGGAGATGGATCTTTTTAGGATGGTCTGTCGACATTGATGATATTTACCGCAAAACAAACCGGAAAAACAAAGGGACAGAGTTTGATTTGAGCCTGTATAGTTCCAAATTAGGCGTGGACATCTTCTACCGCCGCACGGGAAACAATTATAAAATTCACAAGATCAGAGGTTTCTATGATGAAATACCTTCCGACTACTCCGAAGATTTCAGCGGCTTGAAAGTAGACATCAAAGGACTGAACTTATACTATATATTCAACAACCGGAAGTTTTCTTATCCGGCCGCGTTCAGCCAGTCCACCAACCAACGGCGCAATGCAGGAACATTCATAGCCGGGTTCTCCATCTCAAAACACAATCTCGACTTTGACTACCAGCAACTTCCGGCATATATTCAGGAGAGAATGAATCCCGGCATGAAAGTCAACAAGATAAAATACACCAACGCCAACATCAGTTTCGGCTATGCTTATAACTGGGTATTCGCACGCAACTGTCTGGCTTGTCTGTCGCTCACTCCCGCCATTGCTTACAAGGCCTCCGATGTGGACGCGGAAACGCAGGAAGGGAAAGCATGGTATAGTAAGTTCAATCTGGATTTCCTGCTCCGGGCAGGCGTTGTCTATAATAATGGAAAATATTTCGTCGGCACTTCATTCGTCGGAAAGAACTATAACTATCATCGCAACAATTTCTCCTTGGACAATGGGTTCGGCACTCTCCAGGTATATGCCGGCTTCAACTTCCACCTGCGCAAAGAATACAGGAAAAAGAAAACAAAGCGGGAGTATTAGAAATAGGCAACTTGCTTGCTTATCCAAAGAATCTTTGTACATTTGCCCCGTTTTAAAAGAACAAAAATAAAAAATCAATGAAGCAACAACGCCACATACAGACCACACGTGCCCTTCTTTCCCGTTTCCGCTATTGGGGAAGAAAGAACTATGCCGCTTTTGCGAGCTTAGGACGCGAAGTATGTATCGGGCATCTGCATACCAATGTAGTCGATGTTGCCCTTCGTAAGCAGAATGCTGCACAAACTATCCCTTATCATACATTTATGACACTTCAAGAAATTAAAGACCAAGTGCTGGCAGGCATTGATATATCGCCCGAGCAAGCCGCTTGGCTGGCCAACATGGCCGACAGCGAGGCGCTTTACGCCGCCGCACATGAGATTACCGTCGCGCGTGCTTCGCACGAGTTCGACCTGTGTTCCATCATCAACGCTAAATCTGGCAGATGCCCTGAAAATTGTAAATGGTGCGCACAATCCTCCCACTACAAGACGCAAGCCGAAGTCTATGACCTCCTCCCCGCTGAAGAATGTCTCCGACAGGCACAGTATAATGAAGCCCAGGACATCAACCGTTTCTCCCTCGTCACCAGCGGACGGAAACCCTCTCCCAAACAGATTACCCAACTTTGCGACACAGTCCGCCATATGCGGCAACATTCGTCTATCCAACTTTGCGCCTCATTGGGACTACTAAATGAAGAAGAACTGCATTCCCTGCACGAAGCGGGAATTACCCGTTATCATTGCAATCTGGAAACTGCTCCTTCTTATTTTCCTCAACTTTGTTCCACCCACACACAAGAGCAGAAACTTGCCACACTTGCCGCCGCCCGCCGTGTAGGAATGGATATCTGTTGCGGAGGCATCATCGGCATGGGAGAAACGATGGAACAACGGATTGAATTCGCTTTTATTCTGAAGGAACTGAATGTCCAATCCATCCCCATAAATCTGCTAAGCCCGATTCCCGGAACACCATTGGAAAACGAAAGGCCTCTGAGCGAAGAAGAAATTCTCCGGACAATCGCCCTGTTCCGTTTCATCAATCCGACGGCTTTTCTCCGTTTTGCCGGCGGACGCTCGCAACTCTCTCCCGAAGCTATGCACAAGGCACTGCATATCGGTATCAACTCGGCTATCGTAGGCGACTTGCTTACCACACTCGGTTCTAAAGTTTCGGAGGACAAGAAAATGATTCAAGAAGAAGGTTATCATTTTGCCAGCTCCCAATTTGACCGTGAACATCTTTGGCATCCATATACTTCCACAACCGATCCGCTCCCTGTTTACAAAGTAAAACGGGCGAACGGCGCAACCATCACTCTCGAAAACGGACGGGTGTTGATTGAAGGAATGTCTTCATGGTGGTGCGCCGTACACGGATACAACCATCCCGTACTGAACCAAGCGGCAAAGGAACAATTAGACAAGATGTCCCATGTCATGTTCGGTGGTCTGACACACGACCCCGCCATCGAACTGGGAAAATTGCTGTTACCTTTAGTACCTCCGTCCATGCAAAAGATATTCTATGCGGACTCCGGCTCGGTAGCCGTAGAAGTGGCCTTGAAGATGGCCGTACAATATTGGTATGCAGCAGGACAGCCCGAAAAGAATAATTTCGTGACCATCCGTTCCGGTTATCACGGAGATACATGGAATGCCATGTCCGTTTGCGATCCGGTGACGGGGATGCACAGTCTTTTCGGTTCGGCATTGCCTGTACGTTATTTTGTCCCGTCCCCCGCTTCCCGTTTTGATGGAGAATGGAATCCGGAAGATATCATCCCTTTACGGGAAACCATTGAAAAACATTCCAGAGAGTTGGCGGCACTGATTCTTGAACCGATCGTGCAAGGGGCAGGCGGTATGTGGTTCTACCATCCGCAATACTTGCGTGAAGCGGAAAAACTCTGCCGGAAGCATGGCCTTCTTCTTATTTTCGATGAGATAGCGACAGGATTCGGACGGACCGGGAAACTTTTTGCTTGGGAACACGCCGGAGTAGAGCCCGATATTATGTGTATCGGTAAAGCGTTGACCGGCGGATATATGACACTTTCCGCAGTCTTGGCAAGCAATCAGGTAGCAGACACCATTTCCAATCATGCACCGGGAGCTTTCATGCACGGCCCCACTTTCATGGGCAATCCGCTTGCCTGTGCGGTGGCTTGCGCATCCGTTCGCCTGCTGCTCGAATCCGGCTGGCAGAAGAATGTGCAACGAATCGAAAGCCAACTCAAAGAAGAGCTGGCTCCTGCACGGGAGTTCCCGCAAGTAGCCGATGTACGGGTATTGGGCGCTATCGGAGTAATTGAGATGAAGCGTCCGGTGAATATGGCATACCTGCAACAGCGATTTGTAGAGGAAGGTATTTGGGTACGTCCATTCGGTAAATTGGTTTATCTGATGCCACCTTTCATCATTACTCCCGAACAACTAAGTAAACTGACCTCCGGATTACTCAACGTTATTCAAAATTAGTAGTTACCCAAAATCATAAATAATGATATTAGACTCTATCAACCAAGAACTGCTTGTTCTCAAAGAAAAGAAAAACTACCGTTCTCTCCCGCCATTGATTCACGATGGACGGGAGGTTATTCTGAATGGACAACGGATGTTGAATCTGTCCTCCAATGATTATCTCGGACTGGCTAATGATGTATCATTAAGAGAGGAGTTCTTAAAGACGATGACTCCCGGAACTTTTCTGCCTACTTCCTCTTCTTCCCGGTTGCTGACAGGTAACTTTTCCGATTATCAAGCATTGGAACAACAGCTGGCAACTATGTTCGGAACAGAAAGCGCACTCATATTCAACAGTGGTTATCATGCCAATACAGGGATTCTTCCTGCCGTCAGCAATGCGCAAACACTGATTCTTGCCGATAAGCTGGTGCACGCCAGCCTGATAGACGGAATCAGATTGTCGTCCGCCAAATGTATCCGTTATCGCCACAATGATACCTCCCAACTGCAACGTTTGGTTTCCGAGAATCACAATCTTTATGCACAAATCATCATTGTTACCGAAAGTATTTTCAGTATGGATGGAGATGAAGCCGATCTTAGCGCTCTCGTCCGATTGAAAAAGAGCTATTCCAATGTTCTTCTTTATGTAGACGAAGCTCATGCCTTCGGTGTACGGGGAGAAAAAGGATTAGGATGTGCCGAAGAACAAGACTGCATCAACGATATAGATTTCCTGGTAGGCACGTTCGGAAAGGCAATCGCCTCAGCAGGGGCTTACATTATCTGCCGCCAGGTTATTCGGGAATACCTGATTAACAAGATGCGTACCTTTATATTCACCACTGCCCTTCCACCTGTCAATATTCAATGGACAGCATGGGTATTGCAACATCTCTCCGCTCTTCAATATAAGCGAACCCACCTCCTGCGCATCAGTGAGAAACTAAAGACAGCACTTACCGGCAAAGGATACCATTGCCCTTCAGTAAGCCACATTGTCCCCATGATTATAGGAGCGAGCGAAGATGCCATACTGCAAGCGGAAGAACTCCAACGTAAAGGATTCTACGCATTGCCTGTCCGTCCGCCTACCGTGCCCGAAGGAACTTCCCGTATCCGCTTCTCATTGACAGCGGACATCACAGAACATGAAATCGACCAACTTATAGCCTTGATTAACGGATGAAACAACATTTTATCATAAAGAATAACTCCAAGCGCCTCTTGCTTTTCTTCGCAGGCTGGGGAATGGATGAAACTCCTTTCCTGCAAATCCGCCCGACAGATACTGATTGGATGGTTTGTTATGACTATCGTTCTTTGGAGTTCGATACCGACTTATTACAAGAGTATTCCGAAATCCGTCTCATCGCATGGTCGATGGGGATATGGGTAGCTTCTCAACTCATGAAACAATACCCGTCACTGCCCATCTCGCATAGTATCGCTATCAATGGGACTCCCTATCCCATACACGAAACGAAAGGGATTGAACCCGCTATATTCGAAGGAACACTGCAAGGGTTGAATGAACAAACACTGCAAAAGTTTCAAAGAAGGATGTGCGGTTCGGCAGCCGAATACAAAGTATTTCAAGCAGTAGCTCCGCAACGTCCGGCCGATGAGCTCAAGGAAGAACTAGCCGCCATACAACAACAATACTTGTCATTACCGCCTTCTGACTTCGTATGGCAAAAAGCCATCATAGGAAAGAATGACCGTATCTTCCTACCGGACAATCAACGGCTTGCATGGAAAAACAAGGCAGATATTCTTGAATACTCAGAAGCTGCCCATTACCAACAGGAACTCTTTGAGAGCGTAATCCTACAAACCAAATAAATACCGATTATGAACAAACAACTAATCGCAGAACGTTTCACCAAAGCCATCGCCACTTATCCGCAAGAAGCAAACGTACAAAGACAAATAGCGGACAAAATGATTCACCTGCTTACGGAACATCTACCTTCTCCCTGCCCGAAAGTGATTGAGTTCGGTTGCGGCACGGGAATCTATTCCCGTATGTTGTTTCAGACTCTTCGTCCGGAAATGCTCTTATTGAACGATCTCTGCCCGGAGATGAAATATTGTTGCGAGGATTTGCTAAAGAAAGAGCAAGTGTCTTTCCTGCCGGGAGATGCGGAAACAGCGCCCTTTCCTGCCGAAAGTACCCTGATAACTTCCTGTTCCGCCTTACAATGGTTCGAATCTCCCGAAAACTTTTTCAAGAGATGTAACGCGTTGCTCAACAAACAAGGCTATTTCGCTTTCAGCACCTTTGGCAAAAAGAATATGAAAGAGATACGTCGACTAACAGGTAACGGTCTTCCCTACCGCTCACGAGAAGAACTCGTAACCGCCTTGTCGGCCGACTTTGACATCCTCCATTCGGAAGAAGAACTGATTCCTCTTTCGTTCGACAATCCCATAAAAGTTCTTTATCACTTGAAGCAAACGGGAGTAACCGGAATATCCGGACAATCTTCCGGGCAACTGCGGACCCGTCGTGATTTACAGCGATTCAGCGAGCGTTATACCCAAGAATTCACACGGGGCACTTCCGTGTCTCTGACCTATCACCCTATTTATATCATCGCAAAAAAGAAAGAAGCATGAAACAGAATGTATTTTTCGTTTCCGGTATCGACACCGATGCCGGAAAAAGTTATGCCACCGGCTTTCTAGCCCGTGAATGGAACAAGAACGGACAACGTACCATCACCCAGAAATTTATTCAAACGGGAAATGTAGGCCATTCCGAAGATATCGACCTGCATCGTCGCATTATGGGAATCCCCTTCACCAAAGAAGATGAAGAAGGACTGACTATGCCGGAGATTTTCTCTTATCCCGCTTCCCCCCACCTTGCCTCGCAACTGGACAACCGCCCTATCGACTTCAATAAAATCAAACGGGCAACTGAGAAACTGAGCGAACGATACGACTATGTTTTACTTGAAGGAGCAGGCGGCCTCATGGTCCCGCTAACCACCGGACTGCTGACGATAGACTACATTGCCCAAGAGAAATATCCGCTTATCTTTGTCACTTCCGGCAAACTGGGGAGTATCAATCACACCTTGCTTAGCCTTGAAGCCATACAAAAAAGGGGGATTGTGCTGGATACCGTTCTCTATAATATGTATCCTACGGTAGAAGACAAGACGATTCAGAACGACACGATGAACTTCGTCCGGACATGGTTGGAGAAACACTTCCCGGAGACAAAGTTCATATTGGTTCCTGAAATAAAGTTCTAAACTGTCAGACTGCAACTAACTGTATATGTGCGGAAGTTCAATCAACTTCCGTACACGGTATTATGAAATAAAAAGTCGAACCTTTACCCAGTTCGGAAGTCACCCCTATTTCTCCACCGATCTTCTCAATAATCATCCGACAAATGGAAAGCCCCAAGCCTGTGCCCTGCACAAAGCTGTTCAGTTTGACAAAGCGTTCAAAAATATGTCCCACCTTTTCTTTTTCTATTCCTATTCCCGTATCTTTCACATATACACGGACATTCTCCCCTTCTCGTTCAAATCCGAAACGTATCTCTCCCGTATGGGTAAACTTGGTAGCGTTAGTGATAAAATTCGTAATGACCTGCATAATACGATTCGGATCGCCCTCCATCTGCAAGTCCTCTTCTCCATTATTAAAGATGAAGTCCACACCTCCTTTTATACGTTCCTTGTGAACAGCATAGATTGTCCTGCAGACTTCCCCCAGATTCATCGGACGTTTCACATATTCCAACGTGCCCGCTTCTATCTTCGACAAATCCAATATATCATTAATAAGCTGCAACAGAATGTCCGAATTTTGGTTGATAATATCCGAATAAAGTTTCTGTTCTTCGGGGGTATCCGCAGTAGGCAACAACTGCGAAAACCCGACAATCGCATTGAGCGGTGTCCTGATTTCATGACTCATATTCGCCAAAAAAGCACTCTTCAACCTGTCAGACTGCTCTGCTTTGATTCTGGCTTTAATCAATTCCTGTTCTATATTCTGGAGATTCGTGGTATCTCAAGAAATACCGATCAGCAACGGTTCACGGTCTTCCATCGGAACAAGCGCTTTAAGCGTCTGCACAATACGCGCTTCACCGTTAGCCGTCAGATACGTTTCCTGTATATCAATCCTTTGGTGGGTACGAAGCAATTCCAGATCATCCTTACGGAACTTTTCGGCTTCCTCAGACTGGAAAATCTCGTAATCCGTATGCCCTATCGCTTTGGAAGCAGGGATACCGGAATGTTCGGCAAATGCTTTGTTCCAATACAAATACTTGAACTCATCTGCCGGATCTTTCACAAACAGATAGACCGGAATATTATTCAGAATGCCGTCCAACAACTGATTCAGCTCACGAAGCTCATCCCGTTTCTTTATGACATCGGTAATATCCTGCGTAAAGAACCAGATCAGCTCCTGTTCATTCTCATGTGTCAGGAAAGAAGACACCTGATGCACCCGCTTCTTCGTCTCTCCCATACGTACGTAAGCGGCACGGTAGGCAAAACTGCCATCATTATCCCGTATTTCCTGAAGTCGTTTTTCCCAAGCCTCTTTCGTGGTCATGGAAACAGGCAAATCATATACCTTCTGAGTCCCCAGTTCCTTAGTCACTCCGTATTCTTCTATGAATTGTTTGTTGGCATACACCAATGTCCCATCCTTCGACACGGCAAGAATACTATCGCTCACTTTATCAAGTACACTCTTAAAAACTTCCAATTGCCGTTGAGTAGCCACTCTCTCCGATATGTCACGGCACATGATCAGTACATACTTTTCGTCCAATGGGAAAATGCGGTTTTCGTAATAGTGACGCTTACCGTTGAAATCCAATTCGTGATGTGCGGCAGAGACAGTCCCCGTTGCGACTGCGTGCTGCATATTGGAATGTATGTTCTGATAGGCTTCCGGAGGAACCATATTACGCATATGCATCCCTACAAAATCCTCGTTTGTCACTCCGACATGATTCGTTTCTTCATTGGATACCACTTCGATGCCTATCTCGTTATGATCGAAAACAGTCAACATATCCGGCAAAGAATTCAAGATCTTTACAGCATACCTTTCTCTAAAACTAATAGGATTGGCTTTTTCTTTCTCTTGCCTAAGAGCTGAAAGTTCTTGTTTGAGCCGCTCATTTTCTTTAGTAAGCGCCTCTAATTGTTCAGCCGTTGTTTTTACTGTCCGTTCACTGTCCATAACATAGTGGAATAAAATGTACTTATCTGCCAAAAGTAAATATTTTATTGCAGATAAAGACGTAAAATCCTATTTATTTTCGAAAAATCTATTTCCCTCACCGACCCAAGTGAGAGCTTCATTTGTTATACAACTAACCAACGGACGTTTCACCTTTTAAAACCTGATATGATTATGACCTTAGTCCTTGCTATTATTCCGGTATTACTATTAATTGTATTAATGGCATTCTTCAAAATGCCGGGCGACAAAAGCAGTATCATTTCTCTGATCGTAACAATGCTGATTGCCCTCTTCGGCTTCTCTTTTTCTGCGGACAATCTGTTCTATTCCTTTATATATGGAGCACTGAAAGCCGTCTCCCCTATTTTAATCATTATCCTGATGGCTATCTTCAGCTACAATGTATTACTGAAAACAGAGAAGATGGAGATTATCAAACAGCAATTCGCTTCTATCTCTACCGATAAAAGTATACAGGTCTTACTGCTGACATGGGGATTCGGCGGGTTATTGGAAGCAATGGCGGGATTCGGAACAGCAGTCGCCATACCGGCAGCGATTCTTATCAGTCTGGGATTCAAACCTATATTCTCGGCTACAGTAAGTCTGATAGCCAATAGTGTGGCCACCGCTTTCGGAGCGATCGGAACTCCTGTACTGGTATTAGCCAAAGAAACCAATCTGGATGTGTTGCATCTCAGTACCAATGTCGTATTACAATTGTCGGTCTTGATGTTCCTTATTCCATTGATATTGCTTTTTCTTACCGACTCCAAAATCAAATCACTACCAAAGAACATCTTCCTTGCCTTGCTGGTAGGAAGCGTTTCGCTAATCAGCCAATATATGGCAGCCAAATATATGGGAGCCGAATCTCCGGCTATCATCGGAAGCATTCTTTCCATTATTGTGATTGTCTTGTATGGAAAGCTGACCGCATCCAAAGAAGAAAAAGCGCGGAAAAGCCATCTGAAGGTGAAAGATATAATGAACGCATGGAGTATCTATCTACTGATCTTATTTCTGATTATACTTACCAGCCCTCTTTTTCCAGGATTACGCCATACTTTGGAAAATAACTGGGTCACCAGAATCAGTCTGCCCATTAATTCCTCTACAGCCAACTATACGATTTCCTGGCTGACTCATGCCGGAGTGCTGCTCTTTATCGGCACTTTTGTCGGCGGATTAATACAAGGAGCTAAAGTAAAAGAGTTGTTTACCGTTCTTTGGAATACGGTGAAGCAGCTAAAGAAAACATTTATCACAGTGATATGCCTTGTTGGATTATCTACCATTATGGATACCTCCGGAATGATTGCCGTGATTGCTACCGCACTGGCTACGGCTACAGGAAGTCTATATCCGTTATTCGCTCCGGTGATTGGTTGTCTGGGAACGTTCATCACGGGAAGTGATACGTCATCCAATATTCTCTTCGGAAAGTTACAGGCAAGTGTGGCAGGACAAATTCATGTCAGTCCGGATTGGCTGTCGGCAGCCAATACAGTAGGCGCTACCGGAGGAAAAATCATCTCTCCGCAGAGCATTGCCATCGCTACCTCTGCCGGAAACCAACAGGGTAAGGAAGGTGAGATACTAAAAGCGGCCATCCCGTATGCTTTGGTGTATGTGGCGATAACCGGACTCATCGTCTATATTTTCAGTTCCTGAATCTACAAGATTTATTGAGGGGCGGCAGTATTTGCCTGTTGCTTATGTGCCGGCTCTCCTTTCTCTTCATAATATTCCTGTTTCTCCTTATTTCTCCGTTCAATAATACTGGTTATATAGAC
>OJPI01001066.1_pt1 | contig 15395 bp, 8 predicted proteins | sample 1598461 | NCBI WGS metagenome assembly OJPI01 (sample SAMN03922483, study PRJEB24848) | human gut metagenome | isolation source: stool sample | host: Homo sapiens | place: Germany | collected 2011-05 | reverse complement strand
TAGATCGTCGGCAGCGTCAGATGTGTATAAGAGACAGCCATCACAATGATTCCGGTTTGTTCCCCATCCTGCTTGGCAGTAAATGTCAATTTGGTTGTAGCCGTAAACTCTTCAGCCGGAAACTTTTGCATCAACAAGTTAGGAACTTCCCAGAAGTTCACAAATTCTTTCGAGAGGCTGCCTGCATAAAGACGAATATACCCCAAGTCGGTCGTGAACCCGTAAGTGTCTTTTTTATTGGCATGCCATTGCCATTGTACCCCCAAATGACGGGTATTGAATTCATCACTCTCCGGCGGAGTGGCTATCGGATATGTCTTTCCTACATTCGGTTTCTTATAGGTCGTTACCGGTTCACCGCAACCATCTTTATCCTTGTCTACTCCGATTACAGGCCAATCATTTACCCAAGTCATCGGATTCAGATGAATCACGCGTCCGTAAGCACCTTTATCTTGAAAATGAACGAACCAGGATTCTCCTGTATTCGTATCTACCCAACCGCCTTGATGAGGCCCGTTGATATTTGTCTTTCCTTGCGCCATTACGATCTTCGATTCGTAGGGGCCGTAAATGTTCTTCGAGCGAAGTACTAATTGCCAACCGGTTGCTACTCCACCTGCCGGAGCAAAAATATAGTAGTATCCGTTGCGTTTGTAAAGCTTCGGTCCTTCTACCGTATGGTTCTTTCCATCATTTCCGTCAAATACCATCACCGGATCGGAAATTACTTCTGTTCCTTCCGCATTCAGTTCGCAAATGACGAGGATACTGTTCACTCCACTACGGCTTCCGGCATAAGCATGTATCAGATATACTTTCCCGTCTTCGTCCCACAAAGGAGTGGCATCAATCATACCTTTCCCGGCTTTCACCAATACTGGCTTGCTCCATTTTCCTTTCGGGTCTTTGGTTTTAATCATATAGATTCCATAATCCGGATCACCCCAGTAAATGTAGAACTCCCCGTTATGAAAACGAATAGCCGGTGCCCATACGCCTTTACCATGCTGTGCCTTATCGAAGAATTCTTCCGGCTCCTGAACCGGTAACGCATAGTTTACCAGCGACCAATTCACCAAGTCATTGGAATGAAGAATAGGAATTCCGGGAATACAATTAAAACTAGACGCTGTCATATAGAAATCATCTCCGGCTGTACATACATCCGGATCCGAATAGTCTGCATGAAGAACCGGGTTCTGATAAGTTCCATTCCCCTTATCAGCCACCCAGGTCTTAGAGATTTCTTGTGCACCTGCCAATGAACAGCAAGCCATCATTCCTGCTAAAAACAGAATCTTTTTACGCATAGTACCTAACTAATATTTTTTTTCTAAATTCAAGTGTTATTCCTAAAAAACAGGTTCTTTCTACCCATTTGCTTATATATACGAAAGGGATTAGGTAAATACCTAATCCCTCCATAACTTTTATAGGAATTACCTATCATTTATGCCCTATCAGCTGTTAGAACTATTCACGCAACAGCCATTTTCAAACGGGAATGACCTCAATAGAAACGCCACTTTCATGAGTAATGGTGCGTTCTTCATCTTTGGTGATAATATACATTCGTTCCATTGGAAAAACGGCATTAAGCTTGATAAGTGCTTCCGTTTCCCGTAGGTATGTATTTTCATCCATTAAAGAGTAACTGACTTGATAAGCGGTACTGCATTCCGGAATAATAAAGTCTACTTCAATATTCTGATTATAGAAATAAACCTTGTCACCATATCTTTTATAGAGTTGTATAGCTACTATATTTTCCAGTAACCTAGTGTTGGCATCGGTCAAGAAGATGTGGAGCAATCCATTGTCTATAAAATAGTATTTCATTGATGAATTCTTGTCCTTCAATGATGATTCTGCGAATGATTTCTCTTTCCATATACGATTGCTGTTTAATAACTAGAACGGTACAAAGATTATTAATGTTTTCTATAGAATACGATTACCGACTAAAATCGTTCGCTATAGAATACGATTTTATCTTTGTACCGGTTATTCTAGCCGTATCGTACCCACAAAGTCCCTTCGGTTCAAATTCAACTCTTCCAGCGAACTCACCCGCTTGCCGTTCAACACGATATTCTCGAACAAGATGTTTTCAATCCTCCTCTCCTTGTCGTAGCCTTCTACCAGAGAAGGATTCACATACCGTCCGTTACAGGAAATATTACGGAAAACAATATCATGGATACCTTTACCCGGAGCTGTATTATATTTCCGATTGAATGTCACCCGAAGAAAGAACAATTGTCCTTCCTCTATATTCTCCACACGGATATCCTCAAAAGTGATTCGTCGCGCCAGATTATTATCCCCCACATTCACAGCCATACACCCCTGATAATCGCGGTCATCCTCATCCTGCTCCAAAATGTCAATGTTGCGGAAAAGCATATCTTCCAGCACCTCGTCTCCGGTCTCCGTGTTCCCATGTATACCGATATGGATGGGATGCGCTATATCTGCCCAAAGCACGGAATTCTGTACACGCACATTCCGGCAATCACCGTAGAAGTTCCAACGATGGCAATAGAAAGCAAGGCAGTCGTCGGAGTTGCGCATAAAGACGTCGTCCACTTCAATATCCCGGCTCGACATAAAGTCCAGCCCGTCGCTCCATCCCTGATAGCTGAACGACTTCAGATTGCGGATCGTGATGCCGGTGGATTGTCCGCCCAATACCGTATAATGCCGGGAATCAACCACGGTCAGCCCATCGATGGTCACATTCTTGGAAAAAGAAATAGACACCCCTTGCTGGGGTTCGAGCAACATGCCATGTCCCAAAATAGATACGTTCTCCACACTGTCGCAACAGAGTTTCCCTTTCAGTACCGCTCCATTTTCCAGAAAGACAGTCGTATGGGAAGGTATGTGAAAGCACTTGCCTTCCACATCGGTAGGCTCATGAATGCCCGCCTCAAAATACATCACGTTCGGAGCGTTCCTGTCCGGTCGGTCCTTCCTGATGGCATTGGCAAAGAGGTGCAGATTGTGAAGCCGATCCCCATTGAACTCCACAGACAATTTCTGCGGTTGGTCGATGGTGAACAACAGACACCTGCCATCTATCTCCGGTTGGACACCTTTGGAAAGGGGACGGACTACTGCCGAACATACCTCTCCATTGTTTTTCTGCACACAGATTTCCACTTTCCCTGAAAAGTCGAACTGCACCATGGTAGCATCGGACTTCGTGTCCATATCGACCTTTACATTATATTCGTAAAGGTCAGTCCATTCCGTCTCTCCCGCCTGCCTCACTCTAACGGTGTAGTCGTCATTATGCTGGGCGTAATAAATACCTTGAGGAACCGGATAAATGACAATTTCCGCCCTCAACTCACCCCTGTCCGAACCAAGAAAAAGAAGCAAGAGTAAGATTGTTCTCAAATAAACCTTCATACGTTTTAACTTTAAAAAGAAAGCCTGTCAGCTCAATTATACCGAAACGATAATCGTACCGACAGGTTTTCATCATTCATCAGACCCACTGACTGTGTTTCCTGAAAATCTCAATACCTGTTATTCAATGACACCTTATTCGCGATACAGCATCAGCGTTCCCCATCCCAACTGGTCGAACGCGCCGCTATTTGTTCCGTAACGGTTAGTACCGTCCACGCCACATTCCGGACGCATCTTGTCTGCCGCTTGCTTGGCATACTTATAACCGCTGCCCAGGTTTTTCACTTTCGCGTAATGATTGTAGAGAATTTCCCATCCGGGACGGAGACCGCCACGGCCATTATCATCGGCCACTGACGTATGAACCGTTCCATGACTCTTATTAGTACATGAACAATCCACACAATATTTATATTCATTAAACGGCATCCTATCCTTAGTGATCAACCATGCACCTGTCGTATTCGTTTGGTCGACTCCGTCACGGAGGTTGAACAGTGCGGTATACTCACCCATCTTCATGATAGCATTATCGTTGGCCGCAAAGAAATCGAGTTGCGGCACCGACGGATTAGCCAGATAAAACGTATAAGCCATCTGACAAAGATTGGCCGCTACGGCCACAGACATCATGGCGTGCCCCTGGTCGCGTCCGCTCTCCTGGTTCTGCGCAATCTCTTCACCGGTTCCCAGCGGATCGGTGAACGTACCTTGAATCAGTTTCCCGATATAACCGTTTCCCACTCCATTATAGAAATAATTGACTACATAGTTCACCATGTCATCATTCTCTGTCAGAATGCCAATGGCCAAGTAAGAAGACAAGCTGACAAGATCCCAGTTGGACCAATAGTGGTCGCTGCACTGTCCTGCGTGATTTTTCAGGAAATCGAGATTCTTTTTGGCAAATACATCCAGCATCCATTGTTTGAAGTCCGACTTATCCTGATCCGTCCAGTTAGCGTAAGTCTGCATAATCTCGGCTGCATTGGCAAAAGTATAGCCCTGCGCACCGGCCGCCAATACCTGATTGGCGTCATTGGAAGTAATGCCCTTGCATTTGTCCGCCCAGTCGTTCATCACCTTAATGGAAGCATTGGCATAATCCGTGTTTCCGGTCAGTTTCCACAACAGAGCCATTTGGTAAGCCGCCGCGGCATCGCGCATGGCATTCGCATAGTTTTCACTCTCCACTCCCGTACCCGTAGGGTCTCCTCTGACAATCCATTCCGTAGGAGATGCCACATAGGTAGTCGAAGTGTAAGCACTCGCCTTTAGAGCTTCAAATTCATCCTTCACCGCCTGTGGAGCCGTGCCTTCATCAAGCAGAGTCTTTACACGGGTAAAATCATTCTCATTAAACATAGCGCATGGATGCTGATAAGTATAACGTCCTTCCACCTCAATGTAAGGCATAGGCCAGCTGTCTATATCGGTTGTTCCGTCTTCTATTTCGCTGGAACAGGCTGAAAAGCCTGTTACCAGTAGAAGTCCTAAAGCAAATATAAAATTCTTTTTCATGTTGTTTTCATTAATGATTATTATTCAGCTCTACTTGCGTGCCACAATCTCCGCCTCGGCAAAGGAGATAGCTTCCGCCACAGTCTTGAACGTACGAATCCAGTAGACATCATACCAAGCCGCATTGGGATCGACATTGGCATAAGGAATGTCCGCCACCTTAATTTGGAACAGGTTAAAGTCGTGGAATCCTTCCGCATCCACAAACGTGCTGCTTGCAAACTTCTCCGTAAGATCCATATAAATCAGACGTGTGCCGTCAGAAAGATCATAGGAGTTCGATGTATCTTTACTATGCGGATTGCCCGAATCACGTACATCCCAAGTGTTGTCGCCTCCCTTCGGAATGGTATTCTTTACTACGAATACAGGATAATCGCGGTGGGCACGAAACATGGCGCTATTGCTACACTGAATCTTTATATCCTGACGCCATTTCTTTCCCGAAGCGGTGGCAGGGAAGTAGATACGGCAGTAACCGTCTCCCATCTCCGAATTAAGAATAGAGAGATTCCATGAGTTTTGAGTCTGCGGACCACAGAAACTATTCTCCGGACTCCAGATCCACCATCCGTTTACCACAGTGATGACAGTGGAAGCGGTAACACCGGTTTCCATACAAGTAGCCGTAATTTCCGTCATACCGAATCCTACCGGAGTGACCACACCCAAATCTACCGTAGCCACACTCTCATTGCTGGAAGTCCAGGTGACAGAACCGAGTGTTGCGTTGGCAGGCGTATATGTAACATCCAGATTGATTTTTCCCATCGAAATGCAAACCGGATCAGTGTACGGACTGATTTCCACATTCTCTACCGGAATATATTCCACCACCGTCAGTTCGTAGGAGCCAACCACGCCACTGTGGTCGTGCGTATAAGCCGTGATAGTGGTCGTTCCGGCTTTCAGGCAAGTCGCCAATCCATCTTTAGAGACGGTAGCGACGCTTTCATCGCTACTACCCCACGTCAAATAAGAATAAGTGTGATCGGTCGGTGATAGTTGAGCCTCAAACTGCAAGCGGTCAGTCTCGTAAATCACTTCTCCCTCACGGGGATTGACAAGCGTCACACTCTCGGCTTTGATGATTTGAGAAACGACATTGACCGTCACGGTAGCTTCCGCTCCGAAACCGATAGTGGGCGTAGCGCTGATAACCGCAGTACCTTCCGCCACACCGGTAATGGTACCGTCCTGTGACACACGCGCCACCGCTTCGTCCGTCGATCTCCAAAGAATAGTCCGGTCCTCCAACTCATCCGGAGCTTCTATCTTATATACAATAGTAGAGTCCATATCAATCGCCAGCGGCAATGTCGGACTGACATCAAACGTAATCGAATTAATCAATTTCGCTTCGTGCATGGCAGGTGTAAATTCTTTCTCCTTATCGCACGCGGTCAAAGCCAGGCAAGCGGTCATGATACCCACTGACACCCCTTGCAGTTTCTTATATATCGAATTATTATTTTTCATACCTGATAATCGTTTTATGAATGAATAGGTTATTCTCCCCATCCCGGGTTTTGTTTCAGATTCGGATTCAATTGCAACTGGTCGGTAGGCAACGGGTAAAGATAATGTCTGCTTTCCCATTTACGTCCGGTTTCCAGAATGAGATACCCGTCGCTATTCTTCGCATAAGAGGCGTTCGGCCATTTGGTTGCATATTCCGTACCTGTCCACTTGACACCCAGGATGTCCTTCGGCATTTCCGTTTCCGCGGTCTTCCATCTTTTCAGATCGTCGATACGGAAACCTTCGTTGAACAGTTCCACCGTACGCTCACGGCGGATTTCTTCCCGCATATCCAATCCGTTGGCAGACACCAAGCTGTTGCTCAATTTCGGCATATCCTTATTGATGCGGTTACGCACCAGATTCAAAGAGAGATTCAGGTCATCGTCGGAAATGGCGCCGTCACGTTCGTACACCGCTTCCGCATAATTCAACAGCACTTCCGCATAGCGGATAATCGGGTAATCGTAGCCTTCACTGTTCGTCTGTACACTCCTTTCCGCCGCCCATTTCTGATTCGCATAACCACTTCCTCCGGCAGGCGAATACCCTTTGATGGAAGCCGAAGCCTTGTCTGCCGCATCACTGGTCCAGTTGACACGGGAGTTTTCATTGCTCCAATAGTAACCGCCCGGAACACATAATGTATAAATCATCCGGTTGTCGCGGTTCTGGTATTCATGAGCGATTATGCCATCGGTCTTAAACAAATAGACGGAAGACTTTTCAATCGGAAGTCCATCCTGACAAAGATACATAGCGGCAAATTTCTGCGCAATCAGTTGTGCGTTAGCCAGACATTCTTTCGTGATATTCTTACCGATGGGATTCAAGGTCTCATCATGACGGCGGGAAAAGATATATTCTGTATTAGAGGCCTTCAAGAGTCCTGCGGGATTCGATTTTACATCTTCCAGAATAAACATATATTTCTGTGCGCTGTCACCCAGCACCGCCGGTGCATACAACGAGAACTTCTTACCGTCTATCACCTTCTTAGCCGCCTTCGCCGCCACATCCAGCAGTTCTTTACCGCGCGCCTCATTGCCACGGAACTTTTGCCAGGTACCTTCATAAAGAGCCACCCGCGACAAGAATGCCCAGGCACCCTCGCTTCCCACTCGTCCATTCTCTACCGCGGACGTAAGCGGCAACAGTTCGGTTGCTTCCTCCAAATCCTGAATTATAAAGTCGACCACCTCGCTACGGTCGTTGCGGGCTACGCTCATCTCCGGATCGGTCACATCCAACGGTTTCTTCGTGATGATTACATCGCCAAAAAGTTGCAACAGATCGAAATAACAGTAAGCGCGGAAGAACTTCGCCTCGCCCACGTATTGCGCGATATCACTTTGATTGCCGAAGGTCTCGGCTTTCTGCAACAGAATGTTCGTACGACGAATACGATTATAATTGTCCGTATAGTTATTATCCCCTGCCGGAATAGAGTTTGTTCCGTTGCTATACACATTCGTGCCGCCTTTATCCAAAATCAAATCCGAGCGTTTATCCGAATGCGGCGCATCGTACACGCTGTTAGAGAAGTCGCGCGTCCAACCGTAAAACTGGTTGGCAAACAGTTTGAAATCGGATGCTTCCTGCCAATAATTCCCATCGGCAATCTGATCCTTTGGGTCTAAATCAAGACATGAATAGGTCAGGCATCCCAACGCCATTACCAAAATAGCTTTTAATGTATATTTCATAATTCGTCCCAATTAAAAGGTTAAGTTTAATCCAAAAGTCACGGTACGCAGGAACGGATAACGCTTCGCGTTGTCCACGGTGCTACTGGCTTCCGGGTCCCAGCCGTCGTTAATGTTACTGTGCTCCCAAAGGTCGGCTCCCGACACATAGACACGGACTTTTGAAAGCACTTTCGTCTTTGCCAGCAAAGACGAAGGCAATGTATATCCCAATGTCACATTTTTCAGACGAAGATAAGCCCCGTCTTCTACCGCCCAGGAAGAACATTGATAGTTGTAGTTATTGAGTTCGGACTTATTGGTCAACGCCGGATAGTAAGCGCCGGTGTTTTCCGGAGTCCACGTATTTCCGATGAACTGGTTGCTTCCATTCTGGTAGGATGTGCGCATCGGAATTCTCCATGTACTCTTGTCACGCCATACCGTACGTTTTCCCGCTCCCTGAAAGACGATGGAGAAATCGAGGCCTTTCCACTCTACTCCCGCATTGACAGAGAACTGAATCTTCGGATCATCCGTCCCCAAGTACACAAGATCTTCCTCATTCAGCTTTCCGTCCTTGTTGATATCTTCAAACATATTGTCGCCCAAGCGCAAGTTGTCCAACGTACCGATGGAGCTGTTGTTCTTGTATTTATTCACATATTTCTGCAATTGTTCTTCCGTCTGAATCTTACCGCAATAACGGAGCCCGAATATGGAATTCAACGGATAGCCCTCACGGTCGGAACGCTTTCCGGCCTGAATCACGCCGCTACCGCCATTGTCCACCAGTTCATTGGTGGTGTAAGTAAACGTACCGCCGATATGGTAGTTCACCTCACCTATCCGATCCGCCCAGTTCACCATGCCTTCCCAGCCGTGAGCCTTGAATTTCCCCTTATTGGCCGTAGGGGCCTTATCCCCCAGTATGCCGGGATAAATCACGTCAATCAGCATATTGTCGCTCTTCTTCCAGAACAGTTCGACCGTACCCGTCAGACGATTACGGAAAAAGCCGAAATCAAGTCCTATATTATAGTTATGAATACGTTCCCACGTACGGTCGAAGCTCGGTAGCTTACCATTAGTGTCGACGTATGACACTTTCCCGTTACCCAACAAAGCCCCTTGCGTTGCCTTAAAATCATACAACTGCGCACCGTCGTAACGCTCTATCCCGGACTGATTGCCGACACTACCGTAGGAAGCTCTCAACTTCAATTCATCGATGAAACCCAACTTCCGGATGAAAGCCTCTTCCGAAAGACGCCATCCACCGGAAACGCCCCAATAGAAAGCCCAACGATTCTCCGGCTGGAACTTGGATGAACCATCGTAACGGAACTGACCCTCCAACATATATCTGGAACGATAGTTGTAATTGGCACGACCGAAATAAGACATCACCGCTTCCTGCCATTTGGAAGAGCTTGTCTTTTTATCCGCACTTGTCAGATAAATCAATCCGTCCTTGCTGTTCGGAATCTCCAGCGAAGGCAGAATCCCCATGGAACGAACGTATGTGTATTCGTACTCTTTTATGTTATATTGGGAACCAACCATCACTTTTACATCATGCACGTCCGCAAACAAATGCGACCAATCCAGATGTCCGGAAACGGAATAATAATCCGTCCGCGCATTCGTCTTCGTATAAGAGCTCTCCGCGTCTGTGGGAGAAGTACGTACCAACTGGTCGCCGGCATAATTGTACCATTCTATCGATTTCTGCTGCGTATCACGAGTGGCGGTAGATGTATTGTAACCGACAATGGCGGAAAACTTCAAGTCTTTCAGTATCGAATAATTAAATGTCTCGCTGATATTGATGGCGGACACCTTGAGCTTGTTGTCACCGCCCAGTTCACAGAACCAGTTCGGACCTCCCCACGTACCCCAGGCATACGGTTTCCCGTCCACTGTTGCCGAAGGGAATCCCGGCTGCTGCACGCCCGTGGTCAGAGCGGAACCGATTTGAGTGGGAGCCACCTGGTCCTGACGGTTATAGGCAATCACCGATTCGATAGATGCTCTTTCCGACAACTTAAAGTTGTTGGTCAGACGCAAGTTATAACGGTTGTTGTTATTGTTACCCCACTTCAAGTTACTGTCATCAAACATATAACCCAATGAAAGACGGTACTTGGAAGCGTCCGTACCACCGGAAATGGCGAGTTCGTGTTGGGTGGAAGCCGCTGTTCCCCACATGATATCCTGCCAGTCGGTATCAAAGAATACGAAATCGGAGACATCGGAGAATGATCCGTTAAAAGGATTCGTGGTATTATTCAAGTTGATATACTGGTTTTTATACGCTAAAGCCAACTTTGCGTATCGCATCCAAGTATCATCGTCATTATAACCATCGTTGGTACGTGTTTCTATCAAAGAGGTAGCCCACTCGTCCAGACTCATCAGTTCCGGAGACAAACCGATGAACTTAGCCGTTACCGAACCGTTATATTCCACCCGCGTCTTGCCCTCTTTGGCTTTCTTGGTAGTCACCAATACTACACCACCGGCAGCCTTGCTACCATAGATAGAAGCGGAAGCGTCTTTCAAAAAGTTGATAGTCTCAATATCCGAAGGGTTCAGCAAGCGGAGTTCATTCACGCTCTCATACTCCACCCCGTCAATAATCACCAACGGGCTTGTCGTGTTTTTAGAAACCGCGCCACGCAAACTCATTCCCCAGCTCTCATCACCGGGAGCCGAAGAGCTACGAGTAATGATAACACCCGGTACCTGCCCTTGCAAAGCCTGTACAGGGCTGGATATAGTACCTTTACTTTCCAACATCTTATCGCTGACTACCGTCACAGAACCTGTCATTGTCGCCTTTTTCTGTGTACCGTAACCCACTACGACCACTTCTTCCAGCACTTCCGCATCTTCTTTCAGCACTATCTTCAACGGTGCATTGCCATTTGCCGCCACTTCCTGCGTCTTATATCCGATATAGGAAATCACCAAGGTGCTTCCCGTAGCATTGGAGAGCGTAAAGTTTCCATTTATATCCGTAATCGTACCGTTGGTGGTGCCCTTTATTTTAATACTGGCTCCAATCACCGGCTCGCCATTCACATCCACCACCGTTCCTTTCACCGTGGCAACCTGCATCACCGTCCGCACTTCACCCACTTCCGCGCGTCCACTCTGCGGAACTCCCGTCAGTAGGGCAGAAGCTATCACCGTAGAGAATAAGATTCTTTTCGATGATTTTGTTAAGAAATTATTCATACAATTAAATTTGAGGTTTAAAAATAGTATTAAATTTACATTCTTCAAAATAAGGTGAGGTAAACAAGTACCTCCTTGCAAGTTTCAGTTCCTTTTCCATAAGCATAAAAGGTGTTTATTAGTAAATGAATAAGATTATATCATACAAGATTATATACATTTTCTGAAAAACTCACGCATTTCCCGACGTCCGAGAAACAGGTGATTTTCGATGGTACGGCAACTAAGATTCAGCTCACCGGCGATTTCCGGTGAGGTCTTATCCTCAAAACGGCTCATCGTATAGACCAACCGGCGCTGTTCGGGCATGGCAGCCAGACGCTCGCGCTCCATCCGCATCAAATCTTCCCCGATAATTTTTTCTTCGGTTTCATTGGTAGAGGTGGACATAGTATCATAGATATAACTGTCTATCTCCTGTTTCTTATAATAGCGGCGGATATAGTCGGTCACTATATTACGCGCAATGGTGAACAAGAAATACTTCACTGTGTCCGGACGGAGCATTTGTTTGTAGTCCAGCAGACGTACAAATACATCTTGGGTTAGATCCTCTGCTTCGTAGCGATGAGTAATACGATAAGTAATATAGGTAAGAATCACCTGATAATATTCTTCATAAGAACGGGTGATAATGTTGTCGGAAGTGTTAGCCATTGTCTCCATAATACTATCTTTTTCGGTTTTGATCACGATGCAAATATAGAGGGGATTTCGGATATAACAGCCGGAAAATAAGGCGGATCAATCTCAACGAATCTAGTTAGACTCATTTAAGCAATTCGCCCTCATTATCAATAATTTACAGTCATAGGAAATAGAGTATCACTTTATAAAATGAGACTCCATACACTAAATTCTATGTATTTTCGCTCCACTTACAACTGTTTGCCCTTGCCTTTCTCTCCTCTTCAATCTAACCATCTCACGATCTTACCGATTCATTGTCTCATCAAAGCTGTTGATGAGACAATGAATATTAAGAGAAAACTTTCATTTCATTAAAGATAAACTTGCTTTGCACTTATAGCAAAGTTACATTTGAGTAAGAGTAAACTATAAATGCAAGCTTCAATTATATAATTGCAAGCTTTGTTTTTATAAACGCAAGTTGCATTTATAAAAACGAAGCTTGCGTTCATAGATTACTCCCTATAAAAAACAACTTTGCAATAGGACCAAAAGAAGTTTATATAGGGAGAAGAAGAACTTATCTATTAATAGATTATGGAAAGAATACAAATGAAAGAAAGGAAGTCACTTAGTGAATCGAGAACCTTCACCCTCTATCCCCGATGAACAGGGAGAAGTGAAGGGTGAAGGGAATATGAGTGCAAAATAGATTTCAGGGATAATAAGTCGAAAAGTTACTCTTCTTTGGCTGTTCCGCCTATACTACGGATGTATTCATTCGGAGTAACTCCCGTACTCTTTTTAAATGAGCGGAAGAAAGAAGCACGCGAACTAAAACCACAAAGTTCTGCCAGTGCAGTCAAAGTATAACGGGAATATTGGCTATCCGCTACCATCTTTTTGAATTGGGTAACACGGTATTCATTGATGAAGTCATAATAAGACTGATTAAGATACTGGTTCAAAAGATACGATAATGAATGTGAAGAAGTATCCAATGCAGAAGCCAAGTCACCCATTTTTAAGTCGGGATGGATATATGGTTTTTCTTTCTCTACATAAGCCAGCAGTTTCTTATGAAGCTCTTTACATTCCTCTTCGGTCAGCCTATTGGTCTTATATTTCTCTTCAACAGCGGCAGATTGTTGCTCTGAAATTACTTCCGGATGTTCTACTGTTTGTTCTCTCTGTTGTATTTCCTCCTCTGTTGATGCCGAAATCGACGAAGCAGTAGAAGAAGAAGCAAGCAAACGACGCATACGTTTCCAAACATAATACCGTATAAAGGCTATCATTCCTACAATTAATAAAATGGAAAGTCCCCATCCCCACCAAGGTATCATAGGGCGTACTGTCACTTGACAGATAGCTTCCGATTGCTCATTTCCCGGAAGGCGTACACGGAAAGTATAAGTTCCAGAAGAAAGTCCGTAATAAGAGACTTCGTTCTGCGCAGCCAATAGTTTCCAGTCCTTGTCCACTCCCTCCAATCGATATTCATATAGTAAGGCAGACGGCAGACCATAGGCGAAATCTGTGAAACAGAAAGTCAAATTATTCTGGTTGTATTTCAAAGAGGAACTGGTAAAAGGAACGCCATTAGCCAGTATATCGGTAAATACAATCGGGCGAACCTTGCCACGCACTTCGTCCACACGTTTCGGATCGACATAAATCAATCCTTTGGTGTTACCAAACCACAATAGTCCTTTTTCATCTTTATAAGCGGCTCCATTCGTAAAAGTTGGTCCCGGCACTCCATCATTGAAAGTGAAAGCATCATACTCCTCCCCTTCTTCTTTGATACGCAACAACCCGTCATTGCAGGCCACCCACAGCCAACCTTGGTTATCTTCTATAACAGACATCAGCGAATTGTCCGGAAGAGTAGAAAAGATAGAGCGATTCCGGAAACGATCCATCGTTAAAGTAGATGTAAACAGACTCCCTTTCTCACGGATAAAATAGAGATTGTGTTCAGCATCTTCGTAGATAGTACGCACTTTATCCCGATGAACGAATCCCTCCGGAAACACATTAGAGCGTAAACTTTGAGAAGCCGGATCATAAATACACATACCGGTTTCAGTAGCAATCCATCCTTTGCCCGTAGAATCAAAACTTACTTCATACACATTGCCCTCCGGCAGTTGGGAGTTAGCACTGGTAAAGTGTTTGATCTGTTTGGTCTGTCCGTTATAACAGAAGAGTCCTTGTGAGGTCCCTATCCAAAGATTTCCTTTTGCATCCGGTTTCACACAGAATATATGTCCTTTTTGAAAAAGCTCCGTATCGCCCTGTGCAAAATATTTCAGAGATAATGTTCCCGGATTCAGTACCATCATACCGCCACCATACGTACCGATATAATATTCTCCTTGATAGAAGCTGATTGTCAGTATCAGATCTGAAGTTAAAACGGGCTTTACAAAACTTTTCACTACTCCGGTAACTTCGTTTATATAAAACAAACCGTCACGTGAACCGATAACTTTCTCTTGCCCTCTGTTTACGAAAGAACGAATGGAAAGATTTGCCGAATTGAACAAAGGTGGATAGTCATACGTACGGAAAAGGCCGTTCTGATAAAGTGAATAATCCAGCCCTGCCTGAAAATGCCCCACCCAGACGGTGCCTCTATCATCTACAAGTAAGGAGTAAATAGAATTACTGCGAATTCCTTCCTTATCATTGACATCATGGTAGAAACGACGTGTCACTTGTTGGTCTTTGTGTGAAAGGAAGTGGACGCCATTACCGTCAGTAGCTATATACACAGTCTCTTTCCCATCGCTGGATATGTCAGAAATGACATCGCAGCCTAAAGATACCGTATGAGAGAATGTTTCCTTTTTTATATCGAAACGTACTACACCTTGACTCATTGTGCCCAGATAAAGAGTTTCTCCGATACGGGTCAGGCAACGGAAATAATCGGCTTCGGGCACATTCTCCTGAAAATGCCAGGAATCAATCTTTCCATCTTTCAGTGAATAAGAGTACAGCCCCTGCACCGTAGCCAGCCATAACACGGTTTTATCTTCATTCAGACAAATATCCATGATTCTGTTACAGGCAGCAAGCATATTCCGGTCTGTCAAGACCTGTAGTAATTGACCATCTTTATGAATGAACAAGCCTTTCTCTGTGCCGATATAAAGAATATCCTCATTAGCCAACAAAGTATTTACAGCAAAATCAATCTTTTCGGGGACAATTCTTTCCAATTGGCTGCTTGTACGATTCAATCGCCAAAGTCCGATTCCATTTCCTACCCACAGTTGTTTGTTGGCTGTTTCTGTAACGCTGTTTACCCGTTTTTTTCTTCCTGACTCAATACCCCGGAATTCAAAATGGCGTACTTTCACT
>OJPI01001065.1_pt1 | contig 15437 bp, 9 predicted proteins | sample 1598461 | NCBI WGS metagenome assembly OJPI01 (sample SAMN03922483, study PRJEB24848) | human gut metagenome | isolation source: stool sample | host: Homo sapiens | place: Germany | collected 2011-05 | reverse complement strand
TATTGGCGAAATGGCCTATCAAAAACTGTGGTTGGGACGCATGATTTTTGTTTTTGTCATTTGCTGTGTATTTTCTCTTTGCCTGAACAGAAAACAATATCTGTCTTTTCCATCCATCGTAACATGGGTATTGATTGTATTGGGAGGTATTGAGGCCATTTGGGGATTGAGACAGATATACGGTCTGGCAGTTTCCAATCATTCCTTGTATGCACTTACGGGGTCTTTCTATAATCCGGGTCCTTATTCGGGATATTTGGCGATGATATTTCCGCTCTGTCTGCATGAGTGGCTAAACTTGAGAGAAAAAACGGAACGTACATGTCTGGAACAGGGAAAATATTATGTGACATTGGGAGTGATACTGTTGATTCTTTGTGTGCTGCCTGCCGGAATGAGCCGTTCGGCTTGGATTGCTGCCATTATATCGGGCGTATGGGTATATGGGATACACGCCTCATGGAGAATCAGATTAAAGGAGATCAGAACGAGATATAAAAGAAAGGTAGGATTAGCTTGTATCGCAGGTGGTGTTATAATCATAATGATTGGCTACGCACTTTTCCAACTGAAAGCAACTTCTGCCAACGGACGCTTGTTCATGTGGAAAGTCAGTGCTCTTGCTATTGCTGAAAGTCCCATCGTCGGACATGGAACAGGAAGCTTTGTTTCAGCTTATGGCAGAGCGCAGGAAGATTATTTCGCCAACGGTGAATATTCGGTGACAGAAGAATTAGTGGCAGGAAGTCCGGAGTATGCTTTTAATGAGTATTTACAGATAGCGGTGGAATATGGAGTTCCTTTTTTATTGGTGACTGCATTAGTGATTACATTTTGTCTTTGGAGGGGAATTACGGAAAATAGAATTGGCAGGTGTGATTTCAGTATTGGTATTTGCTTTTTCTTCTTATCCGATGCAGATTCCAGGCTTTGCTGTTGCATTCTATTTATTGTTGGCGGCTTGTGCCATTGGACGTTCGAGGATAATACTGTCACTTTTTCTTTCAATGATGGTACTATTGGGAGCGTATTATTGGAGGAATAACCAATATGATGCGTGCAAAGACTGGCATCGTGTTAAAATGCTTTATAATATAGGAGCTTACCGGTCTGCTGAAAAAGACTACGAGAAGTTATATCCTGAGTTAAAGAATCGTGGGGTATTCCTTTTTGAATATGGTCATTGTCTTCATAAATTAAAAGAATACGAAATGTCAACAAACGTATTGGAGGAAGCGATGATACACAGTAATGACCCGATGATATTGAATGTTATTGGTAAGAATTATCAGGCGACAGGAGATTATGAAAAAGCCGAAAAATTTCTGCTACGTTCTACACATCGACTTCCGGGGCGGATTTATCCATATTATCTGTTGGCGAAGCTTTATGCGGAGCCAAGATATCGGCAACCTGAGAAATTAAAGGATGTTGCTGAAATAGTGTTGACGAAAGAACCAAAGATTCAATCAACAGCTGTCAAAGAAATGAGAGAAGAAGTAAGGAAATTATTGAAATAAAAAAACTAATAAATATGAAGAAACACAATTGTATATGGTTACTGTTATGTTGGGTATTAGGGATAAACACCTCTTGCTCCGACAAGCAAAGTAATACGGAAAAGCAAGAGCTGGGAGTGACCACCGTTCTTCCTGATGCAAAAAATGAGGTTACCGTCCAAGTTCTGAAACGGCAGACTTTTAATCACGAGTTGGTAAGCAATGGCAAGGTGAATGCCCGGAATAAAGCTGATTTGCGTTTTGAGACAAGTGAAGTTATCGCCCGTATCTATGTGAAGAATGGCGACCGTGTGCATAAAGGGCAAAAATTGGCGGAGTTGGACAAATTCCGTCTGGAGCAGAAACTGTCCCAGTCTGAGGATGCCTTGTTGAAAGCTGAGCTGGAGCTGAAGGATATATTGATAGGACAGGGGTATTCTGTTGATGATTTCAGCAACGTTCCGGCGGAGACGATGAAGATTGCCAAAGTAAAAAGCGGATATGACCAGTCGAAATCACAATATGAGTTGGCAAAGAGAGAAACGGGCCATGCCACACTGACCGCTCCTTTTGACGGAGTAGTGGCTAATCTTTTTTCGAAGGCTTTTAACCTGGCTAATACGTCTGAAGTATTCTGTACGGTTCTTGATACCAAAGGTATGGAGGCCGAATTTACTGTATTGGAGAGTGAACTTGCTTTTATAAAGAAGGGTGATAAGGTAATGGTTCTTCCCTATGCCGGAGGAGGCTCGTTTGAAGGCAGCGTGTCGGAAATCAACCCATTGGTGGATACCAACGGGATGGTGAAGGTGAAGGCTGACGTGAACGGAGAAGGCAAGCTGTTTAGCGGCATGAACGTAAGGGTCAGCGTGAGACGTAACTTGGGTGAACAGCTGGTGATTCCCAAGACGGCGGTGGTATTGCGCTCCGGCAAGCAGGTGGTGTTTACCTTGAAGGACGGCAAGTCCATGTGGAACTATGTGCATACGGGAATGGAGAATGCTACGGAATGCATCGTTTCTGATAAATCCCAAAAAGGAGTTGAAGATGGTTTGTTGGAAGGAGATACGGTCATTGTGACCGGAAATCTGAATCTGGCGCATGAAGCGGAAGTAAATGTAAGATAATCAAAAAAGGTACGGAGTCGTCTGTGTGTAGTCCCGTGCCTAAAATCAAGTAGTATGATAAAATTTTTAATCCGGCGTCCTATTGCGGTACTGATGGCTTTTACCGCCTGTTTCATTATCGGGCTGGTGACGTATTCCACCCTGCCGGTTTCATTGCTTCCGGATATTGCCATTCCGGAGATAACGGTTCAGGTATCCGCCGCCAATACATCTGCCCGTGAGTTGGAAAATACGATTGTGAAACCTTTACGCGGACAACTGATTCAGGTTTCGACCCTGAAAGATATCCATAGTGAGTCACGTGACGGGGCGGGAATTATCCGTTTGTCTTTTGATTACGGTACGAATACCGACCTTGCCTTTATCGAGGTGAACGAGAAGATAGACGCCGCGATGAACTTCCTTCCGAAAGAGACGGAACGTCCGAAAGTGATAAAGGCAAGCGCTACGGATATTCCCGTATTTTACCTGAATCTGACATTGAAGAATGACACTGCCGGTTATGGTACGGGAGAAACTTTCCTGGATTTGTGCGGGTTTGCTGAATCGGTTATCAAACGCCGTATCGAGCAATTGCCGGAAGTCGCTATGGTAGACGTGACCGGAATCGTGGAACGCCAGGTACAGATTGTTCCCGATGAAAATAAGCTGGCGATGATGGGACTTTCCATCGGGGATATTGAATCGGCCCTGTCGTCCAATAATGTGGAACCGGGTAGTATGACGGTGCGTGACGGGTACTATGAATATAACATCAAGTTCTCTACACTGCTGCGCACGGCGGAAGATGTGGAAAATATCTATTTGCGCAAGGGCGACCGCATCGTACAGTTAAAGGATTTCTGCAAAGTTAGTATCGTGCCAGTGAAGGAGAAAGGTGTATCCGTGTCGAACGGCAAACGCGCAGTGACGCTGGCCGTCATCAAGCAGGCAGACGAGAACATGGATAAGATGAAGAATTCCCTTGTAGGCACTATGAACTATTTCCAGCGGGTGTATCCGGATATTGATTTCAGTATCAGCCGTAATCAGACGGAACTGCTGGACTATACGATTTCCAACCTGCAACAGAATCTTTCCTTGGGCTTCCTGTTTATCTGCCTGGTGGCGGTTCTGTTTCTGGGTGATGTGAAATCACCGCTGGTTATCGGACTTAGCATGGTGGTTTCCATTGTCATCAGCTTTGTATTCTTCTACCTTTGTAATATGTCATTGAACATCATTTCCCTTGCAGGGTTGATTCTGGCTCTGGGAATGATGATTGACAGCTCGATTATCGTGACCGAGAATATTTCTCAATATCGTGAACGGGGATATTCCCTGCGGCGTGCCTGTATCACGGGAACGAGCGAAGTGGTGACTCCCATGTTGAGCTCCTCGCTGACTACCATCGCCGTATTCGCTCCCTTGATTTTTATGAGTGGCATTGCCGGAGCCATCTTCTATGACCAGGCCTTCTCTGTCACGGTAGGGCTGATGGTGTCTTATTTTACGGGAATCATGCTTCTTCCCGTTCTTTACCTGCTGGTCTACCGTACAGGCGTCCGTACCCGAAAATGGAAGTGGTTTTCTTTCAGATTCAATAACCCGATAAAAGACCATACGCTGGACCGCTTTTATGATTCGGGAGTGGACTGGGTATTCCGTCATAAAACATTCAGTGTGCTATTCTGCATCGTTTCCATCCCGCTCTGCGTCTTCTTCTTTTTCTTCATAGACAAGCAGCGGATGCCCGATATAGAAGAGAACGAACTGATTGTCCGCATCGAATGGAATGAGAATATCCATGTGGACGAAAACAGGAAGCGTGTGGACGGACTTTTTAAGGAACTGGAGGGGCGGTTCCTTGAACAGACGGCTTCTATCGGCAGGCAGGACTTTATCTTGAACCGGGAAAGGGAGCTTTCCTCTTCCGAAGCGGAACTTTATTTCCGGACGGAGACTTCCGAAGGGATCGCTCCCTTGGAACAGGAGATATACCGGAGGCTGAAAGAACGCTATCCGCTCTCTGTCGTGTCTTTCGCTCCGCCGGAAACGGTGTTTGAAAAACTCTTCGTGACGGGCGAGCCGGATGTCGTTGCCGAGTTCTATGCCCGCAACAGGGCGCAGGCACCGGAAGCGGAAACAATTCGTAAAGTGGAGCAGGCACTGGCGAAAGAAACCGGAATCAACCCTACGGGTATCGCTTTCGAGAACCAGTTGAACCTGAGTATCAGCAAGGAAAAGCTCTTGCTCTACCGTGTCTCCTATAATGAGCTTTACCGTGTCTTGAAAACCGCTTTCCGTGAAAACAGCGTGACCATGCTGCATTCTTACCAGCAGTATCTTCCGATAAATATTGCGGGCAATGAAAGAACGGTGAACAGGGTCTTGCAGGAGACATTGATACAGACACAGCCGGACAGTAAAGGGGAGGTGGAATATATCCCACTTCGGGAACTACTAAAGGTGACTCCCGCCGAAGACTTGAAAAGCATTACTTCCGGACGTAACGGAGAATTTGTGCCCTTCGACTTTTACGGGGTGCGGGATGCGGACAAGCTGATAAAGAATGTAAAGCGGGTAGCGGAGGAAACGGGAGACTGGGACACGGGCTTTTCCGGCAGCTTCTTCTCAAATCGGGAAATGCTGGATGAACTGGTAGTGATACTTATGATTTCACTGTTGCTGATGTATTTTATCCTTGCGGCACAGTTCGAGAGCTTTTTACAGCCTTTGCTTGTCCTGGCGGAGATTCCGATAGACGTGGCCTTTGCGCTGTTGTTGCTTTGGCTTTGCGGGCACACGCTGAATCTGATGTCCGCCATCGGGCTGATTGTCACCTGTGGCATTGTCATCAATGACTCTATATTGAAACTGGATGCCATCAATGAACTGCGCAAGTCAGGCGTCCCTTTGCTGGAAGCCATCCATGAAGCCGGCCGCAGGCGCCTGCGGCCCATAATCATGACTTCGCTGACTACGATTTTTGCCATGGTCCCGCTGTTGTTCTCTTCGGATATGGGTTCGGAACTGCAAAAGCCGTTGTCCATTGCCATGATAGGAACGATGTCGATAGGTACGGCAGTGAGCCTGTTCATCATACCGTTGCTTTACTGGTTCATTTACCGGAAAAAAGAAGAAATAAGTAATAAAGAATAGTTCAAATATGAGAGTTATGAATTTAAGAATTCCCACCTTTCTCTGTGTCCTCTGTGTCCTCTGTGGTGAATCCTCGTTGTATGCGCAGAAACATCTGGTACTGGACCTGAATCAGACGATTGCTTTGGCCAATGACAGTTCGCTGGAGTCATTTCGCACACAGAATATGTATCTGTCCGGTTACTGGGAATACCGGACGTACCGTGCCAACCGCTTGCCCAGCCTGACACTGGACCTTACTCCGGCACAATACAACCGGGATATTACGAAGCGTTATGATTCGGGCTCCAACTTGGATGTATACCGTACGCAGCAATCTTATTATGCCTATGGCGGATTGAGTGTGAAGCAGAATCTCGACCTGACCGGAGGTACTTTCTATCTGGAGTCGAATCTTGCCTATATGCGCAACTTCGGTGATAACAGCGCGACACAACTTACCAGTGTTCCCGTACGAATCGGATATTCGCAGAGCTTGGTAGGATACAACCCTTTCAAGTGGGAACGAAAGATAGAACCGTTGAAATATGAACGTGTGAAGAAGGAGTTTCTCTATAATGTGGAGAAAGTGTCGGAGACAGCCACGAATTATTTCTTTTCCCTGGCTATGGCACAGGCGGAATATAAACTGGCAAAAGATAACCTGGCTTCCACGGATACTCTTTACCGTATCGGACAGCAACGGCACCGGATAGCTTCCATTTCACAGGCCGACTTGCTGACATTGAGACTGGACCGCGTGAATGCGCAAAATACATTGCAGAATAAGGCAAGCGACCTGAAACGGGCAATGTTCTCTCTGGCGTCTTTCCTTAACTTGGACAAGAATACGCAAATAGAACTGGAACTTCCTTCCCGTCCGAACAGGATAGAGATTCCGGTGGATGAGGCTTTGAGTTGGGGAAGGAGCAACAACCCCCAGTTACTGGAATTGAAACAGAATGTATTGGAAGCGCAGCGGAATGTGGACAGGACAAAGAAAGAATCCCGCTTCAATGCAAGTGTGAACGCGAGTATCGGCTTTAATCAGGTGGCGGATAATTTCGGTGATGTATATCATAAACCGATGCAGCAGGATTTAGTGGCGGTCAGCGTCTCTATTCCCATAGTGGACTGGGGAGTTCGTAAAGGAAAGTATAATATGGCACGTAACAATCTGAATGTGGTGAAAATCTCCGCACGGCAGGATGAGATAAGCATTGAGGAAGAAGTGATTATGACAGTGAGTGATTTCAATATCCAGCAGCAGTTAATTGCGAGTGCGGAAGAAGCGCTGGATTTGGCCGTACTTGCGTATAATGAGACAAAGCAGCGTTTTATCATTGGCAAGGCGGACATCAACAGCCTGACTCTGTCGCTTAACCGACAGCAGCAGGCTCAACGGAATTATATTTCCGCCTTGCAGAACTACTGGCTGAATTATTACAAGATACGCCGTCTCACTTTGTTTGATTTTGCTGCGAATCTTTCACTCTCTGACAGATTCGATTTCAATGGAGGGAAATTGATTAAATGATAATTTTAATCCGTGCCTAAAAATTCCCATTCATATAAATAACGATAATGCAAAATATAGATTTTGAAATAAAAAAGTCTTCAAAGGCTTCCGCTTTTACACTGATTGTCGCATTTATTTGTGTGGCACTAGTCGGGTTGGCACTTGTTCCGTTGTTACCGGTCAAGCTGAATCCATCGCGGACATTGCCGGGGTTTAGTGTCAGTTTTAGTATGCCCGGCACTTCGGCTCGTGTGGTGGAGATGACGGCTACTAGTAAGTTGGAAGCAATGCTTGCCCGTGTGAAAGGGATTCGGAACATTTCTTCCACTTCGGGAAACGGGTGGGGAAGGATTAATGTAAGTCTGGACAGGCATGCGGATGCATCGGTCGCGCGTTTTGAAGCTTCGACGATTATCCGGCAGACGTGGCCTGAGTTGCCGGACGGGGTGAGTTATCCGTATATACAGATGCATAGTCCGGAGCAACAGAGCCAAGGGCCTTTCATGTCGTTTACGATTAATGCGCCTGCCACTCCCATTCTGATTCAGCAATATGCGGAGGAGCATATCAAGACACGGCTGGCACAGCTTTCGGGAATTTATAAGATAAGTATTAGCGGAGCTACGCCGATGGAATGGAGATTGGAATATGACAGTGAACAGCTACGTACGTTGGGGGTGAGTACGGATGATATTCGTCAGGCGGTCGGGCTGCATTATAAGAAAGAGTTTCTGGGTACTTATGATGTGGAACAGGGGGCTGCGGGCAGGCAATGGATACGCCTGGCGCTGGTTCCCGAACATGACAGCCGGGAGTTTGATGCCAGCCGGATACAGGTGAAGATGAAGGACGGGAGAATGATTGGTCTGGATGAGCTGGTGAAGGTTTCCCGCATGGAACAACAGCCGCAAAGTTATTACCGTATCAATGGACTGAATTCCATTTATCTGTCGATAGTTGCGGAAGAGACGGCTAATCAGTTAGCGTTGAGTAAGGAAGTAAAGGCATATATGGATAATATCCGGCTATTGCTCCCGACGGGATATGAGATTCATACGAGTTATGACGCAACGGAGTTCATCAGAGATGAGCTTGGTAAGATTTATTTGCGTACGGGGGGCACGGTGGCTATCCTGTTGTTGTTTGTATTGCTGATTACATTCAGTCCTAAATATCTGTTTCTGATTGTTGTCAGCCTGTCTGTCAATATAGCGATTGCGGTTATTCTGTATTACGCGTTCGGGCTGGAAATGCAGCTGTATTCTTTGGCGGGTATCACTGTCTCGTTGAATCTTGTGATTGATAATACGATAGTGATGAGCGACCACTATCTGCGTCGTGGCAACCGGAAAGCGTTTATGTCTGTGCTGGCGGCTACATTGACGACGATGGGAGCGCTGGTTATCGTTTTCTTTCTGGATGAGAAGATACGGCTCAATTTGCAGGACTTTGCCGCTGTGGTGATTATCAATTTGGGAGTCTCTTTGTTGGTTGCCTTGTTTTTTGTTCCTTCCCTGATTGATAAAACAGGACTGAAGCGGCGGAAAAGAATTTCTCTTTCGAAACCAAGGCTGAAACTGAAATCGGGACAGAGGATAGGGAACGTGCGTCTCTTAGTGTGGACACGCTCAAGGATGCACCGTTTTCCGGTTTACTTCAGCCGTTTTTATATGTGGCTGATACGGATTCTTTGCCGTTGGAAGGTGGCGGTGTGCATACTGTTATTATTGGGATTCGGATTACCTGTATTCTTGTTGCCGGAAAAGATGAAGGGGGAAGATAAATGGGCGGAAGTTTATAATAAAACGTTGGGTACTTCTACTTATAAGGAAAAGGTGAAACCGATTGTGGATAAGGCGTTGGGCGGAAGCTTGCGGCTGTTCATACAAAAGGTGTATGAGGGGAGCTATTTCTCACGTAATGAAGAAGTGGTGCTCCACGCCAATGCGAATCTACCGAATGGGAGCACGCTTGAGCAGATGAATACACTGATAAAACGGATGGAAACCTATCTGAGTGGATTTAAGGAAATCAAACAGTTTCAAGCGTCCGTAGAGAGTGCCCGTCGGGCATCTATCCATATCTATTTCACCAAAGAACACCAGAAAAGTGGGTTTCCTTATACGTTGAAAGCTAATATGATAAGTAAGGCTCTTCAATTGGGTGGTGGAGATTGGAGTATCTATGGGTTGCAGGATCAGGGATTTAGTAATAGTGTGCGTGAGAATGCGGGTTCTTTCCGGGTGAAGATGTACGGGTACAATTATGACGAACTTTACGATTGGGCGGAGAAACTGAAAGTAAAGCTGTTGGAGCATCGGCGGATCAGGGAAGTGACGATAGGTTCTGGTTTCTCGTGGTGGAAAGATGATTATATGGAGTTTTACTTCAATCTGAACAAACGGCGGATGGTTGAAGAAGGAATTGGAGCCGGAGGGTTGTTTTCCGTTATCCGTCCGATATATGGGCGAAATATGGAAATCGGCTCAGTACTGACGGAGGAAGGAACGGAAAAGATAAGGCTTTCTTCCCGGCAATCGGAAGAAAGGGATGTATGGGCTATGCAGTATTATCCTTTTCAGGCAGGCGGCAGGGAATATAAGATGTCGGAACTGGCCATTGTCGACAAAGGACAGATGCCGCAAGAGGTGGCAAAGGAAAACCAGCAATACCGCTTGTGCCTGCAATACGAGTATATAGGCTCTTCGGAACAGGGGCATAAATTGCTGAAGAAGGATTTGGAGGAGTTTAATGAAGTCCTTCCGATGGGATATACCGCGAAATCAGAAGATAACAACTGGTCGTGGGGTGGAAAGGATAATAAACAATATCGTCTGCTTCTGATCGTAATCGGCATTATATTCTTTATTACGAGTATTCTTTTTAATTCGTTGAAACAGCCGTTGGCTATTATTTTTGTGATTCCGGTATCTTATATCGGCGTATTCCTGACGTTCTATTGGTTCAAACTGAATTTTGACCAGGGAGGTTTTGCCTCCTTTGTCCTGCTTTGTGGCATCACGGTGAATGCAAGCATTTATATATTGAATGAATATAATGCGGTTCGTAAGCGTTTTCCGTGTCTTGCACCGTTACGGGCCTATGTGAAGGCATGGAATACAAAGATAATACCTATCTTCCTCACAGTTGCTTCTACCGTTTTGGGATTTATTCCTTTTATGGTAGGAGCGGAAAAGGAGGGATTCTGGTTTCCGTTGGCGGCAGGCACTATTGGCGGGTTGATAATGTCAGTGGTCGGAGTGTTTGTTTTTTTGCCCGTACTGACACTGAAGAAGAAGCATTGCTTTACCTCCTCTAAAGCTGTGCTTTAGGTATGCTAAAGCGTAGCTTTAGACTGGATAAAGCTACGCTTTTTGTTTTTACCAATTATTCCCCGCATTACTGCTGTTAATAAGCATTTCTACTCTTTGTTTGTACAAGTTCGCTCCTTCGGCAATGTTCTTTCCCGCATCCGCGGTTCCCATTCCATATATCACAATGGGGGTCTGCCATACCATGCCCGAGTGGATTGCACTGCCCTGATAAGGGCGCAAAAGTTCGTCCGTAGTGAATCGGTTTCGTCCACCACTGCGATAGGCCTCGTATTCCGAACCGGTAGTTGTCACTACCATCAATGGCTTTCCGGCAACGGCCGGAGTTTTGGATAAGAATGTGAAAACCTCGTCCTGCCATTTTTTTAATAATGACGGTGCGCTCATCCAATAGAAAGGAAACTGGTAGATAACGGCCGAAGCGTCGGAGATGATTTTACTCCATTCGTCGATATTGAAAGCGATATCTTCCGACAATTCGTAAAGGTTGAAAACCGCTACTCCCTCAATGTCACTGACAGCGTCAATTAATGCCTTGTTCGCTTGTGAGGCTTTAATGTTGGGATGTGCCAGCAGAATCACTACTTTTCTTAAATCTTTATTCATATTCAATCAGTTATTTAGGATGATACAACTACTTATAAATAATAAAGGCTTAAAAATAGGAAAAAGTTCTCGAAAAGCAATATCTTAATTAAAAATAAAACAATCTCTCTTTGCTTTTGAATTTGTATTTTTGCATCCGCGTCATTGAGGCGTTACTTTGGGATTTTAGATAAAACTTAAATAGTATGATGATAGACTTTGCACAGTTCCCTTCTCCTTGTTATATTATGGAAGAAGAACTCCTAAGAAAGAACCTTACATTGATCAAGAGCGTAGCCGACAGGGCAGGGGTGGAGATTATCCTTGCTTTCAAGTCGTTTGCCATGTGGCGTTCTTTCCCGATATTCCGTGAATACATACGTCATTCAACAGCCAGTTCGGTGTATGAAGCCCGTTTGGCGCTGGAAGAGTTCGGGAGCAAGGCACATACGTATTCTCCTGCCTATACGGAGCGGGATTTTCCTGAAATCATGCGTTGTAGTAGTCATATCACATTCAATTCGATGGCCCAATTCGAGCGTTTCTATTCGATGACGGTTGCCGAAGGAAGCGGTATCTCATGTGGCATTCGTGTAAATCCTGAATATTCGGAGGTAGAGACGGAGCTTTATAATCCATGTGCGCCCGGTACCCGTTTTGGAATAACGGCAGACCTGCTGCCGGAAACATTGCCGCAGGGAATTGAAGGTTTCCACTGCCATTGTCATTGCGAGTCCTCCTCGTATGAGTTGGAACGTACATTGGAACATCTGGAAAGCAAGTTTTCCCGTTGGTTTCCGCAGATTAAATGGTTGAATCTAGGGGGCGGACATCTGATGACACGCAAAGATTATGACACTGAGCATTTGATAAGACTGTTGAAGGAATTGAGAACGCGTTATCCACACTTGCAGATAATCCTGGAGCCCGGATCGGCTTTTACTTGGCAGACGGGAGTGCTGACTTCCGAAGTGGTGGATATTGTGGAAAGTCGTGGAATCAAGACAGCTATTCTGAACATCAGTTTCACCTGCCATATGCCGGACTGTCTGGAAATGCCATATCAACCTGCCGTGCGTGGCGCAGAGATGGGAAATGAGGGAAAATACATCTATCGTCTTGGAGGAAATTCCTGTTTGAGCGGTGACTATATGGGACTGTGGAGTTTCGATCACGAGTTGCAAATCGGAGAGCGTATCGTGTTTGAGGATATGATTCACTATACGATGGTGAAAACGAATATGTTTAACGGAATTCATCATCCCGCCATTGCCATTTGGACAAAAGAGGGGAAGGCGGAAATATACAAGCAATTTTCTTATGAAGATTATCGTGACCGAATGAGTTGATAATCAAATTGATTGTTTTGCATCGGGTGCAAGGTGAGCAGATTTCTTTGAAAAAAGTGTGCAGAATGTTTGCAGGTTTACGGAAAATGCCTACCTTTGCAACCGCAAACGAAAAAATGCGGAAATAGCTCAGTTGGTAGAGCATAACCTTGCCAAGGTTAGGGTCGCGAGTTCGAGTCTCGTTTTCCGCTCTTCTTTGAAAGGATGCTCGAATGGTGGAATCGGTAGACACGAGGGACTTAAAATCCCTTGGCCATTGCGGCTGTGCGGGTTCAAGTCCCGCTTCGAGTACGAGTATTCTTTTTTTGAAAGGCTTTATGAATATAGATTCATGAAGCCTTTTTTGTTTTTATGGGTGTACTATGTACGGCTAATTTGACTTTACCGTTAACGCTGAAAAAATACTAGAGATATGGAAAATAACGATAAGCAGATTGAATTAAAGTTTCAGAGGTTCTTTATTGCTAACTTCCCTAAAGTAAAGAACTTTGCCCAAATGCTGCTTAAGTCGGAAGCTGAAGCAGAGGATGTGGCACAAGATGTTTTCTGTAAACTCTGGTTACAGCCGGAATTGTGGTTGGACAATGACAAGGAGCTGGATAACTATATCTTCATAATGACTAGGAATATTGTTCTGAATATCTTTAAGCATCAGCAGGTAGAGCAGGATTATCAGGAGGAAATCATGGAAAAGACTCTTCTTTATGAGTTGACGGAGAAAGAGGAAGTCTTGAATAATGTCTATTATAAAGAGATGCTTATGATTGTTCAGCTCACTTTAGAGAAGATGCCGAAGCGTCGGAGGATGATATTTGAACTTAGTCGTTTTAGAGGGTTGAGCCATAAAGAAATAGCCGACAAATTGGAAGTTTCCATTCGTACAATAGAACATCAAGTATATTTAGCTTTAATAGATTTGAAGAAAATTCTGCTCTTATTTATCTTTTTCTCAAATATTTTTAAGTAGTATTTGCGAGGCGGTTGTATTTAGTGTATAAAGCCAAAAAAAGAAAGAAGAAGATTCATGAAAAATTATGTTCAACAACTTGTAGAACTATTCGGGCATAACGATTATTCAGCCGTTACACGAAAGAAAGTGCAACAATGGCTGGCCGACGAAGAGTATGCTGCCGAAAAGCGAGAAGCGCTTCGTGTGCTTTGGGAACAAGTTGATGAGAAGGAAATGCCGGACGGAATGCAACAGTCAATCCGGCGGATACAGCAGAGTGTAGGAATTCAGCCTGCTAAATCAACTGGTAATTATCAGTTGCTTATATGGAGAGTTGCTGCTATTCTTTTATTTGCTATTTCATCTGTATCGGTCTATTTGATGTTAGGGAGAGAGCATTTGGAAAAAGACCTGGTAGAATGTTATATACCGACAGCGGAGATTCATGAACTCACTTTGCCGGACGGTACCCGCGTTATGCTGAATTCCAAAAGCACGCTGTTATATCCGGAGCGGTTTGATGGAAAGACGCGAAGCGTGTATTTGATTGGAGAAGCTAATTTTAAAGTACATCCGGATAAGAAACATCCTTTTGTTGTCAAAGCCAATGATTATCAAGTTACTGCTTTAGGTACTGAATTTAATGTAAATGCTTATCCGGAAAACAGAGAACTGATTGCTACCTTGCTGGAAGGTAGTGTGAAAGTTGAATTCAATAACTTGCTGTCCAATATTATTTTAAAGCCTAGTGAACAGTTGGTATATGACAAACATACGAAAGCTCATAATCTGCGGATGCCTGAGATAGATGATGTGACGGCATGGCAACGTGGGGAATTGGTTTTTAGTAATATGTATCTGGAGGATATTTTTACAAGTCTTGAACGCAAATTTCCTTATGCTTTTGTATATAGCCTTCATAGTCTGAAAAAGAATACATATAGTTTCCGCTTCTCCAAGCAGGCGAATCTGGAGGAAGTTATGAGGATTATATCGCAAGTTGTAGGAAATGTAAACTATGTTATCAAGGGAAATAAGTGCTATGTAACTAGTAAAGAATAAATATATTGTAGAACCTTTTAAATTTAATACGTAATGCAAAAAAATACCCGGAAGGAATGGCCGTTCCTCCCGGATATGAAATCAATCTCTTTTAATATTAGCGTAATATTGACGCTATTCTGAATGATCCTAGAATAATAACCAATTAACTAATACTAAAGATGCTACAAATCTACGAAAAAATAGCAGAAAAAATAGCTCATAAGCGGGTCTTTCTCACTTTTTTAAGTCTTATTCTTATACAGACTTTCGCTTTGGCTCAAAATGATAGTAAAATAACTATCCAGCAAAAGAACATCACTGTCATTGATGCCTTAAAGACTGTGGAAAAACAGTCCAAAAAGTCTATAAATTATAGTGATTCCGAATTAAAAGGAAAAGTAATAGCCCAGTTAAACTTGCAGAATGCATCCCTCGAAACCGCACTCGATACCATCTTAAAAGGGACAGGCTTTTCATTCCAGATTCAAGGTAACTACATCATAATAACTGAAAAGAAGCCTGTAGTGACGCAAACCCTTAAAAATATCAAAGGAAAGGTTACCGATGAAAGCGGTGAACCGTTGATTGGAGTAAATATATCTGTGGATGGTAGTTCTACAGGTACGATTACCGATTTCGATGGTAACTTTACGATCAAAGCGGCAGAAAAATCGAATCTCAAAGTATCTTATATCGGATATGCTACACAGACAATTCCTGTCTCCAAGAAAGATTTTTATCCGGTTGTAATGAAGCAGGATACTGAAGTGCTCGATGAAGTTGTTGTGACGGCATTGGGTATCAAACGCGCAGAAAAAGCGTTGTCTTACAATGTACAACAAGTCAAGGGAGATGCTTTGACTACGGTAAAAGATGCTAACTTCGTAAACCTGTCTCTTATACACATCTCCGA
>OJPI01000960.1_pt1 | contig 17040 bp, 10 predicted proteins | sample 1598461 | NCBI WGS metagenome assembly OJPI01 (sample SAMN03922483, study PRJEB24848) | human gut metagenome | isolation source: stool sample | host: Homo sapiens | place: Germany | collected 2011-05 | reverse complement strand
TGGCCTCCGGCGCTACCACCTGCTACAAGAAAAAGACCTGCTCCGAAGGCGGTTACTTCGATTCCGAGCCTGCAGGGCAAGCCTGTACATCGGTTAATTACAACGGCTTAACTTGCTACAAGGACTGTCAGGATAAGTGTGGTGATGGTAATGCATACTATACTATCAGTTTAGAGAATGATCCATATGGTTCAAGTTGGGATCCTATAGTCAATCTTAACTGGGATAGTAAAAAAAGTGATCCTTGTGTTATTGATGGAACAAAAGGTTCTATGGAAGCAAAATTCGAGATTTGGTGCCCGACAGATTGTACAGGACCAAGCCTTCAATCCGGTGATGCTACTGTTGATATAGACATAACGCATCCGGGAGATTATACAATTCCTTCTAATGGAAACGCATGGTGTCCATCTGGAACATCATCTCCAGATATCCTATGGAACGGGTGTATTATCAATGCAGGCAGCTGTAATCCAATGAATCAAGATTGTAAGAGTGTAACCAGAGTAAATAATACGAATTGGGTTGCAGAAACTACGCAGGGCGCCAAATTCCACTACACCTTAACGACTAAACCTGTTTATTATGACTGTAACGGAACGCTTAATGGTACTTGGGTTGAATGGGATAACTCTGACAATCCTGAAGTGCTCTATCACTGTTGCTGTCCGACGCGTTTAGATAAATATGATTCGTCATGCTGCACACTTGATAGTGAATGTCCGGATGGATATTATGAAGATGAACCTAATAGCAGCTATTTTGAATATAAAACAAGTGCCAATGGGAATTGTTACAAAGTAACGGGATGCGCGGCTGGATATACTCCTGTAAGCACCAGCTCGGGATATACATCCATTACTACAAGCGGTACGACCTATGATTACCATGGTTTCGTCTGCGAGAAAGATTCGGATGAAGGATACTTTAATGCGCAATTTAGAATTAGATTTAACGGCATGGAAGAGATTCGGGCATTTGCCTTAGGTACTAAAGCCAAACTTTATGCATACAACAATAAAACAGATGAGGAAAAAGAAGAACTCATTGATTTAGGAAGATATGCCATTGAGAACGGTCAGATTTCTTTAGATGATTTGATTACTGTTGCAGATAACAATGGATATAATCATGCGCTAATTTCCACAATATCCATTCCCTATCCATCTTCTGATACAGAAATAGATGTTGAAATTACGGGCGGAACTAATAGTTTTGCCAGAGTTGAGTGCAACACTCCTGTTGCAGTTTCAGGGCTGTCTCCCATATTAGAAGAGACCGGAGATGGATGGTATCCTTTCGTGCCGGACGGTAGCAATGCGGATAAAATTATTGATATGCTCTGCAAGATTAAGACACCATCTACATGGGCGCTAAAATTAGTACAAAATGAAGGGGCTTATCAATATATTGAAACTTCTTTGTTATCTGATACAGGAGCATCTCTGGATGACTTTTACCGCATTAAAAAATTTAGCAATGGAAGCTTTGCTGGCGGACGCCGCTTGCCAACCGGCTATACACCCAGCATTATAGATATTACATTAAACAATAAAAGCACAAGTCAGTCCACAACCGGCAGTTATATGTTTAATAATGCCAATAATAACAATTGCTTGGCAGACTATTGTCCCAACGAAACCACTGTGTTAACTTCTGCAACCGGTTATAGTAAAGGGGTGCTAAAAGTTTTAACTCATGATTTTAATAGTGCTGTATTTAAAATAGGAAATGATGAAATTTATAATGGAAACAGAGATGTTTACTGCCCAGTAACTGCTATTACTAATCAGGAGGCAATAACATGTGGCTTTAAAGACAAAATATCCATGTCATTAGAAAGAAAACTTTCTGACATCATCTACACAAATGATACAGAGGATTTAGACGTAAAATTTATAGTTCCAATGTCTAGTGTTTCGACATGTCCAGATGGCTGGTTTGAAAGCCGTCCAGATGCCAGGTGCTTCACTTATGAAACAAAAGGAATGTGTTATAGGGCAACCGGCTGCAGATCCGATACTAGAGAATGCGGTCCCAAAGGATATTTAACGTCAAATGGTATTACCTGCTATACAGGATCTGGGGAAGAAACCACACCGACAAAAAAATGTGAGTGTAAATTAACTGTAAAATACCATAGTAGTGATATGTATTATACAGATGTTGCCTTTGCGGTTTCCCTCTCCGGCACAACCTGTAAAAGCAATCAGGACGAATTTACAGTAGAATTTCCTGGCATCGGCCAAGGGGGAACCAGTACCTGTCCGAATGCATCAATCACTGATCATTTAACATTATCTAAACTATATGTTGGAGTGACAAATAATTATCATATTATTTCTGGCAGCGGATGCCATTTTATGGATGTTAATCAGCCCGGACATAAATCATATATTGTAAAAATAAACGGGGTACAGGCCTCTGCCGCCGGAGGATCCTCATTTAAGGCAACAGATGGTTCAAAATGTTATTTAAGTTATGATGGAAATTTTTAACAATAAATACATAATCTCGCTGGTAATAAAGGCACAATCTAATTCTTAGATTGTGCCTTTATCTGCCGGGTTATAGTATTTCTGAAACACAGCAGTCACATCTGTTTATTGTTTCTGAAGTCGAATAATCTTGCGGGTAACAACATTTCTGTCCTCTGATTATCATCGGTTTCGGTTCAGCACTGTCTCTGCAGTTGTTGTCATAAGGGCATCCGCCGATTATGCTACCGCCGCCACTGCTTGTATTACAGGTAAATGCAAGTGTAACGGAACGAGAGCCTCCTGACCCGATAGTAACCTTTTTTGTAACCTCAAATGTACTTCCTACATTATGTGCGCAGAACAAACCAGGGCCATTGCCATTTTTTACCTGCATGGTGGTTTGGCCTTCTACCGTGTAAGACCCACTGGGAATGCCGCTAAATGAGAAATAGTCCCCTGCCGTTTTGGTTGTCTGTTTTATCGTTTTGTTATAGTCGGAGCCTGTGATAGTAACTGTCGTAGTCATGCCGACAACAGACCCGTTATTTGTTGAACCTGATGTATAAACTGAAAAATCAAAGTAATCATCTTTACAGTCTTTGTAGCAAGTGTACCCGTTATAGTCAAATTGAGTACATTTCTTTCCATCTGGTTCACTTGATTCATAACCGCCTTCGGAGCAGGTCTTCTTCTTGTAGCAGATAGTAGCGCCGGAGGCCAGAGTAGAGATGCCGGATTTGGCGGCAGCCGAGGCAGAAATACCTGAATTTGCACCGGAAGCGGAGATTGAGGCGACATCGGAAATTGATTTGCCCGCAGAAAGGGAGTTAACTCCGGTATAGTGATTGTCGGTTGCGGATTTGCAGTCACTGCCCTGACAGGTGGAATACCAGCCGTTGGAAGTATTGCAGCTGCAACCGATATAGCAGTTAGCGTATGAACTGCAGGCTATACCCTCGCCTTTAGTTGTTTTTTCCGTAAAGACCGTACCATACTTATAGCTGGTACCATCACTAGCCGTTATGGTTGTGTCTGCATAAGAGTTATTATACGACCCGTTTCCTGCACAACCTATGATTTTATATGAATTGGTACCACAACAGGTTTTACCATTATCATAATCATAATAACTAATCTTAGTCAATTCATCCCTAGCGAAACAGCTATCATAGGGCTCAGCATAATCTGAACAACAGTTACCAGAATCATGCTCTGACACTTTTAAATTACTTGGATTTTTGAAGTAAGAAGAATCACACCCAGTACTACTGTAGTCATATATCTTACAACTGGACGCTCGGTAACATGTTATACCTGTATCAGTTGTTCCTACTGGTTTATAGTTGAAATAGCCACTTCGCTCATCTGTGGGAACTGAGGCGTAGCAAGATGTTGATTTATAACATGTTTCTCCACACCATGTGTTAGAATCACAGTTAAAGTAATAACCACAGCTGTTTGAATATTGACATTTTCCGGTTGGGATGTAGCATGTCTGGCTATGGCCGCAACCACTCGTGCTGGTTGTTGTATAAGATGCAGAGGTAAAGTAGCTACCCGGCGTATCTGAACAGGCGTAACCATTACCACGACATCCACTCGGATAATATGCCGTAATAGTACCACCGTTAGAAGTTACATCTGTTGAAACTGGCGTATAAGTAAATCTTGTCGTATTAGAATTTGTACACTTGTCATCTGTAGCATACTCACAGGTTACACCGTTAGACGAACTGGTTGTCGTATCAAAGTACTGATCATGCGGTTTATTATTGTTGGCAACCGTATCGGCACGACAGGTCGACGCCCTGTAACAGGTTTTACCCGTACTGATAGAATTTACTCTGTTGAAGATATACTGATTCGGGTTATAAACACAGCTTTCTGCACGATAACATCTTGAACCACTGGCAAGTGAGCTTGACGTATGGAAGAAGTTTGTATTCGGGCTGAATGTGTAGGCACCACGGCTGAACGCACAGTTCTGACCACGATAGCAGCTGCGTCCTGTTGCAGACGACGTGATTACATCAAAGAACTGACTGTTCGGGCTGGATACATAAGCACCAGCATTGGTACGGCAGCTTTCACCGCGATAGCATGTTGAGCCGCTGCCTATAGAATGCGACGTATTAAAGAAGCTTGTGTTCGGGTACGAAGAGTACGCTCCTCTGCCCAGAGCACAGTTTTGAGGACGATAACAGGTAATACCTGTTGCAGACGACGTGATTACATCAAAGAACTGGCTGTTCGGGCTGGATACATAAGCACCTGCATTGACACGACAGCTTGTGCTACGATAGCAGGTTGAACCGCTGGCTATAGAATGTACCGTATTAAAGAAACTTGTGTTCGGCGCCGAGGAGTACGAACCACGTGTCGTTGCGCAGCTTCCGCCACGATAGCAAGTCGAATCCTGCTGAGCGTTAGTAGATGTCAGTACGTTGAAGAACGAGCTGTTCGGAGCCGACGTATAAGCACCGGCGTTAGTACGGCATCCGCCTTGTGCACGGTAACAGGTTGACCCGGAAGCGGAAGACTGTGTTGTTACAAAGAAGCTGGTATTGGTTATAGCCGCTGACGACTGGGCACACTTCGCCCCGCGGTAGCAGGTTGAACCGGAAGCATAAGACGTATGGACAACAAAGTATGTGCTGTTCGGCGTTGAAGTATAGGCGCCAACCGCAGCATCAGCTACCCTATCTGCACGGTATGAGGTCGAACCGGAGGCCAAAGACTGGATATAGTGGAAGAATGATGTGTTCGGGTGCGAACTGTATGCACCGGCCGCGATATGTACCTTATCGGAACGATATGAGGTCGAACCGGATGCCAGAGAGTAAATCACATTAAAGAATGATGTGTTCGGCATAGAACTATACGCGCCGGCAGCAATATGCGAGCTTTCGCCACGATATGACGTCGAACCGGAGGCTAACGAGTAAATTACATAGAAGAACGATGTATTCGGTGTCGAGCTATAAGCACCCGCCGCAGTATGAATGCCTGATCCGCGATATGCCGTTGAACCGGACGCCAGAGAGCCGCCATACAGGAAGAACGACGTATTCGGGCGGGAAGTGTACGATCCGTTCGGGTTTGCGCTCTCGCCACGGTAGGAGATAGAACCGGAAGCCGAAGACTGAATAACGATAAAGTAGCTGGTGTTCGGCGTTGAGGTGTATGCGCCGGCAGCAATGTGCGAGCTTTCACCGCGGTATGATGTCGAGCCGGAAGCCAGCGAGCTGATGGTGATGAAGAAGCTCGTATTCGGATGCGACGAGTATGCACCGGCCGCAATGTGCGATTCCTGACCGCGATATGCCGTTGAACCAGATGCCAACGAGTTAATTACATAGAAGAAGCTCGTGTTCGGCGTTGACGTATAAGCACCGGCCGCAGGATTCGTGCTCTCACCACGGTATGATGTCGAACCGGACGCCAAAGAGCTGATGGTGATAAAGAAGCTTGTATTCGGATGCGAAGAGTATGCACCGGCCGCAATGTGCGATTCCTGACCGCGATATGCCGTCGAGCCGGAAGCCGATGAACTGATTACATAGAAGAAACTCGTATTCGGCGTTGACGTATAAGCACCGGCCGCAGGATTTGTGCTTTCGCCACGGTATGATGTCGAGCCGGACGCCAACGAACTGATAGTGATAAAGAAGCTCGTATTCGGTTTGGAGCTATAAGCACCGGCGGCAATGTGCGATTCTTCGCCACGATATGCCGTTGAACCGGTTGCCGAAGAACTAATCGTTATAAAGAACGACGTATTCGGCGAAGACGAGTATGCACCGGCAGCCGTATTACAGCTGGAACCGCGATAACATCCGGAACCGGAAGCAAAAGAGTTTATGGTATAGAAGAACGACGTATTCGGTTCCGAACTGTATGCGCCGGCGTTCAGGTCTTTACAGCCTTCGCCGCGGTAGCAAGTTGAACCAGATGCGATTGAGCTTTCTACATAGAACCATGCCGTATTCGGCGAAGACGAGTATGCACCACCGGCTATATAGCAATTTTGACCACGATAGCAGGTTGAACCCGATGCATAGGAATTAATAGTTACGAAGAACGACGTATTCGGAACCGATGTATAGGAACCTGTTGCCAGATAACATTCCTGACCGCGGAAACAGGTCAAACCGGTTGCCGTTGAACTGATGGTAACAAAGAACGACGTATTCGGACGAGAGCTGTAAGCACCAACGCTCGGCTCGCAGGACGTTGCGCGGTAGCAGCGGGTCGCATCATTACAAAGCGCGCGAATATCGCCAAACCACGGATACCAGTCATTTTCTATCTCTTCATGGTCGCGAATATCTTCAAAGTTCGTTTCACAGCCAATCTTTTTATAACAGCCGGATGCATCATTACATTCATTGATTTCATACAAGCAAGCCGGATAAATTTCCTTATCTTGCAGACCGGTATAGAATTCATCCCAATACGGCGCGTTCAGCGAGCTCAGGTAAAGTTCCTGCTTTCCGGTTTTGTTATCAACATTAGACGCATTGATAAACGAACTGTAGAATCGGTTTTCTTCACTACAGGAAATCTTTTTCCAACACTGGTGCTGCGCATCATCCTGGTGGCAGTTTGTCGTAATATAGGTACAACCGTTGTTGGCGCTGGTTATGCGGCATCCTATCCCTTTGATACAAGAGGAATTATTGACAGCATCGTAAGTGTTGCCGTTTTTGGTGTAAGTTCCGTAGCCGGGGTTAACGTCCGCATAAAAGGCATCGTGATACGGATTGTTTTTAACATATTGGGCACTGTAGTTGTAGCCTTTCTGATTTTCAACAATTTCCATCCATTTCAGATAGGCCTCTTCCGAATCGTAAATTACGCCTTCGTTGACATGATTGCTGTACCATTTACGGACATTGTTACATCCTGTCCACAAATAACAGTAGTTCGGCACGTCATTACAGTTCAAACCGTTACCGGTATCGTTACCGGAACCGTCCGACTGAGCATACGAACATACGATTTTGTTAGTCAAATTATAATCTTCCGTAACCAATCCGTTTCCGGTCGTATTCAGCGCCTTAATCAGCTGAACTGTTCCGGACGCGTCTTTTTCGTTGGTCATCTGGTCTTCGGAAAGATACGGAATAAAGTTGTCCCAGCCGCCTGCTAACTGAGCACTGTCGTTACGGTAATATTCCTTACCGGTATTTAATTCATCATGATTGCAGTCATATACCTGCATACAGCCGAAACCACCGCAACGGGTTTCCTGACGGTATTTACAGTATTCACCGGTATTTTCAAAAAAGAATCTTCTGTCTGTATTACACTGGGAGAAGCGGCACTTTCCTCCATAAAGTTTGCTGTCCCATGCGCACCGTGCCTCATACGGTACAAGATTTCCGTCCAAATTAACAATCGGATCGCCATTTCCATCTAAAAGCGCCTTATCGTCGGGGTCGTTTGTCCCGTCAACCTCGACAAAGCCGTATGAGCAGCCGCAGTATTGCCAGTATGTGATGTTGTCTGCAGCGCCTTTACACGACTTGCCATAGCCGACCAATGCGTCGTCAATTGAGCATTCCTGATATCCTTCATTTGCAACCAATGTGGAACAACAGTCGTTATCCTTGTACTTTGCCTCATCCCCGGCATAACAGAACGTTGCACCGGCACGAGGGTTCGCACACGTCTTGTAGGAAGAATCGCATTCTCCTTCTCCGACTCCATAAAAACCGTTAGTATCACAACTCAAATCTCCGAGTCGGCAAACCTTCGCCAATGAGGCCTCGGAGTACAGCAAGCCCAGTGCGGCAACTGTAATCAGTATCAGTTTTTTAGTCATCACATACCTACTTTTAAATAGAATAATACTCTTGGGAGAGTACCATATTTTTGGACAAATGTCAATCCTTTTTAATATGCGAATCGTAAAAAAAGCTTTAAAATGTGCAGTTTGAGATTAAATTTTATGTTTTATTTTATACTTTTTACTGTTTAATTTTTGTGCGCAGATTTTCTAAAAGCCCCTCTACCCCCTTAGGAGATTTTGCAATAAACGAGGTATATTCGTTGCGCGCCGTCTGAGCCAAACTTACATTTTCAATAATAATATCTATAATTTTAAGCTTGCCGTTATGATTGTAAACACGCCATTTCACGCTGACCGGCTTACCTTCCGGCATCGGGACTTTGGTATTTACAAAAATCTGGCTGGGATTGCTTGCCGGGCTCGTCCCTTCAAATACAAATTTCTTACCTTTGAATTCATCAAACCGCTTTGACCACGTCTGAACATTAAATTCCTTGTACAGGTTTATGAACTCCGCCTGCTGCTTTGCCGAAGCAGTCCGCCAATAGCGGCCAAGCACATATTTTCCGATAAAATCCAAATCCAGGTTCTCCGTAAACAACTGCTTGAATACTTTATTTTTTTCTGTCGGAGAAGCGTTTGAATTTATAATCTTTTCAATTCCTTCCCTGGTCAGATTTTCCACCATTTCCACCGCTTTGCCGCCATCTATCCCTGCAGACGCAGCCTGAGCAAAACCAAACATCAAGAATAAAAATGCCAGTATTTTTTTCATTTCGTCCCTCTTAAATTCTAAAAATCGTCGTTCATTTCGCCCATATCAAAATCATAATCAGGCACCGTATTTTCCTCATTCCGGCCGCAAGCCTTTATTTTGCCCCGGTTTTGCAGATATGCGGATTTTACGGCTTCATAATAGTCAATCGAGCCTTCTTCCAGACTTTCAAGGAATTTCAAGTTCTCAGCCATCAGATTCAGATACTTCAAACCGCTCGCCGTATAATATACGAGCCATGCGTCCTCCCCTCCGCTCTCCTGTGCAATCCAGTACCCGGGAGAAGAGTACCCGTCTACGGTAAACCCTACGGCAGCGCGCGGGGTGCTCGGGCCAACCACCGGCAAAACAATAAACGGGCCATCAGGCACGCACCATGTCGCCAGCGTCTCATCAAAACCGGTCTTATCCTTTTCCATCCCCATAGAAGACGCTACGTCGTATAAGCCGACAAGACCGAATGTCGTGTTAATAACAAAACGGCCAAGATTATTGCCGGAATCAGCAAGTTCCCCCTGAAGAATATGGTTTGCCGCAGATATCGGTTCATCAATATTACTAAAAAAATTTGTTACACGCTGGCGAAAGTACTCATTTGTTACCGCGCGGTAGCCTTTTGCCACAGGCCGGATGACGAATTTATCCAGTTTATTATTAAAAGAAAACATTGCCCGGTTATATGTTTCCAACGCCGTGTCATTCTCCGGCGAAACAGTTTCAGAGGCAGGCGCTCCGGCGCATCCGCCCAGTCCAAGCAATAATAATAATGCAGTATATGTAAAAAACTTTTTAGTCAATTTTCCCTCAAATCTCAAAAAATATTTTGGTTTAATATAGCGGCTTTATTTGATAAATCAACTATAAAATTCTTACTTGCTGTATGTAAACAGACATTTATGCCGCTGTTCCGGATTAAATGAAGGCATACCTGTCTAAAAATGCAAAAATATTACAAATTGGAAATGTTTTGTGTTTTGCAAAACAAATTTCCCGCGCTAGTATTCATGTATGTCATAATTTTTGAGAGGAAGACACTGATGACTACATATAACGGAAAAATCAATCTTTTCGACTGCGCCACCGCGCAGAAAGTAATCGGCCAGGAAACATTTTTAAATGCGTTCAAAACCGTTCTTGACCACGGCGCTTATTGTCAGGGACCGGAAACCAGAGAACTGGAAGAAAAACTCGCCCAATATTCGGGAACAAAATACTGTGCAACAAATGCTTCCGGTACAGATGCCCTGACGCTGGCTCTTATGGCCTGGGATGTCAAACCCGGTGATGCTGTTTTTGTTTCTTCGTTTACGTTTGTCGCTTCTGCAGAATGCGTCGTCTTGCTTGGCGCCACGCCGATTTTTGTTGATTCGGCACCGGACACGTTTACGATGGATCCGGCAGACTTGAAAAAAGCAATTGAAGAAGTCAAGAAAGAAGGGAAACTCAATCTGAAGGCCGTCATTGCGGTAGACATCTTCGGTTCGCCCTGCAATTATGACGAAATTATGAAGATTGCCCACGAAAACGGGATGAAAGTTTTGAGCGATGCCGCCCAAGCTTACGGCTCCACGTACAATGGCAAAAAAGCCGGTTCCATTGCAGATATGACTGCAACTTCATTTTATCCGACAAAGCCTTTGGCTTGCTACGGAGACGGCGGTGCAACTTTCACAAATTCCGAAGAAGAATACGAACTTTTAAAATCCTGCCGCGTTCACGGTATGAGCTCAACAGACCATTATGATAACGTTCGCCTCGGCGTTACGGGACGTATGGACTCTTTCCAAGGGGCTGTTTTATTACAAAAGCTTAAAATTTTTGATGATGAACTGGTAAAAAGGGAAAAAATTGCGCAGACGTACGATAAAGAGCTGAGCCCTTACTTTGGTAAACAAAGAGTTCTTGACAATGCCACTTCCGCCCGGGGGCTGTACACAATTACCTGCGAAAAAAGGGATGAGCTGATGGCGTTCCTAAAAGAAAACAACATCCCCTGCGGTGCATACTATCCGCGTCCGGTCAACACACAGACTGCTTACAAAAAGTGGAATACGAGAAGCCTTCCCGTATGCGAGAAACTTTCCAAAACAGCTTTAAGCATACCGATGCATCCGTATTTGGAACCGGAAGCGCAGGAATATGTCATCAGCAAGATGAACGAATTTGCCGCCAAGTACGCTCAAACCGCTGCATAATCCGTTTGTCCGACATTGCATCAACAGACGCCGAAAGGCGTCTGTTTTTTGTATCTCGAAAGCCCCGGATAGACCGACGGGGTCTTTTTTGTCGGAGTTTATACACTGGGTTTACATACTGCATTATAGGCAATTGTACAGATGGTATCGCTATGGTTATTGATTTTTTAAGTAAATTATCCTATATTACAGTCAGAATCATAATTTTAGAAGAAGGGGAAACCAAATTATGTTAGAAAGTAAAGAATTTGCCGCATACAGCAACGGTCAGGTTATTGACGAAGGCTTAAGGAACTTTATGCTGAAGATTTACAACTATATGGCCGGCGGTTTATGCGCTACGGCTTTGGCCGCTTATATAATTGTCAGCAACACCTCATTGTTGCGCCTGTTTTTTAATGAATCAGGCTACTCGGCATTCGGCTGGCTGGCTTTATTTGCACCGCTGATTTTAGTATTTGCCTTTGGCTGGGTTTTACAGAGAGGAACCTTGCAACAAGTTCAAGCCATGTTTTGGGGGTATTCCGTATTGATGGGCGTTTCTCTTGCACCGATTTTTCTGATATATACCGGTGCCAGCATCGCCCGTGTCTTTTTAATCACGGCAGCGACGTTTGGCGCTCTCAGCCTGTACGGATATACGACTAAAAAAGACCTTAGCGGCTGGGGAAGCTTTTTGTATATTGGCGTATTCGGATTGATTATCGCCTCTATTGTCAATATCTTTATGAAAAGTTCCGGACTTGATTATGCCTTGTCCTATCTCACGGTATTTATCTTTGCCGGACTTACGGTTTACGATACGCAGAATATGAAGTCCTTGTACTATGCAAACGGCATGGGCGGTGATATGGCAGCGAAAGGTGCTATTGCCGGTGCATTGTCATTGTATCTTGATTTTATCAATATGTTTATGGCGTTGTTAAGACTGCTTGGCGACAGAAGATAAGACAAAACAGCAGGCCGGTTTTAACAGCCGGCCTTGCTTTTATAATAAGAGGAAGAGAAGATGGATAACAATATTTTTGATTTGTATGCTAAAAGGCACAGTTTTTATAATATAACCAATGATTGCCCGCTAACCGCGAAAGAAATTGAGAACCTGGTTCAAAAATCTTTAGAACTGTATCCAAGCCCATTTAATTCGCAAAGCGCCAGAGTTATGGTTTTATTCGGCAAAAACCACAAAAATTTATGGGGCATTACTCAAACAGAGCTTTTAAAAGCTGCACCAAAAGAAAAGGCTCAGGCAATTTCGGATAAAATTGCAAGCTTTGTTAACGGGCACGGAACTATTTTATATTTTACAGATACTGCAGTTACCCAAGCATTACAGAATAAATTTCCGCTTTATGCTGCAAATTTTGATAATTGGGCTTATCAGTGCAATGCTATTTTACAATTTATGGTGTGGACCGCTTTGGCCAATTCCGATATTGGCGCCAACCTGCAACATTATAATCCTCTTATTGATGATGCTGTTCGTCAAGCTTTTAACATACCAAACAATTGGGAACTTGTTGCCCAAATGCCTTTTGGCGGCATTGGCGCAACTCCTCAAGCACACAGTGTTGAAAATATAAAAGAAAAATTTATTATTAAAACATAGATTACAAGGTGTGAACACAAGAGTTTGCCTTTTGTGTTCTCCCATCCTGTTTCAACAAGACTAATTGTTCTGTTTTGTGATATATTGAGGCGGGATAATACCATCTTTAACAACTATCAGATAATAGGGGACAACCGAAAAACGCAGCCCTAATTTTTCATTACATACAGACCAATCTACCGGAGATGTATCTATATCGGCAACTGAATCCAGTTTCACCAAACGTTCATCAACATCTTGTGGTAAATCTTTATCTAAATCCGGACGAATTGCCGGTGAAACATAAACGGCTTCTATCAGTCCGTCTTTCATCAGGCTATTCACATCAATTGCGAACAAATCGGCATTTTCAATAAACGGCTTAAACATATTAATACTTTTTTCAGTGTATTGTATTGGCTCAGAAAAAGCTCTGACAGCACGACTTCTTCCTTTAAAACACCGTTCCATCCACTGACATATCCCGTTATGTGTGGTTTCACCGGAGCGTTTGTAATAATAGCTTAAATCAGCATGAGGATTTTGGGCAAAGGATAATATTCCGTCTGTCAATACTGTATTTCCTTTGGCTACGTAATGATATAATCGCATCTTTTTCTCCTCTTTAACTTCGTTTATATTATTGTGAATTATTATAAATATTTTTTGTTTTCAACAACTAAATCATTCGGCAGACAATTAAATTGATAAATAATACAGAATACCGTGTAATTATCACATTAATGAGTATGAGAAATTCTAACAAAAGTGACAACGCTTTAAGAAGAACCAATTGATCAAACAAAGCGACGGTAACGGCTAATGTTTCAGCTCGATTAAGAATTTCATTAGATAAAAATAGTTTGATTTATATTGCGGGAAAGTTCTTATCAAGACTTCTAATCTCAAATGTGATATTACAATAAAGCTGCATGACTTTAACGAACAGATAAAAACCTTGTTTTGCGGCTACATCCAAGGCAAATGTGATGAAAAAATGTATAATGAACTAAAAGCTGAGATTGAACTTGAAAAAGAAAAATTGCAAAAGGATATGGACAGATATCTTGAGATTGATACCGAAACCGATGAAATATTGGCAAATATCGCTGAAGTGGCTGCAAATGTTGGAAAATTCTTAAAAAGTCCGATTATTTCGCAAAAAAGAGATATTTTGAAATTAATATTATCGAACTGCAAAACTGATGGAAAAAATCTTTGTTTTTCAATAACTAAACCGTTTGATAAACTACTAAAAACGCCTGAAATAAGCAAATGGTGCGCGATACTGTGCAGTTATCGGACTGAAAACTATGAGGAATTTAAGCAATTAACAAGACAGATTGAGATGTTTGAGGATAGTCAAAATATGTATTAAGAAAATAACTTCTTGTCATTAATGTCAACAAGTATTAAATCTGATTTTTACATAAAAATGTTAGTTTTCTGCTTTTTTTGCTTGATCCCTGAAAATATGTGATATATATCTTGTACATAAAGGATGTGGATATGAAAAAAACTATAGTTGAATTGTTTGCTGGAGTTGGCGGCTTTAGATTAGGATTTGAAAAGACTTCTAAAGCTTGGGAGACGGTGTGGGCAAATCAATGGGAACCTGGAAAAAAGAACCAATATGCATTTGAATGCTATAAAACGCATTTTATGAAGCATGGAGGAGTTAATGGTTTTAGTAATATTGATATAGGACAGGTTGATTGTAAAAATATTCCAAGTCATAATTTATTAGTTGGAGGCTTTCCATGCCAAGATTATTCTGTCGCAGGTACAAAAGCCAAAGGAATTGAAGGGAAAAAAGGTGTTTTATGGTGGGAAATAAAACGTATTATTGAAAATAAGAAACCACCTTTCGTTTTGCTTGAAAATGTTGATAGATTAATAAAATCTCCAGCCTCACAGCGAGGAAGAGATTTTGCAATAATGTTAGCCTGCCTAAATGAATTAGGCTATGGAGTGGAATGGCGTGTTGTTAATGCTGAGGAATATGGTTTACAACAAAGACGTCGCAGAATTTTTATTTTTGCCTTTAATAGAAATACAAAATATTATAAAAATTTTTCTAAAAAGCTTTCGAATGGTTTCTTTGTAAAATGTTTTCCTATTAAACAAGCCGAAAATATTAAGCAAATTATATTACCTTCTGATATTATTGAAATTTCTGATAAATTTTCATTTTTATTTGAAAATAGTGGTTTTATGTTTGAAAACACAGTACAAACAGCAAAGGTTTATGCTGATACCGATTTACAAAAGAAAAATATAACACTATCAGATATTATGGTTGAGAAAGCTGATAAGGAATATTTTTTAACACCTGAATTATATAAAAAATTTAAATATATGAAAGGTTCTAAAAGAGAGGAACGAACCACTACTAGCGGATTTAAATATTTTTTCACAGAAGGATCCATTCCTTTTCCTGACATTTTAGATCGTCCAGCTAGAACAATGCTTACAAGTGAAGCTAGTAACAATAGAAGTACTCATATTGTAAAAGATAAGACAACTGGAAATTTACGCAAGCTTACACCTGTTGAATGCGAGAGAATCAACGGTTTTCCAGATAATTGGACCAACACTGGTATGCCTCAAAAATTTAGATATTTTTGCATGGGTAATGCTTTAGTTGTCGATTTGATTTCGATGATGGCAAAAGAAATAAATAAAATTTTTGACGAAGAATAAATCTAAGAAACTTTAGCTGTAAATATCTTATAGTCAATTTTATGTTTTTTTATTAACTCAGCTAATTGATATCCATTTATGTAGATAACACCTATCTTATTCATATAATCAATAGCATCTTGATGAAAATCAGAAGATGTAACATATAATAATATATATGAATGCATATAGCCATGCTCTTGCCCTTTGGTTGACATGACAAGTTTTACACCGCCAATAAATTCCTTTAAGTCATTTAATATAATTTCACCAGATTTATTTTTTATCTGCATATATAGTTTAGTCTTTACAGGAATCCCCTCGATAACACTTATATCTCCCATTATATCGACACAGTGTTTATCTTCAAACGAATGCTTTACTGTTTTTTGTATATTGTCGGAAATATGCTTCTTAAAAATCTCTTCACATAAATCCTCAAATCTATCTCCTGTTAATGTACTTATCTCTTTTTTTATAATTGATAGTTCACCAAATACTTCTATTTCAACATACTCATCTGTAATGAACGTTATCTTAGCATCAGGAACATCTTCTTTTTCTAATTTCTTTTTTATCGAATCTAACTTGTCTTCAATCAATTGTTCATACTCATCATACTCTTGAGACCCTTCGGAAATATGTAAGTCACATTTAACAATATCTTTTAAGATATCACTAATGGTTCCTTTTCTTGGTTTAGAGAAAAGAAAATTCCTTAAATTTGAAAGCATTTCTTTAGTATTACGCATTTAATTTTTTATTATCTTCTAATATATTGTTTATCACATCAATTAACGAGTTCAGAATCTTTTTTTGTTCATCACTCATATTTTTGACAATTGATGTTGGAAGTTCTTCCACGATTCTTTTAACATCCTTAACTCCCTGTGCCCAATTTAGATTCTTAGTTTTTATATTTTCTTCTGCTTCTAAAACTTCCAACTTTTGATTTTTATCATTTATAAATGCCTCAAATGACGAGGTATCCATAATCTTATTTAATAATCTTACAGATTTAGCTTCATTTAACCGAGGACTCATTCTTTCTCCAGTAGTTTCATCCTCTTCTCCAATCATCCAACTAATGAATAATTCTAAATTTTTTGCATTCCTAAAAGTAGAGGTTGTATCATCCCAATCTAGCCACTCTTTTACTTTTGCATTTTTCAGCGCCTCTTCAAAGTAACTAAACTTCTTTTCATCAATTTCATCCTCATAGTCCTCAAAAGATTGAGCTTGTTTAAGAGCCTTAAATGCCCGATAAAGTCTGTTACATTCCCTTGTTGAAATACCAAGACTAGCAGCCGCTTGAGAAGGGCCATATCCATTTTCTTCCCTCAATGTTGAAATTAATTTAGATTGTTGATACACACCCCATTGTTTAATACCGGAAACATGTCTTAATCCAGGAATTAAAGTAAAATAAAGCTCATTCTGACTACTTACCAATAAAACACTTAAATTAGTATAATTATTCAATTGAGTTTCATCCAAATCCAAACGCCCTTCAGAATATTCTTTAT
>OJPI01000929.1_pt1 | contig 17469 bp, 10 predicted proteins | sample 1598461 | NCBI WGS metagenome assembly OJPI01 (sample SAMN03922483, study PRJEB24848) | human gut metagenome | isolation source: stool sample | host: Homo sapiens | place: Germany | collected 2011-05 | reverse complement strand
CGTTCTGCCCTTTTTCCTTTTCCCACTGGGCCTGGCATTCCACCGTGAGCCGCGCGAAGGGAATGGCCTCCAGCCGCAGGATGGGAATGACCTTGTATGACATTTCACAGATGCCGTACGTTCCGTTGTCAATGCGGGCGAGCGCCTGTTCAATCTCATACAGGCCGTCCTGTTCCTTGGAAAGCAGGCTGAGCGCAAAGTCGCGGTCATAGGCGTCGCTCCCGGCATCCGCCTGGTGTTCCCCGGAGCCGGAGGCTTCACTGCCTTCCGGATGGTTCCGGAGGGTGTCGCGGGCCACGCCGCTCATGTTGTCCAGGGCCCTGTCGCGCAGGTCCATCAGATGCTGGCGCTGCATCTGCACAAAGGGTTCCCATTCCGGATTGGCGGCCAGTTCAGCCTTGGCGGCGGCGATGGCTTCCGTCTGCTCATCCGTCAATTCATTCTTTGCGGCAGCGGGAGCCGGGGCGGCGGGGGAGGAAGCGGTTTTTCTGGCCGGGGCCTTCCGGGCCGTTTTCGGTTCCGTCTTCTTTTCCACAGCAGCCGCGGGGGCAGCGGCCTTTTTGGCGGGCTTGGCGGCTTTTTCCGGTTCAGCGGCCTTTTTCCTGCAGCACTTTTTCCTGGCGGGCGCCTCCTGCTCTACAGCGGTCTTGCAGGCGGACTTCCCGCAGGTCTTTTTCTTGGGGGCCGGAGCTTCCTTGGCGACGGTCTTGCTATCGGTTTTCTTGGGAGTAGGCATAGGAGGTGTCTCTATGGGCTGAGGTTGACGATGTTTCACGAACAGCGGGCGAAACCGCCCAACTGACTAGACTATGAGACACTACAAGCGCTCAAATGTTCATTCAAGAAAATTCAGCTATGAAACAAGTCATTTTTCCCGCTGCCCCGCCTGCCGTTTTTTTAACGGAAGCATACTTCTTTTAACCTTTTCAATGCCCGGCAAAATTCTATATTGGTACCATATGACAGCTTCAACCATTCCCTCCATCGGCATTGACTTCGGGGGCACCTCCATCAAGCTGGGGGTCGTCAAAGGCACGGAAGTGATCGCGCACGCGCCTTCCATCGCCACCCAGGAATACGGCAATCCCGACCAACTGATTGAAGCCATCGCCCAGTTCGTGAACATGCTGCGGCTGAACCATCCGGAAGTGCAGGCCATCGGCATGGGGATGCCCGGCTTCGTCAATTTTTACCAGGGCACCGTTTATACGCTCACCAACGTGCCCGGCTGGAACAACGTTCCGGTAAGGGACATGCTCCAGGCCGCCTGCGGACTGCCCGTGTACGTGGAGAACGACGCCAACTGCATGGCCTACGCGGAGTGGAAGCTGGGAGCCGGAAAGGGGAAAAGGCACCTGGTCTGCCTGACCCTGGGCACCGGCGTGGGCAGCGGACTCATCGTGAACGGGGAGCTCCTGCGCGGGGCCACCTGCTCCGCCGGGGAACTGGGCCAGACCAGCATCGACTACCGGGGGCGGCTGGGCCATTACGGCAACCGCGGTTCCCTGGAGGATTACGTGGGCAACCGGGAAATAGCGGCGGACGCCCGCACCCTGTATGCCAGCCACGGCGTTGACAAGGCCATTGTGGACTGCAACCCCATCGCCCTGGAACGGGCCGCGCTGGCGGGGGATGAAGTAGCCGCGCAGGTCTGGCGCGACCTGGCCGTAAAGCTCTCCTGCGCGCTGATGAACTGCTGCTACCTCCTGAACCCGGAGGCCATCATCATCGGCGGCGGCGTGGCCAAGGCCAAGACCCTGCTCTTCCAGCCCCTTCAGGAGATCATGAAGACCCAGCTTGCCGCTCCGCTGGTGGAGCATCTTGAAATCCTCCCCGCCCAGTTCGGCACGGAGGCGGGTATCCTGGGGTCCGCCCATCTGGCGCTCAACACCCATTTCGGCGAAACGTTCCGGGCCTGATCTCGTGTCCACCTCCCAAATACTGAGGCTCACCCGCAAGCTGGAGCTGACAGCGGAACAGGAGCAGGATTTTCTGGACGCCATGCAGGCAGGGGACCGTTCCAGAAGCGCGCTGGTCATCACCCCGAAAGCTCCGGAAGGCTACCTGCCGCCCCTGCCGGCGGAGGAAACGCCGCGGGACTGGGGCCACCCTTCCATCCTGGCGATCTCGGCTGGAGAGGCGGAGGCCAGACCCGGCTCCCTGCCGGACTACGAACGCGGCTATTACTATCCCCTGGACCTCTCTTCCGTCTGGGAGACGGCTCCGCTGGCGCATCTGCCGTTCCGGCCAGAACGCTGCCTGGACATGTGCGCGGCTCCCGGCGGGAAAAGCATTCTGGCCCAGACGCGGATCGCCCCGCGGGAGCACGTCTCCAACGAGGTGCACCCGAAGCGCCTGGGCATCCTGCGCCACAACCTGCTGCGCTGCGGCTTCACCGGCGTATATACCCAGCGTCTGCGCCCGGACCAGTGGGCGGAGCTGGCCCCGGGCTGCTTTGACCTCATTCTGGCGGACGCCCCGTGCAGCGGTCAATCCCTGCTGGCCAAGGGCATTCCCAACCCCGGCTGCTTCAACCCCTCCGTCACCGGGGGCAACGCCAAGCGGCAGCGGGGCATTCTGCTGGCGGCCCTCCAGTGCCTGGCGCCCGGTGGCTATCTGCTGTACACCACATGCACCTACGCCCCGGAGGAGAACGAACGCAACGTCCTGTACCTGCTGAAACGCTGTCCGGACCTGCGGACCGCAGCCGTGCCGGAGCTGGAGCCTTTCCGTTCCGCCCTGACGCAGGAGGCCTGCTACCGACTCATGCCTTTTCACGGCGCGGGCGCGGGCGGCTTCACCTGCCTGCTGCGCCGGGAGGGAGAGCATGCGCCCCTGCCTCCCCTGCCGGACGAATTGAAGGCCTGGCCCATCCATGCCATGAACCGACCAACACCATGAAGATAGGCGTTTTTTCCGACATGCACGACCGCACGGACCACCTGGAGCTTGCGATGCGCCAGATGCGCCTGCTGGACTGCGGACATTTCATGTTCCTGGGCGACTGCACCACCCCGGAGAGCTTCCAGCGCCTGATTGAACTGACGGGGGGCCTCCCTCTGGACGCCGTTCCGGGCAACAACGACTACGAGCTTGCCATCATGCGCCAACTGGCCGCCTGCTCCCCGGCGGCGCGCCTGCACCCGGAACACGTCCTGCTCACCAGGTACGGCATGAAGTTCTCCCTCTCCCACTATCCCAAATACGCCATGCAGGAAGCGCGCAGCGGCAGTGTGGACGCCGCCCTGTACGGCCACACCCACCAGGCCGTGCGGGAAATGTACCGCGGGTGCCTGCTGGCCAATCCGGGGGAACTCCAGGGCAGGACCGGCCGCATCGGCTTCGGCATTCTGGACACGGATTCCCGCATCATGAACCTGCATTCTCTGGATTTCAACGCATGATGAACATCCTGGACGTCTGCTGCGCCCTGATTGAACTGCCCTCCGCACAAGGAACCCTTCTCCTGGGGGCAAAAAAGAAAGCGGGGCAGTCCAACGGGCTTCTTTATGAATTCCCCGGCGGAAAGGTGGAACCCGGAGAGAACGCCCGGGACGCCATCATCCGGGAAATACGGGAGGAACTGGGATGCGCCGTCCATCCCGTCCGCATGCTCACCCCCGTCCGGCACCGGGAATGGGAACGCATCATCCGCCTCATCCCCTTCCTGTGCCGTCTGGAGCCCTGCGCCCTGCCCCGGCCCCTGGAACACGAAAGCCTGGGCTTCTTCTCCGGCCGCATGCTGGAAAAACTGCCCTGGGCTCCCGCAGACCTCCCCGTTTTAAGGCAGTGGATGGAAGAAAACCGCTGACAAAACGGCAGCCCGTTCAGCTTCAACCACTCCGCGGAGGATTGCCTGCGCATGTCTGAAAAGATTCCAAAAACACCTTGGATCATTCCCCCTTCTGGGGTATATAAGGTGGTGGCTGCTGCACTCGTCATTACCTGGCAAAGTGGCCCGAACCGATATTACAACCTAATGGGGGCAGCCCCGACGCAGGGCTGACTACGTCCTATACCGGAAAAGTCAAAACAGCGGCGGAAGTCCCCGCTCTATTGAGGCACGGGAACGTGGCTCACAGCCAGAGACGGTGCAGCGGTGTCTTTCTCTTTCCCTTGCAGCCGGGAACCCCGCCGGGGCCTGTTTTCCCGATGGCCCCCTCTTGAATCCGCACCGGAATCAAAGCATTCCGGCACGGTTGCTTTTATTGCTTTTCCCCGCACCTCTGCGCCCCACGGCATTTCCTGGCAGGAAGCGCACGCGCGCTTAAAAGGAACGCATGCGCGCGTTCGCCACCATGGCCTTCAAATATTTCCGGGCCTTCCGCTCCCGCTCCTTCTCCTTCCGGGGCGGCCGGGAGGAGCGGCAGAAGGAATGAAGCAGCCTGAACATCAGGTCAAATAAATCGTTCTTGTACATATGGTTGATTGGTTGTTTCCGGATCGTGCGATCCTTCATCTTGTATCCAGCAAGAAGCGTGCCAATTTTTACCCATGGATGAAACACGATGGTTATCAATTCATTCCTGGGACCATTCCGGAAACGGCCTTCCTCCATATTCTTACAAATCCGTAAAAAAGGGACAGCCCATTACGATAATGTAATATTGTTAGTTTATAAATAACAACTGTTAACGAACAAAATAAACCCTTAGACATTTCCTGAAATCATGGTAGGATCACGCCCTGTTGCGAAAAAGTTTTTAACATCTGTGCAACTTTTTCATTATTGCGAAGTATATTATAGTCGTGAAGGGATTCATCAAACTCATCATCGTCATTGCCGTTCTCGGAGGCATCTGGTTCGCCTGGGAACAGTGGAAGGGGAACGAAGCGATCCAGGTGGACTACCAGACAGAGCCTCTTGAGAAGGGGGACCTGATGATCACCATTGACGCGACCGGCGTCACGGAACCTGATGAACTGGTGGACGTGGGCGCCCAGGTCAGCGGCATCATCATGGAGTTCGGCAAGGATCTGGACGGCAAGGTGGTGGATTATTCCAGCCCGGTGAAGGCGGGCCAGATGCTCGCGGAAATCGACAAGCTGCCCGTGCAGCTGGACGTTCAGCGTGCGGAAGCCTCCAAGGCGCAGGCCATCGCCGGAATCGCCCGCGCCAAGGCGGACATCCAGCAGGCCAAGGCCAAGCACCAGCAGGCCAGGCTGGACCGCGAACGCGCGGAAAAGCTGGGGCCAGGGGATGCCCTTTCCAAGTCCAGCTACGACCAGTACATTGCGGATGAAGAGACCGCACGCGCCAACGTGGCTGTGGCGGAAGCCTCCCTGCAGGAAGCGGAAGCCTCCCTGAAACAGGCGGAAGCCGCGCTTAAGAAGGAAATGCGCAACCTGGAATACACCACCATCCAGTCCCCGGTGGACGGCGTGGTGGTCAAGCGCCTGGTCAACATAGGCCAGACGGTGGTTTCCAGCATGAGCGCCTCCAGCCTGTTTTACATTGCCACGGACCTTTCCAAGCTGAAAATCTGGGCCGCCGTGAATGAGGCGGACATCGGCAGCATCCGCAAGGGGCAGGAAGTCCTGTTCACCGTGGACGCCTTCTCCGGCCGCAAATTCAAGGGAACAGTGGACAAGATACGTCTGGACGCCACCATGACCTCCAATGTGGTCACCTACATCGTGGACATTGACGTGCCCAACCCGGACAAGCTCCTCATCCCCTACCTGACGGCAAACGTTCAATTCGTGGTGGAGGACATCCGGGACGCCTTCCTCGTCTCCAATGCCGCGCTCCGCTTCCGTCCGGAAACGGAACTGGTCAGCGCCGAGCAGAAGGCGGCCTTTGAACGGATGCAGCCGGAACTGGCCGCTCCCGCCCAAAACGGCCAGAAGAAAAAAGCCGTGGTCTGGGAACTGCGGGACAATCTTCTTTACCCCCACCTGGTCACCAGGGGGGAAAGCAACGGCATGCTGACGGCCATCACGGGAGAAACGCTCCGGGAAGGCATGGAAATCGTCTCCACGGCGCAGATACTGAACCGCTCCGGCAACTCGGAGGACGGAGCTTCCGCCTCCGCCGGCGGGGAAAATCCGTTCGCGCCCAAGATGCCGCCGCGCCGCAAGCCGAGCACGGGCAACACGAAGGCTCCCTCCGCCTCCGGCAACGGCGGGCCGCCCCCGCCTCCCTGATCCGGGGAAACGCCTCCATCCACCCGCTCAACCATTCCTTTTTACCGCTTCAAGCACTACAACAACGTGATCCGCTTACGTGACATAACCAAGGTGTACCACCTGGGGGAAATAGACCTTCAAGTGCTCAAGGGCATCACCCTGGACATCAAGGAGGGGGAATTCGTCTCCCTCACGGGGGCTTCCGGTTCCGGAAAGTCCACCTTGATGAACATCCTGGGCTGCCTGGACCGCCCCACCTCCGGCCATTACTACATCGCCGGGGAAGACGTAGCCAAATTCAACGCCGCAGAGCGCGCCACGCTCCGGAACAAGCGCATCGGCTTCGTCTTCCAGAACTTCAACCTGCTCTCCCGCACCACCGCGCTGGAAAACGTGATGATGCCTGCCGTGTACGCCCACCCCACCCTCAGCATGAAGGCCATGCGCGAACGTTCGGTGGAGCTGCTGAACCTGGTGGGCCTTTCCGACCGCATGGACCACACCCCGGCCCAGCTCTCCGGCGGCCAGCAGCAGCGCGTAGCCATCGCCCGCTCCCTCATCAACAACCCCAGCATCCTGCTGGCGGACGAACCCACGGGGAACCTGGACTCCACCACCTCCAAGGAAGTGCTGCACATGTTCAAGGACCTGAACCGCCGCCAGGGAATCACGGTCATCCTGGTGACGCACGACCCCAAAATAGCCGCCTTCACGGACCGGGCCATCAACATGGCGGACGGCCTCATCTGCGAAGGGATTTCCGACACGCTAAGCAAGGACGACGTATGAAATTCCTTCCTCTCCTTAAAACCTGCATCAAGGCCCTGGTGCGCAACCCCATGCGCGCGGCGCTCACCATCCTGGGCATCATCATCGGCATTGCAGCGGTGATCGCCATGGTGGAAATCGGCCAGGGGTCCACGCTCCAGATTAAAAACACCATCGCCTCCATGGGGGCGGATACGCTGAACATCCGCCCCGGCGCCATCTCCAAGAGCGGCGTCAATACCGGCGCAGGCGGCCGGGCCTCCCTGACCAACGCGGACTGCGAGGCCATCGCGAAGGACTGCCCCATGGTCCTGCGTGCCACGCCCGTAGTGCGCGCCAGCGGCCAAGTCATTTACGGCAACAAGAACTGGAGCCCGGAAACCGTGGAAGGCGGTTCCGTGGAATACCTGAAAATCAAGAGCTGGTATGACATGGACCGCGGCCAGCCCTTTTCCGAGGAAGACGTGGAGCAGGCCAGGCGCGTGTGCGTCATCGGCCAGACGGTAGCCAGGGAGCTCTTTGGGGATGAAGACCCGCTGGGCAAGGACATCCGCATCAAGAACGTCATGTTCAAGGTCATCGGCATCCTCCAGAAAAAGGGCGCCAACATGATGGGCCGCGACCAGGACGACTCCATCATCCTGCCCTGGACGAGCATCCGCTACCGCCTCCAGGGCCTGGGCGGCGGTTCCGCCTCCACTTCCTCCGGCAAATCCACCACCACCTTCAACCGGGCGGACAAATACACCGCCAATTCCGTGGATTACTACACGGAAACCACGGACCAGCCCTACACGGACGCCCCCCACCCGCGGCGCTTCAACAACATTGACTCCATCATGGCGCAGATTGCGGACCCGGAGCGCTCCTCCGAGGCGATCGACCAGATCACGGAAGTCATCCGCGCCAAGCACAACCTCAAGGACGGCCAGCTGGACGACTTCCGGGTATGGGACATGGCTGAAATGTCCCGCGCCATGAGCAGCACCACGGAGGTAATGACCAACCTGCTGATGATCGTGGCCATGATCTCCCTGGTCGTAGGCGGCGTGGGCATCATGAACATCATGCTCGTCTCCGTCACGGAGCGCACCAAGGAAATCGGCCTGCGCATGGCGGTGGGCGCCCGTCCGCAGGACATCATGCGCCAGTTCCTGCTGGAAGCGGTTCTGCTCTGCGTGGTGGGCGGCGCGCTGGGCATCGCGCTCGGCAAGGCCATCTCCATCATCGTCAGCCGCACCATGAACTGGGCCACCGCTTCCTCCCCGGAAGCCATGGCCCTGGCGGTGGGCGTCTCCGTGTTCATCGGCCTGGCCTTCGGATGGTACCCGTCCTGGAAGGCGTCCAAGATGGACCCTATCGACGCCCTGCGACACGAATAACACTTTACTTCTTCCTTTCCCATGTCATCCATGTTCAAACATCTCCCTCTCCTGGCCGCATGCTGCCTGAGCTCCTGCATGGTAGGCCCGGACTTCCGGCCGCCGGCCAACGACCTCCCCGCCGCCTGGGCGGAGAGCAGGCCCCCCCGCAGCTCTGACAAGGACCTGCGCTCCTGGTGGAACATCTTCGGGGACCCCCAGCTCAACCGCCTGGTCTCCGCCTCCCTCAACAACAATCCGGATATGAAGGTAGCCCTGCTCCGCATCCGGGAAGCCAGGGAAAGGCTCCGCGTCTCCCAGGCCTCCCTGCTGCCCTCCGCAGACGCCAGCGCCGGCTGGAGCCTGTCCCCGGACCGGGGCTTCCGCAGCTCCACCTCCCAGGACTTCACCCTGGGGGCGTCCACCTCCTGGGAGCTGGACCTCTTCGGCGGCAACCGGCGTTCCATTGAGGCCTACCGCGCCTCCCTCATGTCTACGGAAGCCTCCGCGGGCGCCGTGCGCACGGCCCTGCTGGCGGACGTCGCCACGGCCTACTTTGACTGGATCACCGCTTGCGAACAGCTCCGCATCGCCCGGGAACAGCTGGAAATCCAACGCAACACCCTCACCATTGCGGAAAAACGCTACAAATCGGAATTCGCCCCCCGCCTGGACGTGGAACAGGCCACCTCCACCGTCGCCTCCACGGAAAGCCGCATCCCGGCGCTGGAAGCACAGGTGGCCTCCGCCAAAAACCAGCTTTCCGTGCTGCTGGGCACGTACAACTCCCGCGTGGAGCTGACGCTCCCCAAAGCCTCCGTCTTTGAAAAAACGCCCGTCGTGCCGGTCGGCCTCCCCTCCGAACTCCTGCGGCGCAGGCCTGACGTCATCGCCGCTGAAGCGGACCTGCACGTGGCCGTAGCCAACGTAGGCGTAGCCGTGGCGGACCTGTACCCCCGCTTCAGCCTGACGGGATCCCTCTCCAGCCGCGGCGGAGACTTCGGCCAGCTCTTTCGGGAAAACAACAACGCGTGGTCCCTGGGCGGCAACCTGCTCCAGCCCCTGTTCCAGGGCGGAGCCCTGAGAGCCACGGTGCGCGCCCAGAAAGCCGCGGCGGAACAAGCCGCGGAAACCTACCGCAAGACGCTCATCACCGCCGTCTCCGAGGTGGAGGACGCCCTGATCGCCTACGGCAACTACACCTCCCAGATGCAATACCTGCATAAGGAAAACAACGCCAACAGAGAAGCCTTCCTTCTCTCCCGCACCCTGTACATCAACGGCCAGACGGACTTCCTGAACGTCATCACGGCCCAGCGCTCCTGGCTCAGCTCGGAGGAATCCCTGGTCACCATGAAGCAGAACATCCGCAAAGCCGTGGTGCAGCTCGCGCGCGCCCTGGGCGGCGGATGGTAAAACCTGCTCCATTAAGTAGGCAAGAATTTCCATTTCTGAAAAACGGGACTCTGATTGTTGAATAAATTGAGAATTGCCGATCTTTCGGGTCAGATTCTTGTTTTCGCATTCATTGATCCTGTAAAACTTTCCGGTTCCCGGTAAATTCAGCTACCAAATGAAATTATGATGAACCTCTTGGCCCATAGGTTTGAAGCTTCCTTGCTTCTCCATTTCTACAGAAAATAAATCAAAAGGGGAAAAATAATAAAATCATTTGATACGGATGCCTCATGCAACTGTAAACTGTACCTGGATTCTGTGAAATGAGAATGGAAGCAAGAATGTTCAGCAACAGGTAAAAAGAATACCGAAGCACATCAAAATCGGTTGAAGTCCGGCAACCAACAATCAGACAATCACTGTCCTTGTTATTAATTGATGAAATGCCAGGCAGAAGAGATTTGTCATCTCTTCTGCCTGTTTTTAGGAGTGTGATTACTATCTCAGGAAAAGACGGTAATATTTCTGACGTCTCCGGCGTGTTTACTTTGCTGGTTTCTGTTCTCATGGTAACCGCAACCATTTAATAATTTTACCTTCATTACCATGAACAACACTTTCAACATCACGGCCATGGACACCGTCTACCCCTTCATTCCCATGTACCCCAACGGGCAGCCCCAAGGCAACTTCCTGGTCAACGGACTCTCCGCTCCCGTCCTTATCCCCAAACGCGCCGCTTCCAACAACACCCGCCACGAATGGTTCGGATACCTCAAGGTCATGGCTCCCGCCACCTGTTTTCTCCACCTCCACGCCCACTCTTCCATCTCCCTTTCCATTCCCGCCAAGGATCTGGAACTCTCCACGGAGCCGGGCTCTTCCACCCCTCTGCGCCGCCAGATCCAGTTCGACCAAGGATACTACTGGTGCCATATCGTCCATCAACACCAGCCCGACCAGGAGTCGCAAGAGGAGTTCTGCATTGCCTTAATGTGCGACAAGGAAGGTGAGCCTGACCTGGATTATTACCTGCTGGCAGAGACCCCGCCGGCCGACAAGCAAGGAGAGACGGTGCTGACGCTGGTCAACCTGTACCAGGAGGTGGAAGAAGGGGATTCGTCGAGCAGTTCGGCAGGGGGAGGAGATTCGTTTGAGTTTGATCCCAAGCCCAGCAGCAGCTCGAGTTCTTCTTCCAGCAGTTCGAGTTCTTCCTCGTCATCTTCTTCCAGCAGCTGGTCGTCTTCCAGTTTCCACAGCAGTTCCTTGCCGCCCCAGGAGCCGGATTCTTCCAGCAGCGCTCCGTCTTCCAGCTCCTCCTCGAGCAGTTCGAGTTCATCGTCTTCTTCCAGCTCGTCTTCCAGCAGCAGCTCTTCGTCATCAAGTTCTTCGAGCTCAAGCTCATCTTCCAGCAGCAGTTCAAGTTCCCTTTCCTCTTCTTCCAGCGAGCCGGACCAGGAAGAGGAACCCTGCCCCTGTGAATGTGAGTGCAATGAGGAAGGGGACGAACATTGTGTCCAGACACACCCCACTCCGGGGGATCCCGAGGGAGAGCAGGATTGCCAGGGCAACGCCTGCATCAACCCTTCCTCCCCGGCAGGACCCACGCCTCCGGCTCCCGCCAGGTTCATCACGACGGCACGCTCTTCCACCACTAATTCCGCGGCTTCCAGCGGCTTTTCCATACGCTACAACCACCCCATGGCCTGGAGCGCTTCCTTCTCGGCTGACGAGCGCCGCGTCACCGTCAGGCGTCCCTCCGGAAGCCATCTCTATTTCAAGGCCCAGGAGGGAAGCAGCGACGCTTCTCCCATCGGCTCTTCCAGGAAGAGCGACTACCGTGTGAGGCTTCTCAACGAAGATCTTACTCTCAACACGCAGGGCGCTCCCGCTTTCATGGACATGGTTCTTCCCGGCGGCATGGTCCTGCGCTTCTCTTCCTTCACCGGAGAGGTCGTGTCGGTCACCAGCTTTTCGGGCCATGTGATCTCTGCCGAGGAGTACTTCAGCAAGGTCCAGGTCACTTACCATCAAAACGGCTCCCTTGCCAGCGTTTATTCCCATGCCCAGGGGCTGATGAGAAGCATTCCCGAAGGCGACAGGCTTACCCTGGAGTGGTTTGCTCCCAATAACGCCGCCCCAGACGGGGAAGGCGGGTTCAACGTTGCCGGAGAGCCCTACAAAACGGCCGTCTATGAAACCTCGCTTGAAAACGGAGTCAAGGTCACCCATATCACCAACCGGCGCGCCGGTCAGGAGCCGCATTTCATCGAACGCCGCGAAGAAGGCAACAAGGTGACCATCGTCAAGGGGGAGGGAGAGGAGCGCATCGTTCGCACCATTGAACGCAATGCATTGACCGACTCCAAGTGGGAGCGCATTGAAACCATCCAGGGCATCAACGAGGAAGCGCCCGCCTCCTGTACCCGGACAGTGAAGAAGTATACCGACGGCGGCTGGCTGACCATCAGCCGGACGGAGGGATACAACACGCCTCTGGCCCGGACCACCCTCTATACCTACAACGACCAGTTCCGGGTGTCCCTGGAACTCAAACCCAATGGCGGCTATACGCGCTACGAGTACGACGAGAGAGGACGGGTGGTGCTGCAAGCCTCTCCCTGGGCCGGAGGCGGGGAGAGAGGGACCCGAACCACTTACGCCGACCTGCGCTTCAACGACTTCAGACCCGCTACGGAAACTGAAGTAATCATTGCCGAGGATGGGACGGAAACGGAACTTGCCAAGCGCACTTACACGTATGAAGACAGCCCGCAGGTGAACCGCACGACCGTGACGGAAACGGCATTGGGCTCCGACCAGGTTCACACCAGTGTAGAAGAGACTTATGGGGAAGCTGCCGAATACCCCTACGCCCGGGGCAGACAGAAGATGAGCCAGGGCATCAATGGCGTCCAAACGGTTTATTCCTATGAAGCAGCCGCGGAATACGGGGCCCTCCACAAGGTGACGGAGACTGTGCAGGCTAATGGAAGTATCGTTCCCGGACAAAGCACACGAAACGTGGAATACATTGCTGAAAACGGCACCACTACCAGGAAAGAACAATACGTTCACACCGGAGAAGGCTGGTCGCTGATTGCCTCGGAGGACTATGAATATGATGACGAGCAGAGGCTCGTCAAGACGACGAGGGGCAACGGGCGCACCAGCACGACGGAATGGATGTGCTGCGGCCCGTTGAGGGAAACCGACGAAGACGGCATCACCACCGGCTACGGCTACAACTCGGCCAAGCAGCTGGTGGAAACCATCCGCTCGGCTACCGAGACTACGCCAGAAACGATTACTTCCTACAGCTATGATGCGTCGGGCAGAACGATTGCCACGCGCCGCGACGTGGGTCCCATGACCACGGTGGAGAGTACAGAGTACGACGATCTGGGACGAGTAGTTTCCTCTACGGATATACTTGGCAGAGTGACCCGAACGGAATACGGCGAGGACCGCCTTACAACAACCATCACTACTCCTTCGGGAGCCACTCTGGTCACTCAAACCCATTACGACGGCACCGCCGTTCTGGAGGGAGGAACCGGACAGCGCGAGATCGAAACCCGGCTGGAGCTGACGGAAGAAGGTATCCTGACCACTACCTTGTCCAAAGGAGTTACTTTGTCACGGACCCTGGAAAACGGCTTTGGACAGACCATTAGGCAGGAACATCCCAATACGACGGGAGGGATCATCGTTACTAGAAATAATTACAATGACAAAGGACTGCTTGTGCGTTCCCAGACAGAGGATCTTGCTCCCATGGTCACAGTCTACAATGAGCTGGGACAAGCCGTAAGACGAATTGTTCTATTGGACACTCTGCATCCGGAGGATACTTCAAAAAACAGGATATCGGAAACCTCATCCTGCTTCCGGGTTCGAGAAGACGGCATCTACCAGGTGCAGACTTCCACGACCTATAATGCCGACGGCCTCCCCCTCATTCAAACCACGGAGAATATGGTTTCCGAACTCAGTCCTGTATTGGAAAGCAAGACCATTTCGACGGACGTCTACAGTCAGCAGAGCGTAAAATGGACGGAGTATACTGCTCCAACCAAGCGCACCCAGTTCAGCCGGATTCCAACTTCGGAGATCACAGCTGAATCAGTCATCGTAGATGGATTTACAACAAACCAGACTGATCACGCCGGAATCCGTTCCTCACAACAGTTCTGCTGTACCTCTACACGGATGATTCTGGAAAAAACCGATGGTCGCGGCAATGTCGCTACTACAGAAACTGACCTTGCCGGACGTACTGTCAAAGTCACCGATCCTGCAGGCAACGTGACCACCACCAGCTACTTATCCTGCTGTGACGCCGTGGCTTGCATCACCGATGCTTTGGGAGGCACGACCTACTACTCCTATGATATCCGCGGCAGAAAGACGGCCGAGTACGGCACCGCCGTCCAGCCGGCCTGTTTTTCCTATGACGAAGCCGACCGTATGATCTCGCTGACTACCTTCCGGGCCGGCGAAGGAGACGTTACTTCCGATCCTTCCAACCGAACCGACGGAGACACCACCACCTGGCTCCATGACGAGGCCACAGGATTGGAATTGAAAAAGACCTATGCAGACGGCTCTTGTGTTTCTAAAACTTATGACGAGCTTAATCGTCTGAAGACATTGACCAAAGCACGAGGCGTTGTGACAACATATATATATGCTTCCTCTACCGGAGAACTTGTCTCCGTCTCCCACAATGACGGTACGCCAGGATGGGAGTTCACCTACAACCATCTTGGGCAGATGATCTCAGCCCGGGACGCCTCAGGATTAAGGGAATTTTCTTATGATGCCTATGGAAAAACGCAACAGGACACTTCCTTTGGAACCGTGGAAAGCTGCATTCAGGAAGAATACGATGCCTTGGGTCGTTCGGCCGGCTGCCGCCTGATGCTTGGAACCCGTACCGTGCAACACTCCCATCTTGACTATGACTCCAAAGGCGGCATGATTGGGATAAATCTGGAAGGCATCGCTTCTCCCTTTACCTGGGAGTACGATCCAACCAGCGGCTTCCTCAACCATCTCACCTACCCCAACGGCATGGTCCGCCAAAATACCTACCACCCCAAGCTCAACCTCGTAACCGCCATCGGTTACAGGAAGGGAGCGGATAGAGAATCGGCGGCCAGTCATGAATACGGCTACGACGCTCTGATGCGTCCCGTTCAACGCCGGGACTCCTGGAATGGAACCACTCCTGCAACCACCAGAAACTTCACCTGCAACAGCCGCAGCGAGCTGGTCGAAGACCGGGTCAGCCCGGGAGGAAGCTTTATTTATTCCTACGACAATATCGGCAACCGCAGGACTGCCCGGGAACTGGAGGAGGAAGTTTCCTACGATGCCAACGGCCTTAACCAGTACGTGGATATTGCCGGGGGAGAAGAACATTTTAAACCCGTCTACGACGCCGACGGCAACCAGGCCACGATCAGGACCTCAACGGGCATCTGGGAAGTTTCCTACGACGCCAATGACCGCCCCGTCACCTTCACCAGCCAGGACGGCCGGACTATCGTCACCTGCGGCTACGACTACCGGGGACGGCGCTTTGAAAAGAAGGTCTCCGTCAATGGGGCAGTATCCGGCCATTCCTGGTTCCTGTACCGGGGCTATTTGCAGATAGCCGAATTGGATTTGAGGCATCCTGAACCTGTGCTAGTAAAGAGCTACCTGTGGGATCCAACGGAACCCATGGCCACTCGCATCCTGATGATGACATGCTGGCAAGAGAACGGAATGAAAGTAAAAGAGCATCTCTACTTCATGCACGATGCCTTAAAGAACGTTTCTTCCATCTTCGACTGTGAGCAAACCCGAAGAGCTAGCTATGAATATGCACCCTTCGGTGGTCTCCTCACCGCAGAAGGAGACATGGCGCAGGAAAACAAGTTCCGCTTCTCCTGCGAGTTCTCGGACGACGAACTAGGGCTGGTTTACTACAACTACCGCCACCTCAATCCCGCAGATGGCAGGTGGATCAATCGCGATCCTATCGTCGAACAGGGTGGATGGAATTTGTACGGGTTTGTTTCAAATTCCAGCACTAATATATTTGATATTATTGGATTAAAAGAAGAGGAACTTTCCGTGTCTATGTCTCAAGTTTGGTTTGATGATGAAGGAGGTCCTGGATATGGTTATCATAGTAATGACAATTATATTATTACCACCAAAGCCTCAGCCGTATTCAAGTGTATACATAGACAACCTTATGTAAAAACCAATGAGAATATGCCGGTAACGAATGGAAAAACAGCATACATATTTCCATTTAGAAAAACTTACCAAGCACAAATGTCTTTTCGTACAGTGGATGGTGAAGTCAAAGATGAAAATAATAATTTAGGTGGAGTTTATATGTTTGAAACTTATATTCTACATGACAGCGAATTTTGGCCCATTGTAATTTCAACCGTGCTAACTGATAAATCTTTAATTATGAATATTGTAATGCAAACAGTAGCGTCAAAGATAGCAGAATCGATTAAATTTTTGACATCTGGACAAGGAGCTGCATTTCAAGTATTCGGCGTTTCTTGTAAATGCGAGATGGATAAAAATGGGGAAAAGCGCTATATTCCAAATATAAAATGGGGAGAACTTATCCCAGAAGATATCAGAATTCGACCTACCTCACAAAGAATCTATAAGAAAGGACATGAATATTATATCAGTAATTACAACAAACAACCTAAATAATACTCATAATAACTAAAATGAAATCATTAATTAATTTTTCTCTTATATTTTTCAATATAATTTTAGGAATCTCGGGATTTCGAGAACTCTGCTTTGATTCATTATTCTCTCATGCCATGTCTTGTATAGCTTCTACATTATCTTCCCTTGCTTTTACAGCTGTTTTGTTAATAAATTTAGGATATTTTAGAAAAAAATAATAAAATATTAGGAATTTCATTTTGATGATATTGTACTATAACAGATTCTTACCTTTTTTGATGAAAGATTTATTATATGATTCTAGCCATTTCCTAATATTTTATTTAATAGTTACATACATCACCGTGAACTGGAGAAGTAAATCTCCTACGCAGATAACCGGCTCAACCAACATACGAATGTGACCTGCAAGGTGCTTCTCGTTTTAAGCAGAAAGTCATCTTCACGAGGCTACATCTAACCAAATTAGATTGATGTATCCAACCCGTGGAGTAAAGGGCTATCTCTAGGATTCAACGGAATCTGTAATTAAGCGTATTCAATTATAACATACTGGTAGGAGAACGGCATGAAGAACGTTACTTCCATTTTTGACGGACAACAGACGAGAAAAGCTCGTTACGAGTATGCTCCTTTTGGTAGCCTTCTCACCGCTGAGGGAGACATGGCTCAAGAAAATACCTTCCGCTTCTCCTGCGAGTATGCAGATGACGAACTGGGGCTTGTGTATTACAATTACCGCATCTCAATCCCGCAGACGGCAGATGGATTAATCGCGATCCTACCGCCGAACAGGGTGGATGGAATTTATACGGGTTCATAAAAAATCAACCTAACCATTATATTGACAAAATGGGCTTTAATGAAGTCATTATTAGTGGAGGGTGTAATACAACCATGGGAGGAATGGATTTTTCAAGTACATACTTTGATCGATTTCTCACATATCTGGCCTTAAATGCAGTTAATAAATTAGGATTTCCAACATTTCATGATAGAAATTGGTCAAATTTTATAACAGCAGCAGAAGAACAGATTAAAAAACGCAAAAAAGTTCTTGGTCCTGGAGAAAAGATAGAATGGCTTGTAGAGT
>OJPI01000928.1_pt1 | contig 17492 bp, 25 predicted proteins | sample 1598461 | NCBI WGS metagenome assembly OJPI01 (sample SAMN03922483, study PRJEB24848) | human gut metagenome | isolation source: stool sample | host: Homo sapiens | place: Germany | collected 2011-05 | reverse complement strand
TTCCCTGTGCTCCAAATTATAGAACGTTCGTTCTATTTATTCAAGATGGGATTCTTGCCAAAGATTGGGATGTTATTTTGTAGGGGGCATAGATTTTCGATTTTTGAAGAAAAGTCCTGTTTTTCGCACTGATTAAATGTTATCATTCCCATTCGCCGGAGAGCGGAATAAATATCAGGAGTGACGTACTATGGGTTTTCGATTTAGAAAGAGTATAAATTTTGGCCCTATGCGTTTAAACTTTAGTAAATCAGGTGTTGGATACAGTGTTGGTAGGAAGGGTTTTCGCGTTACAAAAAAAGCCGGGGGCGGTCACAGGACTACTGCATCCATTCCCGGAACAGGTATAAGTTACGTGAAAGACTATCCCGAGAAAAGAAAAAAATCAGTCAAGACGACGCCTACATCAAACAGCACCAGTCCTAACGGGCCTGAGAAAAAGCCATTTTATAAGAAGTGGTGGTTTTGGCTCATCATTGCCGCAATTTTGCTATACGCAATCGGTACTAGCGGCGGGCGCGACACGACGGACGGAGATCTCCCATACAACAGCGTGTCGGTAAGCGAGCCTTCGTCCCAGGCCCCGTCCGAAACTGTTAGCGAGGCCCCTAGCCCCGCGCAATCTGAGGAACCCGAGCCAAGCGAGGAACCGTCCCCTGTCCCGTCCAGCGAGGCCCCATCTCCAACGCCGGAGCCGTCCATGGAACCAGAGGAAACCCCTGCTCCCACGTCAACCCCTACACCGGAACCGACACCGGAGCCGACACCGGAGCCGACACCGGAGCCGAGCCAAGCCGTACAATCGTCCGGTATTTACGTTGGAAGCGTTGATTCCGACAAATATCATGTGCCGGGGTGCAGATTCGCTAAAGAAATTTTGCCGGGAAACGAGATTTGGCTTGACAGTGCCGAGGATGCGCGGAGCCAGGGCTATTCCCCTTGCGGAGTGTGTCATCCAGGATAAATAAAAAACCGCCCCAGGTGTGCGACCACCAGGGACGGGTGAGGGGCAGTAAACTTGTGGCGGAATACTGCCCCTTCATTATACCAAAATGGAGGGGAAAGTCAATGGATTGCATCAAGTGCAAATCCCCGCTGCCGGAAGGGGCACTGTACTGCCCCATGTGTGGTAAGAAACAGGTGCAGGAGCGGCGCAAGGCCCTTAAGCGTGCCAACGGCACAGGGACTGTATATAAGCTCCAGGGGCGCAGGAAACGCCCTTGGGTGGCGGCTAAGAACAAAGTAGTGATAGGGTATTACGAGCGCAAGACGGATGCTCTGGAGGCTCTGGAACGTCTTTCTGGAAAGGAGTTGACGGAGCGGTATAACATGACCTTTGCCGAGGTGTTTCAGGAGTGGAGCGAGGAACACTATAAGACGTTGACAAAAAGCGGTATCACTTCTTATGACATAGCTTTCAATGTATATAGAGCACTACACAACAAAAAATTCCGTGATTTGCGAACGTCAGATTTCCAGGCAGAGCTAGACAAAATCCAAGGAAAGTCCTACTCCACAATGTCAAAACACAAACAACTTATCACTCAAATGTCCCAATGGGCAATAAGAGAAGAAATCTGCACCACAAACTTTGCAAAGTTCGTCCGGCTTCCCGAAAGAGAAAAGAAAGGAAAAGAGATATTCACGGATGCAGACATCAAAAAGCTGGAAAAGGACGGCTCAGAGGCCGCAAGGATAGTCCTTATGCTGTTAGCCACTGGGATGCGGATAGGAGAACTGTTTTCAATCTCGTTGGACGACTATCATGAAACATATGTGATAGGCGGCTCAAAAACAGAGGCGGGGAGAAATCGTGCCATTCCGATCAGGCCGGAGGGACGCGAACACTTTGCCTACTTTGCTGCCCATGCGGACGGGCCGTTGCTTCTGTCGGGGTACACGGGGCAAAAGATATATGCCAACTATCGGAGCCGTGACTACTATCCGCTGTTGGCGCGTCTTGGAATAAAAAAGAAAAGCCCACATGCCACACGTCATACCTACACATCGAGGGCCGTAAAAGAGGGTATGGCCCCGGAGATTCTTCAAAGGATACTGGGCCATGCAGACTATTCCACGACTGCGAACGTGTATACCCATATCGATATCGACACCCTCGTTAAATCCGTTGAGAGCTTTGACGTTACTGGCACGTTACTAACAAACAAAAAATCAAGAGAAAAAGAAAAACCCTAGAACCGTTCAGGCTCTAGGGTTTTTCTTGGTGGAGACTACAGAACTCGAATCTGTGACCTCTTGCGTGTGAAGCATATTTTTACGATTTTTGTAGCTGTCTAAAATTGGTTTTTATTGATTTATCAATAGTTTCACGAATCGTGAAACACCAAGAAACACAGACAGATATTTTCGGTTACTAACAATTTTCTAACAACCTATATACTCCGCAGTTTTCTCATCACGCCATTATACACCCTTGGGTTTGCAACGTGTAGAGTATCCATAAGGTCGTCCATGACTTCCCACACGTCCGCTTGCCTGCGGCCAGCTATGGCCTGGACGAATTCGCTGTCCCCATATGCCTCCACCATAGATGTGTCCGCTGGTGCTGCGGAGTAGCTCGCTTCATATGCGGGCTCCGGCTCCTTATGGTTCATCTGGTTTCGGATGGTGTAAAGATTGGCCAGCTTTTGATAGGCTGGATAGCTACTTTCACCATACTCTAACCGGGCAATCTCAATATCAATCTCTTTGGGGTCCAGCATTGGACCACCTCCTTAGACCTTTTCCAACTGCTCCATAAAACGGCGGACTACATCGCGCTCACGCTCACTAGTTGCGCTCTCCATCATATCATGGGCCTGCTCCATCATGTGCTCTTTGGCGTCTCCACGGGAATACACCCGGTCAGGATACATCCGGCCAGTCCGACTATATCGACCCATGCTGTCGCGCTTGCGGCCACGGTAAGAGCTGCCTCGGTTGTAGGAGCCACGGCCCTCCATTTCCCAGTCCCCGTCCCGACTGTATCCGTCGTCCTCTTCCAGCATCTCAATTTTGTCGATGTTCTTGATGGTGTCGGTTAACTTGTGGGCAGCTTCAAGGTCTCCAGCAGACATCTCCGGCTTGCGGGCGATTTCCTCCAACTCTTCGCAGAGCTTTTCTTTCAGTTCGTGCATATACATGTCGTTTCTCCTTTCACGCCTCACGGCTGATGATGATGTTGGCGTTGACGACTTCGATGGGCTGGGCAGAGATATTGCGTACGGAAATGACCGCCCCGTCCCTCGTCGCAAAAACTTTTGCAGGGATGAACACATTGAAGAAGTCCCCTGCGGCGGTGGGCGTCACTGTGCCAACCGAAGCGGGCAGCGGCTCCCCATCAACCGAAACGGCGAGGGAGATTGCGCCAGCTGTGCCGCCAGCGGGAACGGCAATATTGGCTCCGAACAGCACCAGATACTTTGCCGTCCTCTGGCAACTGCGGGCGCACGGGCCGCTCAAACGAATCACGCCTGCGCCCTCTCTGTGCGTGATGCAGCCGTTGTTGCAAGTGTCCGGGGTCTCGTTGTAGACCACTGGCTGGTTGGGCTGTACGACCTGCAAATTGGCATTGGTAAACTCAGCCATAATCTCAATCCTTTCTGAAAAAAATAGCGGCGGGACGATTGCCCCGCCGCGTTTGTCTCAATATCGGCACGGGGCCGAACATTCCGGTCATGCCGGAAAGCTGATGTATGTGGTTTTAGCAGCCGCAGGAGCTATAGCACCCACACCCAGCATAGGGGTTAGGGACCTGATAGGCAGGTACAGGCATGGGATTGATGCGCCGGATCAGCTCGGCGGTCTGGGCTTCCTGATTGGCAGTGAAGAAAGCGTTCTGCGCAGTCTGAGAAGCCTGGAACTTCAAGCTCTGATTCTCAGCGGTCAAGGTTGCAATCTTGTCCTGAGTCAAAAAGTCAAGGATGGCCCGGCTGTTGGCGTTCTGGTTGTCGATGATGTCCCGCGTACTGTTCTGAATGGTGTTCCGGGTATCGCAAGCCTGGGTCGCCATGTCGTAGCGAACGCCCTGAATTGCCGCCTGGGTAGCCGCACCCTGGGTCGCCAGGTTATAATTCACGCCGTCGATGGCCCTGGCGTTGTCACAGCAGCACTGCTGGAGCTGAGTGCCCAGGTTACACATAGCGGTGTCAACCCCGTGGAAGCCGTTGTTGATAGCGTTGGTCAGCGTGTAGGTGCTGTCACAGATACCCTGCTGAATGCCATTGATGCCGCTCTGGAGGTTGTTCAGGGCGAAACCCTCATTGATGTCTGCACGGGTAGCCCAGCCCTGGAATCCGGGGCCGTTGGCTCCGACATTGCCGCCACCGAAGCCGCCATAGCCGCCCCAGCCGAACATACCGAAGATCAAAAATAAAATGATCCAGGAGGCCCAATCGCCGCCCCAGCCGCCAAACCCGCCGTTGCCACCCTGATAGGCGGGGGTCACGGGCATGGTCATTACAGCGCCGTCAGAAGAAAGACTCATTGTGATATCTCCTTTTTAGATTTATTTTCAAAACCCGGCCGGGATTTTGATTACTTACCGAACATACCCCGCATCCCCTCAAACATGCCCTGCATCTGCTGGGCCTGCTTTTGGACTTGATTAAGCTGGTCCTGGGAAATGCGTCCAGATGATACCATCTCTTGTATCATGGCATTGGGGTCTTTGCCCTTCATTTGCTGCATGAACTGCTGGAACTGCTGCATCATGTTGGGCTGTCTATTTCCGCCCATTGCGTTGAAAAAGGGGTTCATTCCGCGTCCTCCTTTACCGTAGATTTCTTTGTGGTTTTAGGAGCCGAAAGGGCCTCGATACGGGCCTCCAGGGCCTCCAGACGGGCCAGTGGTGCATACTCCACCGCCGGAGCCTGCGCGGGCCTCTGCGTGCGTTCTACGAGGTCATAGGTTTTCATGCTGGGCTTGCCGCTTGCGTCCGCCTGCTTCAAGTACACAACGGGGGCGTTGCTGTCCCATAGCGTTACAGCGGAGTTGGGCGCAACCAGATAGTTAGCTGCCTCCATTTCGTTCTGCACCCAGACAATAGACGGAGACACCGGGGCTTGCTGTGGCTGCTGCGCGGGCTGAAACTGAGACCCACGGAGCTGGGCCAGCTGATCCGGCATGGGCGGTTGGTAGTACATGGGCTGATAGCCCGGATAGTAAGGTGTATAGGCCACGTCAATCATCCTTTCTGCCAGTAATACAAAACAATCTCGTTTTCGCTGTTCCAGGAATCATAGAGCACCCCATCCCGGATACACACCACATGGCCGGACAGCGCCAGGATATAGGTCCCATGCGAATGTCCGTCTGCAAATTCCGAGACGGTTACATCCTCTGGGGCCAATTCCCTGTGGAATCCATGCCGCCGCAGATATGACCCCCATGTGGCGTTTGCGCTGGGCATGTCCCCCATCAGGCCGCCCTCTACACAGAGTCCCAGGTAAGTTGTGTACCAGTCCTGGTCCAGCGCCTTAGACAGTGCCCGGACCGTGCAATCACCGACATTGCGCCCAGCGGGATTCGGATTGTAATGTGTCCACATGGCGGTTATGTTCCTCCACCTCTGTCACATATCGTTCAAGCCCGTTGTCATCTCCCTGGGCCATATACCAGAAAACCGCTTCTCTGGCACATTCGGGATTCATCCCGGTGGCAGTCAGGCGCTCCAAATAGGTCATAGCAAAACACGTCCTCATATAAAAAATAAGGAGGTCCGTGGGGAGGGCGGCGACGTGTACCAACCCTGTATCCCCACGTCCTCCATGTCTATATTTTCGCAAAAAAGAAGCCCGCATGGGTGGCATCCATGCGGGAGTTGTGTGGAAGTTATGGGGGATTTGTGGGATTTTGTATTGCAAAAATTTGCTGTTGCGATATAATAATAAATGAGAAGGTGTAAAGTCAGGCTTCTAGAAAGGAGGTACTATCATGGCCCTTTCAGCAACCATCGTTTGCAATAATATTTTGCGGCGCTCGTTCATGGAGAACATTGTAGTAACACCTATGAAGCTTCAAAAACTTATGTACTTTATAAGTTGCGAATATGTAAAAGCAACCGATAGTGAATTGCTTTCAGAAGATTTTTGTGTATGGCAGTATGGCCCGGTTCTCCCTGCTGTTTACAATGAATTTAAATCCTTTCATGGAAACCAAATTACTGCTTATGCTAAAGATGCCAACGGAAATTCTTTTGCCTATGATGAAGATACCTCTCCGAATCTAAAAGCAGCAATAAATTGCATTTGGTCGAATTTTAAAAATAAAAGCGGAATTGAACTGTCTAGAATTACTCATGAAGAAAGTTCAGGGTGGTCAAAAGCTTTTCTTTCTGGTCAAGAAAGAATAACAAAAGAACAGATGAAAGCGGATGATTCCTATCGGAAATATATGCGAGCATGACTCTCTAAATCAGAAACCGCAGATTACAGAAGAAGAAGATCGTCCTTTTCCTGGAGCTGTATCTTTTTCGAGTGACGGAAGCCCAAAGATTCAAGACGTCCCTACTGTGATGCAGCTAAATGACCAAAAGCACTCTCACGATGTAGATAATTTCAAAAACAAGACAGGTAAGCATATTTTGTATGTTTGTCTTGGGGCTATGGCCTTGGCCGCTATTGCGGACGCAATCTTTCATATTGAGTCATCTATATTTACAAGCGCGTTTGAAGTAACAAAAGTCGTTTCAACCACCATCCTTGGATATTTATTTGGAAGTAAATCTAAATAAGTAGTTATGATCAAAAATACATAACAAGAAAGGGACCAGCATCTAGCTGGCCCCTTTTCTCATATTCAATCTTCCCGCCACCCGTTTCACTTCCTCGATTATGTACGCCAGATGGTGGGACACTGTCGACCTGTCCCACCCCAACTCCACCGCAATGTCCATCTGTGCCCACTTCTCAACGATATAGCGCTGTGCGATCAATTCATCGTCTCGGTGTAGGGCAGCTTCTCGGATGGCTGTTTCAAGCTCAGAGCGCAAGAGGTCGGCTAACTCAGGGGGAAGCTTCACTCTTGCGCTCATATAGTCACGTCCTTCAACCTAGTCCAATTTTTGTCATCACAAACACAATCAGCCCGCCCACCACCGCCGAGATGACCGCCGCGATAACCGCCTCCCAGCGTTTACCCGGTTTGCTCAGAAGGGTGTCCATTTTGCCGTCCAAGCTGTCCAGCTTATCCGTGATGGTATCTAGTTTCGTCTCATTGACCGCTTGCTTCGCTTCCACTGTCCGCAGACGGTCATAGATCTCCGAGTGGGTTTTCTGTCTGTTTTCTTTTTCAGATTTCATGTCCTCTTCCAGCCGGTCCACGCGGGCGGCTAGAACACAGTTCTTTTCGCAATCGGGCATATAGGCCCTCCCTTCAAATGGGTGGTGATGGTGATGCGCTGTCATCCTCGATAAAGCCCTTTGACTTGGCCGCCTCGAAGGTGATGCCGCCCTCTTTGTGGTCGCTGGTGCAGAGGCTAAAGTAAGCCTTGCAGCCAGCTATGATAATAGCCTCACCCACACCAACCCCGGCTGTCAGCCAGGCTGCTGCGGAGGTGTAGCCGTTTGTTATACACAGATACATCAGCGCCAGACATTCTTGCACGATGACGAACCCAGACAGAATGGTCAGCACTGCGATGATCTTGTGCCACTCCAGCTTTTTGCGGCGCTTGAGCCGCTTACCCACGGCGCTCATCGTACCGGGCGAAGAGTGCGCCCACCTGCTCCCGGGTGATTAGGTCCTGGGGATAGGTCACCGCGCCGTCAGGCTTGAAGATTCCAAGAGCCTCCACAGCGGCCTGGTCCTGCTGCTGGAACCAGTCGCTGGCCGGCTGCTCCCGCAGCTCCTGTCTATAGCGCTCCATGTTCTCCTTGAATTTCTCATAGCTGTCCATTTCAAGTTCCTCCTTGACATCATTCCGGAAATCATCCATGCTCTTTCCAAACCGGGGAAACCAGTGTTCCACGTCCCCGTGATTGCTGGCAATGCCTAACCTGGCCCCCTCCGCGTGGCAGATCACCACACCGTCCTCCATGGGGTCCAGCCCGTACATCTCACAAAGATAGGCCGTCAGCTCCACCGCCTCCCGGTAGACGGCGGCGAAATACTCCGGGTCTGTCAAGTCGTCCTCGCAGATTTCAAAGGAGACGTGGGTGCTGTTTGCATCGTCCCCGCAGTGCCAGCCCCGCATATTCCAGGGAAGGGTCTGATAGGTGGCAACGCTTCCGTCCGCCAGCAGCCCGATAAAGGCGTGGACACAGGCCCCCACACCGGAGCGGTTCCAATCGTTGTTATTCTGGTTCACGCCCAAAAAGCCGTCGTCCGGGCCCACATAGCGTTTCAGGTTCGGGTTTTCCGCCCCGGTGCTGTGGACCATCACCCCCTTGGGGGTAATCCAGCGGTTGGCCTTGTAGCAGTCATTCTCCGTCAGATAGAGCTGGTGCAGGTTCATGCTATCCCTCCCCGTCTAGTACATTCTGTACCTTCTGGCTCTGAGTCCCGAAGTAGAACGCGATGATTACTGCGTAGATGGTCATGAAGTCCTGGGAAATTTGATTGGTGCAGGCCATGTAGGCGAATACCGCCGTCAGGGCCAGCGTCACCAAAGACTTGACCGATAGAAGGGTGGATAATCGTTTGATGATGTTGTCCATCACTTGACCTCCTTCCAGTCCTCGGCCAGCATATCGTCTGCGTTGGCTACCCAGTTATCCACAATGCGGCGGGAGGATACCAAGATGAATTTTGTTCCCTCGCTTACGTCCACCGTATCCCCCTTGACGGAGCGGTAGCAGATGCCCGTAGTCAGGGCCACGTATTGGTCCCGCCAGGATGCACGGGCGATTTTAGATCCAGACTTGGCTTTTTCGATGGCTTGGCTAAATGTCATATTTTTCTCCTTTCCTGTTGTCAATTTCCCGCCCCTGGGAGCGGGGTTTTATATGTACATCCAGAGAACACCGTTGGCCGCCCCTGTTGGCTGGAAGGTCACGGATGGGTTCGGTGGGGTAATCATATATTGTATGTTTACTCCCCCACTAACCACAAGGCTGTCTATACAATAAGCCGCCTTGACAGCTAGGCCATTAACCACCCCATATCCCGTGATACCATATGCGCCGTTAGTCAGATAGCCAACAACCGAATTGGATGAGGTTTCAAATTTGTTGATCCATTGATTCAAAGAAAGCTGTTCGTTGGAGCCAAAGGTTATGAAGTCCGTTCCTCCACAGGCCGAAAAAACTGTAAAAATGCTGCCGCTGCTTTGAGGACTCGCCAGAGCAAAACTAAAACCTGAAACTTTTCTCAGTATCGTTTTGAGGTCAAGGGCGGTTACAGCGGGGTCCGTGGTAACATAGGATAGGTACAAATTCTCGCCGGAAACCACCCACTCTATGTTAGTGCAAGGGATCTGCCTCTCCATTGGCGGATCATATGTCCCCGTGACCAAACTGCCGTCCTGCGCAATCAACTGTTTACCGGACAACAAATCCGATGCAGAACCGGGATTCGTCAGGGTTGGGAGTTTTGTTCCGCCCCCGCTCAATACCGGCTGTAAAATCATGTCCGCACCCCGCTTTGTGCAAGGTGCTGGAGCGCTAAATCAAGCGCCCCCCCCCATTGGGAATTTATGGATTTTGTTCATGTTGCTGTCTCCCTTTTCCCTGCCCGAATAGGGGCGGGGTTTTGTTTATTCATCCGTTTAAGTTTCCGTGATACGAAGATAATACGATCTTCCAGACACATCAAATTCGATGCTTGCGTTTTTATTTGCGGTATATGTGACATCTTCTCCGGCCGAAATCAAGCTTCCATTCAAGTAGATTTCTCCACCACGCATACCAGCGCAATGACAAAGAACTTCTGTTCCGGCATCCACCTCAAGCGTCTGTGCGGTATAATATTCCGTACCGTCTATCACAACAGAACACCCGAAATAATTTTCATACGGCTCTCCGGTTCCTGTCAGCGTCAACGTCACCTTTCCGCCGCCCTTCGGCCACAGTGTCCAGTCATGGAAAATCATGCTGACACCCCCTGCATCCGAATATTTACGTTGATATCCTCCGTGGGCACAGAGTCGCAGGAAAAGATCAGGCTGTTGGCCGCCTGAGAAGTACACCACACGCCAGCTGCCGCCCATCTGTCAGCGGAAGGCTTGTTTGCCGGGCACACGTCAACAATTTGGGCCGAGCTGTCAGCCAGGATGCCGTTCACTGTCACCGTTTGCTCTCCTTTGCGCCATCCATCAGTGGTGAGGGTCACCGTGGCGGTTTTGGGCTTCAGCGCATTGACCTGCTCCGCTGTGGCCGCCCCCACATCTGAGGCAGACAGGGAAATATCTGCGCTTAACGCCTTCCCGTTGACTTTTCTGGTGGTGGGCACAGCTCCCACATCCGATGCAGAGGGCGTCCATGTACTGGGTCGTGCTCCAACGTCCGCCGCCGTCGGCATCCAGGTGTCCGGCCTTGCCCCCACCTCCGCCGCCGTGGTCCCGTGGGGGTTGCCCGTGGTCTGGCTGTGGTCATAGGCGGTCTTGCCACGGTCGCCACGGTAGGCGGTGCTGGATGTCTCGCCCAGGGCCAAACTCGGGGAGATCTCCACGTACTGGGTGCCGCTCCAGCGGTAGGTCAGGTTGGTGTCCTCGGCAATGTAGATCTTGCCGTCCTCTCCGGTGGCGGGAAAGCTGTCCCTGCTCGCAAACTCCACCACATCGTCCACATAGCTGGGAAGCTGGACAGAGGGCACCTTGCCACTGGAATCCAACTCGGCAACGCCGCTTGCGGCCCCCTTCTGGCTGGCCGGGATGGCACCTACATCTGTGGCGGAGGGCATCCAGGTATTGGGCCTAGCCCCCACCTCGGTGGCTGTGTAAGTGGGCTTACTGGGCGCTTTGGCCCACTCTGGAACGGTGGGGTCTGTCTCCGTGTACCCGCTAATAAACCCACTGTCATTGGTCAGGTCGCTTACCTTTGTGGGGATACCTTCCTTCACATCTTGTAAGGCGCTGTATACCCCGCCGCTCTGAACGGGGTTTTTACTACCCTGGGTGGGCGTTGCGTCGGTGGTGATGGTCACATCCTCCACCGCTTTGTCCACATAATCAAAGATGTCTGCGTTCTTGTTCTGCGGGTCATAGACACTTTTGAGCATGTCGCCTGAGCCAATTCCATCCATGCCGTTGTAGACGGTAAATGTGCCAATGGGCGCATCCTCGCTGTCATACATGGTGTATGTATCCGTGGTGCCCGGCGCTCCATTGCCGGATGTGCGCTCAATGCGGGAAACGCTGGTGCCGGGGTCGCCTTTGTCACCCTTACCGCCCTGGCTTCCAGTCTCTCCCTTTAATCCGGTGAACGCAAAGGAAAACACCTTCGCTGTGTCCGGGCCGCTGGCGGTCACCTTAACGCTGGGCGCGCCTGTGCTCTCGTCCACTGTGGCGGTAGGAGTACCGAACCCAGCCGCCGCTCCAGGATCGCCCTGGGGACCAGTATTTCCGGGGTCGCCCTTATCGCCTTTCTGGCCCTGCTCACCTTGTTTTCCCTGGGGGCCAGTGTTTCCGGTATCACCCTTGTCGCCTTTTTCACCGGGGGCGGCAAGCTGCATCCAGTTCACTCCGTCGTTACTGGGTGTGATGCCCTGCACGCCTTTCAGGGCCATATAAGAGCCGCCGCCATATGCCACGATATCCAGCACCACATATGCGGCCCCTTCGTTGTAATCGCCTTTAGGTGTGCAGGACACCTTGCCCAAAACCGTGTTAGGCATTGATACTCACCTCCAAGAATCCGTTCACCAGGCTAAATACAGGCCCGCTGTACCCATCCGGCGTGGTCATAGTCAAGATGCCCGTGGCCGGGTCTATTGCGAATGTGGCAAACATAACGTCGCCCCGTGCGCTCTCGCCCGTGTCCACGTATTGCCCCGTCTCAGCGTCCCACGTCCACCATGTATCGTTCTGTATGATGGGGGGCTTGCCGCTGTACTGCTGGGCCTTGTCGGCGCTGTCAGCGGCTTCCTCGGCGCTCTGTGCGGCGTTCTGCTCGGACTTGGACGCGTTGTCTGCCGACTTCTGTGCTTGCTCCGCCGCCTGCTGGGCCGGGGCTACATACTGGCTCACCGCTTTGACAGCAAACCCCTTCCATTGCGCCCCGGTGGTTTTCATGGCCGTGCCCTGCTGCTCACAGACAAACAGAGAATCATCGTCTACCGTTTGCGCTTGCGGCAGGGAGCCTATTTGTTTGTCAGCCATCCGAATCCCCCTCATCAAATACGACGATTCCAGTCAAGCCTTCAATGGCAGCAGGAGAAATGCGGATCATTCCACTGTATTTTGTGAGGTCTACTTTAGGAAGCTGGATGTCGTCATCCTGTTTGCGGATCTCGTTTAACTCGTCGTTAAATTTTCTCGCCGTTTCGGGATCTGGAAAATCACACGATCCATCAGCGTGAAGTGTTCCGCCATATTCTTTGGCCAGATTTTTCTCCATTTCTGCGACTGTATCATTTTCCGCTTCCAGCCGCTTCTTTAGGTCTGCAATGCGGCGGGCTACCTTGTATGGAAGGACTACATGAGACAGTTCTAAAATTCCTCGATAGGCTGATGCAATTTGATTTGGCGTCATGTATTCAACCTGCTTTCTAGTTGTTTAATCTTCGCCCACATGATAGCGATAAACTCCATGTATCGGAGCATCTGTAGTTCATTGCCTTCCGTGTCCACGTCCTTGCACCATGCCGCCAGCTCCAAGTCGGACACCCCGTGGGCATCCATGGCCTCTTTCACATTTTGTGCTATAAACCCAGTATGGTATCGGTCGCTGGTGCCGTTGTCCATCTTGTAGACGACGGGGACAATATCGTCCATCATGTCGATGTACTTCTGTGGCATTTCGGCGATATCGTGCTTGATGTTCTCGTCCGAGGTCTGGATTTCCGCCGTATAGGAATATACCGCCTGCCACATGCCAAGACTGGAATTGCCCAGGTTGGCCGCTGTGCCGGACGGGCAGAAGTTATTGCACGACACCGACATATTGCGGCTGACCATCTGAATGGAACAGCTGCCGGATGCCAGGTACAGGTTGCCGCCAGAAATCAACTGCAACCCTGTCGTTGTACTGGAGCCAACTGTGATATATCCAACTTGCGATCCATAATCATTCAGGATTCCGATTGTCCCGCCCCGCAGTGTGGAGGCGGTCACCGTCCCGGTCATGAGTTGGGTCCCGTCAATGTAGGTCGTCCCAGGGTATTTCCAAGCGGAGACTGTGCTGTTCGCCGAGTTCGCTGTGGCCTGCGCGGAACTGGCCAACCCATACGCATTGCTGGCCGTGCTTTGGGCTGAACTGGCGGCGTTGTATGCGCCGTCAATCTCGTTCTGCGTGTCTTGCGCCAAATCCCCCCAGGTGATAGCCCCACTCAGGTTAATTTGGTTTGCCGTCAACGTCCCGTTGATGTTGGCGGCATTGACAATCAACGTGTCCGTTTCCACGGATGATCCCTTGATTTTGGTCGTTCCCGTGGAGTCTGTCACTGTCAGGCCGTCGATGGTGAGGGACAACTCCGAAAACTCTCCGTCTAATCCATTTACCCTGCCTGTTATTTTCTCTAGCTCTACTGTAAACTCGGTCGATAGCCCTTTCAGTTCATTTTCTACCTCTAGGCGGATTTGTTCGGAGGTTTTGGTGATTAGAGAACGTGTTTGAGCCAGCTGGCGGTTTGTCTCTTTTCGCTCCCTGGTTTCATAGGGGTATTCGTCGTCGATTTCATCGGATTCGGGGGCCGAAATAGTTGGGGCGCAGGCACGGTCAAACTGCATATCTGCCGAGGCGATTACGGAATAGATTCCGCCCACCGTAACAGCGTCTCCAAGCTCTGCCGCCGGGTCAAGTAAAGCGTCCTCCGCCGTATACGGCTGGTAGCTGTAATTTTTGACGGCGGCCAGGATACCGTCTGCCATCGCCTGGGACCCCCAGGGACAAGTGACCTCCAGAGTTCGCCCCGTATCATTACCGGATGTATAATAGTTACCGGAATCCACATTTAAGATGACCCTGCTGATATTCGACGGCACATCTCCTGTTTCTAACTGCGCCGCCAGGTTTCCAAGAAACACTTTGTCAGACAAGGATGCGGTCACCTCCAAACGTAATGGCAAAGCCACCCTCTTCCACCAGATAATTCGTTTCAGCCGGGATATCTCCGAACTTCACCAGCAGCAGCTTCCCCTCGTCGGTGATGATCCAGTTCCCAGCGTTGGATACGGCGATATAGCCCAGCACCTCCCGCATGGTCAAATCCCCGTTTTCGTCCACGGGGTAGTCCACAGGGAAAGCAGTGGTCAGAACCGTTCTCGGGTCCACTTCCACCCCTATGCGGTAGGCGATGTCATCCACGGCGTCTGCTTGGGACATGGGCCAGTTTTCCGTGTCATAGTCTGAGTTGAGCCACACGGATTCCGCTTTCAACATAGCGTCATACCCGGTAATAGTCAGGCTTCCGGTCCGCTTGTCCTTCGCTCTGGTGGAAACAAAAAACACGCCTTTGGGAATCCACTCAGAAAACTGTTCAGCCAGTGCCAGCCGGACAAACACCTTGATTTGCGCCTGCCGGGGGATAGTACCAATGGGCAAGATTTCAAGGTCAATCTGCCGGGCGGCGCAGTTCCCGATACCAGGCGTGGTATACAGGCCGCCGGAGGTGCGAACAGAAACGATATTCCCCTGACCATACTCTGTTCCAGCAATAACAATCTTTGTTTCCTTGTGGTGATTTGGGTTAGAAAGAATCTGTTTGTATAATTCGCTTGTCTGCTGCATTATTTCGCCCTCATCTGCATCTCTCCGCCTTTGTAGTACCGCTTGCCGTTGACAGATCTCAGCCCAAAAGCGGCTTCCAGATTGCTGGTAAGCCGCATGGTCCGCACCAGGTCTGCGGCGGTATACGGGTCGGTGAAGGTTACGGTCTGCGTCTGCTCCGCCAGGGCATCATAGACGGACGAGGCCAAATCGTCATCCAGGGGAAGCAGTGAGAAATTCACGATGGCCCGTTTGGAGGCGGAAAAAGGATGCTCTACGTTGTCCAGGGTGGTAATGACCTTCTGATAGGTCACCTCCCACTGGACAGAATAGGTAGAAAGCCAATCACGCAGGTCAAAGTCTCCAATTTTCAGTGTTACATCCATGTTCTCACCTACAGATTATACGCCCTTTGTTTGTTCCGGTTGTACCGATAGGCCGTCTCTCCAATCACTTTCCCGTCCAACACAGACTGGACCACAATGGTAAAATCCTGACCAATGGATGCCGCCACATTTTGGAGTGCAGAGGAAATCCCACCCTGAGAACGGGCAAGGCCGGAAGAAGCAAGGTCCACTGTGGCCGTCCCGAAATCCATTCCGTTTTCGATGTCCCGACGGATGCTGTCATATTCGCTGTCCCAGCCTTTTTCTACGCCAAGCGCCATATTTTCGCCGATGCCGGCAAATACCTTTGACGGGGATTTAATCCCTAGCAGGCTCTTTACTCCGCCAACCAGGCCATCCCATAAGCCGGTGAACCAATTCACAAGGCTTCCCCATATATTTTTTATTCCTTGCCAAATTCCGTTGACTATATCTTCTCCAATGCCAACGAACCAGTTCCAAACGCCAGAAAATATGTCGGTCAGCTTGTTCCAAAGGCCAGAAAAGAAATCTCCCCAACCGGAGAAAACACCCTTGATTGCTTCCCATGCGCCCTTAAAATCTCCAGACAAGACAGATTCAACGACAGAGAAAATGCCTTTTATTGTGTTCCAAATGTTTTGGAAAAATCCTGTCGCGGCATCCCAAACCGTTTTGATTGCGCTCCATGCAGCCCTGAAAAATCCACCAAGGACATCGGCTACAACAGAAAAAACGCTTTTAATTCCTTCCCATATTGCCTCAAAATATGGTTTTACAGCGTCCCAAATGGATTTAATCCCTTCCCACGCCTGTGAAAAGACATTTTTGATTCCTTCCCAAATCGGTTCAACAGCCGCGCGAAACTCATCATTTGTATTCCAAAGGGTTATCACCGCAGTTGTAACACCAGCGATAAGTGTAGCAATCAGGACAAATGGGTTTGCGTTCATTACTGCGTTTAATGCCGCCTGCGCAATGGTTTGTCCTTCTGTTGCAACTTTGAGCGCATCAATCACACCAGATATAGCTGACGCGGCCTTATAGGCAACAACAGCTGTCGTCGCGGCAACAATCACCGGAGACAATGCGATAAATTTGTCTATCAGGCCCTGTATTCCGTTCATGAGTTGGTCAACGTCAATCCCTGCAATAAATTTTGCAAGTTTTGTGCTAACCGATTCAATAGCGGGTGAGAATTGTTCTAAAAGTGCGTTTTTTACTTTTGAAACAGATTCCCCTATTTTCGCTAGAGAGGCGTCCATTTTTGCTTGGTTGTTTCGGCTCTCCACCAGCGCCTCATTGTTTCTGTAAAATGCGTCGCTGGCCTCATCATAAGTTCCGGCCAGCGTCTCCATGATAAGCTGGTTTCGGTCACTTTCCGAGGAACATTCAGCTAGTTTCTCATTAAAATCGTCCTCAGAGATCCCCGCCCAGTTGAGTGCGTCGGCCAGCACGCCAGTGACTTGTCCAACCTTTGCCGTCTCATTGCTGGCCTCGATCAGACCCTCAATGGGAAGAGAATCGCCGAACGTACCAGCCACGCCGGCGGCAATATCCGTCCAGGTAGAAACATCCTCCGCACTGTCCGCCAGCTTTGCCAGGAGCTGGCTTGCTTCTGTGGCGGTATCCGTATCCCCCAATATACCATAAAAGGCATTGTACGCCTGCTGTGCCGTCTCAGCGCCATATCCAGCCGCCTCAAAAGCGGTGTTTAGCTTTCCCATCGCTACCCTGTATTCCTCGGTGGAGGATTCCAGGGCCAGAAGGCCACCAACTGCAGCACCAGCCGCCGTTGTGATGGCTCCAATACCAGCCGCAGCCACTTTTCCAGCCTTCGCAATTCCGCTCTTTAGCTTGGAGGCGAGGCTGTCCCCGCTTTTGGATACATCCTTTACGCCGCTGTCATACTCGCTGGTGTCCAGGCTGATTTTCGCAAACAGGTCAAATAGGTTAATGGGTGCCGCCTCCTTTCACGGCACCGCTTAGCCCTTCCCTGCCACCACTTAGGCAGAGGCGATTTTATTCTTCATTTGCGTAATGATTTCTTCTGGTGTTCTGGTTTCCTCCGGTTTCGGGTCAGATATGTCCGCCCACCGTTTGGCGATGTAGTCCCCCCGCCCAATGGGCGCAATATTCCGCGAGATGCTTTGCAAGCAATCAGCAACATAGGACTGGTACAGTTCTGCTCTATGCCGCTCTTTGATAACAGTGGGGAGCGCCGCCAAAATGGCCCTTGCTCCCATTCCACGAACGGACAGGAGGCAGAGGATTACTCTGTCTCGTCCTCCTGCCCAAACGATCTGAAAAAATCCAGCAACGC
>OJPI01000890.1_pt1 | contig 17984 bp, 24 predicted proteins | sample 1598461 | NCBI WGS metagenome assembly OJPI01 (sample SAMN03922483, study PRJEB24848) | human gut metagenome | isolation source: stool sample | host: Homo sapiens | place: Germany | collected 2011-05 | reverse complement strand
GAGACAGCTGCTTAGCAATCTCTGCATGGGCTATCAAAAGCAATGACCGCATCGTATTCCGTTCCATGGCAGGATACACTGCAGACCAGAAAGTTACTATCATGAGAAACATACTCACTCAAAGATTGGGATTGTACGGCGACGAATTCAAAACTTGCCGTTTACATATCATGACGCCATTAAAAGAAAAGGCTGCAGCCGCTCATGCTGTAGCATAGAAAGGGGATTTATAATGAAAAAGATTTATATTGCCTATGGTTCTAATCTGAATCTAAACCAAATGGAACACCGGTGTCCGACAGCCAAGCTGTCCGGCATCGGAACCTTAGAAAATTGTAAATTGGATTTCAGGTGCATGTCTTCGCAGGCATACGCAACCGTACATCCGAAAAAAGGGAGCTTTGTTCCTGTTGCATTCTGGGAAATAGACCAGACCGCAGAAGAATCCCTAGATATTTATGAGGGGTATCCACGTTTTTACTATAAACGAACACTTCCTATTACGCTCACGGACGGTACTGAAAAAGAAGCAATGATATACATCATGAATAACAGAGCTATACCCGGTATTCCTTCTCGACGTTATGTCCAAACAATCTACCAAGGGTATCTGGATGTTGGTTTAAATGTGGAAATCTTAGAAAATATATGTAAAGAATGTGGATTTGACCTATGCTCCATGCTGTAATATTAAAGGTGCCCTCTATTATTGAGAACACCTTTTTGATAGATAAATGTTGCAGCACTTACCTATCGCCCGGTTTGGCTTGTCCTGTGCGAGTATGTACAATCTTGGTTTCTTTGTTTGGAATCCGTACTATCAATTCGTCGAGATTACAATTCAAGGCTTCGCATATCAAATCTAAATGTTCAAGGCTTACTCTTTCAGTAATCTCATGGTACAACTCATTGATTGTTGACGGACGTATTCCTGTCATTCTCGCCAAGTCAGCCTGTGTCATCCGGAGATCGCCGAGGCGTGAAGAAAGTAAAATTTTTATCATACGTCATTTGCTCCTTCCGTTATAATCTACCACATTCTGACATAAAAAAATGCGAGTTGTTAGATTATAACGCATAGGGTTAGATTATAACGTATGAGGTTAAATTGTAACGATAAACGGTAGATCCATCCGTTTGTAGGTTATTCTATTGGATATTTCATAAGACGAAAAGATTTTTTAAGAATATTGCATTTAATAATTGCGTATGCTATAATGCCAGTAGGCAAAAGGTAAACATTATTTCGATGGCAAAAGAGTGAAACCCCCAACCGTGTTGCACCACAGTTGGGGGTTTCTTCTTTTCTTTTATGGTGGCAAAGCACCCACCAGGCTATTTGTCGTCCTTGTCCTTTCTGTCTAGCCATTTACAGATGAGGTGGCAAGCCACACCTGATCCGACAGAAACGATAAAGGTAAACAATAATTCGATGACAATCACCTCCTCCCGTTGCCGGGTTTCGGTAGGACAACACTAAAATTATATCACGACCGTTTCCGTTATTCCATACATTTTTTCATAAACTGATACCAGGCATCACCCAGCCCGGCTTGGGAGATAGTTGGATCACCTCCTTCTATATTTTCTCAAGGTACTTACAGCTACAGAATCCGGTGTATTTCTTTCTGGATACCGTGGCAGTTACATAGTACCATCTCGCGCCCTGATGCAGCGTATAATATCCATAACACTGAACGGATGTTCCTTTTGGCATTACTGCAAGGGATTTTTTAGATGTTCCTGCCCCTGCCCGCAGATTAAGGTTTGCCGTAGTTCGATATGTACCGGCAATGGCATTATCGCGGCTTCTCGCTGCGTCTACTTTATCCGGCTTTGATGTGGACGTTGTTCCGGATGCATTGGCCTTAGAACCATTGTCCAGCGCAACGACCGTATGTCCCTTTGTACGCGTTACCAGAATGTCTCCTCTCAGTAGTTGATCTGGACTTGTGCAATGTGCAGCATCTCTAAGAACAGTAAACTTTCCAGTCCCTTGCAAAACGGCAACCTCGGAGCTGGTGGAAAACGTCCCGACCTGGATTCCAGCATACAGACAGCAGATCCGAACCAGTTCTGAACAGTCCACCTCAATCGGAACTGAAACCTTGGACAGATCATATCCGTAGGGCTTCGCAGCTGCCGTGGCGCTCGTTCTGTGGCTTTGACAATATCCGATATTGTCATTCTTACAGGCAGCTTCCATATTCCAGGCAATATTTTCCCGGACCGTATCATCCTTTGCCCTGACTACAATCCAGCCCTTGCTATGTAGATACCAGTTCTGGGTGTTGACCTCTGCTCCGCCCTTCTGGTCTCCGGGTTTCCCGCCGTTGATTCCGCCGTTTTCGTTGCTTCTTGCACTTCCTACTCTTACTGTCATTTTCTATTCGCCTCCTTTTTTTTAATGGATTTTTCATCATTCTTGGCTTGTCCGCCCCTGATCTGAGTAATTGCCTGGATTACCTTGTCATATCCAACCATAGCGCACAACCAAGACAGCAATACCAAAGCAATCAAATATACTGCCATTTTCTCGTTGAGCATTGTTTCTGTCAGGATCATATATCCAGATGCTACCAAGCAGGACAAGATGACAGCTACGCATCCAGCCAACAGATTTGACTTATAGCTCCATCCCATCTCGTCCAATGTCTTTTTAATGGCTTCCGTAAACAATCCAGTCATAACTGATACTGCCAACAATGCAATCAAAAACATTTCTAAACTCATAATCTTATCCCTCCGATTCTTCGTTTGATTTTCCTTTATTCTTTTCTTTGCTGGTCTTAATCCAGCCGCAGATTCCGCATTCACCAAGTAAAGCAGCTATCAGCGCACACCATGCTGTTTCCGGAGCGGCTCCGGTCGCATTAAACATTCCTATCATCGTGTAATTGATGTAGATCATGTAACTAAACACACATATCAGGACTATGTTTAGTGTCCCGATACGCCCGAAGAAAGCCTTTATTCGCTCTGTAGCCGTCTTTTTTCTTCGGCTTCTAATTATATTGTTCTTACTATTCATAACGCCTCCTTGCGGCTGCTACAGCTTCACAGGAACGTTCCCTCGTCTCCGCACTTATCGTATGTCTCCCGGATATTCCGGATAGCGAATACAGCCTTGTTGTTCGGAAAATCAGGATTTTCCCTACAATACTTCTCATATTTATCAATATCTTCCAGTATCTGATCAAAGTGCTCTTTCGAGTGCCGGATCTTATGTCTGATTTCATCATCAAATCGCAGAATCCGGTATCGCCATGTGTAAGCCATACCCTCATCACTTGACTTCGACAGTTTATCCATTTTCTTACTCAGGTCATGGATCTGACCATTCATACTCTGCTGGATATTGATGCTCTGCTGTCTCCATTTCGGATAATTTTTTGACTGTTCTATGACTTCTTTTATTTCCTGATCTCTTTTTAAGTCATTGATTGCCTTATCGCCGAAATACTTTGAAACCTTACGATAGCATCCGGCCAAAAAAATAAGAGCCGCTACAATCAAAGCCGCTCTCCCAATGGTTACATCTCCAAATGCACTAATTACCGTTTCCAACCTTCTCCTCCTCTTCTCACTTTAAAAAGAGAGGCGCACATCTGTACGTCTCTCTTTATCGCTCACTCCAGTTTAATTTTTGTACTTTCGTAATTTTTCAGTTCTTCTTCAATCGCCAAATCATCATATGATGGCTCGCTGTCATCAATATACCATCCTGCATTTTTACAGTTCTGGATAACTGTTTCCTGCTTTTTTATGATATTTCCTAAGTGGTAGATGATTGTGTCCTGCTGTGTAACCAAGTCCATATACAGTTCCAGCAGTTCCAGCAGGCGGCCTTCTTTTATTTCCCCGCTCATGCCAGAGAATCCACGACACTGCTTACCACGTCACGCAGGTTGAACAACTTCGGAACCTGATCCTTTGTATAAACTCCGCAAATTACCAGTCCTACCCATGTTTTTACCAATGCACTATTCTTTGTGAATACCATCGTCTTTTCCTCCTATTATTCTTCTAAAATTGACCAAACCACTTCCTGCAGGTTCCCCAATCGTGGGACCTGTTCTTTCGTATATACGCCTTCTTTTACAAGACGTACCCAGGTTTTTACAAGCTGACTATCTTTGTTGAACACTTTATACACCTCCTCCCATCATAGTGGCCATAATCATGGTCAGCTCAGCTATGGCCATGTCGTTATTCATTTGCGTCTCTACCAGTGCAGCATTTGCATCTTTCAGCTGGATTTCCAGGTTATTAATGCGCTGCTCCTGGCTCATCGGCGCAGGCACATCAGGCTCCCATTCCGCAGCAATATCCCAATATTTGTCTGCATTATCTCGGATCTCCTGTTCTGGTACGTCTGTCCTGAAATAGACTTCCTCATAGACATATTGAATAGATTCTCCTGGGATGTCTGCCATGTCTTCCTCTGTAGTATCTGGAATGCTCTCAGAAGGGACAACTTCCTCCCTGATGTTCTTTCGGATCCAGCATTCCGCTGTCTTGCTGGGATGCTGGCTGTAAGTAATCTCGTCCGGCCGCACCGGCGAATGAACTATTTCTGTTCTCATGCAATCTCCTCCTTCTTTTTTCTGCAACCATCTTGTCATGGTTTGATATAGCTTTGCAGGCAAAACTCTTGATTTTCCCGATGCTGTATTTCTTCCATATTTTCGCACAATCCGTATGTTGGACTTTCGCGCAATAAGACAAAGCTCTATAGGCAGTCTCAATCAGCAACACCATTCCGGATGTAATCTTTTGATATACCCTAATCATCGTTCTGCGTATTCTTTTGTACGTTCGCCGCCGGATTGTTATATGGTCTCGGTATATACGGTATCCCATCATATCGATATAACTTCCACGGCGTGTCCCATTTTTAATGTAGTCAACATTTCTGAGAATCCATCCTGGCTTAATGCTTAGGCCAAGAGAATCCTCGATATACGTTGCGAACAGATTCATTGCAGCTTCAACGTCCTTTTTTGAGCTTCCAAGAAACAGGATGTCATCCATGTAAAACATCACATGATAAACCAGTCTGGTTCTCTCCGTTTTTCCTCTCCTGCTTTTTATCTTATACAAATTTTCCGTTGCATAATGATAAGCAGAAGACAGATAGTAATTACAAGCCCACTGTGAAAAATAAGATCCGATAGATAATCCATCATCGAAACAATCTATCAATTCATTAATCAGCCATATCAATTCCGGATTTTTTATATCCCGCGCAAACACAGATTTCAGTTTGCAATGTTCTATGGATTGGAAGCACTTTTTGATATCTGCCTGCGCATAATACCGGGTATGGGATTCATCTGTTTGAATCCACCGTTGTATTGTCGCAGCTCCTTTCTCCTGGCCTCTTCCTGGAAGAGATGCCATCTGATATCTGCCTATTTTCGCTAAGAATAATTCTTCGCAAGCCCCAACAGCGATATAATCCACAATCTGATGAATTGGTTCCTGAATTCCAATTCGTCTCCATTTTCGCGATCCATCATCATATTTCATTTTATACTGAATAGGTGGCAAATCCAGTTTCCGATTCTGAATGCGATTACTGACATCTACTGCTATGTCATGGATAATCGGATTTATCCATGTATACATATTGATTGTGTCTTCCACAATGGCTTCTATCTGCCGTTTGCTGTAAGGTGAATAATTCGCAAGTAATTTACGAACATCCTCCCTCTTCGTTTTGCCTTTAATCCATTTCAAGATGCAGCCTTCAATGAATTGCACATCTTTTATGTCTACGTTTTTACAATAACGTTTCATATTTCCTTTCTAACCTCAGGGGCTTTCGGTTTGCTACTAACCCCGCTGCTGGACTCCACCAGCAGCCCAGATGCCACAATGCCGATTATTATCTCGACACTTAAGTGTTCTGGTGCCGTCTCGGTCAATTTTAGGATTTCTCCATGGCTGCTTTTACAGGCTCCTTTCGGATGCGCTGCATGATGCTATGATTCATTTTGTGACCACAAGGCGGGGCAGGATGTTCCACCTGGTGTTACCCAGCCCATTGTTCAGATTCAGGTACCGCGCGCCGGCATTAGCCCCATTGTTCAGATTGCCGAACCAGAGGCGCGCAGAGGAACAACCAGCCAACGCATCATGCAACCCAATATTTTGCATTAAAATCAAATTCTTTTATAGGGGAAGCCCCCTCTCCGCTAAAGCGGATTCACCCCTATGCGGCTATGCCGCGACGGAGGGATGAAAGGCGGGGCAGGATGCTCCACCGGGTGCTACCCAGCCCAGAGTACAGACCCAGGCACCGCGCGCCGGCAAAAGCCCCATGGCTCAGACTGCCGAACCAGAGGACTTCTCGCATCGCAGTAATTCTACTTCCTGTGTGTACGCCATCCGAATAGCCAGTACTTGTTGTAGCCAGTAATCCTGTTGGCAGCCCAATGTATGGATACCGCTCATCATATCCAACATCTGATATATACTTCCATGCATTTCCAGTGTCGGGCACATCGTAAGAAAGAGCAGTATAATCATCAGTAATTTTGGTTGATATCTTGCGGCTGTCATTGACAATGTATGGCGTCTGCTTGTATGTATCACTTTCTGCATCGTACACACCATCCATAATGATATCAGAAACAATGATATATCCCCCATTACCCATTTCCACCCCAGAAATAACAAATGGCTCCTTACTATTTTTCGGATTTCCGGGAGAGCCATCCGGTCCGAGGACATTATCACATGACCCAGATCGCCAATGCATCGTACTGAGGTAAACAGGAGATGTCAGTGTTTCAGATAGTGTTACCGTTTCTGTCGAAAAATCGGTATCAACATCCACATAGACAGCGCTGTTATTATCGTCATAACTTTCGATTTTGAGAATTTTTACACTGTCAGCATACTTATGAATCTCAGCAGCCGAACGATCAATGCTTACCGTACTGCCATTGAGTTTTCCATGTCCAATCGATACATAGGATCCGACAAGCAGACTGTTTGCCTTACTTTTTTCAATGATAATTCTTTTTGCAGCAGATTCCTCGACAGTCGCAGGCGCCTGAGTGCCGTAGCTCGTGCATCCCGTCATAGTAGCCTGACTGTTTTTGTTTGCAAATTTCATATCATTCATCCACTGAACCCATGCCATATCGGTAGATGTAAAACCACAATACTGAGTTCCTTTTTTCTTAAATTCAGTTATCTGGGTATTGTATGATATAGTTTGTCGGGCAGGAATGCGACCAGAAATGGATGATATCACCCCATTGTCATCATGAACACCAATGTACTTTGCTACAAAATAAAATGACCGGTATGTTCCGTCCGGTCGTACTGCAGCGACCCACGGCTTCATATCATCCTGGGGCTTGTCAGCGAACTCCCATCCTTCCTCCGTATCTGTGCAGAATCTCCGATAAAACGGAGTCAGGAATGCTCTATAAACATCTCCATTTCCTCCATATCGGTCAAACTCCGGAGAACCTTCAACGGCCGTAATGTGCGGCTCTCCATTTTCATCCACATATCCGTTCACATCGATTCCGTTAAACATCAGATTTGTATTCGGTTTATCGGCGAAGTCATTCCTGCCTTTAGCCTCATTTGTGGATGTTTCAACAACAACGTCTGCATTATCCCCAGTCTTGGTCCCGAGTGTGGACTGGCTCTGTGAAAATCGCGGAAAAGTTACTCCGCCCCGCCAGCCGGCCCGATGCAGGTCAAACCACTGTGACCATGACATAGCATCGTCTTTATTTATTTTCTGAGCCATTTGGCCGCGAACAGCTTCTCCGGCAGTGGGATATGTCACACCATCAGCGCCCAATCTCACATCTTTGATTTCTGCCTCATCCGGGGTCGAACCTGCGATAATTTCATCCAATCTCTTTTTTAAATCAAGATATCTGGCATCGTTGACAGAATACAGCGTCCAGTAGCTACTGTCGGCAATATCAGTACCACCTGGCACATCCCGGATCGAAATATAACTGTTTCCTGAACTTTCATCAAAAACAGTAGTCCAGAATTCATATGACTTATTGCGGCTCCATTTGCCGCCATTTGTCGGTCTTACTTTTACATAATAGGTTTTTGTTTCCGGCATATTATCCTCCATATTTTCATAAAATTACGAACTCCAAAGCAAATGTTGTGTCTCCTGTATAGCTGATTTCCAGTCCATCATCACGCCAAATCGCACTGATGGGCTGCGCAGAGACCAATGTAGCATCGATAACTTCAATATCTTTCGATGTCACAATAAGGCGACCAGGAATCGTGACTTGCACTTTTCCATCGCCACCTTTTCTCATTAATCCATATAATCCCTGTCCAATGATGCATATCATACAATCACAACCTTCTCTTTGGTAGTCTGTAATCAATTGCTTCTACTTCCACACCTCTGCTTGTCGCTGACGTTGATGTAGCGGTAACGTACAGAGCTTTGTGATACTCTTGCGTATCGGATCCGGGTATCATCTGCCACGCTTCATCTGGTATCAACCAGGAATTTTCCGCTCCTTCCGGCGGATCAAGAGTAACAGTAATATCCCCTCCTGACATATTTTTTACGAGGAATTTAGATACATCCAGCTCAAATTCGAACTTCGTAGTATCTCCTGCATTTGTAGGTTTTCTAATCGGATTCAAATTTTTCAGCACCTCCCTATGATATATCTTTCATTTCAATTTGTGCAGATATGTTATATTATAACGTACAGTGTTATACCGAATTAGTATATTACTGTCGCAAATAATGCAGAAATAGTATCAGCGCCAGACAAGCATTGTGCCAGCACTTTAATCCTATCTCCAGATTTAGCGGTAAAATATTTTCCCTCTGTTGTTCTCCATGCATAATTATTTTCCGCGTTGATATTGAGGGAATCCATCAGGGAACCGTTTTTATAAATCTCGCACACTGCAACGCCAGATGATAAATAGGATGCAGCAACGCCTGTGTAGGTCACTATCCCGTCTGCAGGCATAATCATGACCTTCTCGTCAGATGGTATATAGTCTACAGATGACATTCCGTATCCTCTTACAGAAAATGCAGACAATAACGCAAATCTTCCTCTGCCGCTTCCGCTTCCAGTAATTCCGAGGCACGATTCACCAGGGGCCAGTTTCTGAGCTGTTAAACCAATCACTTGGGCAAGCATTTTTTCCCCAATTCTCGCTTCTGGGTAGCCGGCTGTGGCTGCTATAACATGGGCCCCATAGGATATCCGCAGATATAGATATCCATTGTTCAATACAGCTGATTTGCATGGGTCGATCGCTGGAATATTTGGCATTGTTCCGGTCTCCATCTTTCCGGCTATTCCAGCTGTCTTTCCCTCTAATATATATGATGCCTTTGCAGTAGCATCTCCGGTAAATCTGCCTTCAATGTATCCACCTATGCCTCCTATTCTTGCTCCATTCCGTATATTTTGGGATAACAGGTTTGCAATAGGGATTGTTATTCTGTCAGCTATATATCCTTTTACGCCTGCGTATGTAAACAGCCCAGCATATCCATTTTCTGTTGCAGCCACGATCTTGCTGTCGTTGTATGCGCTTTGGTCGGATGGAGAAAATTTATCCCCCGATATTACCTCTATCCCTCCAGGAACCGATTTTCCCTTTGAAAATCCGGTGTGTCCAGACAAAACACTGTCCGAAGTAATATCTCCTGCTGACGTATCTACAACGTTGGGATCTCCCCTTACACCAAAAATAACCGCTTCATTTCGGATATTGCCCGGAATCAAATTGTTATCACCATCAATAATAATGTCTTCTGCAATATAGCTGCCTGCAGGTATGATCTGCTTGTTTTTGCCCGGAACAATCTTTTTTATCACGCAATCCTTAATTCGGCCAATCTTTGCTGCTACGCTATTCCCAGAATGAAAAGTCTTCGGATATCTTACATCATCTTCCGTAGCTGTGTCTTTCCCGGCAGAAATTCCGCCACCAATGTTAAATCTAACCGGCATTCACTCTCACCTCATTCCTTATCTCAATGCAGTCGATGGATATTTCCCGCACGGGAACCGTTACGCATGCGAGTACAAGGGCTCCTTGCTCCGTTTTTCCGGTCATTTCCGCTTCTTGGACGGCAGTGTGACTTGCATTGTTAAAATATACATTAACAATGCTATCCTCTGTAATGGATACATCATTAATCTGATATTGATTAGAATTCCAGTCTCCAGGCCGGATTCGGATATTACGCATAATTTTAGATGCGTTATATATGGCCGCAGCATTCTCTACCGCCTGACCAATCGTGGCGTTAAATACATCTGCATGGTTCCAGTCAGTCGGTTCCAGGCGCCGCACGGGTCCATATGTTGGATTTGATACGTCATAATCTGCCATTTACACCCCTCCCTATGAAAAATCATCGATAATGTAGTACGTGCTATCCAAATCATCAGCACGGGGCTTAAACATCTCAATGGATGCAAGATCTCCCTCAGCATCAATCAGCGCTACTTCGCTGATACTCTTTCCCTGCAGCTCTCCTTCAGCGATTGTATAACCGTATTTATATCCAAGCCGCCCGACAGGTTCAATGCTGTCAACATTCTTCCGAAACAGCTCGTGATTTAACTCAGTCATAGTTGGCAGCGGCATCTGTACAACCCCAGCTTCATCCACCCCTCCATCTCCAAAAGCAATCTGAATAATGGCCGGAAGAGTTCTTTTTCCCGCCCTTGCTCCTGCCATTTTTTCTTTCGCAATATTGGGTACTGCTACTTTTGCCATAGTCTTTATCCCTCCTATATTTTCGTTGGCTGATACTCGATTTCAAACGATATGTCAGATATATACGATATAACCAACCCATCATTTTCAAATTCAGCCGACAGGTTGTTGTTTGATTCAATGTAATTTCCATTGTCCGCAGGGAAATTCTGCGGCGGAATCGAACCGGCGCCAGTAGGTTTCTCCATTGTGACCCACGCAGTATTGTCATTGGGGGTTATCATCAGCCGTTCTGGAACATCGTATATATCCTGAATTCTGGAATTCCACTTATGTTTAATTGGATGCATATCATAAATAATCTGACCAGATCCCTCAACAGCAGCATCCAGCTGGTATGTGCCATTAAGCTGCAATGTACCATCAATCCTGCGAACGCTGCCAAAGAACGGGATTGTATTCGTATGGATTACATCAGCTATCCTTGTCTCCCAGATATGCCGGACACGAATAGCCCATGCGATCATATACCTTACTTTCACGCCCGCTGCTCGAATGGTAAGGGTCCGTGCAGACAACGCATCGTATTCTGATATATCATGCTCTCCAAGGCTTATAATATATGTTGCAGGTTTTTCTCGGTCCTCGATGTAGGTCACATTATTGACATTCCAAATTAATTTGATTCCATTGATGATGTCGTAGTATGTGGCCGCCGAGTTATTCAGCAAAATCTTATATTTAAGCATCTTCCGATAGAGATCATCTGTCATTTCATAAGCATCATCACGCAGGATAATGCCTTGGGCATCTGCTCTTGATATCCCAACAATATCTCCGATGTTATCCAGATTCACTCCTTCCTGGCTATCAATGTCTGTTAGTTTCCTCAGCTGCTGTTGGATCGTGTAAACTTCTTGCAGTTCATCCGCAATAGCCCGCAGTATCCCAGTGATAACAGGCTTGTCCCAAAACTGGCTAAGTGTAGTAGCTATCAGCTCATCGTAGACAATCACGCGATCACCACCTTAATCCGGTTCTCTGCTATAACAATCTTCTCTCTTTTTTTTGCAATGATATTGTCGTCGGTATACTCATGCTCCTGCGGAACTGCTCCAGAATTGGAGCTATGATACTGCTTTACCTCTACTCTGGACAGCCCTGGAATCTTACTATATATCGCACCAATCAACGTCTGGTTGTATAGGGATTCGCCAGCAGTCAGGCTCCCGTACCGCTCCATGGCAAGGTCTGTAACAAGACGCACATAGTTTGACGGGATGCTTGCCTTATCTCCAGACAGTGTGACCGACAACCACGCATAGACAGATACAGGGCGATTAAACCGGATTTCAATGATTGTCCCGTTCTCTCCCTCGCACTGGACAGAAACATCTCCGTTGGTCTGGATTCCTCCGGCCCTGCGGGCTAATATACCATATGCGATATCATCATCCTTTCCACCTTCTGCAATAACCTCGATGGAATGTGGCAGCCGTCCTTCAGAATCTACGGTATCCGTATAATTCTCGTATACATTAACCGAAATAATGTTTTCTACGTGCTGCAACAGGTAAGATCGTATCGATTCCTTCATGTTGCTCGCATTGCTATATATCTGTGCGATATAATCCTGCCGGTAATCGTAATCCGGAGTCGCAAGACATCCAGCAATAGGATCAATCCGATTGTCGCACCAGTTGAATCCTGTAGACGAATTGCTGATAATATTGGTAATCGTATTGTCTGGCAGGATAATGGCGCCGTATTCTGCCGTTGAGAATTTAACCAATCCGGTAACAGATTCCGTTGTAAGACTTTCGGACAGCTTCATGGAATGCAGCTCCTCTGGCTTTTTACACCGCAATACCAAGATTCCATCCTGGATTGACTTATTTATGCAATCCGTCTTAATTACATCGGATATTCCTTGCAGTATTGCTTCTGCATCCGTCCCGTCAGAAATATAGGTATATTTTTCATCGTCAATTTGCACTTCATAGGTAACACCAGAAGCAGCCACCACCAGTCTGATATATGCTTCGTTGAACGCATCTCTACTCACCACAGTATCTGCGTCACACAGAAGATCATGTCTCGGGTTTGTATCGGCTGCTATAATAGTGCCTGCAAGCAGTGTGTTTCCATCTGTCATATTGCATGATATTTGATACACTGTTTTTCTGGCTGCCTCTCGCCTGACGTTTCCGAATTGACAGGCATCATCCAGGGCAACTCCCTCCGCTGTGCTGGGATGCAGGCTGTTATACACGTCCAAGCATTCTTCATGCAGCTGTGCTATCAGATCTGATATTGGCATAAAAATAGCCAGATTCAAAACTGAGTCTGACTTTTTTGTAATATCGATGCCGGCATAGCGCTGCACCCTGTCCGCTATATCATTATAAATTGTATCTTGCCGTTTCAGGACGTAGCCCTGTTTTGTGACGCCGTATTCTCCCATATGCTCACCTCGCTTTCGATAATTTCTTTGGACGTTTTCGCCTCCCAGTTGATAACAGCGCTTCTTGTACTCCCATCAACTGTTATCCGTACATCAATCACGCGGACGATTCCATCTATCTTTTCAATCTCCTTTCGAACCATTCTTGCAATTCTATCTGTATCCGGATTTTTCACAAAAACTTCTCCATACCAATTCATCCCTTTTGTGGTATCAAACGGCCACTCACCCAAAAACCAGCGCAAGTGTACATTAATATCCTGCACAATAGAATTTCCGAGAACAGCATCTCCATACTGGTTAATGTAGAGGTCTCCACCGCTGTCAAGCAATACATCGTTGTATGTCATCCAGATGCCTCCTTTTAATCGTACCGTATGTTGGGAGCATTGCAATCTCCTACGCTCGTAATCCCTCCAGACACATGCACATTGTTCTGCACTTTTAGGTTTCCGGAAATATAAAGATTTCCTTCAATAGCCATACCGTTATTTGCATTTGCATAATTCTGAAGACTTGCAGGCGTTTTCCGAAGTTCCGGGATGCACACAGTATTCTGAAGACTGTGTGACATGGACTGCACTGCTGTTTTTCCAGATATCCACCCAGATATATCCGCATCACAGATTATAAGCAAGCAAGTCTGATTTGGTTTCACCGGAACAGCAATGTTGGCAGGCATACAAATTGGTACTCCTGCAATTACCGGATACTCCATCATTGTGCCATCCGGTTTCCTCAGCTTTCCAATCGGTTTCACCTCGCATAACCCGTTGCTGCTGTTGTACGCCATGATAGTAGCTGGCATTGCAACATGCAGATTCCCTATCTGATCTCTTATTGCATTTCTTATGGCTTCCACCATTTCACTTGTCATGTTCCCACCTCCACTATTTGTGCTGTACACAGCCAATCGCCTTCCAGGTTATCGCCGGATATCTTGATATTTTTCACCCGAAATATTCCGGATGCCTTTTTTGACCTTAGCTGTACAAGATCATTGACACCTATTGCACCATTCAGAAAATATTCGACTTCGTAGCCATAGATTGTTGCCTGACTGGCCGTATCTGTGGTTGTGCTTTCGGCTCCTATTGCTATTCGCTTCGGAACTCCAACAAGCCCGGTCTCTTCGGACAGGATATATGCCCTTTGCGATACAGCTTCGTTCGGCGCATGTACCTGACATACACCATTCTGGATGCACCATCTAATATTATAGGCGCTGCATAGCTGTGTAAGGCAATCAGCTGCAGCGCCTATATAAGCATATCCCAGTGGTAACCTTGCGGCCGCAATGATAGCAGCCGCAGCAGCCCCGTATATACAGGTAATCCCCATCTGCGTAATGCAATCTTGAATTATCGTCTGCAATGGAACATCTCCAACATAGGAAAGCGATACATAGGTATCTCTTATCGCAACCCTGCCGTCTACTACATCGATGTCTGTCTTTCGATCTGCCTGCTCCATGGTAGTAGATGGCTGGATAACGTTACCGGAAAATATCAGAGGTTTCGTATTTCCGTAACCTGCATATAGCGCAATCATGCAATCTTTCTGCTCCAGAATAGATACATGAGCATCATTCAGGTTCCAGATTGAGATTGTCCCTGTATTGTTGGATGACACATCCGTCTTTTCCAGTTCAAATTTTATATGCAGCGCTCTTCCGGCATCCGTTTCCTCTCCAATTTCCATTCCAGGCTGTCCTGCAACACCGGCAACCAGCCTGTATCTTCGGTTCCAGTTTCTCATGGTGTCCATCCCTCCAAATCCGCATTTGGAATATACGCAAACAATGCTTCTCCGTTCTGAAATGCATTCTTGCCGACGTGAGCCAGGTCTGTGATACATCCAAATTTTCCATCCGGAAGCCGAACATCTGTGTAATATTCTGTCAGTGGAAAGAGCGGAAGAATCTTGATCATCCCAAGAATCAGCTCGTCTGAAGAAGAATATATACTGAAAAACCAATTATCATGCAGGGAAGCATAAGTAAACCGGATGATATATTCTTTTCCGGACAGCGTAATTCTGCTTTTACTGTCATTCATGGCCGGCACGTCGATATAAATAGTCACCTCTTTACTCCCTCCTCTATTTTATAAGCCCCAGGCCCTTTCCTGCTTTATACAGCATGGATGCTTTCTCCTGGGATACTGCCTTTTGCTGGTTTTGTTTTGATCCTGCACCTCCAGAACCTGTTCCAGAGCTTACAGGAGTTGCTTCCGATGTTGCTGCCCTAGTCGATGCCGTTCCCGCACTAGCTTCACTTGCACCTCCTCTCACATAGCTATCCGGTACTGTTCCGGTCTTTGTGGATGTAACTTCAATCTGCTTCAGTTCTATCGGAATGCGCCGAGAATAACCATCGTCAGCAGTTTTGGATATCGTCATAGACGTTATGCACATATTGTCCCATGTATTGTCGCTTGTCTCAAATGTGACCGGTTCCCGGCTCCAGAATATTTCCCGGAGCCGTTCTTCCACATCCTGAACTCTCGTTCTGCTTCTTCCAATTCTTTCAGCCCACGTTACAGGCGTGTTGGTAAGATACAGTGTTGTCCGGATAACAAGCGGATTTGGTGCAATCGAATCGTGCACTTTATATCCGCTTTCTACCGGATAATCAGGTGCGGATGCAGAATACTGCTCTTCCTGCGAGATCAAGGCATCAAATTCAATTCCATCCAATGTTGCCGGACGTGTCAATTTTTTTCTTTTCATTATGCCCTCCCATAAGCAAGTCCATCTGCAATCTTCTTGGTTACATCGTTACTGCTCCGGTCAAGCTGCTTGGAAGCCTCTCTTCCGGCTTTTGCATCTGTGGTCTTGACCGTGTTGTTAATCTCCACTTTCTGATTAATTGTGTTTCCTCTGCTTACATTTCCCACCGCTTTGGCGGTAGTATTTACGGTAGGCGTAATATTTAGTGCTCTGCTTACATCCAGTGCAGCCGATGTCAGCAGTCCCTTATTTTCCCTGAGGGTCCGGGCAAGTCCTCCCACAAAATCAGGCATCCATGTCTCGTAATCTACAAGCGGCCCTTCATCCGGACGTGAGAAGTGTAAGAAGGAACGAATCCTATCCGCCACACCCTTAACAGCGTTTGTCACCTTTCCTGCGGCATTGCGAATGCCTGAGGCAATTCCATCGATGATATCTGATCCCCATTTTAGTGCATCGTTTGGCAGGCCCTTGATAAATGACGTTGCATCAATCATTCCGCTTCGGATTGCTGATTTGAGCGATATAAGCCCCTGTCTTGCCCCTCCAGTCATTGCTGCCCAGGCGGAATCTGCAATCTCCTTTATCATGGTCCATCCGCCGCTCCAGTCAATCTGCGTATCTCCGATAAATCCGTTTATAAAATTACGGAATCCCGAGCAATGGTTATAAACCAATTCAAATCCTTTGGAAATCGGATTTTCAAGCAAATCTCCAATCTGCTTCCAATTATCTCGGAAATAATATATGACAACACTTGCTGAATCCTTTATTCCATTTGCTCCTACCCGAAACGCATTGACAAGTCTGGATACTACTGGCTCTGCATCAACATTCAGTGAATTATTTATTTCTGCAACTGTCCTACGGGTGACAGAAACAACGTCTTTCAGCATGGTAAATGTCCTTGCACATATCTTTTCGGGCTCTTTGATTGCAGCTGAAATTGTATCTTTGATTCCGGAAATTCCTGAAAAAATGCCTTTTTTCAGAGCAACGGCAAAATTCTTTCCATGCTGTAATGCCTGTGACGGCAGCGAGGTAATGAAATCTATCGCTGACTGGAAGCCAGTTCGAATCGTTGCCTTTAGTAAGCTGAGTTCCTGCCTTGATCCGCCTACCATCGAAGTCCAACAGCTTAACGAAATCTCTTTTACAGAATTCCATCCATTCTTCCATTTTTCCTCAATGCCATTCAAAAATCCATCTACATAATTCCGGAATGTGGAACAATGATTATATATAAAATTAAACCCACCGGATACTGGATTTACAAGGATATTGCCGAGAAGTTGCCAGTTGCCTCTCACATAAGACATAACGCCTGTCGCGGATGTTTTTACCTCTTTCATTCCATCGGAAAACGCCTTTGACATTTTTTCAATGTTTTCAGAGATGTCTGTTCCTGATAACGAACCGTTTATGTCGCCAATGACCTGTTTTACCATGGACATAGATGATTTTATACCATCGGCAACTTCCTTCGCTTTCTTTGATACCTGCTGGATAATTGACTTGCCATCACCTATGGTCTCTGTAGGTAATTGTTCGCTGCCTACTTTGATTTTGACTTTGGAGGCAATATTTTTTACATTTCTGATTCCAGTTCTAAATGTATCAGTGATTTTTTTCCAGGCTTTTTCAGCATCCATTTCTTCAAATGTTTCACTAAGCCCTCGAATAGCATCACGCAATACATCCTTGCTGGAACGTAACGTCTTAGCAAGCCCATCCACAAAATCAGGCATCCATGATTCATAGTCAGCCAGAGGTCCTTCATCTGGACGTGAAAAGTGCAGGAAAGACTTAACTTTTCCTGCTATCCCAGACACCGCTTCTGTAATTCCGGAGATTCCCGAAAGGATTCCATCTTTCAGACCAGCGATAAAATCTTTCCCCCACTGTAATGCCTGTGATGGGAGCGAGGTAATGAAATCTATCGCTGACTGGAATCCATCCTTCACAGTGTGCCCTACCTTAGATACGCTGGCATGGATGCTGTTAAGTACATTTTCAAATGTGCTCTTACTTGCATTGACAATGTTTCCAAATATACCTGTCAAAAAGTCCCAGATAGCCG
>OJPI01000841.1_pt1 | contig 18666 bp, 23 predicted proteins | sample 1598461 | NCBI WGS metagenome assembly OJPI01 (sample SAMN03922483, study PRJEB24848) | human gut metagenome | isolation source: stool sample | host: Homo sapiens | place: Germany | collected 2011-05 | reverse complement strand
CCCTTTGCAAGTAACATGGAAAATGGATAGTAAATCATTAATCCGGCGCAGCGAGACTCGCAGGGAATCTCAGTTTCCAGATTCTTAACCTGTACCGGATACTGGCGGAACGGCATTGGCAGTTCAAGAGAGAACTTCTCAGTATCCTTCGTGTAAAGGAACATGACATTCTTTCCAGTCGGGTTGAACAACTTTGCATTTGCTCCCAGTTCATTCCAGCTCTCGAAATTCTTAATGTACGGGGAATGCTCCTTCAGGAAACTCAGCACAGTTGTTTCGGTATCCGGAATCCGTCTGGTAGACAGATCCATGTAGATATGAGACGGAAGCGCCAGAGTATCCGGCCTCTCAATGGAATTTGTCAGCTCGTCAATGTACTGCTGCATACCGTTGAGATCTGCGAGAATCTGGTCTGCCGTTTTGTACCGGAACTCTGTTTTATTTCCGCTGGAAGTCTGCACTTCGGACAGAGCAAACTCCGGAATTCCATTATTGTCAGAGAAAATTCCAATCATCTTGTCCTTATCAGAACCAATGAAGGCAATCTGGTTGATCTTCATGTCGTGGGCTCTTCTGGCCGCTGTAGCCTTTCTGGCATCCAGGTTCTTACCTGTAAATGCGCTGGCTCTCATTTCCTGGGCGTTGTAGCCATAGGATACACCAATGGACTTGATATTTACTGTGGTCGGTTCTCCTTTAACATCAGCTCTCGGCAGGTCGTCAGCGTAGTTGTTGATGATATCCGCAATACCAGTCATTTCGTAGCCGTACCATGTCGCGCTTTCAGCTCCCTCATCAACCTCTGACGTTATTGGAAGGTAATTCAGAGCAGACAATTCTGGATACTGCTTGTCGTAAGCCTTGGTCTTTACATAATCAAGCTCTCTTGCGAAGAAAGCACTCGCATCATCTACCCCATCAAAATGGTTTACGGACGGTCGTTCGCTTCTCGCAACTTCCATTACCACCGCACTCTCTCGCAGTCTGCGAGCATCTGCAGCATCATATCTCTTTGCATTTTTCATGTTGTTATCTCCTCCTTATTTCATCTCAATTACAGCAATTTCATTGTCCTTGTCTGCTCTACCTGTAAAAATTACATCCGGAAGAGCAACCTTCTGGGATTCAGATCCATCGGAAGCATCAGTAAAGCGACCTACGTTCTCTCCAGAAAGGATAAGCGCAACGCCTTTTCCATAGGCAATCGTTGCCGTAGATGCAATAAGTCCCCAAATGCGTCCACGCTGCATCAGACCTACAGTATCACTTCCGGCAGTTGCGACAGTTCCATTCATAGTCTGTTCCAGTTGCTTAGAGCCATGAACCAGGATTCCCTCAAACTTATCGGCTGCGGTTCCGGTAACAGGCAGCTTAACTGTTTCACCTTCAGAAGCACCTCTTACCAGCCCCATTCCCGGCTTGACGCTCACATTCGGGTCTGTGGTCCTTGTTACAATTTTCTTCAGGGATAAATCATAGATGCCACCAGGCAGGCCAAGTGGCTGATTATAGCCATAATCTCTCTGTACCATTATTTATTCTCCTTTCTCATCATACGGGACATCATTTTATTTCTTGCATCCTCTGCGCTGCTTGTAGCTGCGGAATCTGCATGTAACTGGTTTGTATCTCCAACTACTTTCCGGATATTGGCAGCTACCGTCTTGCGATTCATAGCCTGCTGTACAGCAATCTGGTAAGCACCATCCACATAATCACGGGACTTTCCATCCAGTTTCATTTTCGGGTTTACTGCACGGATGATCTGTTTCTTACCATCAACTACGCTCTTGGGAATGAATCCATCACCAAAACCAAGTTTGGAAGCCATCTGGCAGATTGAGTACATTTCTGCCCAGTTGCGCTCTACGGAATCCATCTTTACTGATGTATCCTCTGCTGGAGCAGTTGTCTCATCCCCATCCGCTTTTGTCTCCTCCTCTTCGTCCGCTTTGGTTTCTGTCTCCTCCGTTTCCTCACTGTCCGTTTTGGCTTCCTCGGTTCCTTTAGCCCCCTCGCCATCAGCAGTCATGTCATTGGCGCCATTCAGCTTATCAATCTCGGACAGCAGCGTTTTAATTTCCTCATGCATGGTCGGGATTTCCTCGGCTCCTACAGTAGACATATCGGCATCTCTACGATCTGCATTGGCTCGAATCTTATCAATCGGATCCTCCTGAGCTTCCCCTTCAGAATCCAGAACCTCTGCGATTCCAGGGTTGGCGGCCATGTACATTTCCACTGCTGCCTGCAGCTGCTCAGGTGTCAGGGCGCCGGCCACGCTGTCAAAATTAAACTTCTTCATGTTGCTTTTTCCTCCTTTTTTTGTTTTGCCATCTAAATTCAATCTGGCCTCGTGCCCCGCTCTCGCTTCTTCCACAAGAGCCAGATGATTGATGCGTATGTTATGCTGAATTGCATCATAGGGCTTTCCTTCCCATGTTCCCGGATTTTCTTCCAGTTCACACTCATATCCAAGGGAAAGCTCACGCAATCCACTTTTGAGCTGATCTGAATCGTGAATTACAATATCAGCCCGAACGTTATCGCCGTCTCTGAATCCATCAGACAGCATAGTTCCTATAATCTCCCGATGTACATTGTCCTTTGTGACCTCTCCTGCATCGTGTGTTACGATTATAGGCTTGCCTCGATATGTTTTTAGGCTATCTTCGGAAAACACGTCCTCCGGCAGCCTGAGTTCCCTGTGGATGCTTCCATCATCATTCTGATACTCAAAAATTCCACAGGTGGTTACAATCGGGCTGTCCCGAAGATAGCCCTCAGACGTAAAATAAGCCGATGTCAGCGGTATGCTGTCCAATCGGCTCACTCTTCTTAATCTCATATTCAGTTACCTCGTTTTTTGTTCTGCACTGTACCATCTACAGGTATATCCAATTTTTTAAGATCCAGCACCGGTCTGGCGCTGCACCTACACTGGTAGTCCTCTCCAGGATGACATCTCCTTCCTCTATTGTCTACAATTGGAGGTTTGTCCCATTCAAATATCTTTCCTTCCAGAGCTCTATGTGAATCTCTTACACGACTGTCCTTTGCGGTACTCCACTGATACAGATTAACACCGCAGGACTGCTGCTGATAACGAGTTATTTTACTATTCAGTTTGCCAATCTGGTCCCTGGCTATCAGCCTTGCATGAGACTTCGTGGTTCCATAGCTTTTCTGGATATCTTTCACAATAGCTGTTACCGGCTTACCGCTCATATACGATTCATAAACAACCTTTTTCATGTGATCCAGGGCATCATTGGGAATCGTTACAATCAGGTCAACATTATCAGAAATCCATTGTTCTATTGCCTCCGAGAAGAAATCCCCGTCAAAATAATCTTCGAGTAGATTTATCCCCAAAGTTTTCCCGATTACCTTTTTCCATTCCTTAACCGTCAGCTTCCGATTGGCATCTGCAATCCGGTTGAGCTGGTCTCGTACATAGTAGATATTGATGCTGATATTCAATGATTTCTTTAGGCGTTCAAACCATCTTTCCAGTTTTACAGCTATGACAGCAAGTGTGTTTCTTCTAGTCTTAGCTCTTTCTTCAGCATTTTCTTTTTCCTTGTCCTTGGCATCAAATATGAGCTTCTGATTTGCCCCAGGTTCGTTTTTTTCTGCTTCATATAGGATTTGTATTAGTTCAGGTAAAGAAGCCTGTAATTCTGCTTTTAGGGCTTTTGTTACGTACTGATTCATGAAGCGTATGTAATCCCTTTCCGCAGATTCAGGGAATTTGGGAATGTACTTTGATGGTACGATTGTTTTGCCATGAAGCCTTTTCTGGGTCTGCTCGTTCATCATATCTCTGCTGTCAATTTCGACCACTCCCTTTCATCGTTTCGCATATCTTTTATCCTCCAGCAATTAAATTGATAAGCATTTTTATCGACTCTTCAAAGGCAGGGAACAAATCTTCTTGATGTAGTTCTTGAAGACTCATCCATCCGGCTTTCTCCATCTCTTCGTGGTCACACTCTGGAATGCCGTCAAATTCTGTGCATAAAAAAATTGAAGACGGCAGGCAGCCCTTCACTGCTCCGATTTTACCCAGGTACATTACATATTTTGGAGTTATCGAGAATTCCTCGGCTGCTTCCCGGACGGCTGCTTCTTCTGCGGTCTCTCCTTCTTCAATATGACCACCAGGTCCGCAAATAAGACCATTATCACTTCTCTTGCCGCATAGAATCTTTCCGTTCTTTACGACAATTACTGCAGCTCCTTTATTTACGTCTTTACCGTCAGTTGTAATATCGGTTTCCCGGGGCGCCAAATCCTGCTGTTCCGGCCCCAGTTCTGATTCTTTCTGATTTTGGATGCTCTCCTGAATCAGCCCATCAATATCCAGCTCACTTCCAATATCGTCTTCTGATAATATTTCATCAACCTCGAATTCATCTTCAGAGGCTAATGTTCTTCGCACTTCCATGGGGTCTAATGCTTGTATGTCAACGTAGACCTGTGCAGCCTGTGCTTTCGTTAATGCAGCCTGAGCCCTGGAATTATCAAGCTCAGCCTGTTCCTTTTCCGACTTGTTCCATAGTGGAATCGGTTCTGGATCGTATTCTGGGATTTCCTGAATTTCCCCAGTGTTATGTTCTGCCAGCAGAATCAGGTCAATAACCCGCCGGAGATTATCCGTTATATTCAATTCCTGCATCTGCCCAACGTAATCATAATAATTAGTCAGGTCCCCTTCGCCGGTTGCGTTTTCGCCGGCCGGAGAACGACCGAACAGGACAGTCTGGGGAATATTGGTAACTGCAGATAATAGGTTGCAGCTTTCATCTATAATATCCTTAACTCCGCCCAACTGGAAGGTCTGGAAATTCCACTCCTCGCCCTCACCATCAATAACCATTGTGTTAAGCAACGACCTTGCCATATCAATGAGTTGCATTCTTCGAATAACATCATCTTCGCCGTTTTTTGTTGCCATAAGTGCAGCAAGGTTCTTCATCTTGTAAACTGCCTGTACACATCGTTCGAGCAATCTATAACCATTTCCATGCGTTGTCATAGTATCCCGAAGCTCCCGTTTAATCCGGTTATATTCCGGGATCCCGAAAAACATATAGTCTGTGTTCATGGAGCCAGTTCTCGGAATCTCGCCATTTCGGAAGAGTAACAGCCTCGATTCGTGCACTTTGATTTGCTGGCCTCCGTATATGGGGCTTACCATGTAATACTCAGGTAACGAAAAACGCTCCAAGGATGAAAAATCCAAAGAGCGTGAATAAATGGAATTGTAGTCCGGAGTTACTTCTGGTCTCTCAAAAACCATCATGTTACTGATTCCGATAACAGATGAATTGTCAACAGGTTCGTCCCAGTCTCTCCCATCATCAATTCCAAGAAGAACTACTGCCCCGCCAAAAAGCCGAGACCATTTCAGTGCTTTTGCCGCATTCGACTTCCATTTAAGGCGAGCAAGCTGTTTTTCCACTTGTTTTTCGATATCTGCATTTCCCATCCGGAGGTTATACCCATTTTTTAGGGCGAGTTCTGCCGGCTTGTTGATAATGTTTGTAAATAGTCCGTTTGTTGCGTATATCTGTGCCAAGTCTATATCTGGTGTTGGATTTTCATAAGCATACTGGTAATTTTCAAGAGGATCTTTTTTTGTTCCGACTTTATTTACCATGTTTACATATCCATCAAGCCGCAAATTCTCATTCTCCATCATTATCACCTCCTCATCGTATCAATCCACTCACATCAAATATTCTTTCTCTATATATGCTTAACGCCAACGCATCTGCCATGTCCGGTGAACCTATGCCTCTTTTTTTCATTTCATCTTTTGATTCTAACAAAATTTTCCCTCTACTTGTCAGACGATACTTGCGGCATGATATCTGTGCATATAGTTCATTTTCCTTTGAAACTTTCTGAAGGGATAACTTGCTCTGTTCAATAGCATCTTTTATCCCGGCCCACATATATGTTGTGAGGTTGTCGTAAAGTTCATTTGCCGGAATTTTTCCTGTCCCTATCTCTACGACATCATCAGGAACCTTAGAGGCTGCATTAATTGGGCATATCACTAATCTGTCAAGTTGTTCTTCGCCTTTTATTTCTTCAAGGCGATCTGTAACTCCTCCTCCAAGACCAGTATCATCAATATTTACATATATTTTTCCGCCGTAATCCTGATAATTAGACATAATGTTTTTGTATAGAGCAACAATCTCTCCCACAGTGCGCATAAGGCTTTTCCCATGCATCTTCACAGGTATTGTAATATCTCCATCGACATTCTGGACAATAACAGTCTCATCATCCCCATATCGAGCAACATCAACTCCCAGCGATATCCTTGCTATGGGCTTTTCTTCAAGTTCTTGCATTCCAGCCTTTTCCACCATCTGATACCCTATAAAAACATCATCTTCTTGTTTGGGAAATTGTCCATAAACACGCACAAGAACAACATTACTGTCTTTTCCATATTTTTTGATAAGGGCGTTTATATTTTTCTTGTTTGTACGTTTACTGTCAGCTGATGAAACTGTATGGCATCGATATAGGGCCCTATCTGAATTAAAGGCATCAAAGAATGTTCCGGATGCTTTTGTAGGGTTTCCGCACATGAGCAGCTTATTGTTTCCACCAGAAAGGGTACCCAATATCGCCTCCATAATCGGATCGGCGACACCAGAGGCTTCGTCAATAATAAAAAGCATATTGTCTTCGTGGAAGCCCTGCATGTTCTCCGGCTTTGTTGCTGTTCTGGCAGTAGCGAACCATCGTTTCTCATGCCCCACCATATAGATATAAGTTTTTGTCCATTTCAGTATTGATTTCAGCAGCGGCGAACGCTCCTGCCATTTTGCAACCTCACTCCACAGAACGTCGTGAAGCTGCTGTTTCGTCGGAGCCGTTGCGACAACCCTTGGATATGGAAAGCAAGCAAGGAACCATAGCAGCGCCACGGCCTCCATGCCAGTTTTTCCAACACCCTGCCCGGACTTGATTGCCACTTTTGGGTTCTGGGCCAGATCCATCAGGGCATCGCTTTGCCATTCATCTGGTTCAAACAGGAGAACTTCTTTCGCAAACAATACGGGGTCTTTCTGATACAAAGGTATTTTCTCACTAAAAAACCGTCTCCGCATCAACATCTTGGTAGTGTTCATTATCCTCCACCGCCTTCCAGAGGTTCTCCCATGATACTTGCAATCCAATCATCAACAAGCTCATTTCCCTTTCCGACATCGTCAAATTTCCGATTCTCAAGTCTCAGGCGAATAAGGGAATCAATCGCTTTGGTTTTCTTCCCCTGAACACTAGTAAGCTCTCTTTCAAGTCTAGTGATAAGGTCCACTGTGGATCCGGTACTGGTTTGAGTGGAATATTTTGTTCCTGGGAGTCGGTCTCCGCTTTTAATTTTCTTCATAACCGCATCGCTGTACAGCTCTTCCTCCTTCTTGTCCTTGAATTTCCGCTTATCCTCAAAATTGATAACCCCTGCAACATATAGACCACTTTTGCCAGCTTTCTCCTTCTGTTCTTTGATGATCATCATAAGGCGCCTCTCTCGAACCGAAAATAGCTGTATCTGCTCAATCAGTAATGATTCCTCATCTGTTGGAATATCTTCAATCATTGCCTTCTCTTCTTCTGACAGGACATCCCAATACACAGCAGAATATCCGCCATGCTTCAAGGCATTTTGGTTCCCCTCTGGGGCTCCCGCTCCTTCGGCATTTCTGTTTCCGGGAGGTGCGCCCTTCTTCCGTTTTGAGGATGCACCCTTTTTAGGTCGGGGTGCATCCTCAATTACCTCTATCTTTTTCGCCTTATTGCGCTTAATCCACGACTTAATCGTGTTTACTGAAATGCCTGTTTTTTCAGATAAAGCCTTTGGTCCTGTGCCATTCCTGTATTCTGCAAGAACCTGTTCCCTTATCTTTTCATCAGTTGGCGCTCTCGCCTCATTCATACCACCACCTCGCTATTTGTTTGTTTCGGATTTTTCAATGAGGGCTCGAGATGCGCCCTGCGCACTTTCGCTAATGGTTTACATAACATTATTTCAAATCTTCGTAATGAACTCAGCCGGCGTATATCCTTCTACACCCTTAGTCATCATCAATAAAAAGTCCTCTTTGGTAAAATCTGATAATCGGAATACTTCTTCCGGCTTCATGCCAAGCTGCTTTCCAATTTCCTGTACTGTTTTACCCTCATCCATGAGTTTTTTTACAATGGCTTTCATCGGTTCCAACAAATGTGTACCTCTCGCCCTGTTATGAGTGACAGTTCCATATACATACATGCTCTCATCAAGCTGAGAAACCGTAACAATAGGCACTTTCCCTCCAGCTCTCTCAAAAAGAGTTTTCCGGGAAGTATCATATCCGAGCTTCTGCCATTCTTCGTCCGTGAAATTAGGGACAAACTTCCAATCTGGACCAAAAACTGTGTATCGGTGGAACCCATCGATGATTGTGTTATCCGGTCTGCAGACAATCGGCAATGTAAACCCATTTACGAAAATTGATGTTGTAAGCAGTTCAAGGTTCTGCCTCGAAACTCTGTTCGGGTTGTAATCGTTTGGTACCAGCGAACCCCTATCCACCCATTTAAGCCCCTGCAAGGGATTCCATAATTTATTTTCCATGCTTAGCCTCCTTCTTCTTCGCATCAGTAATGTATCTACCGTATATCTTCTGATATAAGGCTCTGTAGGTTCGGAACTTCGGATCTCCCGATATGAGACCTTCATAAATTGCCTTATAATCTTTCTGATCTGCAATCGCCGATACGCTCAACACAAAATTGCGGTACCTTTCCGCAACATATCTCCTATGAGGTGTCGTGAAATACGCATCCATATTCCCGAACATTTTCAGTAGCTCTGCCTTGTAATCTTTCTGCGGAGCATCGCTTTCCATTTCTTTGCGTTTTCTGGAACTTCGACCAAACATCTCACTATCCCAGTATAGTGCTGCCAAATATGCATTCGGCTCGCGCCGGATTATCCTGTCCATGAGGTCAGGATAATACTCATTCATTTTTACCAAACTTTTTGCGGTATCTACAGAAAAGAACTGCGATACCCTGAGCTGCCCCCGCCCGGTGCCTGATTGCCAAAGGAATAAGTAAATCTCTGGGATGTCTACCTTTTCCCGGAGCAGATAAAGCCACACATCTTTGTCTGTCCAATCATAAATCGGAAAAATCTGGTGTTTGTTCGTCATGCTCTTCCCGGCCTTTGTCATGGTTGCAATATTTTGAAGACGCTGTACTGATTCCGCTGTCCTTATTCCCGTTATAGTAATTCCACTCGTACAGATACGTGGCAGAAAATCCTGATAAGCATCTATCCTCGGTCTCAGCAACGGATGATTCCGTATTGCAAACGTCGGCGGTTTCCTTACCCACACATCCTGTTTCATACTATCCCAGCAAATAAAGGTTTCGTCATTGCTCAGTTCGTTGAAACAGTTATAATGTTTTACTTCACAGCAGTACCATTCAAATTTCGCCCCAATCATGAGGAATTTCTTTCTCCATTCCTTCACCTTAGCTTCCATGCAGGGGAAAATTGCTTCTTCATCAATAAACTGTACTATCAGCTGGCCCGGATTTATTTCTCCCCTCTGGGCCAGGTTCATAATAAGCTGTGCCATGCACAAGCTGTCCTTCCCGCCACTAAAAGACATGAACACCGGCAGACCATTTCGGAATACATTTTTGATTCTGATTTCTGCCGCCTGAACGACGTTTATGCTGGCTGCCTTTCTTTTTACAGCCATATCTTCCTGCCACAATCCGGGCAGACAACATATTTCCGCACATCAGCCGCCGGGCCCGTTTCTTCTGGCGGGTTTACAGGCTCATGACTGGCAGGTTCTGTGTTTACAGTATTTATACTTGGAGGTGTCGCAGTTGTCATCAGCACTTCCGTAGTTTTCTGTTCTTTTCTTTCAGCATTTTCCCGAATGCTCTGGATTTCTTCTTCATCCAGTGTGCCGTATTCTGAAAGCTTTTCTGTTACTTCATCCGCATCCGCAACCATCTGCTTCAGGATTTCTTCGTCGAAGCCGGGGATATCTAAATCATCCTGTAATTCAACAAGGAATTCATTCAGCGTATCCAGGTTTTCGATTCCCAGGGCGAAGATTTTGTTATCAGCAATCATCAGTTTTTTCTTCTGATTCTCCGTCAGATCCATATACTGATAACACTCTGCAGTTTCCCGCCCCATTCGTTTCAGCGTATCATAAAGCCCTCTACCGGCCAGTATGGTGTTATTCTCATCAATAACAATCGGGCGGATCTGCCCGAACATTCTGACGCTCTTTTCATATTCCTGAAGCTGTTTCTCGGTGTGAATCCTCACATTTTTCTCTGGCACAATCAGCTCAGAGAGTTTCTTGGTAACGATATTCATAAAAAACCTCCTTCGGTTTATTGAAGGAGGAAATGACGTATGACAGCCGTCTGCAAACGACTGCTTTCACTTGAAATCATTTGCAATCAAATGTTTTCAGATATTCTTTTGCGCTTTCTATTTCCTTTGCTGCTTCCCGCACAATTCCCGGATCAATTTCATAAATTTCTCTCCATGCGTTTGCAAGAGAACCCGTCCATTGCCTTGCCGGCCACGGGTGGGTGCCGCACAAATATCCGTTTTCCCATTCGTATATCGGAGGTACTGAAATTCGGTAATAATGGATGAATCCGAGAATCGCTTCATGCTTCCATCCAGCAAGCGGGCTGTATCTGGTTACGCCCTTACTGTCCGTGTAGCTATTGCTGCCCCTTCCACAGTAATTTCCATCAGCGCGACGTCTGCCAAGCAGAATAACATCAAGCTCATGCTCTTTATAATATTTCGCCTGCGCCCTATGCTGCACAATAGAGAACCACCGAGCAGCAACTTTACTATCTTTCGGAAAAAGCATATCTGGGTGTTTCTTTAACCAGTCTATTCCCTGTCCAGTATTGATGATTTCAAGACCTTCCGGCTTATTCTCATTAACCCATGAGAGGAATGCCGGATATTCCAGGTTACAGATCGCCATCATGCAATCCATGACTCCTGCCATTTCACATATTTTGCCAAGAACAATACTATCCTTACCAGCGGACCATGCGTAGGCGGCTTTTTTCCCTGCGGTCTGTTGCTTAATTTCCGAAACCGCTGAAGATACCAACTCGTCAACTTCTTCTCTGGATATCAGATCTCCAATATTTTCCACCGCTTTCAGCCAATCGCTATTCTGGATTGACTGCTTTCTACCGAGTACATTTTTCATTGCCTGCCTCCATTCTCGAAATCGTCACAGCAACCAAACCGCTCAAGAAGACCGTTGTGAGACTACCTATTGTTTTACATTGGCTACTATCCGAAATCGTCCCGTAGGCGAAAATAGGAAGCCCTACGGCCAATGCTGTGGCAATTCCTATCACGATTCCCTTTGGTGTAAGTTTTACTCCTTTCAGAGTGAGCACCGTCGGCAATAGGGTCGACGCCCTCAAGGTGCCGTAGAACAGAAACAGGTGTGTAACCGTAATTCCCGGAATATTTGCAATCAGAATTCCAGCAATCAGAAGTGCAACCATAGCGCTCTTTGTTTTTTTCAGATTCGTACCTCCTGCAATGTCTGTTGTAAGGGAGGAAACTGCGCATAAGTTACTATCCACCGTGGATAATAAGCCGGAAACAATCATGAATAAGAATGGTATTATCACCCAGCCGGGGAACAGATGAGTAATGAGCTCAAAATTGATAATTCCCAAATCCCGTGCCTCATACCCAGTACCGGCACCGATAAATCCGAGAACGCCCATGGCAAGCGGCACTATCCCGAAAAACAATGCTCCGAGGAAAAACGCCCTTCCAAGGTGTTTCTCCTTTACTGCAAATGCTCTCTGCCAAAATGACTGGTCTCCAAATGGACCGGATATCAATCCGACCGCTGTCGGCAATCCGAACGCAAAAAATACTTCAATTCCTTCCGGACAAAACAAAGATGCGTATTCCCCTGTCGCTCCTGCCATTCCCCGAATCAATCCATCGGCGCCACTGTTCCTGATTCCGAAGATCATGAATAGGGCACAAGCTACAAGCATGAACACCATTTGGATTGCATCCGTCAGCATCGAGGCTTTTATTCCAGAAAACTGCGAATACGAAAAAGCAATTACTGCCAGAAGAATTGTTACCACCCAAAACGGAACTCCAGTGGCGGCACTCAATACCTGGCTTCCGGCCAGCAGCTGCACTCCGGTAGATAGCACCGACAGACCGACAAGCTGGAACAGGTATGTCTTTTTAACTCCATCGGATTTATACTTCTCTTTCATGTACCCGGATAAGGTTATTCCCTCCGACATATCTCTTCGGATCCTCTTGGCGAATGGGATAAAAATTATCAAGCACAGAATATTCGGTACCAGAAACCAGAACAGTCCCACCGCTCCAGCCGTGTATGCTTTTTCGGTAGATACAAAAAGCGATGGCGCCCAAATCCAAGTCGCCGCTATACTCAATGCAGAAAGCAACCAGTTCTCATTTCGACTACCAACACAGAATCTTTCAACGCTTTTTTCTTTTTTTGTCAATGTCACCGTGGCTATCAGCATAACCGCGGCGTAGACAAACAAAACTAATAATCCTTTGCTCATCAGAGCCTCCTTCATTTTTATTTGAAGGAGCCGTGCATTCCTATGTAGCAGCTCTCCTTTCCAGAATATATTGCAACAAAAAAAGAAGCCGGACACCACTATGGGCTCCAGCTCCTCTTGACGTATGATATAATTTTACTGCTACATTTTAGCACAGACCATATAGTAAGGTCAATTTAATCTTTTTGTAGTTGGTGGTTTTAATGTAATCTTAACCCGTCCACTCCGAAAATAAGCGCCGACAACCTCTCTATGGCAATTTTCAAGTCTGAATATACATTTTCTTTGCTCATATTCCATTTTTTTGCAATTTCCTTTGCTGTCACAGTTGTTTCAGCGATATACATATCATTCACAATCTCATACCGTCTTTTATCCAGATCATTGCCACTCTTGCCGCAATATGCCTCGTAGATATCCAGCATTGTATCGATATGAGATACGATTATAGCCGTCCTGGTTGCAGAACGCTTGATTGAGTCCACAATCACCTCATCATTATACAAATTCATCATACTGCAAAGAATGTCTGCCGCTGATTCCTCCATCTGGGTTCTGCCGTAAATCGAATTTTCCGAATTTTCTTTAAGCATACGGTAGTTTTTCAGGAGAAGCTTCGTATTATGCAGGCGACGGTCAACTGCTTTAATTTGCATATTCTTTCTTTCCTGTTCCAGCTTATCCATAGCAGCCTTCGCACCGATTTCAGCTGCGTTTGCACAAATATCTTTCAGTTGCTCCTGGGTAAGAGCTATTATCACTTTTTCTTCTATTGACTGGATGCCCATGCCTATTCCTCCCTTTTACTTTTCAATTTCTATAAAATCCCAAATCGACATTTGGCCCGGAATGTCATAGTAAAAAGTATCACTCAGTACAGTTTCTTTTTTTGAACCTGAATAATTTTTCTTAATGCTGTTTCCAAACACTTTCTTATAGCACACAGGTCCGTATCCATACTCCTTGCTTTGTTGGCTCTTTAGTTTCCTCCCACATTTCAAACAAACAGCCATCAGATATCACCTTCCTTAAAGTCTTAGTCCTATGCCCGATGAGTCCAAGGAGTAAAGTGCCTAATTTTCTCGATTAAGCCAAGCGCATCCCCGTCAAAGCATATTGCTCTATCATCTATATAACATATTGCAGGGGGCTTGTTCGCAACCACATCATCAACAACAATGTTATTATCTCTCAAATATTTCTTGACTGCTCTCATACCTTCCAGGCTTGCACATCTGGTGGATACCACAATCACCTCATATCCATCCATCCGAAGTTTCTCAATTACCTCTGGCATCCCAAATACAACAAGATCTGGTATAACTGTCATACCTTGCCATCCACTCACATAACTATGTATCACTCCATCAAAGTCAAATACAACCGTCTTTTTACTCATTATTACCTCTTTCCGCATTCACCATCTCTTACTGCATTGGCAGTTCCCGCATCGGGCACCAATCTAGTTTAGCAGTCCTCCAATATGTCATTTTAGGCGATTATCCCATTTTCCATTGCAATAATCCAAAAATGATTCAATATCCTCATCTGCTTTGTTCCTGGTATAATAGCGCTTTTTACCATCCTTCTTCCTGCGCATAGGTATTCCGGCTATTTTTCTTGCATTATTTGTAAACAATATTTTTGCCATTCCATTTACCTCCACCAATCCTTATCTTCATTCTCATCAAACATTCCGTTCATATGCTTCTCCAGACCTTAATTTTTCTTCCTCCTAATTGTGTGTATCATTAAAATTCTCAATGGCCCACTTATTGCCAGTTGCGTACACTTTTGCTCTGGTTCTCTCCTGTGGTGTTGAGTCTCTTTGAAGGCGATCAGGCTGCTGGTGACCCTGATACGGCCTCGGCAGCGGCATCCAGGCGGCAACGTCGCATAGCTCTTCAAAACAGTCTTCTGTAAAAAACCCCTTTCGCATTGCGTAACCATATCGTTCTGTGTATGTACCTTCTTTCACAGTTCCATACCGTGTACATAAAATCACCCTTTCATCCTCTTCCGGCAGCCGTTCCTTTACCGGAATCCAGCGATGCTTACGCTGTTCTTCACTCAGCTTCTTCAACAGGTGTCCCACCTGACTTTTGTTGAAATCATTGACATCTTCCACCTCTTCTGGACTTAATCCAGTATCCTCGTACTCCATCAGTTTCCAGAGTGCCCCGTACAGCCGCTCCCGCAGCTCTTTTGTGATAACCTGTCCTTCATGCATGATTTCCCACGGCACAGCTTTCAGGCTCCAGTTCCCCTGCTCATCTTTCTGTGTTAATCTCAACATGTCTCTCCCTCCTCCTTCACCTGTTCCAACACGGCCAGAAATCCGCACACCCTCTCCGCTCCTATTTCGACTTCCCGCCAGCTGCAAGTGCCGCAGTCTTTTATCTCATCGTGTTCTGACATCCGGTCGCACTCCCGCAGGTCCGCAGCCATCTCATCCGTTACGCTCACCCGGACTTCCACGTGCGGTGCTGGGAAGAATTTAATCTTTTTCATAGCTATCTCCTCATTGTTTCATAAATTTTCCTTTTTGAATTCCATTGAACCGCCACCGGTTGGCCACAGTCGATGCAATCAACGTCCAGCGCTGCATCTTTCACATTGGTAAAATATACCGATTTTCTGCCACACTCACAATTTACATATAGGCGTCTCAAATCCTCCAACCATGTATTTCCACCACAATCACAGCGATAATAGGTAATCGCACTCTTGGAACAAAACCCTTTTATCTTTCCGCAGTGTTCGCATTTAATAAGCAAAAATCCCATGTAGCTTCGTCTTTTCCGTTCCAGCTCTTCTTCCGGATCCTCCAGCTCTTCAAATTGTGGTAATACAGGTTCCTCTGTTTTCGGCTTAACCGGCTCCAATTCTTGCTCTTTTGTAAACAGCATCAGCCTTTCCGCGAGGCTCCAAAATGCTTTATCAGTTTTAACATCATTTACATCAACACTGATTCTCTTTCCTGTTGTTGATATGGTAATCTTTTGCATGTTAGTCCTCCTTTAATAACTCTAGAGCATCAAAAATATTGCCAACCGCTTTTAAATCAGTTTTTTCGTAAGAATCCAGATACATAGATAAATAGTGCTTCTTAAAAACTTTAAAGCAACCGTCTTTAAATTTAACTACATTTCTCAAAATTTCTTTAGATGACTCCTCAAATGTATCCACAATATCATTCTCCCAAATTTTCCGACCGTTATTGTCGGTATATCCAGTGTACTGGCAGAGGGTGTCTGGGTCGATTGCATATGCAGTATTCTCATTTTTAGAATCCTGAATATGCAACATCCCCCACATCATTATTGGTAAACCTTCCACCCATTCACCATTATCTTTTCTCTTCGCCTTAAAAAGAATCTTCCTCATTTCTTGACATCTCCATTTTCAAATCTTATTCAGTGATTTCAAATTTCAATTTCATCTGAGCCGGGTATAAGTCCACTTCTGGGCGTCTTACTCCTGTCCAGCGTTTACCACCACATTCTCCTACGCATTTCCATCCCGCTGCCCTAAGGCTATTTCCGGTCTCTGTGTTAAGGGTATAAGTGATTAATTTTTTATACCCCATATTTTTTGCCACTCTCCATGCAGCAGCATACAGAAAACTGCAAGCATTGTGTGTCCCATCAGTGCATAACCGATTTACTTCCAGTGTCCATCCATCATCCAGGTATCTGCTCACGGGCCTACCAACAATAGCTACCCCAACAATTTTTCCGCTGACTGCGGCTGCCACAGAAAATTTATGTCCTGTAACCGGCTTGTGGTGGCGATGATATTGCTCAACAAATGCATTTGCTTCCCTCAAGCTTATTGGTACTAATTCCAGCAACTATTTCTTCCTCCTCTTAAACTTATAAACATCATTCTTCTGCCGCTTAATCTGCGCCCGAAGGCGGTTCTGCTTATTTGCTCTGCTCTTGCTCATTGATTTTCTCCTATCCCAAACTTTTTCTAATCGCGCACTCTGTACACAGCTTCCCGTCAAAGTGCATATCCTTTGGATACGGCCTATCCCAGCACTCGCGGCCGCAGCCTTTGCATGTGGTTAATTTCCAGCTTTTACTTTTTGGATGTGGCACATTCTCCTTTAACGGCATACAAAGATATCCGTGTCGGTCTGTTTTCTTTCTTGGTTCAATTCTTACTCTCATTATGATTCCTCCATAAAAATATTGTCATCTGCTATTCACTGCAATATCTCTTCATCAATTTCATGCAGCGTCTTTCCAAACACATTCCATTTACCATTGGCAATGTTTTGTTCATTTTCCAAAGCAATAAACTCGTCCCATATTTCAGGGTACAATCGTTTGATTTCTCTATGTTCTGCCAATTTTGCATTAGGGCAAAACCAACAACCACCACGCTTTGAATATTGGTAGCATGGACTTAATAATCCATATTCCTCACATTTCTGTTTTGCCATTTCTTCTGTATATCCATATTTTTCAAGCAAAGATATCTTATTAGATTGTTTGTGTAATGATACAAGTCTTTTTTGTTCGTCAATACATATCCCAACATATTGAATTACATCATCATTGATTTTTTTATAAAAATCATTTATTGGTTTTATCTTTAAATCTCTTTTTAAATTACACATTCCATAATACGGAAATCCATGCTTTTTGCCTTTATTACCCGTATTGGTGCGTGGTTTTTCTATGATCCTGTAAAATTCAGTAAGAAAGTCTTTCTTCTCATTTCTAATAATATACATAGGATAACCCCAGCTCTCAAATAACGGCTTCGCAACTTCTCTGATAAACTTAATGTGTTCTGGATTTTCACCGCTTATATCTCTTTTTAAATCATACATAACTTCAGCGAACACGATAGAATCTATCGGTTCATTGTTTTCGTGCGCCAGAATAATACTGGCCGTACTGTCTTTTCCACCTGACCAAGCAACCGAATAATGCACTCAGGATATCGTCGAAACGCATATCCGTTACCTCTTGACTACCAATAGAATCCATCGATCCCGCAAAGGCTTTGGTATTACATTGTTCGCCGCTCGCCATCACAATACGTTTAAGCGGTCAACATTCTCCTTTTGCATTTATTTTCTTGCAAGAGTTTCCTCCAGTAAGAAATTTCTTCTTTCCAATTTTGGTCGATGGAATACTGTAACATGGACCTGCATTCTTCTACTGCCTTGTCTAATTCTTCTTTTGAAACTTTTTCTGGCTCTGGACAAAATTCCTCACCCATGAAAGCCCTATAGAATTCTCGCTGTTGTTGTAAGGTTACTTTCATTTATCTTCCCCCAAAAGTTCAAAAAGCCCTCTAAGATACATTGTTGTTTGAGCTGGATTTTGACATATCTTGCCTCCCATGCCTCGCACCTGTGGCAATACTCTGTCCATTCAGCGTAATTATCGCTTTGTTTATTTGTGCAAATCCATCCATTCTCATTGTAATGGTTATATTTGCAGGTTCCACAGCACTCTCTCATTTTCGTTAATCCTTTCCCTGCCCCGCCAGAGTCAGCGGGGCAGTACCAATGGCTTTTGCCGTGACACAATAGCAACTGGCAAATACATCTATGTAATGCCTTTAGGCGCATTACCTCAATTTTTTATGCTTACTTTATAGCCACAGGAAGTACAATAGCCTTAAAGTCACTGTCTTCCGCCTCAATAATCATTGGTAATTTAGGACCTTGTAGAGAAATTCCCACATTGTCACAATCAAATGCTTTTAATGTCTCAATTACCAGTCTGGCATCAAATCCTATTGTCAAATCTTCCAGAACATCTTCTTGTAAATCAAGCATCTCGTGGTAATCTGTTGTCTGATCCTTGATTCTCAAACTTAGCTGCTTCCCTGATAACTTAAATTTTACCGGACACTTTTCATCAGTACACATCTTCGCTCGTACCATTGCATCCAAAAATTCCTTTCGAGATACAGCGGTATGAAGCGGAAGGGGGTTGAACATGTTCTGATATTTGTAATACTCGCCCTGCACAAGTC
>OJPI01000807.1_pt1 | contig 19375 bp, 17 predicted proteins | sample 1598461 | NCBI WGS metagenome assembly OJPI01 (sample SAMN03922483, study PRJEB24848) | human gut metagenome | isolation source: stool sample | host: Homo sapiens | place: Germany | collected 2011-05 | reverse complement strand
TTTCCACGCGCACCGCCCCTATCTCAATGATCTTATCCTCTTTAGGACAAAGCCCCGTCGTTTCGAGGTCAACGCTGATATAAGCTTCCATCCCTATCATTTTTTTGCCTTCTTCTGCCGTTTCTGATAATCCTTGCACCATTCTGTTAAAAAACACTCCTCACACTTCGGGGTAGGCGCCTTGCAGATCGTCCTTCCCAAAGTGATTATCTGGATATTGTATAAAATCCAGTGTTCCTTCGGAAGTACCTTCATCAGCTCCATTTCCACCTTTACCGGGTCATCTTCTTTCGTCAGACCCAGCTTCTTTGAAATCCGTTTTACATGCGTATCCACCACTACGCTTGGCTCATGAAAGATATTTCCGCGGATAACATTCGCAGTTTTCCTTCCCACGCCCGGCAGGGCAGTAAGCTGATCCAAACCGGCCGGAACCTCCCCACCGTACTTTGACATCAGCTCCTGACAACAGCCGATGATATTTTTGGCTTTGTTATGATAAAATCCGGTCGGACGGATATCCTGCTCCAGCTCCCTGATATCAGCCTCCGCAAATGCCCGCACTGACGGATATTTTACAAACAGCTCTTTTGTCACGATATTGACCCGCGCATCCGTACACTGGGCGCTCAGAATCGTGGCTATCAAAAGCTGCCATGCGTTTTCATGGTTTAAGTAACAGATATATTCCCGTCCATAGTGAGCGTCCAGCTGGTCGAGGATGGCTTTTGTATGTGCGTTCAATGTGCTCTCTCCTTTCCGTTACAGCTCCACCCGCATCACCGCAGCATTTCCATACATCGGGTCGCGCCGCCGGTAATCGAACAAAAGAGCCGTCTCTTCCTGCCGTTTTTCCTCCGTGGACATTTCCCACAGCTCCCATGCGGTCTTATCCACCGGCCACTCAAAAATCTCCAGATGCGTCATGCGCTGCAGCTGTTTTGCCTGATATTCTCCGTAATCCGGCAGATACGCCCTGTTTTCCTCTTCTTCCCGGTAAAATCCCGCTATCCGGTCGTAATAGCTGCGCTGGTCCGAAGCAAACGCCGGTCTGCTCTTCGCATTTTCCCGCAGATACATATCGTAGACCGCCAGCTCCCGGTACAGCCCGATGCGCTCTGCATCCTCCTGCTCTGCAAATTCCAGAAGCACTTCATAGCGCCGCGACCGCGCCGGGCTGTTCACAAAATAGCCCTTTTCCTGATAAAACAGCGCCAATCTGTCATACATTTCAAACGCGCTCCCGAAACGGCGGACGAGCACCGGCAAAATATGGGTGAACTGCCCGCTGTTATAATACAGCTCGACCATTTCCTCTACTTTTTTCAGGCGTATCACATCATCATAAGAAAGCCATTTCGTATAAAGCACCTCATACGGAGGGCACTTCCGATATACGAGGCCGTACTCCGAAGCCATCTCTTCCATATAAGAGCCCTTGAGCACCTTTAAAAATCCAAGCTGGAGCTGTTCCGGACGCATCGCATACACATCATTGAACGACCGCACAAAGCTGTCCATATCCTCATACGGCAGTCCCGCGATCAAATCCAGATGCACATGGATATTGTGCTCCGCATGAATCCGCACGACCGCATGGCGCAGCTTATCCAGATCTGCAAAACGCCTTACTTCTTTAAGAGTCTTGGGATTTGTAGACTGAACGCCTATCTCCAGCTGTACCAGTCCCGGACGCATTTTCCCCAGTATCGCCAGCTCCTCGCCGTTCAACATGTCTGCCGAAATCTCAAAATGAAAATTTGTCACACCGTTATCGTGTTCCTGAATATAACGCCATATTTCCTGCGCGTGCCTGTGATTGCAGTTAAATGTCCGGTCAATAAATTTGACCTGAGGTACTTTTTTATCCAGAAAAAACTGAAGCTCCTTTTTGACCAGCTCCATATCCCGAAGACGCACCTTTTTATCGATAGACGACAGGCAATAACTGCACCGGAACGGGCATCCCCTGCTCGATTCATAATACACGATACGATTCTCAAAGCCTTCCATATTCTGATAAAAAAACGGTTGCGAATCAATAACCGTCAGCTCTCTCGGTTCCGTCCGCACAATTTTCTTTGAAACCGGGTCACGGAATACGATTCCCTTTATACTGTCCAGCCCTGCCTGGCTGACCGCTCCCGGCCAGAACGCCGCAATCTGCATCTGAAACTGCTGGGAATAACGCCCGCTGTTCTTTTTTTCATAAAATCCCAAAAGCTCCGAAAAAGTCGCCTCGCCCTCGCCGACCATGATTCCTGTTAAAAACGGATATTCCTCCAAAAGCTGTTCCGCATCAAACGACACCTCCGGACCGCCCAGCCATATCGGAAGCTCAGGCATAATCTGATGCAGCTCCCTTATCAGCTCGCTTATCATCTTCCAGTTCCAGATATAACAGGAAAAAGCCGCTGCATCCGGCTTTCTTTCGTAAATATCAGCCAAAATCTCCTCCAGCGGCTGATTGATCGTATATTCCGCAATCTCCACATCCTGAGCAAGCTCTGCATTGTGCTCTCCCGCATACGCCCGCAGGCTGTAGAGTGCAGGATTGGAATGAATGTATTTCGCATTTAATGCTGCAAGCAAAAATTTCATAGGTGTGCCTTTCTGTTAAAGCTCTTCCGTTTTGAACGCCGCATATCCTTCATAATAATAGCTGTTATCTATGCCCTTCATATAAACGCTATGGTCGTTGATCTCATCTGTCAGGGCATTTTTCAGCACATGCTTAATCTCAATATCCCGAATCGGGCTGCGCTCCATTGCAAGAAGATAATCCTCTCGGTCCACACGATTCCAGTCTACTACCTGATGAATCTCTTTTTTGAACATCAAGTCTAGCCAAATCCGCATACTGCGGCCATTGCCCTCCCCAAATGGATGTGCGATATTCATCTCCACATATTTTTCAACTATTTCATCAAAAGTTGACTGCGGCATCTTTTCAATATTCTCAAGGGAGGCCACAAGATACATCAGCGGCGCGAAACGGAAATTCCCTTTCGCAATATTGACGTCCCTCATCTGCCCCGCAAATTCATAAATCCCATCAAACAAATATTTATGTATCTGCGCGAGCGCCTCATAGGTTCCAGGCACAAGTCCGTCCAAAAATCCTGTTTCAAACAATTCTTTTGCCTTTCTTTTACTGAGCTTTTCTTCTTCCCGTGCAAGCTCCGCAGAATTTGTGATGCCAAGTTTATTTTTTAAAGTCAATATCCTTCTCCTTACCACACACGGATGGTGTTTAAACATTATGATGTTGGGGAAAAGCCCCAACCACGACATCAGGGCGGATCAATAAGTCTTAGAACCACTCCCGTGCAGGCACATCGTGTTTCTTGACTTTTGACCCTGATATCAACATTATCAGTATAACACACGCTCTCTAAATTGCATATATTTTATATACCGCCCCCTCATTATCTGTTATACTGATTGAAATATAAGAACGTGATAGAAAGGACTCTGCACTATGCATAAAAAATTCTTTTCCTTATTTCTCTCCGGTCTGCTTCTTTTTTCCACAGCTGCCTGCGGTCCAGGGACGCAGCTGGAGCGCGTCACTATCTCTGCGGAAGATATCGTCGTTTCCCCTTCCGAAGAACAGACTTCCGTTCCCGAAGACTCTTCTGCCCCTCCCGAAACCGCAGCTTCCGATGATATGGCGCTGTGCTTTTCCTTTGAGTCGCTAAAACCGTTTACCTTCGTCTTTTCCAGCGGCGCCGGCGCATGGAGCACGACGCTGACCATTCAGGAGGACGGCAGCTTCTCCGGGCAGTATTCCGACTCAGACGCCGGCAGCTATAGTGATGCCTATCCAAACGGCACACAGTATCTGTGCGATTTTACCGGCAGCTTTTCGCAGCCTGTTATCGTCAATGAAAATACCTTTTCCGTCAAGGTCGAGGAAATGAAATTCGCGAACCAGCCGGGTACCGAAGAAATCATGAACGATGTCCGAGTCCTTTACAGCGAATGCTACGGGCTTGCCGAAGGAGACGAACTTTTTATCTCTGTTCCCGGCACGCCCCTCGAGGATATTTCGGAAGAATACCGGAACTGGCTCCACTTTTATGACCTTTCCTCTTCGGAAGAAGTAACCCTTCTTCCTTATTTCGCCCTTTTAAATGAAACGCAGCAGACAGCCTTTTCCAGCTACGACTCCCGGGACAACCTGAAAGCAGTCCTTGACATGGCCCAAACACGGGCTGCCGAGCTGGAAACCTCGCTCGCAAACGAGTCCCTGACCCAGCTTGAGATGAACGAAACTGCAAAAGAGCTCTATCAGACATGGGACGATGCTCTCAACGCCACATGGGGCGTCCTGAAACAAACCCTGAGCGCTGAAGCAATGCGCTCTCTTACTGCCGAACAGAAAATCTGGATATCTGAAAAAGAACAGGCTGCAGCAGACACCGGCGCTTCTTATGCAGGCAGCTCTATGCAGGATCTTGTCGTCTGGCAGAAAAAAGCCGAGCTGACCAAAGAGCGTTTCTATGAGCTCCTTGAATACGCCGGACTGTCCGATTAAATACTTTTCCTGTATCGTAAAAAAGCGTGTGTCAAAGCGAATTTTCGCGTCACACGTAAACACTGCCTTCCGGCAATTCTTCCGGGAGAAGTGCTGCTTCTCCCTCGCACAAGTACGCATAATCATATTTTTTATTCGCAGGCAAGTTCCTTTCCTATCGAATAAAAAAGGCTTCCCGCACAGCATTTTCACACACTGTACAGGAAGCTTTTTGTATATTTATAAAGCTTTATCCATTTCTTTATGCGTTCAGACTCTCAATAAACCTGTCAAAGCCAGCCTGGCCTTCTTCGGTCCTCTTATACACGCCTGCATCCTCAAGCACCTGCATGAATACAAGCCCTATCTCCTTTTGGATGATGCTGTGGATATTTTCTGCATTCACATCCTGATATTTCGGCAAAAATTCCTCTACCCAGTCAGCATGCTTTTCCAGAATCTCATCCTTACGGATATCAGCCCCGGTCAAAATCGCATCTTCCAGATCTGCCATCTCTTTTTTCAGACGGGCGGGCAGTACCGCCAGACCCATAACTTCTATCAGACCGATATTTTCTTTTTTGATATGATGAAGATTCGCATGGGGATGGAATACGCCCAGAGGATGCTCCTCGGTAGTGATATTATTTCTCAGCACCAGATCCAGTTCGTAATCTTCTCCGCGCTTTCTGGCTATCGGCGTGATAGTGTTGTGCTTTTCCCCGTCCGTTTCCGCAAAAACAAACGACGCTTCATCGCTGTAGCCGCGCCACGAATCCAGAATCACATCTGCCAGTGCGATCAGTCTGTCGGTATCTTTTCCCCATATCCGGATGACTGACATAGGCCAGTTCACAACACCAGCCTTTACATCCTCAAAGCCCTTTACCACAAAAGTGCGCTCCACTTCCGCTTTTGCCATCGGGAACTCATAATGACCGCCCTGAAAATGATCATGGCTCAAAATAGAACCGCCCACGATCGGCAGATCCGCATTGGACCCGAGCATATAGTGAGGAAACTGCTTTACAAAATCAAACAGCTTCACAAACGTATTGTGCTCTATTTTCATCGGAATGTGCTGCGAATTGAACACGATACAATGCTCATTATAATAAACGTAGGGAGAATACTGCAGCCCCCACTTGCTGTCGTTTATCGTTATCGGGATGATTCTGTGATTCTGACGCGCCGGATGGTTGATTCGTCCCGCATATCCCTCATTTTCCACACAGAGCAGACATTTCGGATAACCGCTCTGCTTTGCCAGCTTCGCCGCCGCGATCGCCTTCGGATCTTTCTCCGGCTTGGAAAGGTTTATCGTGATATCCAGATCGCCGTATTTTGTCGGCGCTATCCATTTCTCGTCCTTGCATACGCGGTAACGCCGGATATAATCTGTATCCTGACTGAATTTATAGAAAAATTCCGTTGCCGCTTCAGGCGATTTCTCATACTCTGCCCAGAACTTACGGATGATTTCGCCGGGACGTCCTACCAGACAGCTCATGATTTTTGTATCAAAAAGGTCTCTGTAAACAACGCCGTCCTCCTGCATGATGCCCTTGTTTACCGCATAGTCCATCATTTCTGTCAAAAGCTCCGGCAGACGCTTTACCACCTCTTCCTCAGTCCGTTCCGTCTCTTCTCCGAATTCAAACGGGTACTCTTCCTCTCCGAACAGCTCCAGAAGTTTATTTGTTGTATAAATTTCATCCTCTTTTGCAACCAGTCCTGTCAGCAGACCATACTGCACCAGTTCCCTGATATTTTCCTGAATCATCTGAAAAATCCCCTTCCCTTTACAGCTCTTTCGGACCGTCGCCAATCTCTACCACATAAAAATCCGCTGCGTAGCCGATTGTCTTTTTGTAAGCTTCCCCTACCTGCTCTTTGAAAGCTTCTATCGCCTCGTCCTTCACGATGCTCACAGTACAGCCGCCAAAACCTGCGCCCGTCATACGGGAACCGACCACGCCGTCTACCTTCCATGCTTCCTCAACAAGCGTATCCAGCTCGATGCCTGTCACTTCATAATCATCACGCAGGGAAACATGGGATGCGTTCATCAATCTGCCAAACTCTGCAATATCGTTTGCTTTAAGCGCTGCTACTGCCTTCATCGTCCGCTGGTTTTCATAAACCGCATGGCGCGCGCGCTTCACGCGTACCTCATCCTTGATGGCAGACTTGTAAAGCTCAAACTGCTCCTCCGTCAGGTCGCCCAGCGTATTGATTCCTATCACCTGCTGAAGCTCTGCCAGAGCCGTTTCGCATTCGCTTCTTCTCTCATTATATTTGGAATCTCCCAGACCGCGCTTCTTGTTGCTGCAGGAAATCACAACCTTGGCTCCCTCCAGGCAGATGGGCGCATACTCAAACTCCATCGTGGCCGTATCAAGGAAAATCGCATTATCCTTTTTACCCATTGCGATAGCAAACTGATCCATGATACCGCAGTTTACACCGTTAAAATTATTTTCTGAAAACTGCCCAATCAGAGCAAGATCCTGATTCGTCACTTCAAATCCATACATATCACGCAGGATATACCCCGTCAGAACTTCAACGGATGCCGATGAGGACAGACCGGAACCATTCGGAATATTGCCAAACAGCATCAAATCCATGCCGCTTGTCACTTCCATCCCCTTCTCACCGAATGCCCACATCACACCCTTCGGGTAATTCGTCCAGTTTGCCTCTTTCTCCGGCTTAAGCCCTTCAACGCTCGATTCGATAACGCCCAGATGCTCAAAATTCATGGAATAAAAGCGCAGTACCTTATCCTCTCTCTTTCTTGCCACCCCATATGTGCCAATCGTCAGGGCACAAGGAAATACATGACCTCCGTTATAGTCGGTATGTTCTCCAATGAGATTTACCCGACCCGGTGCAAAATAAACCTTTGCACCATCTGTTCCGCCAAAAATTTCCCCAAATTTCTGTAAAAGCTGTTCTTTCATGTAACCTTCTCCTCCATTCTGCAGCATAAACAACGGCGCGTGCCGTCAAACGCTGTCTGTGACATTCCGGCACAAACAGCCGCGCTAAAATAAGCCGTCAGGGCTATTTCCCGCGCTATTCTCTGATACGTTTCCCATACCATCCGCCGTGCCCGCATCCCTGCCGCTTTTCTTCCTGCTCCTTCTTACGGACACCTTCTGAAATCATTGTAACATAAAAACAGCCCCACAACATCCCTATATGTTGACTGGAGCTGTCATTTTGTTATCTCTATGAGCAGTGCAATGCTAAAGCCATAACGTGTAGATGGGGAGTTTACTCACCAGATACACTTTGTACCTTCCTCTTCAGTAGCACCCTGCCGTATCTTATACTGCTTCCTTCTCCGCCTCCAGCCGTCTGAACAGCCTCACGAGCACGACCATTGCCGCTGCCGCCAGTATCAGCTCTGCCGCAAACTGCGCGTAAGCCAACCCATACAGAGGGAACAGTGCATTCAATATAAACAGCGCCGGAATTTCCAACACAAATGACCGCCCCAAAAAACTTCCGATTTTACGCGGGTATGCAGAAATGCGCTTTTTCATCAAAAGAACAAACTTACTGTGAATAAAACAAAAACTGCAGCAAAAGCAGTCCTTTTCCCCGCTTTTGCTGCAGCCTTTTATCATTTCTTCTTCATAAATCTCTTTCTTTTTACAGTAAATCCTGATATTTCAGCTTCTTTTCATGTTCTCCGGTGATGGCAAATTCCACCCACTCCGCCACATTTGTCGCATGATCTCCGATTCTCTCGAAATACTTTGCTATCATGAGCAGATCCAGAAATAAAATTCCCTTATCCTGACGTGCCGCAATAAGATCCGCTATCTTTTCCCGTATCGTATTGAACATCTCATCCACCACGTCATCATTTTTCACGACCTGTCTTGCCATTTCCAGATCCCGGGCAATAAAAGAATCCACGGCCTTTGTAACCATTTTCATCGTTTCTGCCGCCATATCCCGGATATTAACTGCCGTCTCCAGCTCTGCAAATGCAGATTCTCCATCCAGAAACTGTGCGATATCCGCGATATCCGCACACTGATCGCCAACCCGTTCCATATCTGAGATCATTTTTAATGCCGCCGAAATAAAACGCAGATCACCGGCAACCGGCTGCTGTTTCAGCAAAAGCCGCAGGCACTGCGCCTCAATCGTGCGCTCCATTTCATCAATTTCCGAATCTGTACGGTAAATTTTCAAAACTCGCTGCTCCGTACCCTCTTCATTTTTGGATCCGTCTGCATTTACGCCCGAAAGCGTTACCGCCACGCTGTCGATACACCTTTCGCAGAGTGCTCCCATTATGGAAAGTCTTTCATTTAGCTCTTCCAGCTGTTCATTATATTGATCGCGCATTTACGCCTCCCTCTTTCTGCATCGAAACACAGAATATTGATCATCCAAACCGTCCGCTTACATAGTCCTCCGTCCGCTTATCTTTCGGCATTGAGAACATCTTATCCGTTGTATCGAATTCAACCATTTCCCCCAGCAGGAAAAATGCTGTTTTATCGGAAATTCTGGCAGCCTGCTGCATATTGTGCGTTACGATCACAACGGTGTATTTTTTCTTCAGCTCAACCATCAGATCCTCAATTTTTAATGTAGAAATCGGATCCAGAGCCGAAGTAGGCTCATCCATCAGCAGGATTTCCGGCTGTACTGCAAGCGCTCTGGCAATACAGAGACGCTGCTGCTGTCCGCCTGACAGACCAAGCGCCGATTTCTTGAGACAATCCTTTACTTCATCAAAAATGGCAGCTCCTCTCAGGCTTTCCTCCACGATTTCATCCAGTGCGGATTTATTTTTAATTCCGTGTATCCTCGGTCCGTATGCGATATTATCATAAATGCTCATCGGAAACGGATTAGGCTGCTGAAATACCATCCCGACCTTTTTTCTCAGAAGAGTCGTATCTACTCTCTCATCATAAATATTTTCTCCGTCGATACATACCTCTCCGTCGATTTTTACTCCATCCACCAGATCGTTCATCCTGTTGAGCGTCTTTAAGAATGTGGACTTTCCGCATCCGGAGGGACCGATAAACGCGGTGATCTCATTCGGCGCGATATCCATATTGATATCCTTCAGCGCATGATTCGCTCCATAATGTAAATTCAGTTTTTTTGTACTGATCTTTGCGTTACTCATCTATAACCCTTTCTGTCGCTTCTAGTCTCTCTTTTCCACATTGAACTTCTTTGATAAATATCGTGTCAGCATATTGATTCCCAGTACAAGAACAAGCAGGACGACCGCAATACCAAAGGCTTCTCCATACTGTGCCTTCGACATGCACAGATACAGCTGGATCGTCAGTGTTCCGCCGGATTCCATAATTTTTGACAAAAATCCGCCGGGTGTCCTGGGCAAAAGATAGCCGCTTCCTGCCGTAAACAACAGCGCCGCCGATTCTCCTACGATTCTTCCGACTGCAAGAATGATTCCGGTAATGATTCCCGGCATAGCAGACGGCAGCAAAATCGTACGGATCATATACCACTTTGTCGCTCCCATCCCCAGAGCTCCGCTGCGGTAGCTTTGCGGAACGGTTTTTAGCGCCTCCTGTGTATTTCTCGTAATCAGAGGAAGTACCATCAGCGTAAGCGTAAGTGCTCCTGTCAGAATCGAATATCCAAACCCAAGCGTAGTTCCAAAAAATACCATACCGAACAATCCAAAAATGATCGAAGGAATACCGGAAAGGATTTCTGTTGTAAATTCAATCGTTCTGACAATTTTTCCCGGACGGGCATATTCATTCAGATAAATGGCAGAGCCGACCCCGATCGGTGTTGCGATCAGCAGTGTCAGCACGACAATATAAAGCGTATTCAACAGGTTTCCGGCAATGCCAAAGGTCCCCTTTATCGTACTTGGAACCGTTGTTAAAAACTCCCGATTAATACTGGAAATTCCTTTTGCAAACGTATAACATACAATTCCTGCCAGAATCAGCATGGAAACGCCCGCTGCCATATAGATTGCTATTGTGATCAGGATGTCAGACACCCTTACCTTTTTCATCAGGATACTCTGGTTCATACAGCCTCTGCTCCTTCCCTCTCTCTCCGCATCTTCTTTTCTTCCGCCGCCTTCTTTTTCAGCGCCCTCTTTTCCTGTGCCTCAGGATCTCCGGATTTTAAGATGCGTGTCAGACAGCCGTTAATGATCATAATAAATACAAACAGAACCAGTCCGATTGTAAATAATACCTCCCTGTGCAATCCGGAAGCATATCCCATTTCGCTGACGATCGCCGTTGTCAGAAAACGCACGGAATTGAACGGAAGAGGCAGATTGACCGAGCTTCCGGATACCAGCGTGATCGCCATCGCCTCTCCGATCGCTCTTCCGACGCCCAATACGATTGCCGTCACGATACCTGATTTTGCCGCAGGCAGGATTACTTTAAAAATTGTCTGTATTCTCGATGCTCCCAGTGCAAGAGACGCTGCCTTATATTGCGCCGGAACTGCTCTCAGCGCAGATTCACTGATATTGATCACTGTCGGTAAAATCATGACCGCAAGTACCAAAACTGCGGAAATCAGATTTGCTCCTCCTGTAAACTGATGGGTTTCCGAATTTTTAAACAGGATTGTTTCCAGCTTATACATCAGCGGATTTAAAATCATAATGCCAAGCAGACCATAGATTACAGACGGAATTCCTGCCAGCAGCTCAACTGCAGGTTTTACGATCGCAGCCAGCCTTTTCGGTGCAACTTCCGCCAGAAAAACCGCTGTCAGTACGCCGATAGGAACGCCGATCAGAATGGCCAGGCCTGTTCCCACAATACTTGTCAGAATAATATAAAGAATTCCAAAGGACGGATCTTTTGCAGTAGGCTTCCACACCGTTCCAAACAGAATTTCCTTCAGCCCTACCTTAAAGATCGCCGGCGTGCCATTGATGATCATATATATCGTAATTGAAAAAACAGCAAGAACTGCAAAAAAGGAACATACTGTAAAAATCACCTTTGCTGACAGCTCCACCGCATTTTTTGACTGTTTTCCCCCCATTACGGAAAAAGATTCTTTCATAGTTCTCCCTTATCCGGCAAAAGACTCTGTTTGCACAGAGCCTTTTCCTTTGATGTCATCACGAATATATTGGATTTTGTGTTTTACCGTATCAGTCTACTGCGATCAGGCCTACGCTCTCAACCAGAGCCTTACCTTCCTCAGATGCAAGGTAGGAAAAGATTGCCTGTACCGCTTCATTCTGCTCAGAAACCTCACCCTTTGTTGCCATCACGAAAGGTCTGCTCAGGAAATAGCTGCCGCTCTTGATATTCTCTACTGTAGGAGCTACTTCATCGAGGCTCAGTGTTTTTACCGTATCATCAATTACGTCCAGAGATACATAGCCGATTGCGCCGGGTGTAGAAGCAACCTTTGCCATAACAGCGCCGGTGCTGTCCAGCTCGTTTGCATATGCGCACTGATCTTCTACCTCAAGGATTTCCTCAAATGCGCCTCTGGTGCCGGAACCTGCCTCTCTGCCGACTACAACGATTGCCTGATCTTCTCCGCCTACTTCGCTCCAGTTCTTTACTTCACCCTTGTAAATCTGAATGAGCTGGTCTTTTGTCAGACCCTCTGCCGTATTTGCCGGATCTGTCACAACTGCAATACCATCGATGGCTACAATATTTTCTACAACACCGTTTGCCTTTTCATCCTCTGCCAGATTTCTGGAGGCATTTCCGATATCTACGCTGCCTCCCGTCACTGCTTCAACGCCTGCACCGGAACCGGTAAACTCAGCAGTTACGGTTACGCCGGGATATTTTGCCATGAAGCTCTCAGCCAGGGCATTTGCAAGCTTTTCCATGGAAGTGGAACCTGCCATTGTCACGCTGCCGGAAAGATCTGCCGGAATGTCTGTGTTTTCTGCAGAAGCTTCGCTGTCTGCTGCTGCCGTCTCCTCTACCGGAGCTTCAGCTGCTGCGCTGTCTGCCGGCGCGCTTGCCTCGCCTGCGGTTTCAGCTGTGCTGTTTCCGCATCCTGCCAGTGCTGCGCCTGTCATGGTCAATACTATTGTAAGTGCCGCTAATTTGCTCAGTGTTCTTTTTTTCATAATAATCTCCTCCTCGTTACCTGCGAGTAACGTTTCTTTCCTGTACCATTTCCTTGAGTACATGACAGATTGTAGCCGATAACAGGAATTCGTAAAATCATGAATAGGTAAGTCTTTTGTAAAAAAGATGTAAATCCGTACGCCTGCTCCGGTCTCGATCACTGCCGGCCAATATCTTTCTCTTTTCTTATTATATATATGAAAAAGGCGAAGAAAGCACCAGGTCCTATCAACCTTCTGCTTCCTTCGCCCATTCCGTTTTCCGGTCTTTATTCGATTCCGGTCACTTCATATCCTGCATCCACAACTGCTGCGGTCAGCGCTTCATCGGATGCCGTTCCTTCCACGACCGCCTGCTTTTCTTCCAGGCTTACGGTCACGCCCGTCACTCCCTCAACTGCCTCCAGCGCCTTCGTTGCCGCTTTTACGCAATGCTGACACATCATCCCTTCGATTTTCACTGTTTTCTTCATAGCTGCTTCTCCTTTTCTTTCTGCTTCTATATATTTTGGTGTTTCCTTTATATGATTTTGTGTTTCCCGCGCTTCAGCTTCCTGCACTGTTTCCGGCGTTCCTGCCTCATGCTTCCACTTCGGCGTAAAAAATCTCAGGCGCAGGGCGTTCGATACGACTGATACTGACGAAAAACTCATCGCCGCAGCGCCTATCATCGGGTTTAATAAAATCCCGAACGCCGGATACAAAATACCCGCCGCCACCGGAATGCCTATCGCATTATAGAAAAATGCCCAGAACAGATTCTGTTTGATATTCCGCATGACCGCATGGCTCAGGCTTATCGCCGACGGCACATCCATCAAATCGCTCTTCATCAAAACGATATCTGCCGATTCGATGGCAATATCCGTACCGGCTCCGATGGCAATCCCTACATCTGCCCGCGCCAGCGCTGGAGCATCATTGATGCCGTCTCCCACCATCGCTACCTTTCTGCCCTGCCGCTGTAATTCACGCACCTTTTCTTCTTTATCCTGCGGCAGGACATCCGCTATGACGGTTTTTATTCCGACCTGTTTCCGTATTACCTCCGCCGTGCGCGCATTATCTCCGGTGAGCATGATAACGTCCATTCCCATCTCGCGCATCCGCGCGACCGCCTCACTGCTCGTGGGCTTTACCACATCTGCCGCTGCTATCACGCCGAGCAGCTTTCCTTCCCTTGCAAAATACAGCGGTGTTTTTCCCTCATCCGCCAGCTGCTCCTGCACGCCTTCTGCCGCCGAAAGGTCGATTTTTTCAGATTCCATCAGTTTTTGATTGCCCGCAAGACATTTTTCCCCGTTCATCTGCCCGGAAATCCCCTGTCCGGGTATCATCTCATAATCGCTCACCGCTTCCGGCACGATTCCTTCCTGTTCTGCCTTTTTCAAAACCGCGTCCGCAAGGGGATGGCTGGAAAGCTTCTCCAGCGAAGCCGCTGTGCGCAGAAGCTCCTGCCGCGCCGTCACCGCTTCTTTTCCATCCGCTGCTGTCGGAAGCACATCCGTTACGACCGGCTTTCCCTCCGTAACCGTTCCGGTTTTGTCCAGCACGACCGTATCGATACTGTGCGTGATTTCAAGCGCTTCCGCTGACTTTATCAGAATGCCGTTCGCCGCTCCTCGTCCCGTCCCGACCATGATCGCTGTCGGCGTTGCAAGTCCCAATGCACAGGGACAAGAGATTACGAGTACCGATATCGCGATGGACAGCGCCGTTTCAAATCCCTGTCCCGCCGCCAGCCACACCATTGCCGCCACGACTGCTATTACGATCACGACCGGAACGAATACGCCGCTGACCTTATCCGCCAGTTTTGCGATAGGCGCTTTGGAGGAAGTCGCATCATCCACCAGCTGAATGATACGCGCAAGTGTCGTATTTTCCCCGACTGCCGTCGCTTCCATCTCAAAATACCCTGTCTTGTTTACCGTACCGCCCGTCACCTTATCGCCCGTCTGCTTCTCGACCGGAAGGCTCTCTCCTGTGATAGCCGACTCATCCACCGATGCAAAACCGCTGCTGATCCTGCCGTCCACCGGAATCGTATCGCCGTCCCTCACGGCCAGGATATCGCCGCTTTGTACCTCGTCTACAGAAATCTCAGTCTCTTTTCCGTCCCGCAAAAGCTTTGCCGTCTTCGGTGCAAGATCCATCAGCTTCGTGATAGCTTCTGACGTTTTGGATTTTGCCCGAGCCTCCATAAATTTTCCCAGCGTTATCAGCGTCAGTATCATTGCCGAGGACTCAAAATACAGATCCATGCCGAACTTATGCACAAGTTCCATCTCATTATGTCCGTATCCCCACGCAATCTTATATATCGCATAAACGCCGTATATAAACGCCGCTCCCGATCCGAGCGCTATCAGAGAATCCATATTCGGAGAACGCCGCCAGAGATTTTTAAATCCGTTTTTAAAATAATGTCCCCCTGCTGCCAGTACGGGAAGCACCAGCAGAAACTGCGTAAACGCAAACACCATGATATTTTCCATACCGGTCAGAAATCCCGGTAAAGGCCAGCCCGCCATATGCCCCATAGAAATATAAAACAGCGGGACTGTAAATATCATCGAAATAATAAGCCGCTTTTTCATCCGCTCAGTCTGCGCTGCCGCCGCATCTGCCGCACCCGTTTTTTTTGCCGGCGAATTTCCCTGTGCCCTCGGTCCTGCATCATGGACTGCCGCTCCGTAACCGATGTCCTCCACCATATGGATAATCCCGTCAGAATCCAGCCTGTCCTCGTCATAGCTGACCGTCATGCTGTTTTTGAGCAGATTGACGCTGCACTGTTCCATGCCTTCCATCCCGGAAATACCCTTTTCTATCCGCGCCGAGCACGCCGCACAGGACATTCCCGTAATATCATAAACTTCTTTCTTCATCCTAATCTCCATTCCAGAGCGCCTTTATTTGACTTTTCTCATATCGTTTGCTACCATTATAACAATTATTATGGAAATTAGAAGAATGCACTATTTTGTAATATACTACCCAAAAGGATACTGTGCCTCTGTCCGCAAAATACATTTCCGGCTAAAGCCAGAGAGGAGCTTTCGATATGTCAGATAAAACAGCTTCAAAATCCCATGAAAGCGTCAACCAGAACTGCCCTGTCTCCGCTACCATCCGGCTGATCGGCGGCAAATATAAGGCACTGCTCTTATGGCACCTGACCGGACAGACACTGCGCTTCAATCAGCTTCACCGTCTCGTTCCCGAAGCCACTCCGAAAATGCTCACCCAGCAGCTGCGCGAATTGGAAGAGGACGGACTCATCCTGCGCACCGTCTATCCGGTCGTACCGCCGCACGTCGATTACTCCCTTACTCCGCTCGGAGAAAGCCTTTTCCCTATCCTTGAAGCAATGTACAAATGGGGCAGCGCGCTCATGAAAAAAGAAGGACTTATACCATCCTGCTCAATGGATTCCGAGAAAGGAGAACATACAGAAAGTTCCTGTCACGCTATAAAGGAGCAACCGATCTCCTCCTTCAAAAACTGAAAACGGCAGGCCGCACCGGAAAAATGTACCGACCTCCAATCGTTAGATTTTAGTCTAACTTTTTGGGGGCGGTGCAAAATCCAATGCAGCCTGCCGTATTTTTATTCCTATGAAAGCAATACCCGATTACAGTCTCTTCATCAGAGCCTCTCTCTGCTCCTCATACCCGGGCTTGCCCAGAAGAGCAAACATATTCTTCTTATAATCCTCAACACCGGGCTGGTTAAACGGATTCACACCCAGAAGATAACCGCTCACACCGCATGCGAACTCAAAGAAATAGAACAGCTGCCCCAGATAAAATTCATTGACCTCAGGCACATTTACCATAAAGTTCGGAACCTGTCCGTCCGTATGCGCCAGAATAGTACCGTTCATTGCGCTCTTGTTGACAAAATCAACGCTCTTCCCGGCCAGATAATTCAGTCCGTCCAAATCCACCGGCTCTTCTTTGAGAATGATCTCCTCACGGGAAGTTTCCACATTGATAACGGTCTCAAACATGATGCGAGCTCCGTCCTGAATAAACTGTCCCATCGAGTGAAGGTCTGTGGTCAGATCCACGCTCGCCGGGAACAGACCTCTCTGATCCTTGCCCTCGCTCTCTCCATAAAGCTGTTTCCACCACTCGGATACATAATGTACGCTGGGCTCATAGTTTGCCAGAACCTCAACAGATTTGCCCTTTTTCAGCATGATGTTACGAAGTGCGGCATATTTTACCGCATCATTTTCTTCAAACGGAGCGTTCAGTGCCAACTCTCTGCCGCTAGCCGCGCCTTCCATCAGTTTGTCAATGTCCGCACCGCTTACTGCTATCGGCAAAAGTCCGACTGCCGTCAGCACAGAGAAACGTCCTCCCACATCATCCGGCACAACAAATTCTTCATAGCCTTCTTCATCCGCCACTTTCTTCAGCGCACCCTTTTCCTTGTCGGTCGTCGCATAAATACGCTTCGCAGCCTCTTCTTTTCCATATTTTGCTTCCAGCATTTCCTTAAACACGCGGAACGCAATGGCGGGCTCTGTTGTAGTACCGGATTTAGAAATCATATTAATAGAAAAATCACGGTCTCCTATCACATCCATCAGATGGCGGATATAGGTAGAGCTGATGGAATTTCCGACAAAATAAATCTCCGGGGTCCTGCGGATGCTCTTATCCACTGTATTATAAAAGCTGTGTCTTAAAAATTCGACCGCTGCGCGCGCACCCAGGTAAGAACCTCCGATACCGATCACCAGCAGCACCTCTGAATCGCCCTGAATCTTTTCTGCCGCTTTTTTGATTCGCGCAAACTCTTCCTTATCATAGTTTACCGGAAGATCGATCCAGCCCAAAAAGTCATTGCCCGCGCCCTCTCTGGATACGAGCAGCTCCTTTGCATCCAGAGCCAGCTTTTTCATGTTCTCAACTTCATGCTCCGCAACAAAACATGCCGCTTTGCTATAGTCGAATGTTATTTTTTTCATCTTGTAACCTCCTGTTTCATCTTTCCTTCCTGTCAGGAAGGACTCATATGTTGTTCGGCGCGCATTGCCGAAGGCACCATTAAAATCCCCAATGTCTTGTCCTGCGCTTTGCCTCTTTAACCCATTAAGAGTGTAGCAAAGATACAACCTAATTTCAAGCCAGAAATTCCCTCAAAAGTTTTTCCAGCTCGTCTTTTTCCGCTTCGCTTTCTCTGCCTGCTTCCCCTGCCGCCGAAACTGCCGGCGAGATTTTCTTCTCCTGTTCTTCCAGACAGACCTTATCCTTCTTTACTCCATCCAAACGTACCGCCATCCTGTTTTCCAGAAAATCTTCCAGCGTTGTTTTCAGTATTTCCCGTTTTCCAGCCGTATCTATGATACCCGCTGCCGAAAAACAGGCAAACAGCGATACGACCGCCAACAGATAAAAAGGAAGCACATCTCCTGACGACTCTCCCATAGCTATTCCTATACATGCCCCAAGTCCGTCCGCCAAAACCGACAGTAAAAGAAACTGCCCCGCCGCCATCTCCCAAAATCGCAGGCTGAACCTCCCGAGCCTTATCCCCTGTATAAATTTTTCCACAAAGACTCCGGTATTTACCACACCACCGTTCAATTCATAACAACTCTGAAATTTTAATCTGCACTGTTTCAGCAGTATATTTTCAGTCGCAGACAGCTTTGCCGCATCGCGTATCAGCTTTTTCAGCCGCATACCCGTCAAAAATCTGCATACAATGCTTAATAGCAGAAAGCTGACCGCCAGTGCAAAAAACACAAAATGTCCCTCCAGAAATGTAACCATATTTCCCCCGTTCCGTCGTCCTGACTTATAAACTGCGGGCCGCCAGCCCTGCTTCCAGTATAAGACGCACACACGCTCTGCCGCAATCCCTTTGGGCGTACAATCGATTTCCAAATTCCGCCTTTCTTTTTCAAAAGAAAGCTGTTATAATCCGTAACAGAACAAAAATTTCGGATTTTCGACAACAGGAGGAAATAAAACCATGGTATACAAGACAAAGGGAACCTGCTCTACTGCGATACAGCTGGAATTAGACGGTGACACGATAAAATCTGTTTCTTTTACCGGTGGCTGCAACGGCAATCTGAAAGGGATATCCAGCCTCGTGATCGGCATGAAGGCTCAGGACGCCATCGAACGCCTGAAGGGCATCCGCTGCGGCTTTAAGCCCACCTCATGTCCTGACCAGCTCGCGCTCGCGCTGGAGGAAATGCTGCACGCCAACTGATGCGGCACAGCGAAAAGTGATGTTTAGGAGAGCCTGAAAATGAGTAAAAAAATCGTTCTGACCGGCGGCGGGACTGCCGGTCATATCACCCCGAATATCGCCCTGCTCCCCGGACTGAAGCAGGCCGGATATGAGGTGTTTTATATCGGTTCCTATGACGGGATGGAGAAACGCCTGATGGCTGATTTCGACATCCCCTATTACGGCATTTCTACCGGAAAATTCCGCCGCTACTTCGATCTGAAAAATTTTACCGACCCGTTCCGTGTTATCAAAGGCTGCTCGGAGGCCCGCAAGCTGCTAAAACAGATTCAGCCGGACATTGTATTTTCAAAAGGCGGCTTCGTATCCGTTCCGGTCGTCCGCGCCGCGGCGTTCCTAAAGATTCCGTGCGTTATTCATGAATCTGATATGACTCCCGGACTCGCGAACAAACTCTGCATCCCTGCTGCCAGAAAAATCTGCTGCAATTTCCCGGAGACACTTAAAACACTTCCTCCGGAAAAAAG
>OJPI01000778.1_pt1 | contig 20188 bp, 9 predicted proteins | sample 1598461 | NCBI WGS metagenome assembly OJPI01 (sample SAMN03922483, study PRJEB24848) | human gut metagenome | isolation source: stool sample | host: Homo sapiens | place: Germany | collected 2011-05 | reverse complement strand
CTTGTGCAGCTTCTTGTAATATCTCCTTGTAGCAGTGAGCCACTGATCCGATAAAGTGTGCAGGATACTGTGTATAATCATATTGCATTACGTTTCTTCGGAAGAAAGCAATAAAACTGCCAAGCACTAATTGTCGTATCCCCGGCTCTTCCAGATGTTGCGCTATAAAAGGGGACAGACTTGCCAGGAAACGATTCGGGAAGGGCTGACGGTAAACCCGGTCGATGATTTCGGGAACTGTCAGGTCGAATTGTTTTAGAAATGCTTCTTTGATGGCAGGTGAAAGTTGATTCTTCAGAATGTCTCCCACCAGTAATTTGCCAAGGACGGCTCCACTTCCCTCGTCGCCCAGGATAAAGCCTAGAGGGGAGATGTTGTTGACAATCTCTTTTCCATCATAGAAACAGGAGTTGGAACCTGTTCCCAGAACACAGGCAATGCCTGCTTCATGGCCGCATAATCCACGGGCAGCAGCTAACATATCCGAGTAGGCTTTGATGTTTCCGACAATGGGTAAACTGTCGGCTATCGCCCGTCGGAGGATGGGAGCTTTCTCGGGTGTACAACCTGCACCATAGAAATAAACGGAGTTGATGGTCCCTTCCGGCAATTGTGGCAGGAGGGAATGTGTCAGTTCTTGCTGAATTTCTTCTTCTGACTGGAAGAAAGGGTTAAGCCCTTTCGTTCCAATCCGTTTGATAGGTGTGCCGTTGAGGATAACACACCAGTCGGTCTTGGTAGAACCACTATCTGCAATAAGTATCATATCTTGATGTATATTTTAATGTGTTAAGTTATTCAGTAAGTAAGTTCATTGTTTCTTTCCAAAAGAGTCTTCTAATCGGTTGCGAATCATTAGTGCGGCAATAATACCGGGGAGGGTGCAAATACAAACCCATATAAAGAAATGGGTATATCCGATATGTTCCTGTATCCATCCTGCCGGCATACCCGGAAGCATCATTCCAAGTGCCATGAAACCGGTTCCGATGGCGTAGTGGGCAGTTTTGTGCTCACCCTCCGCAATATAAATCAGATAAAGCATGTAAGCGGTAAAGCCGAAGCCATACCCTAGTTGTTCGATGGCTACGCAACTGGCAATCAGTATCGTATTGTCCGGAGTAGTGGCTGCCATCCACACATATAATAGGTCGGGAATATTGATGGCTAGTGCCATGGGTAATATCCACTTCTTGAAACCGTCACGGGAAACGAGAAAACCGCTGATAATTCCTCCCATTAGCAAAGCTATGACACCTATGGTTCCGTAGATCATTCCGACTGTTGCCGTAGATAAAGCCAGTCCTCCTTTTTCAGCGGTATCCAATAGAAAGGGAGAAGCTATTTTGGCTAGCTGCGATTCTCCCAATCGGTAGGTGAGCAGGAAAAAGAACATGAGACCCAGGTGTTTCTTTTTGAAGAAAGTGACAAAAGTCAGGAGAAAGTCTTCTAATAGCTTACCTGCCGTGAGTCCGGGACGTTTGACATCGGAATCGGGATGGGGGAGGATAAAGCGATGGTACAAAGTAAGAGCCAGGAATAATCCGGCCAGGAGGTAAAAAGTGATGCTCCACGCCAGAGGTATATTGCCTTGAGAGGTTTCCAACCATCCTGCCAGCATGACGAGAATTCCTTGCCCGAAAATATTGGCGAGTCGGTAGAATGTGTTTCGGATGCCTACAAAGAAAGATTGTTCCTTGTTGTTGAGGCCGAGCATATAAAAACCGTCTGCTGCGATGTCATGCGTAGCCGAACTGAATGCCAATAACCAAAAGAAAGCAAGGGTGAATTGTACGTAATGTGCCGTTGGGATAAAAAAGGCGATGCCTGCAAATCCGGCGGCGATGAACCCTTGCATGGCGATAATCCAGGAACGTTTCGTTTTCACCAGATCGACGAATGGACTCCATAACGGCTTGATAGTCCAGGGAAGATAAAGCCAGGAAGTGTATAAGGCTATTTCGGTATTGGATAATCCCAGACGTTTGTACATGATGACGGCAATAGTCATTACCGCTACATAAGGCAATCCTTCTGCAAAATAGAGGGTTGGAATCCAACTCCAGGGATTTCTTTTTATAGTGGGTGTTGTCATGGCATTCGTTTGATTTTATTTATATTGTTTTTCAAGTGTACTACCGGGGTAATAGTGAGATAGTATTTCTTCATACTTATAACCTTGTTCTCCCATCACGGCTGCACCGATTTGGCAAAGCCCTACTCCGTGTCCCCAGCCAGCTCCGGTGAGGATAAATCGAGAAGGGAGTTCATCTCCGTACTCCTTGTCTACTACAAAAGCGGAACTGTAAAGATGGGAAGTCGATAGAGTGCGGCGTATCTCCAACTCTTTTCCAATGGTGAGTGTCCGTAAGGTTCCTACAATCTTTAGCCGGACAAGACGTCCGGATGTTCCCCGTTCTACAGGAATTAAATCAATGATTTGTCCGAAATCAATCCCTGAACGTTGATGAATCAGCTCTGAAAGCTCCTGTTGCGAATAACTGACTTTCCAACGATAGAAGTCTACTGTTTCCTGATCGTAGTTGTTTAATACTTGACTTAGGATTTTCTTATCCTGCGTGTTACAGAAAGCAACAGGCGAGGTACGTATCCATTTATCAGCTTCCGCCTCTATGGTCAAATCGGGGAGTTGTTTTTCAGTCTTGCTATCCCGTTGTCTGATTAGATAAGGATGCTTTACGTTTTCCCAACAATTTTGGAACTCTTCAAAAGCTCCGCCACAACATTTAGAGAAACGGGTATCACAAATCGCTCCTTTATACATCAGTACTTCCCCCCGCGTGGCAGAGACTGCTTCGATAGCTTGTGGTGTTGAGGCTCGGGTAATTCCCTGATAACGCTGGCAATGATCATCGGCACATACATCGAAATTCTTATGTGCTTCATGGTCATACCATTTTATAAATTGAGAATTGAGGATTGAAAATTGAGAATTGGCTGCGCTGTTTGACGGCATCGTATTTTTTAATTTTTCATTCTCAATTCTCAATTTATTAAGTAGCCAGCTTCGGGAGATGACGGCATGAGCCTTTAGTAGTTCCAAAGAAGCTGTTGCGCTCATTTCTGATGAAATGACACTGATGAGGTATTCCTCAATGGAAATCACATTGATAGCGGTTAGTTGTTCTCCTTCGACGATGATCTTTAATTCCCCTTTGAATTTTTGGACTTCTTTGCGTTCCCAATGGAAGTTGATTCCGATGGTCACATCTTTCAGTTCAAAGAAAGCATGTGCACTTTGTTGGGGAGTGAAAGATAATTCATTATATTCTTTCCCTTGCCAATGAATCTTCCCATCCTGATAAATAACTTTCTGTGTCCCGGAAATTTCCGTTCCGACAGAAGAACTAAATTTCACCGGGAAAGAGAATTCAATCTCTTTCCCGGAAAGAATTCCAACATTTATTAGAGGGACTTGCATGCTATTTTATTACTATTTCTTCTTGAATAATTGATCGCATAGAGTATTTAGCTGTTGGGGAGATAAACTTATCTCCTTGTAAATCTCTGTGAGTTGTTGGGCGTTTAATTTATCCATGTCTTCTTGTCTGACAATCGGGAATATGCCACCCATTTCTGCAACAGCCGGACTTATTAGTAGCCCTTTTTCATTTGGGGTATAATAGCAATCGGGACGATGTTTTGAGCGTAGGAAAATGATGCAATTCCATACTTCTATTTCGTCACCTCCGAAATGGCTTATTTTATCGAGACCATACCAGGTTATCATGTTGATTAAAGGTTCTTTATCCGAATAAATGGCGGAAAGATTTTTGTAGACCTTTTCAAATTGTTGCATTAATTCAACTTTCAGGCCTGATGTAATACCTATGCAAGTTGTAAATACATCGTCTACATAAGTTGTTACGCTATTTCCATTTTCTAATATATCCTTCAAGAAATTCATCTCAAAAGGATTAGTCAGTTCTTCTTCTTTTCCTACTGCCTGGAAATGCATGTGGTCAGGGGCAGAAGCACCGCACTCCGGTCCGTTATAGAGTATATAGAACTCGTCCAAGTTTTCAGCTAAGTGAAGCATATCTTCAAAACGTCCTTTCATGCTTTGTGGAGTATGTTCCTTATCGATGATTGTCAAGTGACGCTGAAAAATGGGGTAAGGATTGAGGCATACCTCATAATGTCCGAATGGTAGATAGGTTTGCTCTGCAGGGCGGTTTTTCCCGCATAAGAAACAAGGTCTTTCTTGGATAGAATGACTATCTGTTTTTGCCATGGTCGAGAGGATGCGTTGAGGATTCGGGAAAATTCTAACTTTCATCTCTCTATCTTCTTCCTTCAGCTTCAATACTTTTTTCTTTTCCAGATTTTCTTCCAATGCTTCATAGTTCCTTTTCGCAAGTTCCCAGTTTTCTTTTTGGTTTTCTATCATTTCTTCTACAAGTTCCTGAAACTCTTGATCGATAGTATGCATCTGGATTCTGCTCTTAATTTCCCATGTGCGGATTCGGTCTTTGTAGAAGTTGTTCCGATTGACTTCTTCTGTGCTTAATGCGGCGTCGGAGTTACCTTCCCAACGGCGACAGAGGTATATTACATCATAGATACGTCCGATCTTATATTCCCGTGAGATTCGTAATCCTATGGCATAATCTTCTCCATAGCTGGTATTCGGCATTTTGATATCACGAAGAATAGGAGTGTAGAAAGCTCGTGGAGCACCCAAACCATTGATACGTAGAGCGTTGTTCTTTCCATTTTCCGGTGTCCACTCTTTGTGGTCAATAATACCGGGGGCTATCTCGTTTAGCTGGAAGTCGGTCATTAGATAAGTGCCTATTACCATTGCGCAGCTTTCCTTATAAAAAGTATCTACGACTTTCTGTAAAGTGGATTCGTCTTTATATAAATCGTCACTGTCTAACTGTATGACGAACTTCCCGCATTTTTCGTGGTGTACACCTTTGTTCCAACAACCTCCTATGCCTAAATCATTCTCTTGGGGGATGATATGGATCAATCTTTTATCGGCACTTAGTTCCTGAAGTATTTCCGTCGTTCCATCGGTGGAATGATTGTCGATAACAATAATGTTAAAAGGAAAAGTGGTCCGCTGGCTTAAAGCCGAGTTGACAGCATCACGGATGGTATGAGCACGATTGCGCACAGGGATGATGACAGATGCCTCGAATTCAAAGTTTTCGCTGTGAAGATTTACAGGACGTGAAGAAGTAGGCATGAAATAAGCATCAATACATTTCAGGTATTCGGTGCAGGCAGTTTCCATTTCCATTTGCACTTCCCGATTTTTGGGGTTTACATAGTCGAATTGTTTCTCTCCGCTTTTCCTTGTATCTGTTTCAATTTCGGTATATAGATATTCATTGATGTGCACAATTGAATATTTGTAAGAGATGTATAGACGCATAGCATATAGTCCTGCGTATTTGTACTCTTCATGCAAAACATCTGCTATTTTAGTGAAGGCGGAAGAACTAAATAGGAGTATGGAACCGAAATCGAAATCATCCCGGACACTACCTAATTGGTAGTCGATGACAGGTGCTTGTTTAAGTTCTCCGTTAATCAGCTGATAGCGGTCGGCATAAACTATTCCATTCTCTTTATCGTTCTCCATGATTTGTACCATGCGTTCCAAGGCATACAGTCCCAGTTTTAATGGAGTCTGTTTCAAGTAGAACAGCGTATATTCCGAATTGGCATTGGCTGCAATTGTTTTCATTGTGTCTGTGGAATAGAGCCCTTTAACAGAGAGATATTCACACTCCGGAAGTTCTTTCTTACCAAGCTCCGAACCTAATAAATAGATCTTATTTACTAGCTCTGACGCTTGTAGTTCTTTCACTGTCTGCATGGTATCTTCCGGAGTGCCGAAAGGTATGAAGCAATTAATTTTCTTCTTCATTTTGATAATTGATATTAAACAACTGTTTACATGGATAGTCATATTAGGATTACTATCCGATTTCTGAGACAAAGATAGTTGTTTTCAATGATACACAGCAATAAAGCATATATAATAAAAAAATGTAGGGATACAAAGGAGTTACAGGCTGTAGCAACACTTTCTAATAGGGTGTGTAACGTAGATAAAAATAGATGTTACACTGTTTCCTTACTGTGTAGCGTCATAGAAAATTAGTGTTGCACATTTTTTGTTGGACATATACTTTCATTTCCTAATTTTGTGACGTGCAATGAGAGCCACGAAAAAGTGACAAGTTAACAAAAGATGATATGATTATGCTAAAAACAAAAATGAAAAACATTTTGCTGTATGTTCTTATAACCTTGTTCTTCCCATTGTCGATAGAAGCCCAATATCGGAATCCCATTCTTTATGCGGATGTACCGGATATGTCCGTATGTCGTGCAGGTGATTACTATTATATGATTTCAACTACTATGCATCTTATGCCGGGTGCTCCTATCATGCGGTCACCGGATATGAAACAATGGGAAATTATCAGTTATGTATTTCCTCGCATCGATGATGGACCGCGATACGAATTGTTGGATGGCACTGCTTACGGACAAGGACAATGGGCTTCATCTATCCGTTACCATAATGGTCGGTTCTATGTGTGGTTTACGGCAAATGGCGCTCCCGGACGTGGTTTTATCTATACTGCAACGGATCCGGCAGGAACTTGGAAACTTCTTACGCGTCCACCGCATTTTCATGACGGTTCTCTATTCTTTGATGATAACGGGCGTGTGTATATGTTTCATGCTACGGGACATCTCACAGAGTTGAAACCTGATTTGACCGATATACTTCCCGGTGGTATCAACCAACAGATTTTCGAACGTGATGCTGATGAACAAGGCTTGTTGGAAGGTAGCTCCGTCATTAAATATAAGGGTAAGTATTATTTGCTGATGATTTCTATGGATTGGAGTATTCCCGGACGTTTGCGTCGCGAAGTATGTTATCGCGCCGATCACATCACCGGACCTTATGAAAAGCGGGTGATTTTGGAAACTGAGTTTGATGGTCATGGAGGTGTTGGACAAGGTTGTATCGTAGATGGTAAAAATGGAGAATGGTACGGGCTTATTTTTCAGGATCGTGGAGGAGTAGGACGTGTGCCGTGTCTCATGCCTTGTACATGGACGGAGGACGGGTGGCCTATATTGGGTGATAAGGACGGACGTATTCCAAATGATACCACCTTATCTTATATGTCGATGAATGGTATCTGCGGTTCAGATGATTTTTCTGCTTCCAGACTTTCTCTCTATTGGCAGTGGAACCATAATCCGGTTGAACAGGCGTGGAGTTTGACTGACCGTCCCGGATTTCTGCGTTTGAAGACCTCCCGTGTAGTGGATAATCTGTTTGTTGCTCCGAATACCTTAACTCAACGTATGGCAGGTCCGAAATGTATGGGTACTGTCAAACTTTCTCTGAGTGGTATGAAAGATGGCGATCGTGCAGGATTATCAGCTTTTAATGGTGATAGTGGTGTACTCGCTGTCGAAAAGAATGGAACTGAATTGTATCTTGTGATGAGTGAGCAGAATGCAGTATTTGAAGAACCGAAACATGCCATAAGTCGTGTGGACATTACCGAACAAGCTCGCATCCCTTTAAGGAAGAAGAATATCTATTTACGTGTAGCGGGTGATTTTACTACAGGACAGGACTATGCCCGTTTCTCTTATAGTTCGGATGGAAAAAAATGGATAACTATTGGTTCACCTGTTAAGATGCGGTTCGATCATACCCGTATGTTTATGGGTAGTAAGTTTGCGATATTTAACTATGCGACTTCTTCTATAGGTGGCTATATAGATGTAGATTTTTTTGATTACCAAGTATTAAAATGAATAACAAGAATAAAAAACGAAACACAATGAAGAAAAAACAAATCCTGAAGGTATGTTCCGTTACGCTGTTGTCGACCTGTTTGTTTGGCAGTTTTATGGCGTCATGCGGTTCGTCCGTAAAGGGACTTCCTGTTGTGGAAAAATCTACAGCCTTGTTCGATGACTTTACTTACAAGGGTGAAGATGATTTCTATGCCTTCAATCCTCTGCCGGATGGCGGTTACTTCTACAATCCGATTTTGCCGGGTTGGTATTCCGATCCCAGTATCTGTACAAATGGGGAAGGTGATTATTTTCTGGTAACTTCCACTTTTACTTTTTATCCTGGTGTTCCTCTTTTCCATAGCCGTGATCTGGTAAACTGGAAGCAGGTGGGGCACATTCTCGACCGTCCCTCGCAATTGGTGAATATGAAAGGACAGGGAGTGAACGGTGGCATCTTTGCTCCGGCTATATCCTATAACCCGAAGAACAAAACCTACTATATGATAACAACCAATGTTGGTGCAGGTAATTTCTTTGTCAAGACACAAGACCCATTTGGCCCTTGGTCGGAACCTATCATGCTACCCGAAGTTGGAGGAATTGATCCTTCTTTCTTTTTTGATGAAGATGGACGGGCGTACGTTATCAATAACGATGAAGCGCCTGGAAATAAACCCGAATACGACGGTCATCGTACCATCCGTATACAGGAGTTTGATACGAAAACGGATAAAACCATAGGAGATAGAAAGGTATTGGTTAATAAAGGTGCGTGTCCTAAAGACAATCCGATATGGATCGAGGGGCCGCACATGTATAAGATTGATGGAAAGTATTTCCTGATGTCAGCCGAAGGTGGAACCGGGGGCTGGCATTCGGAAGTGATTTTTCGGGGAAATTCTCCGTTGGGACCGTTTACTCCATGGAAAAACAATCCGATTCTTACCCAAAGGCATTTGGCTGAACGTCCTAATCCGGTAACTTGTGCCGGACATGCCGATCTCATTCAAACAGTGGAAGGTGATTGGTGGGCGGTTTTTCTGGCTTGCCGCCCCATAGACAACCGTTTCGAGAATCTGGGACGTGAGACTTTCCTTATGCCGGTGAAATGGAGTGATGATGGCTTTCCTTATCTTACACAGGGTGAAGACCTCATTCCTTTGACATTGAAACGGGACGGTGTAAGCTGCGACAGTATAACAACTTTTGGGAATTTTAAAGTGGTGGAGGCATTCAATGATTCTGTTCTCGATATGCGGTGGATGACCTTGCGTGCTCCTGCTACTGAACTCTATTCACTAACCCAAACACCGGGATACCTGGCCTTGAAGTGTGCCGATGTCAGTTCTACGGAAAAAGATACCCCTGCATTTATCAGTCGTCGGATGCAGCATCATAAGTATGAGTGTACTACCCGTATGCTGTTTGAACCTTCGGATGAACAGGAAGCAGCCGGACTGTTGTTGTTTAAAGATGAGACACATCAGTATTTTATGGGGGTTAATCGGAATAAGACCGGTAAATGTATCACTTTGTGGCAAGTAGGGGAGACAGGCAGCAAGCCGTTAGCCGAGCAACCTATAGCTGATGACATATGTGTGACAGACCTGAAAGTCGTTTCTTTAGGAACTGTTTACGACTTCTATTATTCCGTAGATAACGGACAATGGCTCTCTCTCTGCAAAAACGTAGATGCTCATTACCTATCTACCGCACAAGCCGGTGGATTTACAGGTAGTGTCATTGGTATGTATGCGACAAAGAGAAAATGACTTTATTACCTTGAATTAATTACGAGTGAAATAAAATCTTAAATCAAATGAAAAATCAGATTAGACGATTGCTTCTATTTTCCTTCCTCTCCTTCTGCTGCTTGTTAGCGACAGCACAGAAGAATATGACTGTGAAGGGAGTAGTGGTTGATGAAACCGGTGAAACAGTCATCGGTGCGAATGTCGTTCTGAAAGGTAACGCTGCAATCGGTACTATAACCGATATAAACGGACAGTTTACGATGCAGGTGCCTGTAGGCTCAACATTGGTTGTCTCCTACATTGGAATGAAATCAAAAGAATGCAAAGTAACTACTGGAGCTCAAATGCTGAAAGTTGTGCTAACCAGTGATTCCGAGCAGTTGGAAGAAGTAGTGGTAGTCGGTTACGGGCAACAAAAGAAGGCCTCTGTGGTGGGGGCTATTACACAAACTACCGGTAAAGTACTAGAACGTGCTGGAGGTGTTTCCAGTGTAGGTGCGGCGTTGACCGGTAATTTGCCGGGTGTTTCTACAATGAATTCTACCGGTATGCCTGGTGAAGAGGATCCAGAAATTGTGATTCGTGGTTCCAGTTCATGGAACGGAAGTTCGCCATTGATATTGGTAGACGGTATTGAACGTCCGATGAGTTCGGTCGATATTGGCTCCGTACAGTCCATCTCTGTATTAAAAGATGCTTCTGCTACTGCTGTGTATGGTGTAAAAGGAGCAAATGGTGTCATTCTAATAACTACTAAACGTGGTCAGGAAGGAGCTGCTACTGTTGATATCAATTTCAATATGACTGCAAAGGTTCCCTCCAAACTACCGGGAAAGAAAGATTCTTATGATGCTCTTTTATTACGTAACCGTGTTATTGAACATGAGTTGGGATTGACCCCTGAATCTTGGAGCGATTATACTCCTCAAGATATTCTGAATAAATATCGTAGTCCTGCCAATCTGGAAGAATACGAGCGTTATCCGAATGTGGATTGGGTGGATGAGTTGTTTAAAGACTATGCAATGAGCTATAACGCTAATGTGAACTTGTCGGGAGGTACCTCTTTCGTGAAGTATTTTGCTTCCATTGATTTTTTGAATGAAGGTGACTTGTTCCGGAAGTTTGATAATGGCCGTGGCTATCAGGCGGGATTCGGCTATAACCGCATCAACGGACGTTCGAACTTGGATTTCAATCTGACTAAGACAACTTTATTCAAAGTGAATCTTTCGGGTTCTTATGGGGTGAAGAAAACGCCTTGGGACTATAGCGATACAGATTATGGTGCATGGATTTCTGCTTACAGTACACCGCCTGATGCGATGTTACCCATTTACAGTGACGGTTCATTCGGCTTTTATTCAAAGGATGAAGTCGGAGCGGCAAACTCGGTGATGTCTGTCGCCTTGAATGGTGCGGAAGAGCGTACAACAACGCGTATCAATACCGACTTTACATTGGAGCAAGACTTGGGAATGCTTTTTAAGGGACTTAGTGTACGTGGGTTATTTTCTTTGGATAATACGTTTCTGGAACGTAAACGCGGGGTGAATGACTTGAACAATAAAGCACAAGCTAAATATATTGATCCTAAAACCGGAGAGGTGTATTACAAGCAGGTTACTGACAATAATACGCAGTTTGAGTTTCAGGAGAGCAAGAAGTGGGATACTAGTGGTGGAGAAATGGATAACAAGGCTACTTATCGCCGTATCTATTATCAACTTCAATTGAATTGGGCACGTAAATTCGGTGAGCATGATGTTACTGCGATGGGACTTTTCAGCCGTGAGAAATATACGACCGGTAGTGAAATTCCGCATTATCGGGAAGATTGGGCATTTCGTGCCACCTACAATTATGCTCAACGTTATTTCTTTGAGGTGAATGGTGCGTATAATGGTTCGGAGAAGTTTTCCAGTGATAACCGTTTTGCCTTTTTCCCTTCCGGTGCAATCGGCTGGATGATCAGTGAAGAGAAATTTATGAAAAGATTGAAATTTCTGGATATGCTGAAAGTACGTGCATCTTACGGAAAGATTGGTGATGATAATGTCGGCGAAAGATGGCTCTATGCGAATCAGTGGGGATATGGCGGTTCTGCAAAGTTGGGAAACACCGCTGATGATGTAAGTCCTTACACTTGGTATCGTCCTACAGTGATGGGGAATGCCAATATTCATTGGGAAGCCTCCACTAAACTGAATATTGGAGCAGACTTTGCTTTCTTTGAAGGATTGGTAAGCGGTACGGTAGATGTGTTTCGCAATGAACGTTCTGATATTCTGATTAAGGGTGTAGAGCGTGCTATTCCCTCTTTCTATGGAATGACTGCTCCGTGGGCGAACTTAGGTAAGGTGCGTTCCACCGGTTATGAGATTTCGCTGAAACTGAATAAGAGGTTTGGCCGGGATTGGCGTGTTTGGACGGATTTGAATATGACCCATGCAAAAGATAAGATTTTGGAACGTGATGATGCAGAACTTCTTCCTTGGTATCAGAAGCAACAAGGTAAGGCCATTGGACAAGCATACTCTTACATTGACAATGGATATATGAACAGTTGGGATGATGTATATTCCAGTCCGGAACTTAACACGACTGATACACAGAAATTGCCTGGTGATCCGGTCATGGTGGATTATAATGGTGACGGAGTGATTGATACGAATGATAATGTACCTTACGGTTATAGTGGCACACCGCAAAACACTTATAATGCTACTATTGGCTTCGATTGGAAGGGATTAAGTTGTTTCGTACAATTCTATGGTGTAACTAATGTCACCCGTCAGGTAGTGCTTACCAGTTTTTCCGGGAAATTGGATAATGCATACGAACAGGGAAGTTATTGGAGTCCTGATAATCGGTTTGCAGATTCGCCGTTACCCCGTTGGACTTCTACTGTGGATGGTATGACAAATGGAACGCGCTATATGTATGACGGCTCTTACATCCGGTTAAAAAATGCTGAAATAGCCTATACGTTCAGTGGTGATAGAATGAAGAAGTGGGGGGTGAATTCATTACGTCTTTACTTGAATGGTAATAATCTGTGGTTTTGGAGCCGAATGCCGGATGACAGGGAATCCAATACAGCCGGGACAGGTTGGGCGTCGCAGGGAGCTTATCCTACAGTGAAACGATTTAATTTGGGAATCAAAATTACGCTTTAAATGATGATGAAGATGAAAACAACGATAAGAAATATTCTCTGTACTGTTGTATGTGTGGCGGCAGGGATAAGCTCTTCTTCCTGTACAGATTATCTGGACCGTTCGGAAGATACCATTGTCAGTGCTGATATGTTTTATAAGAACTTTTATAATTTTCAGGGCTTTACCGAGGAGTTATATTATTGTATTCCTCCTTTCAACTGTTCTTTTTGGCAGTCTGATTACAATTGGGGTGAGGATGAACTGATAGTAGCCGGTTCTACCTGGTTTATGGGATATAAAATAGACAACGGAGACTTTTGGGGATGGCAGAAAGAGTATGATGGCTGGGGAGCCTGTTGGATGGATGGAGACGGTATAACAACCAATGATGACGGCACAACCAACGATGACCGTATGAAGAAACGTATGTGGCCGTTGATGTGGTATGGTATCCGTAAGGCTAATGTCGGTTTGCAACATTTGAATGATATGCGGGATTGTACTACCGAAGAATATAACCTTATTGCCGGACAACTTTATTTTTTCCGTGGATGGTTCCATTTCATGCTGATGCAGTATTTTGGTGGTTTGCCTTATGTTGACCATGTACTGAGTAGTAGCCCGATTTCTGTTCGCTTGCCTCGTTTGAGTTATCATGAGTGTGCCAATAAAGTGGCTGAAGATTTGCAGCGTGCCGCATTACTGCTTCCGGTAGATTGGGATGATACTACCGTCGGTAAGAATACTCTTGGTAAAAACCGTCAGCGTATCAATAAAATCATGGCATTAGGCTTTTTAGGTAAGAACTACCTTTGGGCAGGCAGTCCGTTGATGAACTACGAGAGTACGGGTGAAAAGGCATATAATAAAGAGTATTGCAAGAAAGCTGCTGACGTATTTGCCGAAATGCTTTCTCTTTGTAGAGAAGAAGGCGGAAAGGCGGATTACAGTCTGATGGATTTCAACGAGTATTCGAGTATATTCTATACGTTAAACCAAGGCTACAAGATTCCCGGTGGAACCGAAGCAATCTTTATGCCTCCTGTTTTTCAGGCTTGGGGAACGTATTGGAGTCAGAGTAATCAATATACTCCCGGCGTACTGCTTGATGGTGCCAGCAATATGTTCTGCCCTACAGCAAATTACGTGAATTACTATGGTATGGCAAACGGTCTTCCTATTCCAGACTGCACCAAAGCTGATGCGGCAAGCGGTTATGATCCTCAGCATCCTTGGCAAAACCGTGATCCTCGTTTCTATCACGATATTGTATATGATGGCGTGAAATGTATTCAAGGAGCTACTTCGACACGTGAAGCGCACCGATATGCCAATCTCTATACCGGTGGAAGTTACCGTGATGATTATAAAGGTAGCCGGACAGGTTATCTGATGTATAAGTTTGTACCTAATACGACCAATAATGATGATCGCGGTCATGAGAAAAGTCATCATATTATTATCAGTTATATGAGATTGGCTGATATTTATTTGATGTATGCAGAAGCGGTGGCTAATGGTTATGATAGTCCGTTTGCTTCTGTTCCCGGATTTGGAAAAACTGCAGTTGATGCGATCAACTATATTCGTGATCGTGCAGGCGTAGGACATATAGCATCAAAATATCTTGTTTCAACAGAGGCATTTATGAGCGAAGTACGTCGCGAACGTGCAGTAGAATTGGCTTATGAAGGACATCGTTTTAATGATTTACGTCGTTGGTTGCTTTTGACTGAGTATCCTTATACCATCAAGACAGCGATTGATTTCAATCGTGGCGCAGATTTCAGCACTGAAGATCCTGAGCACAATACTGTGCTTAATCTTACCGAGCGGGTGGTCATTGAACGTAAATTCAACAGTAAACATTATTGGTTGCCTTTGAAACGTATTGATACCAATATTTATCTGGAGTTTGATCAAAATCCCGGATGGTAACCATTCATCAATAAAAAAACGTATAGTAACAATGAAAAATACAGCACATAAATATCTTTTTCTACTTATGGCGGTTATAGTAACACCCTTTGCTGTAGCACAGGATATAGAAGATACTGATACCTTGAAGCTACGTCCCGAATGGGTAAATGTAGCTTTCCGCAAAGTAAAAAAGCAGGATTTGCAGGGTGGTGTCTCTTCTTATAGTGTTAGTGACCTGTTGGAGAAAGATCATAATATGTTCGCTCTTGACGGTGCACAGTCACTCGTGGGTGGATACAACGGTAACATTTGGGGGCAGGATGCTTTACTGCTGATTGACGGTGTGCCTCGTGATGCGGGAGCAGATGTAAGGGCTAATGAGGTGGAAAGTATTACCTTCTTGAAGAGTGCTAATGCCGTGGCCCTTTATGGAAGCCGTGGTGCCAGAGGTGTTATCCTGATTACTACGAAACGCGGGAAAGCAAATGAACGCTCTATTAATGTACAAGCCAATACTGGTTTGTATGTACCGAAACGTTATCCACAGTACCTTAATTCATGGGAGTATATGACTTTGTATAACGAGGCGCTTCGTAACGATGGCTTGGACGAACTTTATACCGAACAACAAATAAAAAATTCTTATTTGGCAAAAGACGGTTACCGTTATCCGAATATTGATTTTTATAGTGGTGACTATTTGAAGAAAGCCTATAATCATTCGGATGTGACGGCGGAAGTGAGCGGTGGTTCCGAACGTGCACGTTTTTATACTAATGTGGGATTAGCTTATGAAAACACATTACTGAATTTTGGTGAAGGCAAAAATGAACGTAATCTGCGGTTCAATGCTCGTGGTAATGTTGATTTTAAGTTCAATGATATTCTTTCTGCTTTGGTAGATGCTACTGCTATCTTGACTACCAATCGTTATGCTAATGGTAACTTTTGGGGACAGGCGGCTACGCTACGTCCAAATCGCTTCTCGCCGTTGATTCCGATAGGAACATTAGATGACAACAGTGAATTACATACGATGATACAGAACAGCGTTCATCTTATTGACGGTAAATATTTGCTTGGAGGTAGCCAGTTGGATCAGACGAATGCCTTTGCGGATATTTATGCCGGTGGTTATCACATGGGTACTACCCGTCAGTTTGAAATGACAGCCGGATTGGATTTTAATTTGGAGAAGTGGACTAAAGGATTGAGTTTCCAAACTCGTTTTTCCATTGACTACTCTTCCGGTTATGACGAATCATATTCCAATACCTATTCGGTATATGAACCGACTTGGTACACTTATAATGGTGAGAATGTACTTGACGCTCTTACTAAATATGGTGAGGACCGTAGCAGTGGTAGCCAGAATGTGGATGGTAGCTGGTATCAACAGACGTTGGCATTCTCTGCTCAATTCAATTATAACCGTACCTTTGCCAATGTACATAATGTAAATGCTATTTTGTTGGCCTCCGGTTATCAGCGCACTGATAATGGAGAGTACCATAAGATTAGTAATGCAAACTTGGGACTGCAAGTTGCTTATAATTGGTGTCATAAGTATTATTTCGACTTTACAGGCGCGGCAGTTCACTCCGCTAAGATGGCACCGAAAAAGCGCAATGCTTTCTCACCTACTGTCTCTTTGGGATGGCGTCTTAGCCAAGAAGATTGGTTGCAAGATTCTTCCATTGTAGATGAGTTAAAGTTGACCGCAAGTGCCGGAATCCTTCACACTGATCTGGACTTTACGGACTATTATATGTACCAAGGCTATTATACCCAGACCTCCGGTGCGTGGTATGGTTGGAAAGATGGTGCTTCGAACATTCAGAGTACAGATACCCGTCGTGGTGATAATGAAAATTTGGGCTTTGCGAAACGTAAAGAGTTTAGTGTAGGACTGGACGGTAGTTTCTTTAATGGGAAAATAGGAGTGAATTTGAATTATTTCTATAACCGTACCACAGGAATTCCTGTATTATTATATTCTCAGTATCCTAGTTGGTTCTCTACGGGCTGGCCTAATTCATCATTTATTCCTTACGTGAATAATAATGAAGACCGCCGTTCAGGTTGGGACTTTGTAGTCAACTATAATCAGAAAATAGGTAAGGTGGATTTCACGTTGGGAGTGACTGGAAATATATTGAGTACGGAAGCTATTAAACGTGATGAGAACTATGAAGATGCCTATCAAAGCCGCATCGGCAAGCCGCTTGACGGAATTTGGGGGCTGGTGAGCGATGGGCTCTACCACTGTCAGGAAGATATAGATCGTGCTCCTGCTACCTCCTCCTTTGGTGAAGTGAAACCGGGTGATATCCGTTATGTAGATCAGAATGGTGACGGTGTGATCGATAGTAAAGATGAAGTTTATTTAGGACATGCCGGATGGGGCGGAGCTCCATTTTCCTATGGTATTAATATTACTGCCAAATGGAAAGGATGGACGCTTTTCTTACGTGGAACAGGTAGTACAGGAACTTATGGCATGAAGGATAGTTCTTATTATTGGGTATATGGTGATCGTAAGTATTCTGAGGAAGTGGTGAATCGTTGGACGTTTGAAACAGCCCGTACGGCTACTTATCCGCGTCTGACTACTCAAAGTGGTACTAATAATTTCCGCAGTAGTGATTTTTGGCTTTATAAAGCCAACCGTTTCGATTTGGCAAAAGTGCAACTCACTTACGATCTGCCAACGAGATATTTGGGGCATACATGGGTTCGTGCACTGAAAGTATATGTTAGCGGTGATAACCTGCTGACTTTTTCAGGTGAACGTAAGCTAATGGAAATGAATATCGGTGTTACACCCCAATGCCGTTATTTTAATTTGGGTGCTAAAATTCAATTCTAACGCATAAAGAGTAAGAAGATGAAAAAGATAATAATATTTTCCGCTTTGTTGGCATTGGCAACCAGTTGTGATGATTTGTGGAATCCCGCTAATGAGAACTACCGTGAGAAAGAAGATATGTATGAAGAAGCCAATTATGCTTTAGGGATTCTGATGAATGGTTATACACGTATCCCTACCAACAGTTGGAGTTTCAATGATGTAGCAACAGACGATGCAGTAAGTAATGATGTCAATAACGGTTATCGTAAAATGGCTACCGGAGAATGGACTTCTAACAGCAACGCAGTAGGTAGATGGGAATGTTTTGCTGGTATCCAATATATGAATATTATGTTGGAAGAGAGTGATAATGTAAAATGGGACAGTAAGGAGGACTTATGCAGAATGTTCAATGATCGTACGAAAGGGGAAGCGTATGCCCTGCGCGGCTTGTTTATGTACTATCTATTGCAAGCGCACGCCGGTCCCACAAGTGATGGGCGAATGATGGGGGTACCCATTTACACGGAAAGCCAAACTCCGGAAAGCGATCATAATCGGGCACGTGCTACTTTTGATGAATGTATGGCGCAGATGTATTCTGATTTCGAGAAAGCGGAAGAGCTGCTACCTCTTGATTTTGAAGATGTAGCTTCCGTTCCAGATAAATATGAAGGGGTTGATGTAAATAACTATAACCGAGTATTTGGTGCCAATTCGCGTCAGCGAATGACGGGGCGTATAATTGAGGCTATGCGTTCACGCGCAGCTTTGCTGGCTGCTAGTCCGGCGTTTAATACACTGAATAAGGTAGCGTTATGGGAAGTTGCCGCTGATGCTACTGCCGTAGTGCTCGACCGTATCAATGGTGTCAACGGACTTTCTTCCAACGGGAATAGTTGGTACAACAATACTTCCGAAATAGATGGTTTGTCACAAGGTAACAATCCCCGTGAAATTCTGTGGCGTTCGGGCACAGCCGATGGTCGTGCTTTAGAGGAAGACAATTATCCTCCTACACTCTACGGTAAAGGACGTATCAATCCAACACAGAATCTGGTGAATGCTTTTCCGATGAGTAACGGTTATCCTATTTCGGATGGACGTGCTGATTATAGCAGTGATAATCCTATGAATGGACGTGATCCGCGTTTGGCGCTCTACATTGTTGCAGATGGTGATAAGATGGGACCTTCAAACACTGTAATCAACACGTTGGGAAGTGAGAGTAATGATGGCGTCAATCAGACAGAAACTTCCACACGTACCGGATATTATCTGCGGAAGCTGTTGCGTACTGATGTTAATTTGAATCCATTGTATATGAATTCTCAGAAACACTATATACCGCATATCCGCTATACAGAGATGTTTCTGAACTATGCCGAAGCTGCCAATGAAGCATGGGGACCTACGGGTAAAGGTACGCACAATTATTCTGCTTATGATATTATAAAGGCAATTCGTAATCGTGCTAAAGTAGGTATCGCCAACGGTGACCCTTATTTGGAAGAATGTGCTGAAAATCAAGATATGATGCGTGAACTGATTCGTAACGAACGTCGTTTGGAGTTGTGCTTCGAAGGATTCCGCTTTTGGGATTTACGTCGTTGGAAAGTGGCGTTAAACAAACTGTCGGAAACAGCAGTCGGCACTAATAAGGTGAATAATGTGCAGACTTATCCTAATGTAGAGATTCGTAGTTATAAAGATTATATGTACTATGGGCCAATTCCTTACAGCGAAGTCTTAAAATGGGATAATTTGAAACAAAATATAGGTTGGTAAATAAAAAGAATTATGAAACGATATAAATATATACTTGCTGCATTGGTATTGGCGTTGACTGCTTGTGAGAATGGCGATCAGGACTTTCCTGATTATGATTATCGCACAGTTTATTTTGCCTATCAGTCTCCGGTCCGTACTCTTGTCTTGGGAGAAGACCCCGAAGTAGATAATACGATAGACAATGAACATAAGTGCGAGATTAAAGCAACTACAGGTGGAGGATACTCTAATCCGAACAATATTGTAATACGTTTTACCGTAGATAATACGATGGTTGACGGACTTTATTTCAAAGGTACAGACCGGAAAATATATCCAATGCCGACTACTTATTACAAATTGTCTTCCGATCAACTTGAAATTCCCAAAGGAAAGGACAGAGGAGGAGTGACGGTAGAATTTACTCAGGACTTTTTCAATGACTCCCATGCAGTTGAAAACTGCTATGTTATTCCATTGCGTATGACACATGTGGAGGGGGCTGATACCATTTTGCGAGGTAAACCTGTCTCAGAAGGCTCAAATAGATTTGTGGAGGGTGACTGGAATATACAGCCGAAAGACTATATCCTTTATTGCGTGAAATATATAAATGCATGGCATGCCACCTATCTACGGCGAGGACTGGACAATATTGTAGGAAAGAGTGGACATGAAAGTCTGACTAAAACAGAAATCCGTCATGCTGCATATGTAGAGTCTGATGAAGTGATACAGCTTACTACCAGCACCTATCGTTCAGTAAAGATGGAACTTAATGCAAAAGATGAAGCAGGAACAAATATTCCTTATACGGTAGTCCTTACATTCGATGAGGAAGGCAACTGTAAGGTGGTTTCTGCTGACCCTGTCTCTTATACACATCTCCGAGCCCACGAGACTCCTGAGCATCT
>OJPI01000736.1_pt1 | contig 20925 bp, 9 predicted proteins | sample 1598461 | NCBI WGS metagenome assembly OJPI01 (sample SAMN03922483, study PRJEB24848) | human gut metagenome | isolation source: stool sample | host: Homo sapiens | place: Germany | collected 2011-05 | reverse complement strand
ACTAAATTATAGAAAGTACAGTTTTTAATTACAGAAATAGAATTATCAGCCTTATCAACTCTTAGGAGCGATGCACTGGTTCCACCTGGATTAGCAAAAGTAGAGTTCATCATATTAATAATTACAGATTTCACAGCCCCATCCGTTTGAACAATACCATAGTAGTTACTTGTGCTTTTAGTACCCAAGTTTCTAATAATACAGTCATCAATATTCAATTTCAGACTACTTTCCCCATTTACCTTACGCACACGAACAATACCCCGATAATTTTCTATAGTACATGAAGTTATTTCAATATTTGCTATAGAAGAACCTTCTGTATTCGGAGCAATAACACAATCGTTACTAAGTGCACTGATATTCAGATTATAAAACTCTATTTTATCAATAGCCCCTAAAGTTTGCATATTCTTAACAGCTAATTTCGGTTGTGTAGCTCCCTCACCCCAAAAGACAATATTAGTAACCGCAGCAGGTATCTCAGATTTGTTACTCAAATCCGCATCTGCACTGATTGTCACTAAAATATTACCGGACAAGTTATCCCAATCGGCTATTAAAGCCTCAACACCATTATATTCCGTATACCCAACAGGTTTTCCCTTCTTTGTTGTAAATGTAGCACGTGCACATATAGCCCCATTATAGAAAGCATAAACTGTGTATTCCGTACTTGGTTCCAGATTCGGTATAATAACGGCATGTTCATTTACCTCGGAAGCACTTAGCGAAACTGCTCCGGTGGCATCATCCGGAGTAGGCGCCGAAGAGGGCTGACAGATATATTGGTCCACATCCACTGTATTATCCCAAGAGAATCTTGCCGTATTGGCTGTAATCTCATCTACGGTAGACTCTATTTCCAATCCCGGCACTACCACTTCCTGTGAACCGCGTAACGTTTCATTATTATAAATGCTGATAGTATAAGCTGTGAATATTTTCAGTCCTTCAATCCATGCCTCTCCTGCAGCAGCTTCCTCAGCCGTAATTGCCCGCTCTATAGGAGCAGCACCGCCCACAATCTCGAAATGCGTTACCGTCAGACCAGCTTCCCATGACATACGTACCTTACCTGATGCAACCGGAAGATCCTCTTCGGCAGGCACATTCAATACATCCTCTTCCGTTACTGTTTTGAACGGTTCGTCTAAATAAGCCCAATAGGATTCCTTGCCATTTGCCACAGACTTAATACGCAGATAATATTCCGCACCTGCTTCCAGATTGTCAATTAAAAAAGGAGCTTTCAATATGCGGTTTTCTACCGTATTCCCATAAACAAGATTACCGTTCTCTTCCGAGCCCATAGGAATTTCATCAGTCAGCTCATTCTTGCTTATTTCAAGAATATAATATTCTACGCCGGGCATGGCATCCCAAGTTACCGTAACCCGAGCTACTTTTTCATCTTTTGTCACATTTATACCATCCTCATTGGTTCCAAACGGACGGCTGTACGAGGCATCAATACCCCAATCGCTTTTCTCTGTACATGCCATTGCAAGTAAAGAGACAAGGAGCATAAATACTCCTTTAGCCAATATATTTCTGATATTTTTCATTTCCTTGAGTGTTTAAGATTAATCACTATATCCATAAGAATTATGCAACTTGCCATTCGATGTAGAAATCGTGGTAGAAGCGATAGGAAGCAAATAACGGTTTTTCACTACACGGTTCAACCCTGCCGAAATACTGGGCAGATTAACAAGCAGTTGCTCCTGCTTGGCATCTGTAGTCTCTCTGCCGAAGAAATTGGCGCTAAAGTAACCGGCATCCACAGGTTCGTTGTAATTGAATGTGGTTACATCAATCGTGAAATTATCCTCCTTGAACTTATAATAAATTTTAGCCGGATATGAACCATTATTCACTGCATTACGATAGCTCTCCTTGAACTCGTCAATCTTGGCACTGAGCAGATTCCAACGGATAAGGTCGAATTTACGTACACCCTCACCTGCCAATTCCCAGGCATTTTCATCAACAATCGTTTCAAAGAAACCCTGTTCATTAATGAGTTTCGTCAAATGAGCCTCTGCAGCAGCCTTGTCACCGTTGAAGGCACGTGTATGTATCTCGGAAAGAGCTTCGAAAGCTGTTTTTGAACAATACTCGCCACCTGTATTATAGCTGCCGTAAAGTTCATTCATAACCTCCGCATACATAAGTAAAACATGAGGATAGCGCATCTTTACAACATTGATGCCACTGCACACTTTCTGGTCGCTTGCTTTCACAGCATCCCACCAACCGTCTTTCCGATTTTTCATCTTACGATAGTCCCACTTGCCGCAATAAATGGCAAAAGGAGCATTGCCAAGCATATCTTCTTTATAAACGCCACTCTTCGTACGAATCTGCATCAGGGCACAAGTCAGGTCACGACGCTGGTCTGCAGCATCAAAAGACATATAATAAGGAGCTGTCAGTTTGAGCTTACCACTGGAATTACCTTTCGGACCATAGTTATGTTCCTCAGACACACCACCGGGAAAAGCACCGTTTACACGAAATCCTACAGTATACCCCAATTCACTGCTATTATTCAGCCCCATCGGGATTTCAAACAAATTTTCACGATAGGTATTATCCAGTTCACACAAGTTCACCCCATTCCAATAACCTGCAAGAGTGGGAGTCATCGAGTGTGTATTATCATTGATGATAGCGGCAAGATGTTCCTCTGCCAATTTATACATCTCATGACGTTTTTCATCATCGCAACGCTGAGTAGGATAAGCCGGATCTGAGTTTTCCGTAGCTGTCACATATCCTTCCTTCGCAGCTTCACGAATAAACCATCCGGCACGGGTCAATGCTATGTTTGCCAGCAAACCATGTGCATATCCTTTGGTGACACGCTCTGTGGTGTAAGTTGTACCACCTGCCCAAGGCAGATAAGGGATGGATTCTTCCAAATCGCCAATCAAAGCCTCCATAATAACATCACGGTCAGTCTTCCCTACATACACATTTTCCAGATTGCTATCCGAAGCACCGGTAGCAAACGGAATATCTCCGAAAAGGCGAATTAAGTCGAAATAAATCATTGCACGCAACACTTTAGCTTCGGCACGGAAACGTAGCATCGTATCGCAATCATCGCCTTTCGTCTTAATCAGCTCGCTGTTGTTTATGCCATCTATTACCAGATTGGCGTTCTCAATAATGCCATACATCACATTCCACACACGCGAAAGTTGCGTCCAACCCGGATTAGCATTGTAATTCATATTACCGCGTTCGCTGGAGGTATTGCTGGCATCGGTACCAAGTCCGTCCACCAATTCACAATCCGTATTCAGACCTGCTATAATAGGCATAAAGTTGGAGTAGGCTTGGTCCTGAGTCAGACTTCCGTAAATCTTATTCACGGTCAGTTCCGTATAGTATGTGTTATTAAAAGTAGTTTTATTATCCAGTTCGGAAGGAGAAGTCTGATCCAGAAAATCAGAACAGGAAGTCATAGCAACCAACCCTGCCGCTAAACATAAAGTTTTATATATATTTCTCATATCAGTCAATATCTGTTAGGTTTTAGAATGTAATGTTAATGCCGCCTACAAACGTACGGCTCTTGGGATAAGCGGCATAGTCCACACCCGGTGTCATGGCGTTGCGCTTGCTGCTCACATCCACTTCAGGATCGGCTCCGCTATAGCTGGTCCAACAGAACAAGTTATATCCGGTCAGATAAACCCTTACATTCTGCAAGAATGCTTTCTTAACAAGGTGCTTAGGCAGCGAATAACCGATAGTAAGATTGTTCAGGCGCAAGAAAGAAGCATCCTCCACCGCATAATCTATTAACTGCATCGTAGAAGCAGCAGCCGGATTATACATATTGGCATTGGAATTGATTTCATTCAGGCGCAATCCGGCAGCTTGCATGTCACCATAATGATTCAAGACTGCGGTTGAAGAGCTGGCAAGATTCAAGCCTGTTTCCGGATCGATCCATGTATATCGGTTACCAAGACGGAAATCATTATTCAAGTTATAACCGGTCCTAGAGCCGGAACGGAAAGACGATGCCAGTTTTGTACCGTTGATAATCACATTGCCGGTAGAATAGTTAAAGAAGATATTCACATCCAACTCACCGGTGCGGCTATTGCCGAAACGCCCATTCAGCCCAAAACCGCCTACCCAAGGAGCTACAGTGTTTCCAAGACGCTGTTTCAAAGGATTTCCATTCTCATCGGTCTGTATTTTCAATCCGCCAGGATAGTAAGAACCTCCTGTTATCGTAGGGCTGTTATCTTTCATACCATCTTTCAGCACCCATTGTTTATCGCCCCATACCAATTCTCCGGTCGGATTGGTAACAGGATCATATACTGTATAATATCCATTGGTACGGAATCCCCATACTTCACCCAGACGTCCACCCTCTTCCACACGGAAATCTTCATATTTGGAAATAGTGCTTCCTGCCCAATTGCTACTCTGCCAAGGGCTGTCGGTGGTCAATTTGTCAATTCGGTTTCGGTTGTAGGCAACATTGGCAGTAAAGTTCAAGCTGAAGTTTTTCGTATCTACCAATACTGCATCCATCGACATTTCAATACCTTTATTCGAAGTCTGTCCAAAATTCTGATACTGATAAGAATAACCGGAGTTACCGGGTATCTCCGCCTTCATCAGCAAATCTCTGGTCGTATTCCAATATACATCTACCGAACCCGAAATACGATTGTTCCAAAAACCATAGTCAATACCCAAGTTACGGGTAACGGTAGTCTCCCATTTCAACTTTGGGTTATAAAGATAGGTCCCATGTTCCAACATAGGTGTACTGGTTCCATTGAAGAAAGGATTACGGGAATCATTGCCACTCAACGAGTAAGTAGTATAAAGAAGCCCTGAATTAATCCGGTTGTTACCAGCCGTACCAAAACTCAAACGCAATTTCAATGCAGACAACCAATCCTTTGTATTAGCCATAAACGCCTCATCGGAAATACGCCATGCCAATGCGGCAGAGGGGAAAACGCCCCAACGGTTTCCATCTCCAAACTTACTGGAACCATCGGCACGTACCGTTACCGTAAGCAAATACTTGTCCATCATCGTGTAATTGACACGCCCGAAGAATGAAAGCATGTTCTCTTCGGCAGAGATAGTAGACTGGTTCGGCAATGCCGTGCCGGCCCCCATATTGGCTTTCATATCCTCAAATCCCATTGTTGTAGGGAAATTTACAGACACATTCTCTATGGATTCCTCCATGCTGCTGCTCACTTCATGTCCCACGAGCACATTCAAACGGTCACGACCATCAAACATTTTCTTATTTTCGTAAGTAAGAGTATTGGCATTGCGCCAGTTCTTTGTCGTCTCACGCAGCAAATATGCCTGAGGACGTCCGTTATAACCATATTTAGAGTTACTTACAGCGTCAGTACCCCAATATTGTTCTGTATCTTCATATCTCCAACCATAACCAAATTCCGAGCGGAAAGTCCAGTTCTTAAACGGCTTCCAATTCAAACCGAAATTATAATTCTGACGGAAAGAATTGCGTCCTTTATTCGTTGCCAGCAAACGTTCCAAAGGCGTTTTCTGTAAAGCAGCATTGCTCTCCTCATCATCATCCGAACTATGAGACAAAGCATTGACCGGACGGAAAACCACCGCATTGGCTACAGTAGAATTAGCAGCATTGGACTCATTCGTATCAGCACCACCACTCAAACCCTCGATAGTAGAATAACTCAAACGCGCATTGAAGTCTAAAGTCAGCCATTTGTTCAGTTCCGACTTAAGCTTTGCATTGATATTATCTTTCTTAAAACCTGAGCCAAGCATAATGCTTTTTTCTTCATTATGAGCATAACTTACACTGTAGGTCAATTGTTTGCTACCCCCGGCCACATTCACATTATATTGCTGCTGATTACCTGTTCGTCCGAATATCTCATCCTGATAGTCAATACCATCGATTGATTTCCAGATATCCATATCATTATAATTTCCGTAATCCAACGAACCGATTTCACGTTGATAAGCCACAAAATCATAAGGACTCATCACTTCAGTCATTTTAGTCACTTTCTTAAAACCGAACGAAGCGCCAAAATCCACTTGAACCTTTCCTTCTTTACCACTCTTGGTAGTAACGATAATTACACCATTAGCACCACGTGCACCGTAAATAGCTGTAGAAGAAGCATCTTTCAAGACATCAATACTCTGAATTTCAGACGGAGCAATGTCACTGATACTGGATACAGGAAAACCGTCTACTATATAAAGAGGTGAATTGTCTTGCGACAAAGAACCACCACCACGTATACGTATCTTAATATCCGCATCGGGAGAACCCTCCGTAGTAGTGATATTCACCCCCGCCATTTTACCGGTCAATGCTTCGGAAGCGCTAGATACCGGAATAGATGCAATATCCTGCGAACTGACGGAAGCTACGGAACCGGTCAGGTCTCGCTTATTCACCGTACCGTAACCAATGACAACAACTTCATCCAATAACTCGGAATCCTCTTCCAAAACCACATTCAGCAGTTTTTCTCCTTCATACTTCAGCTCTTTATTCTTAAAGCCGATATAGGTAAAAGAGAGGATATCGGACTTTTTCACGCCCGAAAGCGTAAAATCTCCGTCCACTCCAGTTATGGTACCGTTGGTGGTACCTTTTACCAAAACGTTGACACCAATCATCGGTTCACCGCTCTTGTCTTTCACGATGCCCTGCACCTGTCTTTCCTGTGCAAAGGAAATCAGGCAAAGCATGCTCATCATGAGCATCAAAGCAACTTTCTTTAGTCTTTGTTGATTATACATAAAAAGATGTGTTAAAAAAATAATGTTCTCCACGATATTTGTTCACGGGGCAAAATTCATTTTTTAAGTCACATCTCTTGTGTAGATTTTGACATAAAACTGCTAAAAATTGTTTTACCTGCTAAAAAACATCATAAGGATATATGCTTATATCCATCTGTCATTTATTTCTTTACCCTTCACATCTCCCTATCCATCAGCATTTGCGGGTGAAGCCTCTTTCCAAGCCTTCACCCGCAAATCCATAATAAAAGTCAAAAAATCATTTCCGGACAATCCTATCCCTGCTTATCCCGTAATATCCCTCCACGGGTACATATATCGGCTGTGTAGGCAGTCCTATATTCCGTATTTTTCCTTCCAACTTCAATCTGCGGATATGTTCCATAGCCTTCGACCTCATAAATCCGCAAATCTGTTGGAAGTCTGCACGGGTCATCAGCTGATGGTCGGCAAAATAAGCACGGAGACGCATGTCTATTTCCACGTCCGATAACTTACTGGAGTGTCCGTCATGCTTGATATTTTTAAGCTTTACAGCTCCTACTTCGTTCTTCAATGCCTGGTCGGCACGAAACTTGATACCTTTTAAGCGAACTTTGGTATTTTTGCGTTTCGTCTCTGCCGTCACCTCTTCTATACATTTCAGCGTAGGATGAAAATAACCTATCCCGTCCAGATGCACTTGGCGTCCGTCGCCCAGTTCCTGCCCCAACACATGCGACAGTGCATCGAGCACAGCCGTTACATCCGTTTCCGTCAGCGAACAACGCTCCTGGATTTTACGCCTCACGTAGTCTGTCCCTACCTTTCCATTGTACGTAATGCGTGCATGGAGTTTTTTCTCATCCGGCCGGTTCGGTGGAACCGGATTCTCATACCATTCAAAATGAATTGCCATTGTGCAGTATTTATTTATATTGTGTAAATATAGTGTTTTCCTACGAGATAATCTATTTTTCCTTTAAGATAAACCGGTTACCGACAACAGTCAACAAAGCAGCCGACTGTTGTAAACAGAACAGCCGACAGCAATGAACAGAACGGTTGACTATAGTCAACATCCTATTTTACAACGAGAGAAAAAGAATTATCTCACATTGAAAATACAATAACACAAGGTCTTTCCACATACTGTACCACCAATAAAAATAGTATAAGAAAGGCTTGCAAAAGGCTTCCTGCCGATAGTAACTTAGTGGCATGAACCCATTAATAAAAACAATGCATACCATGAAAAAAAGCATTATGAAATTTATCCTCTTTCTACTAAGAAACCGGAAGCATGACAAACCTGCCCGCGTGCAAAAATGTAACTTGACAGAACAGGTAAACCGCTTTTTGCAAAACAGTTACCTCTTCCGTTACAACCTGCTGACAGACGAAACCGAATACCGCCCCGCCAATGCCGCAGACAAAACGTTTGTCACCATCGGCAAACGGGAACTGAATACCCTATGCCTCGAAGCCCATGCCCGGGGAATTCTATGTTGGGACAAAGATATCAGCCGTTTTCTTTTCTCCAAACATGTACCTGAATATCATCCCTTCCTGCTTTATTTTGAACAGCTTCCCGTTTGGGATGGCATCGACCGGATAACCCGACTGGCCCAACGCATCTCGTCCGAATCATATTGGATAAACGGTTTCCATACATGGATGCTCGGTCTCACTGCCCAATGGACAGGACAGACCGGAAAGCATGCCAACAGCGTGGCTCCCCTACTCGTCAGCATCAGACAGGGCTGCCTGAAATCCACATTCTGCAAAAGTCTGATGCCCGACAGCCTGTCCCGCTACTATTCGGATGAAGTGGAGCTTACCTCACGGAGCAATGCCACCCGCAAAATGTCGGAAATGGGACTGCTGAACCTCGATGAATTCGATAAATATTCTCCAGGAAAAATACCGCTGCTCAAAAACCTGATGCAAATGGCGGATTTAAACCTTTGCAAGGCATACCAAAAGAATTTCCGTAACCTGCCCCGTATCGCTTCTTTCATCGGCACGAGCAACCGTTTCGACTTATTGTCCGACAACACCGGCAGCCGCCGTTTTCTCTGTGTAGAGGTAAAGGATAAAATTGATTGTACCTGCATTGAGCACAAGCAAATCTATGCACAACTGAAACAGGAACTTTCGGATGGAGCACGCTATTGGTTTTCGGCCGAAGAAGAGGAAGAGCTCCAAGAGCACAACCTCATCTTCCAGCACCGCAATCCGGCAGAAGAAGTACTACGCAGTTGTTTCCGTCCTGCAACATCCGAGGACCCAAAAGAAAAAATAAGAAATCTCTCCGCTGCCGACATCTTCAAAGAACTGAAAAAGCAAAACCCTGCCGCCATGAGGGGAAGCAACCCGAACAGTTTTTCGCAGCAGCTCGTGCCTGCCGGTTTTCTGCGAAAGCACGGACGCTATGGAAATTTCTATCCGGTAGTGTCTCTGACATAAAAAAATGAAGTGCTTATCTGTTATGGTCCTCCCAACCAAGGGTTCACCCGCAAAGCCTGATGAATAGGGAGATGTGAAGGGAGAAAGGAGAATATGCCACACGGACAGTCAGAGGATAACAGTTAATTTTTCCACAAAGAATATCAAAAAATACTATAAAATTTACGATATATCATGTATTTTTGTGTTCGATAACGGGTGAGAATACCTCATTACGATTATCAGCCTTACTACATTTAATAACTATAAAAAACAAACTTATGAATCTAAAAAGACTTGCAAAAAGAGCATTGGCTACTCTGTCGTTGAGTATGCTATGCTTAATCGCCTTTGCACAAGGTCACCAAATTTCAGGTACCGTAATCGACGGTACAGGTGAACCTATTATCGGTGCAAACGTATTGGAAGTAGGTACGACCAACGGTGTAATTACCGATATTGACGGTAATTTCAAACTCAGCGTACAGCCCAATGCAAAAATCCAGGTATCATTTATCGGTTATATCACGCAAACCGTTACAGTGGGCAGCCAAAAGAACATTAAGGTAACACTGAAAGAAGATGCGCAGGCATTGGATGAAGTGGTGGTGGTAGGTTACGGTGTACAGAAAAAGTCGGATGTAACCGGTTCGGTTGGAAGTGTAAACAGCGATAAGATTATGGCTAAAGGTACCACTTCAGTTATGGAATCCTTGCAAGGTTCGGTTGCCGGTGTGGACATTTCTCAAAGTTCAAGCCGCGCCGGTGAAGGATTTAACATCGCTATCCGCGGTAAGAGTTCTATGGCCGGTGGCGAACCTCTGTACGTTATCGACGGAGTGGTTTGCGACAACATGAACTTCCTGAATCCTGCCGATATAGAAAAAATCGACATCTTGAAAGATGCTTCCTCTACCGCTATCTATGGCTCACGCGCAACAAACGGCGTTGTGATGATTACAACTAAGCAAGCAGGAACGAGCATTAAAGACGAAGCTAAAGTTCAAGTTACTTACGACGGATATTACGGTTACAAAACCGTAGCCAATATGCCGGAATTTATGAGTGGCGACGAATGGACCAACTATCGTTTCCAACGTTATACAACCCTGAAGTCTACGGACGAGTTCGGACATCCTACTTATCAGATGAAAGATACGGATTGGAGTGCTTTTTGGGGCAATAACAGCGCCAAAATCAAAGATATTTATGCAACAAAAGGATATTATGACTGGCCGGATTTGATAACTACAGATGGCCAGCAACAAAATCATTATCTCAACATCGCCGGTAACACAAAGAATCTTTCTTACCGCGTTGGTTTGGGCTATCAGAAAGACGACGGCATCCTGCACGACTCCTATGAACGCTGGAATGTCAAGGCCGCAATAGACCACAAAATCAATGACCGTTTCTCTATCGGTGCGTTAGTTAACCTTTCTACCTCTCTGAAAGACTATGGCAGCAAGAATTCGGTTATTACCGGTTTCCGTGCAAATCCCTACTGGGTTCCTTACTATTGGGAAGGCGAAAATAAAGGAGAATTAATACTCCAACCTGCCAAAGATGCAGCAATATTTCCCGATGGCGGCGGTTTCACTTCTACATTGAACCCATTGGTAGATAGAGCAAACTCTACAGATGAAACACGCAGTTACGATGTTATGGGTAACTTATACTTGCAGTATTCTCCTATCAAGGAAGTCATTTTGAAGACCACATTCTCTCCTACATACAACCGCAGCAAACGAGGCGAATTCTATGGTGTGAATACAGACAGCCAGTTCTCTTCCAAGAATCCGAGCACCGGTGATCCATACAACACGGCCACTATCACCAACGTTGATTATTTCACATACACCTGGGATACGCAAGCCAATTATATCAAGACATTCGGCGACCACAGCATCAACGCATTGGCATTGTTCAGCGTATACAGCGCAACCAAAGAAGGAGATGCCATCACTGCCAACGATATGCCGTTCGATGTAGACTGGTATAATACCGGTTCTGCCGGCTTCCTGAGCAATGCGAACAGCTACTATGAAAAGTTAACCATGCTCTCATATGTACTGCGACTGAATTATGCTTATAAAGGACGTTATTTGGCAACCGTATCCAGCCGTTGGGACGGAAGCTCCAAATTCCAGAAAGATAACCGTTGGGGAGCTTTCCCATCCATGGCATTAGCATGGCGTATCAGCGAAGAAGACTTTGCGAAAGAACTCTCATGGATCAGCAACTTGAAGTTAAGAGCTAGTATCGGTCTGACCGGTAATAACGCCAATGTGGGACCTTATGACACACAATCATTGGCAGGTACCAAATATTGGTATAATTATGGTGGTGCACCGGCCTATGGATATGGTATCAACGGTATTACCAACACCTTGTTGACATGGGAAAAGACAAGAGAAATCAATGTCGGTCTGGACTTTGGATTTCTCAACAATCGCATCAGCGGTAGCATCGACTGGTACAACAAAGTTTCAAGAGACTTGCTAATGGAACAATTGACACCGCTGGAGCTGGGTTCTTCAACAGGAGCCATGATGAATAATGTAGGTAAAGTTAAGAATACAGGTGTCGAAATCTCATTAAGCACTGTGAACGTACAGACTAAGAACTTCTATTGGAGCACTACTTTCTCCTTTGCCAAAAACAAAAACGAGATACTGGAATTGAATGGCGGCAAAGAAGACTTAATAGCCAATAAATGGTTCATCGGCCAGCCTATCGACGTTATCTACGACTATGAATACGCCGGAGTTTGTACTGCCGAAGAAGCAAAAGCTTATGCCACAAACGATGCTATCAAGACTAAATTCATCGAAGGTGAAATGAAACTGAAAGACCAGCAGCAACCCGGTGAAGAGGGTTACGGGGTTATTGACGAAAACGATTTGGTTGTTTTAGGCCATGCATTACCGAAATGGACAGGTAGTGTTACTTCAAACATGACCTACAAGAACTTCGACTTCTCTTTCTCCATCTATACCAAACAAGGCGGTATGGTAGAGAGTCCGTTCATGGCCGAATTCACCAACTACAAAGACCGCGGACGTAACAAGCTGAAAATGGATTATTATATCCCCGCAGGTACTCCTGTGCTCAATGCCGATGGAAGCGGTTATACCCTAACAACAGAAGCTCACATGGGCGCATATCCTTATCCTACCAACACGGCCAACAACAACTATGGCGGCGGTATCGGTTGGGGTACCGACAAACAGACAACTTATGTAGGCAACTCTTACGTAAACAACTCTTTCGTTAAAATCAAAAACATCACTTTGGGTTACACATTCCCAAAAAGCTGGATGTCCAAGATTGGTGTAGACCACTTGCGTTTGTATGTCAATGTATTGAATCCGTTCACCTTTACAAGCTATAAAGGCTTTGATCCGGAATGGGCGGAGGCAGCCTTGAATGACGGAACAGGCGGACCGAGCTCACGTACATACCAAGTTGGAGTTAATTTAAAATTTTAATACCTGATAACCATGAAAAAAGCAATATATATCGCAACCTGCCTGTTAGGACTTACCATTAGCAGTTGCTCAGACTTTTTGGAACAAGACAACAGATCGGATGTTCCCTCAAATGAATTCTATAATACCAAAACCGGTTTCAACAGTTTGCTGAACAGTACATATTCTTCTCTAAGAAGTATTTACGGCGGAGCTCCCTGGGTATTCAGTGCAGGAACAGACTTGTTTGCAGGTGGTAAACAAGGCGTAGACGCCATTGGGCTATACGGTTCATCTTATAACTCTTCCGACAAAGACGTGCAAGAGTTTTATACAGAATGCTATAAAGGAATACAATTAGCCAATTCTGTTATATATTACGGTGAATCAACAGAAGATTCTTCTGTAAAACTGCAATATGTAGATGAAGCACGCTTTTTGAGAGCTTACTATTACTACTTACTGGTACAACACTTCGGTGGAGTAGCATTAAACAAAACGATGTTTGAATCTGCAGTAATGAACCATGCGCGTGAGAGTGCTGAAAACATTTATCAGTTCGTTATAGATGAATTCTCTTACCTGGCATCCGACGACTCACAACTGTTGGAGCGTTCAGAAGCTACCGGAGATAACTTTGGACGTGCCAATAAACGTGCTGCTATGCATTTTCTTGCCAAAACTTATCTGGCAAGAGGCTATGAAACATTTGCCGACAGCAATGACTTCACCAATGCAGCCTTGTGTGCCGAGAAAGCCATAAACGGAGAAAAACCGACCATCGCTTTCAATGACGTATTCAGCATTAACAACGAAGAAAACGATGAAATTTTCTGGTCCGTACAGTACAGCAGCGCTACTTTGGAAGACTTGAGCAAAGACGGCAATATGCAACAATCGGTATTCGGAGTATACTTAGGCGGTGCCGAAGAAAAGAACAAGTACAACGCCGGTTATCTTGCTCCGACTGTTCATCTGCACAATTTGTTTACGAAAGGCGACAAGCGCTATGAAGGTACATTCATGCTGGAGTTGCATAAGTTTTACTATGATTACTACACGGCTCCGACCACTTCTCCTATTAAGTATTTCTATGCTCCCGGCTGGATGTCTGATACAGACATTGAAGCTTGGAAAAGAGAAAATCCAACTTTGCGCCAAAATGCAACAGTTATCAAAATGACCGAAATGAGTGAGGACAGAAAAGGAAATATGACAGCATATGCCGATAAGTGTACAGATGATTACGGAGTAGCTTGTATAAGAAAGTTCGATGATCCCACTTCTGCATTCTCCATGACTGGCAGCACGCACGACATCATCTTAGCACGTCTGGGAGAAACCTATCTGGTGGCCGCAGAAGCTTATGTAAGACTGGATCAACCCGACAAGGCAAAAATTAAGATTAATGAGTTGCGCGAACGTGCTACAGAAGCCGGATATGACCTTTCGGTACAAGAAAGTGATTTGACCGGAGAACAAGGTATCGACTTTATTCTGGACGAACGTGCACGTGAGTTGGCAGGAGAATACCACCGCTGGATGGACTTGAAACGTACCGGACGCTTAATTCGATATGTTGCCAATGGCACTTATGACGGACAGGCATGTTTCGCTTACAATCACGATAACATTAAGGTTAATGACTTTGTAGGTAATGACGGTAATTACAAAATACTCCGCCCCATCCCATTGGATGCCATCAACCGTAATAAAGAAACCGTAGAACAGAATCCCGGATTTTAATAAATTGCACTATGATGAAATTAAAGATATTCCTGATAGGCATTTTATTTCCTGCTGCTGTATTTGCACAGAAAGTACCTTCTTTAGATGCTTTGCTGGATGGAATACACCATTGGAACTTGTTGCATCCGGACCGTACGTATGCGCGTTATGCCGAAAAGGATTACGAGAAGATTGCTGACAACCTGATTGCATATCAAAATGAAGACGGCGGCTGGCTGAAAAACATGGATTGGGCAGGTGTACTGAACATAGATTCCATAAAAGCTGGTCTGAAAGACGAGCAAAAGCGGAGTACGCTTGATAATCGGAATACATTCTCGCAAATAGAGTATCTGGCGGATGTGTACACATTAACCAAAAAACAAAAATACAGAGCCGCTTCGGAAAAAGGCTTGCAATATCTGCTCTCCACACAAAAGAACAATGGCGGCTGGAGAGGCTGGGATGTAGATGCTGTTACCTTTAACGATGATGTTACCACCGGTACTTTGGAACTATTCAGAAACATACTGCAAGGAGACTCCAGCTTTTTATGGCTGGACTCCGATATGCTTAAAGCAATACAGAAGTCGTACGATAAAGGGCTTGCCGTAGTACTGAAGACACAATATGTGCAGAATGGCATTAAAACGGCATGGGCACAACAGTATGATAACGAAACTCTGGTTCCCGTAAAAGCCAGAACTTTTGAATTACCGGGATTAACAGCATGGGAAAGTACTGCAATTACCATCTTTCTTATGGGAATAAAGAATCCATCAGAAGAGGTTATTCAGGCTGTAGAAGCAGCTATAGCATGGTTCAATAACTCTAAAATAGAAGGTATTCGAATTGAACGTGTTCCATTGCAGGGAAAAGATATCATAAACCATGAATATCCTTACGACAATGTAGTGGTTAAAGATGAAACCGCTCCCGCTATCTGGAGCCGCTTTTATGAACTGTCTGACAACAGACCGTTTATGGCCAAACGCTCCGGTGAAAAAGTATGGAAACTGTCTGACGTAAACGCAGAAAGAAGAACCGGATATGACTGGTACGGTTATTGGCCGGTAGAAGCTTTAAAAATGTACAAGGAGTGGAAAAAACAATTCGAGCGTTAAAGAGTTCCAATGAGCTAAAAAACTTATATAAACACACTTCATAAATATAAATAAGAGGCTATCACCTCTTATTTATATTTATTTTTCTTGTTCTTCCTCTCCCCACAAATCCTTATCCGAAGGAGCCTTTTTTATATTCCAGACTATTATCAAGCCAATAACCAGCAAGCATATCAAATATATAATCATAGACTTTGTTTAGTTTTCAAATAATTCAAATACAACAAGACTCCAATAGTTTATGTTCATTCTGAACACGAATAATGGTTTATTTCAGCACTTTATCCCGATACTCCGTGGGTGTCATTCCCTTTTTCTGCTTGAAACACTTACTGAAATAACGAGGGTCATTGATACCCACCATATAGGATATTTGCGTCATGGAATACTCACCGGTGGCTATCAACTGAGCTGCACGGTTGATACGCATTTCCTTAATGAACTCGATAGGCGCCAGTCCGGTCAAGGTTTTCAACTTCTTGAAGAATACGGAACGGCTCACGGCAAGTTCCTGCACAAAATCATCTACTACCAAGTCACCGTTATCCATGTTCTTCTCCATCAGTTCTATAAGTTTATCCATAAACTTACGGTCGTTGGGAGACATTGCCGCAGATTTATCCGTTTGAGGATTATCCTGGACATTACCGATACTCTGTTCATCGGCAACAGCTGCAACCGCTCCTGCCTGCATCAAGTTCTGGCGGTACAAAGTTTGCAGTTTCTGCCGCTGGGCAAGCAAGTTCTTTACACGTGCTTTTAAATAGGTGGCGCTGAAAGGTTTGGTTATATAATCATCAGCACCGTACTCCAATCCTTCCAACTTACTTTCGATGGACGACTTCGCCGTAAGCAACACAATGGGAATATGGCTGGTAGTCATATCAGCACGCAATTCACGGGTCATGGCGATACCGTCTTTTTCCGGCATCATCACGTCGCTGATAATAATATCCGGCAGAAACTTCAACGCCTTATTCAGCCCCTCCATACCATTGGCAGCCTCTACAATGCGATACTCGGAAGCGAAGATGCTGCGCAGGAAAATACGCAGTTCGGAGTTATCTTCTACCAGCAGCATCAAATCTTTGGATGCATCTCCACCGCCTTTTTCCTGAGAACCCGTTTCCGGTTGTGAGGGCTGCGCGTCTTCCGTATCCGCCGTTTGCCGGTGATAAGCCTCCAGACCAACTGTTATATCGTCCTGCATAAATTCCACCGATTCGTCATACTGCTCCTTGCCTTTCATAAAGTCAATCTTGAAGCAACTGCCTTCTCCCAACTTACTATCTACCGTAATCAAAGCTTTGTGCATCTCCACCAGTTCTTTTACCAATGACAAACCGATGCCGGTGCTTGGATTGAACAAATTACGGTCTACCAGATTCTCAAAACGGACAAAAATAGATTTCTTCTTGTTCTCGGCAATACCGATACCCTGGTCCTGCACGCCAATAGAAACGGTTTCCTCGTCCTCATGGATAAAAACCTTTATCATTTTTCCATTCGGAGTATATTTGAAAGCATTGGAGAGCAAGTTGAAAATAATCTTTTCATACTTATCGACATCCACCCACAGATAAAGTTCCGACTTTTCCGTTTCGAACAAGAAGTCAATGTGATGCTCCTCGGCCACTGAATCGAAATTCTCCATTATCTTGCGGGTAAAGGCCACTACATTGACACGCTGCACCTGCATCTTCATTTTTTTGTTCTGAATCTTACGGAAGTCGAGTATCTGATTGATGAGACGCAACATACGATTTGTGTTGCGCTCCACAACCTGTAGCTGTTCACGGGCATCCGCCGGCAGTTGCGTATGCTCCAGCACGTATTCCACCGGACCTGAAATCAGGGTTAAAGGAGTACGCAGTTCATGGGAAATATCCGTAAAGAAACGCAATTTCATATCTGTCATATGCTGTTCCACAACAACTTCGTGCTTCAGACGATAAATCGTAAACAAGATATAAACAGCCGTTATTATAATCAACAAAACAAACAAGACATACAGGAAATAGGCAAAAGGAGTCTCCCAAAAGGAAGGAAGCACTTCAATATCAAGCAAGCGCATGTTATCCGTCCATACTCCATCGGCATTGGTGGCACGTACCTTAAACACATAATGCCCTTTGGGCAGGTTGGTATAGGTGGCGGTACGCTGCTTGCCGACATAGTTCCAAGATTTCTCAAATCCCTCCAGAATATAGGCATACTGTATTCCGGCAGGTTCCGTATAGTCAAGTGCGGCAAAACGAATCGTGAAAATGTTTTCCTCGTGCGAGAGTTTCAATTCACGGGTATCATCCAAACTCTCTTTCAATATATTTTTTTCATCCGGCACAACGTCTTCATTGGCTATAAGCAATTTGGAAAACACTAACGGCGGTACATATGTGCTCTTCCTGATAGAATCGGGATTGAACAGCAAGACGCCGTTGCTCGTACCAAACAGCAAGTCTCCCCACGAAGTATAGGCCGATGCTGCTTCGCTGAAGCGGACATGGGACGAGACATGACCGTCTGCATAGTTTTCAAAACGTTCTTCTTCAGGGATAAATTTGCTGATGCCGTTCTCCGTACTCATCCAAAGATTGCCCCTATTATCCTCACGTATGGAGAGCAATATATCCGAAGGCAATCCCTCGGCCACGCCATACGACTTGAATATTGCGTTGCCGGCAGCATCTATAGTCTGTAACTTATTCAGCCCGCCGCCGAAAGTAACCAGATAAAGTTCGTTCTTCCGGGTAGACAGAATATAGTGCACATCGTTATTACTCAAGCTGTTTACATCGTTCTGCACACGTACATAGTGATGAAACACTGCATCTTCGGGCTTCTTAAAATCACTGTTTACCATTAATGCGCCGACTGTAGTGGCAATCCATATATTTCCGCGATGGTCACCTGTAACGAAGCGTACTTTATGGCAATTATCTATAGGGAAACCTTTCAGGTTGTTACGGTGGTTAACAAATATCTCCCGTCCGCCACGGTTATGGGTGAGGTAGTTGATTCCTCCTCCAAAAGTGGCAACCCAGATACGGCCTTTCACGTCCTCATAGACACAATATACATTGTTGTCACTCAGGCTGTAGATATCATCCCTACTATGGCAATAGCGGGTCAGTTTATAATGTCCTCCACCCTGAGGCCGGGCTTTTACCAATCCCTCACCCTTGGTGGCAATCCAAATGTTGTGCTTACTGTCTTGAAATATGCAATAAGTATTTCCCTTTAACGGTATCCCCGCATGTGATATCGTACCTGTCTCCGTGAAGTATCCCAGTTCCGTGCGATTCTTATCGTAAATCCTTATTTTGCCGTCTTTCAGTCCCACCCAAAGATTATGCTCCGTGTCTTCGCAAAGAGCACGCACCTCATTGCTCAATGATTCATACCGATGAGGTTCCGGCGTCATCATACTGAAAAAGGAAGAGCGGAAAGTGATTTTCTCCAGTCCCTTGGAATGGGTGCACATCCACAGATTGCCTTGCCTGTCGGAAAAAGCAGAATGGATTTTATTGGAAAAACGCCAGTTGGTATCCGAAAAGCCGTTATAGAAAGGACGCAGGCAATTAGCAGTCTTATCGAAACGCGAAAAACCTCCGCCATAGGGATGCACCCAAACAGAACCGAAAATATCTTCATGCACGTGAAAAGCCGGACGGGAACGGTCGGTAGATGTAGGCTCTACCGGGATTACTTCCGTTTTCAGCACTTTTGTCCTTGCATTAAAATGTGCAACGGTTCCCGCAATATCCTGCCCGAACCATACTTCCGAGTTTCTGTCTATATAAATGGAGTGAACAGGAGCACCCGGCAGACGGGAGGCCGGATAATGAACAGTTGTCTTAGCGGACGCATTGTAAGTAAAAAAGCCGTCTGTCTCTGTAACCATTATCAGATTATGTTCGTCAATCTTTCCTACAGCCACGATATGTGAGGCACAAGGCAACTGCAATAACAGAAACCGGCCGTTTTTCTTCTGATAACGCCATACGCGTCCGCTATCCGACCCGAAAAAGATTTCATTTCCACATTCCTGGGCTGTATAAAAAATTTGGCCGCCTTTCTCTTTCTTCAATGTTTTCTCTACGAAAAAGGACGTAAGGGCACCACTTCCGGCAGCAAGCAACCCCAGCCCGTTGTCAGTCAGCATCCACTCATTTCCGGAAGCATCCTCATAAACATCATATACGCGTGCGGCCGGGAACAAACCGTTATCAGCTGAATACATCTCTGGCGAAAGGCGAAAACTCTCCGGATCGGTCTTGAGGCGGATAGCCCCTTCTTCCTCCGAAAGCAACCAGACCGAACCGCAAGGCAATACCTTGATTGAAGTTACCACAAACCGGCTTCCTTCTTCTTTCATGGCAGGAACATGTTCAAATACTTCGGTACGGGGATTAAAACGCCAAGCCTGATTGTCGTAAGTGAGCAGCCACAGAAAGCCGTACCGGTCTTCATACATATAGTCCACCCGGTTGTTTGTCAGGTTAATGCGGTTATCAAACTTTGCCTTATAAGTCTTGAAATCATACCCATCGAATTTATTGATGCCATCCCAAGTGGCAAACCACATATTTCCCTTTCTGTCTTGCAGAATACTCATGACAGTATTCTGCGAAAGTCCCTCTTCGGACGAATAATGGGTAAAGACACACTCCGGCTGTGCTCCGGACGGTAACGCAAATACAAACAATAAGCCTATGACCAGATATAGAAGTTTTCTCATAACATATTCGTTCTGTGGGGTAAAGATACGCATTTCGCCGAAAATATCGTATATTTGTCATTATTTTAAATACCACTATGAAACCAAGCGTTATACTTTATGCTGTTTTCCTTACCGTAAGTCTGGGTATAAAGGCTCAACAAGCTGATACGGTAAGTTATGAAGTGACAAAAAACATGCCCGTTTTCTACGAGCAACTGAAACAGCAACTTACCTATCCCGCAGCATGGGGAAAGTCTACCACAAAAGACTTTGGGAAATGGAGAATCGAAACACGAAATATAGTGATGGAGTGCATGCAGAATCTGCCTCCTGCTCCCGCGAAATACGATATGTCTGTCGTCGGAACAGAGCAGCGGTCGGGATATGAAGCCCGCAAGATATGGTTTAATGTTTCGGAATGGTCCCGCATACCGGCTTATCTATTGGTTCCTGACGGAAAAGGGCCTTTTCCGGCTGTGATAATGCTGCACGATCATGGAGCACACTTTTCCATCGGCAAAGAGAAAATGGTATGTCTCATCGGGCACACCCTTTTTTCGGACACAACTTTTGTGATTAGGAAAAATAGTTGATTGATAACGAGTTAGTAAATGACACAAGTACGGATTTATCCGTA
>OJPI01000717.1_pt1 | contig 21223 bp, 20 predicted proteins | sample 1598461 | NCBI WGS metagenome assembly OJPI01 (sample SAMN03922483, study PRJEB24848) | human gut metagenome | isolation source: stool sample | host: Homo sapiens | place: Germany | collected 2011-05 | reverse complement strand
TAAAGAAGAGGGAGGGATAACAGACAATGGGAGAAAATTCCAGGATGCAGAATCACATAAACGAAATAAAAAGAAAAACCCAGCATTTTTGGAGTCATAAGGGAAAACGGTTCTGTGCAGCAATGCTTTGCGCCAGTATGGTTATGGGAAATGCAGGCAGTATTGCAAATGCATCCAATGTGATTGTTTCCGGAGAAAGCGGTCTGGCAACTCCCAGCAACACAGTCAATGCAGCAACACCGTCTAATGGAAATGAGCTTCATCGTTTTCAGACGACAGGAGAAGAACTGTATGAGGCTCTGCAGAATGCGATTGCCGGAGATGTACGGGCAGATGTAGAATTCACAGGCGGGAACAGAGAAGAATATGAAGACTTTTTCCTGGAGCCGGGAGATTATTATGAATTAAAGCTGGAAAATGGGAAAAAGGGAAATCAGGCAGAGCTGAGAGTTTTTGCCAGAATCGAAGAAAGCGAACTGGTTGGAAGCGAACAGGATGATTATGTAGTAGACGGCTCAGAAGAGCTGATGCTGCTGGTTACGAATCATTCAGATGGGGATCAGAAAGCCATCGTTGCAGTTGACGAAAAGCATACCCCAGAATTCGTGATACCGGTAAATGTAAAGTCGGATGCAGAGCTGATAACATCACCATCTCCTGTGATTGATACAACAAAAACAGGCGAGGCAGCTGAAACAGCAACACCTTCTAATGGAATGACAGCAACGCCCTCTGACAGTGAAGAACCGGAAACAGAGGCTCCGGAGGAAAAACCGGCAGACGAGCTGGAAGGCGAGCTTTATGAGCTGACCAGTGTGAAGGAGGGAACGGCAGTCGGTTTCCTTACGACAGCCGGAGAACTGGGACTGGATGATATGGCTCTGATTGCTACAGATTCCAACGCCCTGACCCGTTACAGTATGCCGGTAGACGGCGCGGAAAATATTCTGGTAGATGTGACAGCCAAGAGAGGAACCCTTCCTGAGGGCGCAGAGCTGAGAGCCAGATATCTGACAGAAGATGGAAATGAATATCAGGACGCAAAGAATGCCCTGGACGAAGCCAACGAGGAATATGGCGGAATGATGGCTTTGGACATTGGCTTCTGGCTGAATGACGAAGAGATAGAGCCGGAACCTGGAAGCGAGGTTCAGGTCAAGATCAGAATGGATGCAAATCTTCTTCCGGATGATGTAGATGTGGGAACGTTAAAGGTTCAGCATCACGCAGAAACGGATCAGGGCATCCGGGTAGAGACTGTGGCAAAGGCAGTGACTGTAGAAGAAGCAGCAGCTTTGGAGACTGAGGATGCCGCGACAGAGATTCCGGCAGCAGAGCCTATGACCATGTCTCTTATGAGCCTGAGCGCAGATGCAGTTCCACTTGACGAAGAAATCCTTGATGATGCGATCATCGAAGAGGTGGATTCGGAAAGCCCGGTCGAGATGATTATGGATACGGTTGACACAGAGCCGGGAACACTGAAGGTCATTGAGACAGACGGCGAGGCAGCTGTAGTTGAGACGGCGTTTGTGGTGGACGGGTTCTCGAAGTTTACGATAACGTGGGGAAAATGGAACTCCAAGAACGCAACCATTAAATATGTGTATGCGGAGGATGGGGAATTCTATGACTTAACGGTACATGATCTTCCTGAAGAAGTTTCTCTAAATAATAAATTCCAACTGTCTACCTATAAAAAAGAAATTCAAGGATATAAGTACGATAGATATGTACTGAAAAGTAGAGAGGATTCTACTGAATACTTGATGACCAGTGCAAACGATAATTATCTAAGGGTTACTGGTAAGAGCTATTCATATAATTTTGAGTATAGAAAAGATGTACGGAACAGTGAGGGAAAAGACGTAGAAACATGGCATGATGTACCGGATAATGCTTATATTTACATGGTTTATACCTCTACGGAGACTCCTGAATTAGAAACGGTAGAAGGTGTTAACACAAAGGATAAGATCAATATCACGGTGTACGATTATGATGGCAAAAATACATATTCAGATTTTCCATTTGGAGGAACTGGTTGGACTGGAAATAATGGAGGTGTTAAGCAGGGGATTGTTAAGTCAACTTTAGCGAATGGATATCCTGTTTTAAAAACGAGCGGAAAAAGTCTTTCTAGATATTTTGGAAGGAATGCGAATGGAACTAAGGCAAATTATTTCTTGCAGCAGGATGCTCAAGGATATTACTGGTATGACAGCGGAGTAAATTTTGCTTCTTTACAGAACTCTGGAGATTTTAAATTATATACAACACCTAGAAATCCAGACGATACAACACCGCCAAGTGCACCACAGTTTTTGCCATTTAATGATTTAACAAATGAGATGTCTACCGACTTGAATGAATATAGTGGAGATCCAAATAAGGGAAAACCTTATAAATATTATCATTTGGCAGATAAAAAAAGTGAAAATTATTTTTTCGGTATGATGATTGATTTTACATTTCTTATGCCGAAGGATGGAAAACTGGATGACAAGGATATGGTCTTTGAGTTTGAAGGCGATGATGATGTCTGGGTATTTATAGATGATGTACTGGTTCTGGATATGGGCGGTGTACATGATAACTATGCAGGAAGCATTAATTTTGCAACTGGTGAAGTAGAAGTGGAGAAAGTAAATGGAAAAGAAGCTGGACCAGAGTCTACAACCATTGAACAGATGTTTTCTAGTGCTGGTAAAAGCTGGAATAATACAGATTACGAGGATCATACCTTAAAGTTTTTCTATTTTGAGCGAGGAGCTGGCGGTTCAAACTGCAAAATTAAGTTTAATATGCCGCCGATTCCAAAGGGAACGATCAATTTCCAGAAAGAGATTGGCTACAGCAACGTAAAGGACGTTTCCGATATTGATTTTAAATTCAAAACATTTGTAAATTACGAAGGAACTTCTTCTGAAAGCGATTATGAGCTTTATACGGGAGACTATGAGATTTACAATGTATCAGATTTAAATAATCCTGTTGAGAGAGGAACTGCAAACGATGGAATTATTTTGCTGAAGGATGATCAGATGGCTCGTCTGACTTCTCCTGAGATTAAAGCAACCAGTAAGTACTACATACAGGAGATAGGAGCCACCAGCGATAAGTTTAATGTTACCATTGATGGGGTAACATTGGAAACCATATACGAGGATGGTTCTAAAACAGAAGAGATAGGCGTTGAGACAGATAAATTATCGGTTGACAACAATCCTTATGTAGTATTTAAAAACTCAGTGTCAGTAGATAATAAGTTCAATCTGAGAATCGACAAGGAGATGTCAGACGGTTCAAGGCCGGATGCAGAGTTCCCGATTCAGGTTTTATTAGGACTGGAGGATAAGAAGCCCTACACAGGAACATATGATTTGTATGACGAAAACGGAGGATTAATAGGAGAAAACCAGACCGCATCAGAGGAAGGAATCTTAACCTTGAAGGCAGGCCAGTACGCTATCATCAGAGGCTTAATGGGCGGAAATAAAATCACGGTTCAGGAGACGGAGTATGGCGGGCGAAAGGCTCCTGGCTATACGATGACAGGGCCGCTGGCAGAAGAACCGGTTGTAACAGAGAACAACATTTCCGGTATCGCAAAAGAGGGAAAAGAATTAGGTGATAATCCGGAGGTAAAAGTAACTGTTACCAACTATCCATTGCCTGGTCTGACAGTAAGAAAAACCGTCAGCGGAAATATGGGAGACAGGAACAGAGAGTTTGATTTTACTGTTCAGGCACAGAATTCCAAAAGGCAGCCGGTATCTGTAGACGGTACTTACGAGGGAATACTTGTTCAGAATGGTCAATTCAAATTAAAGCATGGTCAGTCTCTGGTGATTCCGGAACTGCCATACGGAGTAACCTGTACAGTAACAGAAAGCATTCCGGAGGAGGAAGGCTACACTACTACAGTAAAAGTAAATAACGGCGGGGAGATGAACAGCAAAACAGTAACCGTAGAAAATATGGATACTGCTGCAGTAATCGACTTTACCAATACAAAGACACTGAATGTGCCGACCGGAATCTTCACGGACAACCTGCCCTATCTGATGATGCTTGCTATGGCAGCCATCGGTCTGACAGGATTTGGCCGAAGCAGAAAGCGGGTGAAGAAATCCCGGGACGATGACTAAAAAGGAGAGTTCTGCTTATGAGTGCAAAGAACATGGATGACATCGCGGAACTTTTCAAGGGAATGAAATTTCGAAAGAAGCTGTTTGGCGGTGTAAGCGAGATGGATGTGTGGAAGAAGCTGGAACAGCTTCAGAAGGAATACCGTTCTGCATATGAAATTCAGCAGGAGCGATACGAAGCTCGTTTGCAGGAAAGGGATGAGGAGATTGCTTCTTTGAAAAAGAAGCTCTCCGAGGGCCCTGCCCATGAGTAAACGAAAGAAGGAAAAGGCAAAGGAGCCGTTGACCCCGGAACGGGTAATACGGGCCAGAATCCACAGGCTGGCAGATTGGAGCGAGATTGTTTCGTTTTTTATCAAGCTGACATGGATGACTGTTTTCATGGTTTTGCTGTTTGGAGTATTCTTTGGAATTACTCCCATGAAAAACAATGATATGTCGCCGAGAATCAGCTCCGGAGATTTGCTTTTGTATTACCGGCTGGAAAACAAATTCCATTCTCAGGATGTGGTTGTGTTTGAGAAGGATGGAAAGCAGTATGTGGGCCGGATTGTTGCCGCAGGCGGCGACAGTGTGGAGGTAACAGATGATTCCACACTGAAGATTAACAACAGCACCATGTTTGAATCGGATATCTTTTATCCCACTCCTAAATATGGAGATGAGGTTGCCTATCCGGTGGCGCTGGAGGAAAATGAGTATTTTATTCTCTGTGATTACCGAAACGGCGCAAAGGACAGCCGCTATTTCGGAGCAATCAGTCAGAGTGAAATCAAAGGAAAGGTCCTGGCAGTGCTTCGGCGCTCCAGCCTGTAAAAGCAGTTTGGATTTTATTTTAAAAATATTGCCGCAGAAAGCGGAAGTAAATAAAAATGTACAAAAAAGGAAAGTGAGGATATAATTATGAAGAGAAGAATGAATAAGAGAATGGCAACGGCAGCTCTGGCAGGCGCAATGGTGTTATCTATGAATGGAATGAGCGCTTTTGCCGCAGTAACAGAGTTTAATTTGACCAAGGAAGTTACCACAGATGGAAACACCCATGCGCCGAATACTGCTTTCAGCTTTACAATAGAAGAAGGCGATGCAAGTACTTTTGAAGGCGCAGTGGTTTCTGCCGGTGTTGCAGGCGGCTTGACTTTAGATACAGCGAATAATTTCAGCTTTGCTCCTGGCGATGAGGTGTCAGCTTCTTACACCAAAACAGGAAAAATCAAGGTAGACGCAACCAAATTTACAGAGCCTGGAGTTTATCATTATCTTGTAACAGAAACAAAGGGCACCTATAATGGAGTCACCTATGACGTAACTCCGAGACACGTTTATGTATATGTAGTTAATGGAACAGATGGTTATGAGGTAGAGGCAGTTAAGGTAGTAAAAGACGGAGAGAAGGATAAGGCTGATGATCTGAAGATTGTCAATATTTACGGCGATGGTACACCGGATGATGATATCCATGATTTCATCATAAAGAAAACGGTAACTGGTAACCAGGGCAATAAAAACAAGGAGTTCTCCTTCACAGTTACGATTGACGGTGATGATACAGATAAAGCAGGCAAGGAGAAGTATAAGGCTGTAAAGACACCAAAGACTGGCGATCCGACAATTATGCATATTACAGATGAAGAGGCTGCAACCTTTACTCTGATGGACGGTGAGACCCTGCATATTTACGGTCTGTCTGAAAAGGATGAATATACGGTAACAGAGGCTGATTATTCAACAGAGGGATATACCACTAAAGTAAAAGACAATAATGCAAAGGGCAAGCTGGAGGCAGATGGAGTGGAGGTAGAATTCATCAATGACAAGAATGTAGGTCCCGCAACCGGCGTTGCAATGACCTTTGCTCCCTACGTTCTCTTAGTAGCAGCAGCAGGCGGCCTGGGCGCAGTGGTTCTGGGCAAGAAGAAACGCGAGGATGATGAGATTTAATCAAAACGAATGACAGGATTTTAAGAAACCATAAATTTTAAAATATCAAAAAAGCTGCTCCGGCAGCGTCGTCTCCCCACCGGATATTCTGGAGGGGAGACGACGTGGGAGCAGTGAAAATATGGCATAATTGTGACTGTTCAGCAGGTCTGCGCACTTGCTGCGCTGACTGTGAGAAAGCATGGGATTTTTGCTCGTGACTGCGAAGGCACTGAACAGTTACGCAGAATTCTGGATTAACAGGAGGACTGGAGTGGAAACAGCTGTTAAGCTTGCTCGAATTGGAAATTTTATATTAAGCCTGATGGCCGTATGCATGATGATTCTGATGCTGGCTTACGGCGGTTATTCTCTCTGGGACAATTACATGATTAACAGCGGAGCATTCCTGACCAGTGACTTGCTGAAATACAAGCCGCCGGAAAACAGTGGCACCGAGGACAATTTGTCTCTGGAGGAGCTGATGGCGCTGAATCCGGAAACCCGGGGCTGGCTTACCATTGACGGAACCCACATTGATTATCCTGTGGTTCAGGGCGAGGACGATATGAAATATGTAAATACGGACATTTACGGGGAGTTTTCTCTTTCCGGCGCTATTTTCCTCTCCTGTATAAACAGCCCGGATTTTTCAGACCATTATAATCTGATTTACGGACACCACATGGATAATGGTGGAATGTTCGGGGATGTAATGGAATTTGTTGAAACAGATTATTTTGGGTCTCATGAGACAGGAACACTCTATCTTCCTCACAAGACCTATGGAATTACCTTGTTTGCCTGTATTCAGGCAGATGCCTATGACAGGATTATTTATACTCCTGGAAAGGAATGCGATATGCAGGTGCTGCTGGATTATCTGAAAGCGGAATCAGAGCAGTATCGGGATATCGGTGTAACGGCGGAGGACAGGATTGTTGGAATGTCTACCTGTGTGGATGCAACAACCAATGGACGCATGATTCTTTTTGGCCGTCTGGAGGAAAAATAAGCACGAAGGAGGTGCAATGAAATAGATATGTGTCAGAAATTAAGAAACCTGGTTTTTCATACACTTGTTCCGGCAGTGCTTGCGGCGTTGCTGCTTCCGATTATGGCGTTTGCACAGGTGAGCTCCTGCAGTGTTTCCATACCGGTAGAGATCAAGGTTACCGGCAGCAGGATCCCGGCAGATGTTCCTTACAGACTTGTGCTCAAGGCAGTTACGCCGGAAGCGCCGATGCCCCAGTCTGAAGAACTGATTGTGGTAAATGGAGGAAGGTCGGAGTTTGGACCGATGGTTTATACACAGACCGGCGATTACCAGTATCAGATTTACCAGAACTCGGATCCGAGAGATCGTTTTACCTATGACAAACGAGTTTATAAGGTAACGGTTCGTGTTACGAATGGGGAAAATGGCGAACTGGAGACGCAGGTTTGGGCGTCAGACGAGGCTGTGGGGGATGAGAAAACAGAGAGTATTGTGTTTACCAATAATTACAGACGTCCTGGCGGTGGTGGCGGTGGCGGAGATTCCGATCCGGATCCAGACCCAAGTCCCAACCCAAATCCCAATCCGGGGCCTGGAGGACCTGGTACAGAACCGTCCGGAGGAGACGGACTGACGGAAATCAGCGACAATGAAACTCCTTTGGGAGGCTTAACTCAGATTTTTGAGGAGGAAGTTCCTTTAGGCGGACTTCCGAAAACTGGCGATACGACAATGCTTTCTTTCTGGATTCTGCTGGCTGTGCTGTCCGGATGCGGATTGGCTGCGCTTGCCTTTATCCGGAAGAGGATGGATTGACAGATCTTATTCAAATGGAATAATGGATGATATGTGAGGCGGCGGGTACAGCCGCCTCGCTTTTTCCGGTATGACGGATATTTTGCCAGTCTGTGGTGAGGGTTCACAAGGGACGAGGTTGCCGGCGAACCCTATGGCAATTACTCAGGACTTCGTCGTGAGGGGTGGGCGAGAAGAAGGGAAATCACAGAGGACGAAAAGAGACATGATATCAATGTGAGAGGGGAGAGATAATCTCCCCTGCTCGATTTTTAGGGAAGTGATTCCTGGGATAAAAGAGCTGTGATAAAAGAATGGTTATAAAAGGGGAAGTTTTGGCGGAAAAACGGAAAGGAGGAACTTTTGAAGAGAGAGGGAATGGATACGGAAAAAAGTCTGAAGAAAACGATATGGCGTTTTATGGTGATTTTGTGTCTGATTGTGTTTGCTGTTTCTGTTTTTGGAATTGTGGGGACACTTTTGAAGGCCAATCGTGAGAAAAGTACCTTTGATGATTTGATTGAAATGGCAGAGGCGGATGTGGGCGCAGAACAGGGAAATATTGACAGTGATGCTGCGGCAGAAATGGAAACAACGGAAGCTTCCGATGCGGGACAGACAAATTCTGATCATACCGGGGGAGTGATGGAGGAAAAGCCGAAGCGGAATTATGGACTTTTAAAAGAGAAGAATCCGGATTTTGCCGGGTGGCTTCGGATTCCTGATACAAAGATTGATTATCCTGTTATGCATACTCCTGATGATATGCAGTATTATATTCGCCGGGATTTCTATGGGGAAAGCTCTGTAAGCGGCACACCCTTTATCGGAGATTTCTGCAGTATAGACAGCGGCAGTATGATTATTTATGCCCATAACATGAAAAATGGTACGATGTTTGGCGAGTTGGATGAATACGAATCTGAAGATTATCGGAATAAGCATTCAGTTTTGGAGTTTTATACGCCGGATGAGAGCCGCCAGTATGAAATTTTTGCCGCATTCCGAACCGAGCTGGTGTATGAAAATCAGGAGGGTTTTCGCTATTATGAGTATGTGGGGGATATGACAGAGGAACGGTTTGACGAGTTTATGAATCAGCTCCGTCAGCACTCTTTTTATGATACCGAAAGCTGGCCGGAATATGGGGATCAGCTGATTATTCTGTCTACCTGCAGCTATTATACAGAAAATGGCCGGTTTGTTGTTGTGGCGCGGCGAGTGGAGTAGCGAATAGAGCAGCAAGTGTATAACTGTGCGCGCGCGCGGATTTTGAAATGGAGAAGGAAATAGTGTAGATTGTGGAGTGCTGTGAAGCAGAGTTTTGTTTCATTGTTCCTGGTGAAGATAGTTAAGAGAGGGAAGTATCAAAAGGCTGGATGATACTTTTCTCTCTTTTCTATTTTGTACCTGAGAATGAAAAAGATATGTTGTCTGGTTTTGGGCTATTCCGGGGCTGGGATTGTGCATTTTCGGCGGGAAAAAAGGAAATTTGCACAAAGTGAGGTTGGGATTGTGCATTTTCGGAGAGAAAAAGGGATTTCTGCACAAACAGAGGCTGAGATTGTGCATTTTCGGAGAGAAACAGGGATTTCTGCACAAAGTGAGGCTGGGATTGTGCATTTTCGAAGGGAAACAGGGATTTCTGCACAAACAGAGGCCGAGATTGTGCATTTTTGGAGGAAAAAAGGGATTTCTGCACAAAGTGGGGCCGAGATTGTGCATTTTCAGTGGGGAAAAAGGAAATTTGCACAAAGTGAGGCCGGGATTGTGCATTTTCGAAGGAAAAGCGGGATTTTTGCACAAAGTGAGGCCGAGATTGTGCATTTTCGAAGGAAAAGCGGGAAATTTGCACAAACAGAGGCCGGGATTGTGCATTTTCGGCGGGAAAAAGGGATTTCTGCACAAAGTGAGGCTGGGATTGTGCATTTTCGGAGGGAAAAAAGGATTTCTGCAAAATCGATATCAATAAAAAAGATGCATTGGAATGGGGGATTGGAACAGAGGCGAAGGAGATATCATGTTTTGTAAAGTTTTATTTGACAGAATCACTTTAGTGTGCTACTATGGTAGAGCGATGCGGTGGCAGGGGAGTGAAATGCCGCCGGAAGTGGCAAAGGAGGAGCAGATTATGAAAAAAAGATTTGTGAGTGCATGTATGGTTGGTTTGTTGGCAGTATCTCTGGCAGGATGCGGCGGCACAGGGAATTCTGCTGCTGAAGCAGCAAAAACAACTGCAGAGGAGCCAAAAACCGAGGCAGCGACTACTGCCGCAGAATCTTCAGAAACATCATCAGAAGCGGTTTCAGAGGCCGCTGAGAGCAGTTCAGAAGCAGCTGACGCGTCAGATGGTGCAGAAGCCGGTACCTTTACCGTTGGATTTGACCAGGATTTCCCGCCGATGGGATTTGTTGGTGATGACGGTGAGTATACAGGCTTTGATCTGGAGCTGGCACAGGAGGTTGCTTCTCGCCTGGGATTGAAATATGTTCCTCAGCCCATTGCCTGGGATGCAAAGGATATGGAACTGGAAGCAGGTACGATTGACTGTATCTGGAATGGATTTACGATGAACGGACGTGAGGATGCTTATACCTGGAGCGAGCCTTATATGGACAACAGCCAGGTGTTTGTAGTGGCAGCAGATTCTGGTATTTCAACTCTGGCGGATTTGGCAGGAAAGGTTGTGGAGGTTCAGACAGATTCTTCTGCAGAGGCGGCCTTGAAGGACAATCAGGAGCTGAGCAGCAGCTTTGGAACCTTGCAGACTGTTGCAGATTATAATACTGCATTTATGGATCTGGAGATGGGCGCTGTAGATGCCATTGCCATGGATGTGATTGTAGCAGGTTATCAGATGGAGCAGAGAGAAGACGGAGATAACTATGTGATTCTGGACGAGACTCTGGCAGCAGAGGAGTACGGCATTGGCTTTAAGAAGGGCAATGAAGAGCTTCGAGACAAGGTACAGACTACTCTGGAGGAGATGGCCGCAGATGGTACCATGGCAGAGATTTCTGATAAATGGTTTGGCCGTGATGTGACTGTAATCGGAAAATAGCTACGGAAGATAAAAGATTAAGGCTGAAGTATTTAAGGGAGAGAACAAAGAAGGGAGAAATGACTGCTGAAGTATTGATGATATGAGGGAGCAGCAGTCATAGAAGGATTCTGTCCGGCCAAGGGGAGAAGCGCCAGATGGAATGTAAGAAAAAAGAAGCAGAAGGAGCAGCGGGAATTGATATGGAACTAAGTGTGATAATTGCCAAGCTGGCGGAAGGAATGTTTGTCAGTATACAAATTTTTATAATGACACTGGTGTTTTCGCTGCCCCTTGGGCTAGTGGTTGCCTTTGGAAGAATGTCAAAGAATGCCATTCTGAGAAATGCAGTAAAGGTTTATATTTCTATTATGCGGGGAACACCGCTGATGCTGCAGCTGATGATGGTATATTTCGGGCCGTTTTATTTGTTTCGAATTAAGGTGGGAAATGGTTTTCGGCTTTGGGCTGCATTTATTGGATTTGTGATCAATTATGCCGCATATTTTGCAGAGATTTACCGCAGCGGAATTCAGTCCATGCCTGCAGGACAGTATGAGGCGGCCAGGCTGTTGGGATACAGCAGAACGCAGACCTTTTTCCGGATTATTCTTCCCCAGGTGATAAAGCGGATCCTGCCGTCTGTGACGAATGAGGTGATTACTTTGGTTAAGGATACGTCTCTGGCCTTTACCATTGGTGTGCTGGAGATGTTTACCCAGGCTAAGGCTCTGGCGTCTTCTCAGACCAGTATGATTCCCTTTGTGGCAGCAGGTCTGTTTTACTATGTATTTAATCTGATTGTGGCAGTGGTTATGGAGTATACGGAAAAGAAGCTGTCTTATTATCAATAGATTCGGAGGAATATCAGCATCATGAATTTACTGGAAATGAATCATGTGAAAAAGTCATTTGGCGGGCTGGAGGTGATACGGGACATTTCTCTCCATGTGGGAGAGGGAGAGATTGTTTCCATTATCGGGCCGTCCGGATCCGGCAAATCTACGCTGCTGCGGTGCGCTACTATGCTGGAAACCATGGACAGCGGCGAGCTGATATATCTGGGCGAGCGGGCAGCCTGGAACAATGAGAAAGAGGAGACGGTGTATGCTCCGAAGCAGGAGCTGCGGAAAATCCGTCAGAATTATGGACTTGTGTTCCAGAATTATAATCTGTTTCCGCATTTTTCCGTTTTGAAAAATATAACAGATGCGCCGGTGACGGTTCAGAAGCGGGATAAAAAAGAAGCTGTAGAGACGGCCATGGAGCTTTTGAAGAAGATGGGGCTGGAGGACAAGGCGGATGCCTATCCCTGTCAGCTTTCCGGCGGGCAGTGCCAGCGTGTGGCGATTGCCAGGGCTTTGGCTTTGAATCCGAAGATTCTGTTCTTTGATGAGCCGACGTCGGCTCTGGATCCGGAGCTGACAGCAGAGGTGCTGAAGGTGATTAAGTCTCTGGCTGATCTCCATATTGCAATGGTTATTGTGACTCATGAGATGGCCTTTGCACGGGATATTTCTGACAGGGTTATTTTTATGGCGGACGGTGTGATCGTGGAGGAAGGACGTCCGGAGGAGGTATTTGCGTCTGAAAATGAGCGGACACTCAGCTTCCTGGGACGATATGGCGAAATGCTGAAGGCAGAAAAACAGTAACTGTTCGGGGGCGGATATCTTCTTGCCCGGCTTTGCAGGATAAGAAGATACCCGTCCTGAATCGTTATGAGAAATAAAAAGCAGAACTTGTACGAAACTGGTATTTTGTGTTACACTAGAGATAATGGAGTCGAATGTGAGTGATGGCTGGGCGTCTTTTCAGAAGGATTCCCAGCCATTTGCTGTATTCGGGGAAGATAATAAAAGGATTTGCGGCAGTTTGGTTTATTTTGAACAGCTGCAGGAAGTTCAGAAAAGAGCGGAATAGGAAATGGAATCAGCAAAAACGATTTATGATATTGCCAAAGAGGCTGGCGTATCAGCCAGTACAGTGTCAAGGGTGGTAAATAACAAACCGGGGATCAATGAAAAGACCAGGAAAAAAGTTCAGCAGCTTTTGGAAAAGTATAATTATATTCCCAATGAGGCGGCCAGGGGACTTGTAACCCAGTCATCCAGGATTATCGGAATTTTGATTGAAGATATCCGGGTATTTCATCATACGGAATCAGCTTATGTGATTGAACAGGAGATGACCCGACTGGGATATACCTGTATCACTTTAAGCACCGGGCCGGATCCCAAAAAGAAAGCAGAATATATTCGGCATCTGGAGCAGAGGCGGGTAGAGGGTGCTATTTTGATGGGCTCAATGTTTGGCAGCAGCGAGGTTGAGGCAAGTATTCGTGAGCACCTCAGCGGAATTCCTATTGTGATAGTAAATGGATATCTGGATCTGCCCAATGTATATTCTGTTTTGGCTGATGAGGAGCGGGGAATTGAGGAATGTGTGGAGCTTCTGGCGCGTAAGGGGCGCAGGAACATGGCTTTTGTACTGGATCTGGAAACTCCTTCCAACAATAAAAAGAAACGTGGATTTATGACAGCAATGATGCGTCAGGGGATTCCTCAGGATCAGCAGCTTTTATACCGGGCGGATGAGGAGGAGGCTTCTTTTCCGGATCCTCATAATACGATTCGGCGCGGAGCGGAGATAACGAAGCGGCTGCTGAGGGAAAATCCTCAGGTGGATGCGATTGTCTATTCTGTGGATATGCTGGCGATTGGCGGGCTGCAGGAGATGGAACGTCAGGGAATTGCGGTGCCGGGGCAGATTGCCGTTATGGGAGTGGACAACACGATTTATGGAGAGATCTGCAAGCCGCAGCTGTCTACATTGGATAATAAGCTGGTAGAGGTAAGCCGCAACGCCTCTGGTATTCTGCTGAATGCTCTGGAAAAGAAGGTTGTATCGAAAAGAATGATGGTTTGCACGGAAATTATTGAGAGAGAATCAACGTAAAGATTTGTTGTTTGTATCTGGCTGGGAAATGGGCAGTTGTCCGGTTCCCGGCTATTTTTATGTCATAGGAAAGTTCATCCTATGACATAAAAACGCTCCGCGGGGATCGCCATGGGTTGGAAGAGAATTTTGTCGCAGAAGCGACCTGCCGCAGGCGGAGAAGCTCGCAAGCGAGCTTCTCAGACTGTAGACAAAGTTGGTGCTGGGATTATTCCCAGCACCACTTTTCTGTATATAGCGCTTCTTCTGCCAAAAACCCTAATAAGCTCAAGAATTCCGATATTTTAGATGCCCTATTTCCCAGAATTCTGGCCAGTTTTTTCAGATTCATGCAGGCAAAAGTAAGCCCCGCTTTCATTTCCATCCGGGCTGTTCCAATATACTGGGTATAACGAAATCCATGCTGTTCCTTCGCTGTTCCAAAAATCCGTTCAATGGTTTCTTTTCTCAACTCATAAATCTCTTTGTTTCCAAGAGTATGACGGATATCTTCTGCCATTTCCATATATTCTTCCCAAACATGGCGCATGACCACCTTCACATGATTTTTACTTTCCGTACATTTATGGATACTTGGGCAATTAACACATACTTCTGGGCAACTCTGGTATTCTTTGTATCCATCTCGGTTCGTAGTCCGATAAGATAATATCTGATTTTCCGGGCATAAGTAACAATCATAAGCCTCATCATATACATACTCGTATTTGTAGAAAAATCCGTCTTTCGTCATTGGCCTCTTGTATGGAAACAATGGCTCCACTCCGTCTTCCAGCAATTCATGGGCTATCGCTGGTGTTCGATATCCAGCATCTGCAACGATCATTACAGGATGATAATGCTTGATTTTGTCATAAAGAGGTTTAAAGGTTCGACTATCATGTTCGTTTCCTGGATGAACGCTGTAACCGAGGATCCAACCATGTTTATCGCAGGCCGTTTCTACTGCGTAAGCAAAAACATGTTTATGTTCTCCCTTACGAAACCATCCGCTTTCCGGATCAGTTGTACTGCACTTCTGTGTTTTTGCTCCTTCAGGAATCTCTTCTTGAGAATCCACGCTTCCTCCACTGCCGGAGGGTGGATCATTCCGGTCTTTTTCCTTCAACGGTTTTTTTCCATGAGATTCCCTGTCTTTTGCGATTTCTTTCTGGAGTTCCTCTTCATACCAGAGTGCCTGTTCATGGGCAACCCGCTTTCTCATTTTTTTGCTGTTTGCACATGCCTTAACATGAGTGGAATCTACAAAAATTTGCTCCGTATCTACCAGATTGAATTTCATGCAGTCTTCCAGTATCTTTGCGAAGATTTGCTCAAAAAGATCGGTATCTTTAAAACGACGGGTATAATTCTTTCCGAAGGTAGAAAAATGAGGAACCGGATCCATCATATCTAACCCCAGAAACCAGCGATATGCAACATTTACTTCGATCTCACGAATTGTCTGCCTCATACTTTTAATTCCGTAAAGGTATTGGATAAAAGGAATCTTAATCAGCATAACTGGATCCATACTTGGTCTTCCATTATCACGGCAGTATTTTTCTTCTACAAGATCATAAATAAAAGTCCAGTCAATGGCTTTATCGATCAAGCGCAGCATATGATTTTGCGGAACCATGTCATCCATACAGAACATGATCATCTGTTCTCGCTTCTTATCTGCATTTTTCGTCATCATAAAAAACACCGCCTTTCTGATAACCCTATTATACCAGAAAAACGGTTATAAATATAGAAAAGCCCGGCTTTTGCCGGGACTTTGTCTACAGTCTGAGAAGCTCGCAAGCGAGCTTCTTTCTTGTGTCATAGGAAAGAGCGTCCTATGACATAAAAACGCTCCGCGAGGATCGCCATGGGTTGGAAGAGAATTTTGTCGCAGAAGCGACCTGCCGCAGGCGGAGAAGCTTACTTGCGAAGTTTGTCCGTTCATAGGAAACTTCGTCTTGTGGTATAAAAATAGCTGTGGAGGTGTACTGGGGTGGAAGAAAACATTACGGAAGCAGCAGAAAATATTGTTGAAATAGCCGCAATTTGACGTGAAGGGGACATTGTAAAGTAGGCGGGGAATTATTTGTGGGACACTTTGTAATCATCACATGTGAACCTCCGAGAAGAGATTTTGCATGTAGCGAGGAAAAAGTCAGATTCTGCACAAACCAGGATAAAGATTTTGCATGTACAGAGGAAAAGAGCAGATTCTGCACAAACAGGAGGGGAGATTTTGCATATAGAGAAGAAAAAGTTAGATTCTGCACAAACTTGAATGAGGAGTTTACAGTTTAAGCGGAAGAAGAGGATTCCTGTTTAAAATTTGATTCGCGTTAAAAATTTTATGAATAATTGTGTTACAAAAGAAAAACACACGCATAGCTTTAAATGATTTCTCGGGCGATACGCTGGCGTCATGAGGGATATCTATGAGCATTACGATGGGGGCTTTCTTTGAAGTGTTGGCAATCGATTGCCATTAAAATATTGAATTATATGAAATCTGCACAAAACTAAATGAAATAAAATGTGGAAAATACATATTGAAAATATGAAAAACCTCTGGTATTCTATAAAAGAAGTTAGCAATCGATTGCAAAGATAAAACAAAAACAGAGATTTTCAAATGGATTATTTAGAGCGGAGCAAGAGCTGGATAGAAGCAAGAACCGCAAATAATTGCAAGAGAATGCAGAAAGCAGCAAAAGACGTGCAGAAAGCAGTAAAAGGCGCGGAGAAAGCGCCGGGAACAAAGGAACGTGCAAAATCCACAGGAAAGAGAGAGGAGAAACCATGATTTACGGACATATTCATACGTCGGAGAGTGCGGCGGCTTACTCTGAGACAATCAGAAAGGCAATTCAGATTCTAAGAGAAACAGATGTGACAGATATGCATCACGGAAAGTATCCGTTAGATGGTGACAGACTGATTCTTCAGATTAACGAGGTGACGACAGGTCCGAAGGAGACAAAGCGCCCGGAGGTACACAGAAAATACATTGATGTACAGTACATGGTTCACGGACATGAATATATTGGTTTTTATCCGGATCAGAAAACCAGCATGGTAAAAGAAGACAGACTGGCTGAGGATGACGTGCTGTTTTATGAGGAGAATGACCGGGTGAATGAGATTATGCTTCCTATGACAGATGGCTGTTACGCAATCTTTTTCCCGGAGGATGTACACCGTCCCTGCTGTCAGATGGGTGAGGCAGAAGATGTGAAAAAGATAGTTCTGAAGGTAAGAGTTGATACATTATAAAGCGAGAGCATGAGAAAGTGAGAGCACGAGAAACCGAGAGAAAAGGAGAAAAAAGATGAGAGTAAAATATGAGGTTATGGTAAATGAGTTTGAGCGTGTTTTGAAAAAGTATGGTTTTAATGAGAAGAATGCAAAGGATGCAGCGCAGATTTTTGCTCAGAATTCTCTGGCTGGCGTATATTCTCACGGTTTAAACCGTTTCCCAAGAGTCATTGAATATCTTCAGAAGGGTGAGATTGATCCCCAGGTGACAGCGGATTGTGTTTTGAGTATGGGCGCTTTTGAGCGTTGGGACGGTCACAGAGGCTTTGGTCCGTTAAATGCAAAGCAGGCGATGGACCGGGCTGTGGAGCTGGCAAAGCAGTATGGCATCGGTATTGTTGCTCTGGGCAATAACAACCACTGGATGCGGGGCGGAAGCTATGGCTGGCAGGCAGCAGATCAGGGATGCATCGGAATCTGTTGGTCTAATACCTGTCCTAATATGCCGGCCTGGGGCGGTATGGACAGAAAGATTGGAAATAACCCGCTGATTTTTGCAGTACCCAGAAGCAATGGAGAACATGTGGTGATTGACTGTGCAGTATCTCAGTTTTCTTATGGTAAGCTGGAGGATTGCCGTTTGAAAGGAATTCAGCTTCCTGTTCCCGGCGGATATGACACCAACGGCAATCTGACAACAGATCCGGGTGAGATTGAGAAAACCTGGAGAGTGCTTCCCATGGGTTACTGGAAGGGCAGTGGTATTTCTATTGCGCTGGATCTGATTGCAACCGTTTTGTCCAATGGAAACTCTGTTCAGAAGATCGGTACCTTTGGAGATGAGGTAGGTTTGACACAGATTATGATTGCTATTGACCCGTCTAAGGCCAATACACCAGAGCTGACAGACGAAATCGTGACGAAGATTGTAGATGATATCAAATCCTCTGTTCCGGTTAAGGAAGGCGGAGAGGTATATTACCCAGGCGAGCTGGAGTTAAAGAGCATTAAGGAAAACATGGAGCAGGGAATTCCGGCAGTAGAGGAAAAATGGAATCAGGTTCTGGCTATGTAAGAAAAAGGCTGGGCAGCAGCCCGGAGCTGTAGGAAACGGCAGCCTGGATCAGCAGGAAAGGTTGAGCAGCAGCCCGGAGCAGCAGGAAACGGGAACGGCAGCCTGGAACAGCAAGAAAGGCTGGGCAGCAGCCCGGAGCTGTAGGAAAGACCAGGGAAGATATCAAAAACAAAAATAAACATCGGACAAATACCTGATGATAAGCAAGATGAAAGAGAACGTATAAGGAGAGGATCATGGGAAAAGCGGCATCTTTATGGAGGGCGGCGCTGGTGGGAGCAGCAGTTTTGGCTTTAAGCGGCTGCAGCGCAGCGGAAAGCAGAGATACAACGATTATCCGTGTGGCATTTAATCAGTCAGAGTCACATCCAGAATACATTGCCATGAAGGAATTCGGAAAAAAATTCAGTGAGGCAACGGACGGGAAATATGAGGTTCAGATTTATCCTAATGCCATTATGGGAGATCAGGGGCCGGTTACAGAACTGGTGAGAACCGGCGCCCTGCAGATGGCTATGGTTCCTGTTTCTGTTCCGGAGGGCTATAACAGAGACTTTGCCATTGTCTCAGCTCCGTATCTTTACGATAATACGGCACAGCTTCTGCAGGCAGCAAAAGAGGGAGTATTTGATACTTTATTTGAAACAACAAAGAAATTCAATTTTGAGGTGGTATCTTTGTATACATCTGGAGCCAGGGCTATTTACACAGATAAGCCGATTTTGACTCCGGCGGATCTGGCCGGTTATAAAATCCGGGTTCAGGATTCCGACACCTATATCCGTATGATTAATTTAATGGGCGGCGTAGGAATTGCAATGGCCCAGAGTGAGGTGTATACGGCAACTCAGCAGAAGGTAATTGAGGGCGGAGAAAATTCTGAGCGGGTGTACATGGACTTTAAGCATTATGAGGTGGCTCCTTATTTCAGCTATACCAATCATCTGGTTATGGCAGATACAGTAATTGCCAACAGGGAATTTATAGAAGATATGGATGAGGAAACCAGAGAGATTTTTTACCGCCTGATGGACGAATCTATGGAACAGGAATTTCAGCTGATGGATGAGTCTGTGAAGCAGGGCCGCCAGGATGCAGAGGAAAAAGGCGCTCAGTTTGTCTATCCAGATGTAGAGGAGTTTGAGAAACGGTGTCAGCCCTTGCTGGAAGAGATTGCAGATCAGTCTCAGGTAACGCGGGATATTTATGACAGAGTTCAGAAAATCAAAGAAGAAATGGAGGTACCCAAAGCATGAAAATAATTCGATCGATGTTTGATAAATGTATAGAAGCTGCAAGCATTGGGATTTTTGCGCTGATGGTGCTTCTGGTGACCTTTCAGGTTTTTGTCCGCTATGTGTTAAACAGTCCCAGCGCATTCAGTGAAACTTTGACCCGGTATCTGTTTGTATGGCTGGTTTTGATTACGTCTACCTATGCCTTTGGAAAACGGGATCATATGTGCATCAGTTATCTGAAGGACAAGCTGCCTTTAAAGGGACAGCGGATAGTTAATATTCTGATTGAAGCAATTACCTTTTTCTTTGCAGCGGCAATTATGATTTACGGAGGTGTCCGGATCTCTGCCATGCAGATGGTTCAGCTGGATTCTGTTTTAAAAATTCCAACCGGACTGATTTACTCGATTATCCCTATCAGCGGAGTGGGAATTGCATTTTATTCTCTCTGTAACCTGATGACAGAATATACGATGTTAAAGGAGGGCAAATAAATGTCTCTGGCAGTAATCAGCGCAATTATTATGACAGTCCTTCTGATTGTGATGCTTGTTATGGGCGCATCCATCAGTATTGCGATTGGTCTTTCCTCTGCGGTGGCAATGCTTTGTATGCTGCCGGTGGATATTTCTCTTATTACATCGGCTCAGCGAATTTTTACAGGAGCAAACTCCTTTTCTCTGATTGCGATTCCGTTTTTTATTCTGGCAGGAAATATTATGAATAACGGCGGAATTGCCGTTCGCCTGGTGAATGTGGCAAAGGTATTGTCCGGCCGGATGCCGGGTGCCCTGGCTCAGTCCAATGTTGTTGCAAATATGATGTTCGGTGCTATTTCCGGATCCGGCGCTGCGGCTGCGGCTGCTATTGGAGGCACCATGGGTCCTCTGGAGGAGCAGGAGGGTTATGATAAGGTGTTCAGCGCAGCTGTAAACATTGCTTCTGCGCCTACAGGAATGCTGATTCCCCCGTCCAATCTGATGATTGTATATTCTACGGTAGCAGGAAGCGTATCTGTAGCGGCACTGTTTGTGGCCGGTTATGTTCCCGGAATTCTGTGGGGACTTGGCGTAATGGCTCTGGTAGCTTATTTTGCAAAAAAGAAAGGCTATGTCAGTGAAGAGCGGGTAGATTTGAAGACTGCTTTACATGTGATTGTCGATGCTATTCCCAGCCTGCTTCTGATTGTAATTATTATTGGCGGAATTCTGGGCGGCGTATTTACGGCAACAGAAGGATCAGCGATTGCTGTTGTCTATGCAACCGTGCTGTCTCTGATTTATAAAAATATTAAGCTTCGGGATCTTCCGGGAATTATCCTGGAATCTGCAAAAATGACGGGAATCATTACGTTTATGATTGGTCTGTCCTCCATCATGTCCTGGGGAATGTCCTTTACGGGAATTCCGGATATGATCGGAAGCGGAATCCTGGCTCTGACCAGCAATAAATATGCGATTCTGATTCTGATGAATATTATTATCCTGATCGTAGGTACCTTTATGGATCCCACTCCGGCAATCCTGATTTTCACTCCGATTTTCCTGCCGGTATGTCAGAGCTTTGGAATGAATCCCATTCATTTCGGAATTATGATTTCCTTTAATTTGTGTATTGGAACGATTACTCCGCCGGTTGGTTCTATTTTGTTTACCGGATGTAAGGTAGGCGGCGTATCCATTGAAAATGTTATGCGCCAGCTCCTTCCATATTTTTTCGTTATTTTACTGCTTTTAATTCTTGTAACCTATGTTCCGGCGGTTTCCATGACTCCTGTCTCTTATACACATCTGACGCTGCCGACGATCT
>OJPI01000708.1_pt1 | contig 21372 bp, 20 predicted proteins | sample 1598461 | NCBI WGS metagenome assembly OJPI01 (sample SAMN03922483, study PRJEB24848) | human gut metagenome | isolation source: stool sample | host: Homo sapiens | place: Germany | collected 2011-05 | reverse complement strand
GTCGCAGAAGCGCCCCGCCGCAGGCGGAGAAGCTCGCGAGCGAGCTTCTTTCTTGTATAGGAAAATTAGTCCTATGTAAATATACATTCTATGAGAAGTCTTATACAAAAGAAGCGTATTTCTTGCAAAAGTGATGTAACTCAGGAGGATAAGAGCGATACGTTTTATGAACATTGTGTTAAAAAAATATCAAAAATCTCTTGACTTTTAGAAAGAAACACAGTAAAATGTTAATAATTTAACAAGATTTAATTTGTTAACAAGAAAAGAGGATATTGATATGGCTAGATTTACATTACCGAGAGACTTATATTATGGAAAGGGTTCCCTGGAAAATCTGAAAAACCTTTCCGGTAAGAGAGCAATTGTTGTTTCCGGAGGAAGCTCCATGAGAAAAGGCGGCTTTCTTGATAAGGTAGAAGGCTATCTGAAGGAAGCAGGAATGGAAGTAAGATTTTTTGAAGGTGTTGAGCCGGATCCTTCTGTTGAGACAGTTATGAAGGGTGCTGCAGCTATGACGGAGTTTCAGCCGGACTGGATTGTTTCTATCGGCGGCGGTTCTCCCATTGATGCGGCAAAGGCTATGTGGGCCTTCTATGAATATCCGGAGACAACTTTTGAAGATTTGATTATCCCATTTAATTTTCCGAAGCTGAGAATAAAGGCTCATTTCTGTGCAATTCCGTCTACCTCTGGAACTGCAACTGAGGTAACTGCATTTTCTGTTATCACAGATTACGCAAAGGGAATCAAATATCCGCTGGCAGACTTTGAGATTACACCGGATGTAGCAATTATTGATCCGGAGCTGGTTGAGAGCCTTCCTGTCAAGCAGGTAGCTTATACTGGTATGGATGCTCTTACTCATGCAATCGAAGCATATGTTTCTACTCTGAACAGCCCGTTTACGGATCCGCTGGCAATTAAGGCAATTGAGATGGTATTTGATTATCTGCCAATGTCCTATAAGAAGGATATGGATGCAAGAGAGCAGATGCACTATGCTCAGTGTCTTGCAGGTCAGGCATTCTCCAATGCGCTGCTTGGTATTGTACATTCCATGGCTCACAAGACTGGCGCTGCATTCTCTACTGGCCATATTCCTCATGGCTGCGCAAATGCAATCTATCTTCCGTATGTTATTAAGTATAATGCTCATGAGCCGGAAGCTATGAGAAGATATGCAGATATTGCAAGACGTGTAGGTCTGGGCGGAACCTCTGAAAAGGCTCAGGTAAATGCACTGATCGAGAAGATTGAAGAATTTAACCGCGTAATGAATATTCCGAAGACGATTCAGGAGTTTGGTGTGAAGGAAGAGGAGTTCCTGGAGAAGCTGGATGAGATTGCTGCAAACGCAGTTGGCGACGCATGTACAGGTTCCAATCCGAGATCCATCAATCCGGAACAGATGGCAAAGCTGTTTAAGTGCACCTTCTACGGCACAGAGGTTGATTTCTAAGGATTACTGATTGAAAAATACAAAAAAGAGACTGTGAAAGAACGGATTCCGTTTTTCGCAGTCTCTTTTGATGTCATAGGAAATTGCAAGCGGATTTTTTTCTACAGGGGATAAATATTCAGTCTTTTGATCTTTCCATTCTCAATCTCAGAAAGGGTTGCCATAACAGGAACAACCTTCCCATTGTAGGTAATAAAATACCAGACAATCCGTTCGTCAAAGTAGCGAATGCCGGAGATGGGGAAGGGGCCGCCGTTAAATCCGAATTTATGGTGGAACATCATTTCAATAGCCATCTTTCCTTCCAGATGCAGAGGGTGTCCATTCCAGCTTTTATCGTGGAGGAGTCATGAATCACGCCGTGATCCGTAAATAAATCAGCCAGTGCGACACAGTCGCCCTTCTGCATACAGTCTATATATTGCTCTAACAATGTCATAACAGTTCTCCTTTCCCTTTAGAAACGTTCTGAGCGCAGCAGGGCATCAATGCCGCCGTCTACAAACAGGGTTACTCCATTGATTCCACTGGCCTGAGGCGAAGCAAGAAAGACCATAGCGTTGGCAATTTCTTTGGCATCCAGGAATTCCCTGGTGCCGTAGCGGGTGGGAATGGGAATCAGGAGAGCAGCGTCTCTCTGAGCTTCTGTCATACCCTGGGTCATGGGGGTGGTTGTATTGCCAGGGGCAACAGAGTTGATACGCAGTCCGTCTACAGCCCAGGAGGCAGAGATTCTGCGAACCCATCTTGCAAGTGAATGTTTGGAAGAGCTGTAGCAGGAGGGGGTCAGATTTTTGGGAATTGTATCAGCATATTCAAGAACCCGCTCTTCATCCATGACGTTAGAGAGCATGTCTACCCAGCCCATACGCACAGTCATATTGGTAAGGTAGTTAAATGTTTGTGTGGGGAAAATAGAAAAGAGAATCCGAACAAGTGTTTGCAAATAAGTCTGGTCTGTGATAAAATACAGATCAGTTACGCAAAATATGGACAGGAGACGCCAGAAAGGCTTTCGGAAGCTGCGGCGGATGGAAAAACAAAGGAAAGGTTTGAAGTATGGCAAAGCAGTATATTAAAATACGGGGTGCCAACGAGCACAATCTGAAGAATATTTCTCTGGATATTCCGAGAAATGAGCTGGTGGTGCTGACGGGACTAAGTGGTTCCGGTAAGTCATCTCTGGCATTTGATACTATTTATGCAGAGGGGCAGAGAAGATATATGGAATCTTTGTCTTCTTATGCGAGACAGTTCCTGGGACAGATGGAGAAGCCGGATGTGGAGAGCATTGAGGGACTTTCCCCTGCTATTTCTATTGATCAGAAATCAACCAACAGGAATCCCAGATCTACAGTGGGAACAGTGACAGAGATCTATGACTATCTGAGACTTTTGTACGCCAGAATCGGAATTCCCCACTGTCCCAAGTGTGGGAGAGAGATTCGCAGACAGACGATTGATCAGATGGTAGATCAGATTATGGAGCTGCCGGAGCGGACGAAAATCCAGCTTCTGGCTCCGGTGGTCCGGGGACGGAAGGGAGAGCATGTAAAGCTTCTGGAACAGGCCAGACGCAGCGGCTATGTGAGGGTCCGGATTGACGGAAATCTTTATGAGCTGTCAGAAGAGATTAAGCTGGAGAAAAATATTAAGCACAATATTGAGATCGTGGTGGATCGTCTTGCAGTCAGAGAGGGAATTGAAAAGCGTCTTACAGATTCGATTGAGACTGTTATGGGGCTTTCAGATGGTCTGATGCTGGTGGATGTGATTGGAGGAGAATCTATTCAGTTCAGCATGAATTTTTCCTGCCCGGACTGCGGCATCAGTATCGAGGAGGTAGAACCCAGAAGCTTTTCTTTTAACAATCCCTTTGGGGCATGTCCGGACTGCTTTGGTCTGGGATACAAGATGGAGTTTGATGAGGATTTGATGATTCCGGATAAATCTCTAAGCATCCTGCAGGGAGCGATTGTGGTACTTGGATGGCAGTCCTGTACGGACAAGGGAAGTTTTACCAGAGCTATTTTAGATGCTCTTGCAAAGGAATACGGATTTGATTTGGATACGCCTTTTGAAGAGTATCCCAAAGAAATCCACGATGTGTTGATTTATGGAACCGAAGGCCGGGAGATTAAGGTTCATTATAAGGGGCAAAGGGGAGAAGGTGTTTACGATGTGGCCTTTGAAGGCCTTCTGAAAAATGTTGAGCGGAGATACCGGGAAACCTATTCCGAGAATTCCAAGGCGGAATATGAGACATTTATGCGGATTACTCCCTGTAAGGCATGTAAGGGACAGCGGCTGAAGCCCAGCTCACTTGCCGTAACCGTAGGGGATCAGAATATTTATCAGGTAACAGAGCTTTCTATCCGCAGATGTAGGGAGTTTATGGAGAACCTGAAGCTGACACAGATGCAGGAATCGATCGGCGCACAGATTTTAAAGGAAGTGAAGGCAAGGCTGGACTTTCTGTTAAATGTGGGTCTGGAGTATCTGTCACTGTCAAGAGCCACAGGAACCCTTTCCGGAGGAGAGGCCCAGCGAATCCGTCTGGCAACTCAGATTGGATCCGGTCTGGTGGGCGTTGCCTATATTCTGGACGAACCAAGTATTGGTCTTCACCAGCGGGACAATGACAAGCTGCTTTCTACTCTGCTTCACCTGCGGGATCTGGGAAATACGGTTCTTGTTGTGGAGCATGATGAGGATACGATGCGGGCGGCGGATTATATTGTGGATATCGGGCCGGGAGCCGGAGAACATGGCGGACAGGTGGTGGCAGCTGGTACGGCAGAGGAAATTATGCAGTGTCAGGAGTCCGTGACAGGCGCTTATCTGAGCGGACGGATTCAGATTCCAGTGCCGGAGAAGCGCAGAATTCCTACAGGCTGGCTGACAGTCCGGGGAGCGGCAGAAAACAATCTGAAACAGATTGATGTCCGTTTTCCTCTGGGCGTGATGACCTGCGTAACCGGTGTATCTGGCTCAGGCAAGAGTTCTCTGGTCAATGAGATCCTTTACAAGGCTCTGGCGCGGAAGCTGAACAGGGCAAGAACCATTCCGGGAAAGTTCAAGAAACTGGAGGGCGTGGAGCAGCTGGATAAGGTTATCGCTATTGATCAGTCTCCTATTGGAAGAACGCCTCGCTCAAATCCTGCTACCTATACAGGTGTGTTTGACATGATCCGGGATTTGTTTGCATCTACCCCTGATGCAAAGGCAAAGGGATATAATAAGGGGCGCTTCAGCTTTAATGTAAAAGGCGGCCGGTGTGAGGCCTGCAGCGGCGACGGAATTATCAAGATTGAGATGCATTTTCTTCCGGATGTCTATGTACCCTGTGAGGTCTGCGGCGGAAAGCGGTATAATCGGGAGACTCTGGAGGTTCGCTATAAGGGAAAAAGCATTTACGATGTCCTGAATATGACGGTGGAGGAGGCGATGAGCTTCTTTGAGAATATTCCTTCGATTTATCGGAAGATTTCTACACTGAATGATGTGGGGCTTTCGTATATTCGTCTGGGGCAGCCATCCACAGAGCTTTCCGGCGGAGAGGCCCAGCGAATTAAGCTGGCTACAGAGCTGAGCAGGAGAGGAACAGGAAAGACGATTTATATTCTGGATGAGCCTACGACAGGACTTCATTTTGCAGATGTTCATAAACTGGTGGAAATTCTCAGAAGGCTTTCAGATGGTGGAAATACGGTTGTAGTGATTGAACACAATCTGGATGTGATCAAATCTGCAGATTATCTGATTGATATTGGCCCGGAGGGCGGAGAAGGCGGCGGCAGAGTGATTGCCGAAGGAACTCCGGAAGAGGTTGCAGAAAATCCGGAGTCCTATACAGGCAGATATGTGAAGCGGTATCTGAAACAATAGATTAGTCTTGCTGCAGCTGTCTGGCAATCTCAACCACTTCCTCTATCTGTTTGATCTGGAAGTCTGCCAGAGACTGATCAAAATGAAAGCGGGAATCATAAAGGGCAGCAATATGCATTCCCGCCCGATATGCCGCAGTAACGCCAAAGGTTGAATCTTCTACAGCCAGACACTGATTTTCCGGAAGGTTCAGTTTTTCGGCGGTATAGTGATAGATTTCCGGATCCGGCTTACTGCGTTTAAACTGTGCGCCAGAGACAATTTCTTCAAAATAATGATGAATGTTATTTTCGGTCAGAACCCGGTGAATAATCGGCAGACCGGTGGAGGAGGCCAGGGCCAGTCGAAGCCCCATTTCCTGAAGCCGGTCGAGGATGCCAGGGATTTCTTTCCGAAAGATACGGCGGTAGTCCATCTGCGCGTAAACATCTACAGAGGCGCGGAATTCATCCCGCAGCTGCTGCCAGGTCTGGCCATTGTGGACGGCACGGGCCATACAGCTCCATGCGTCTTCCCGGGAGGATCCTACCATGCCGAACAGATCCTCCAGCTGCACCTGGGGATTTTTCGTTCGGGCAAATTCCAGATCCATTTTCAGATATTCCAGTTCGCTGTCTATGATGATTCCATCCATATCAAAAATGACTGCTTTTATCATAAGCTTTTCCACCTCTTTTTTATTTCTGTGCTCGTTCAGCCATGTGAGGATTCAGACAGAAAAATGCTCTGAATGCTTGTTTTTCCAGAAGTTTTCCAGTCTGAAGCGTCGAGAAATTACTTTCTTAATTTAATGCAATAAAGTAATTCTTGCAACAAAAAATGCGTCTGAGAGGAATCGAACCTCCGCACGCGGCTCCGGAGGCCACTGCTCTATCCACTGAGCTACAGACGCATCTTCTATATAATACTATATTTTTTTTTGTTTTGCAAGGGGTATTATTGCTTTTTTTTTTGTATTTTGCTATGATAAGGATCTGGACAATCCCATGGAGGTGGTGGAATGAAAGAAAACAAAAGATTTCGGAAACGGAGCGGGGCGGACGAAGAGCAGAGGGCTCTTTTGACAGCAGCAGCCATTCCGTTAATCGTGATTATATTAATGATTATTATTGTGATTGCAGATCATGGCAAGGCAAAAGAGACAGAAAATCAGGAGCCTTCCACGACCATGGAAGCAGAGACAGGGAATGAATCAGAGCTGCAGACCGGGGAAGCAGAGGCGGAAGGTGAGTCAGAATCAGAAGCTGTGGAGATTCCGGAAATGGAGGGACTGCAGAGGGACCGGGTTCCGGAAATTCTCAGTCTGATGAAGAGCTATTTTGCAGCCAGAGAGGATTCTGATGCAGAGACCATGAGCCGGATTTACGGAAGAGGCGAGCAGACGGAAGCTGAGTTGGAGGAAGAGCGGAAACGGCTGCGCAGCAATGCCAAGTATGTACAGGAATTTGAAAATATTGCCACCTATGTGATGGATGGAGAAACGGCAGATACCTGGCTGGTGTATACCCTTTACGACATCCGTTTTTATTCGGCAGAGACAGCGGCTCCTATGATTATGTGGTGCTATGTGTACCGTGATGCAGAGGGCAATTATCTGATTCGCAGCAACGACGCCCTGACAGAGGCGGAGATTGATTTTGCAGATCGAATCAGCCATTCTGAGGAAGTGCGCCGGCTGGCGTCGGGAGTAAATGTAAAGCTGAAGGAGGCTTTAACTGCTGACGAGGAGCTGAATTCCATTTACGGCGTACTGAGAGACGGTTCTCCTGTTTATGGGGAAGAGCCGGAGCAGAGAATTGTTGTAGCGGAGACGATAGCTGTCAGCGAGGAGACTTCTGCAGAGGAAGAGACAGAAGCTTCCGAAGAGGCAGAGACAGAGGAAAGCCAGTCGGAAGCTGAGGAGGAGACGATAGAGGCGTTTGTGCCGGAGGAGTCCGGGCAGCAGGAAACTGCAGAAGCTCAGGAACCGGATGCTTCTGGGGAGAGCAGCGTACAGAGCAGTACAGCAGCAGCGCCGGGAGCATAAAGACAGGAGAAGATCCGTCTTTTGAGCAGAAGCGTCCTATGGGAAAGCAGAAGCGCCAGATATCTGAAAAACGGATGGATATGCGGATGCGTGACAGAAAACTGCATTTTCAAGAAGCAGGATAAGAATAGAATTTGAAAGAATCATACACAGAGAGCAGGATGAAAACATGGAAACGATGAATGTAAAGGACTTTTATTTTGATTTGCCACAGGAGCTGATTGCCCAGGATCCTCTCGAGGATCGGTCTGCATCCAGACTTTTGGTGCTGGATAAAGAAACCGGTGAAATTGAACACAGACACTTCCGGGATATTGTTTCTTATTTAAAACCGGGGGACTGCCTTGTAATCAACGATACTAAGGTAATTCCGGCGCGGCTGTTTGGCGTGAAGGAGGACACCAGAGCAAAGATTGAGGTACTGCTGTTAAAACGTCGGGAAAATGATATTTGGGAGACGTTGGTGAAGCCGGGAAAAAAGTGCCGTCCCGGTGCAGTGCTGGAGTTTGGAGACGGATTGTTAAAGGGAACCGTTCTGGATGTTGTAGATGAAGGGAACCGTCTCATTCAGTTTTCTTACGATGGTATTTTTGAGGAGATTCTGGATCAGCTGGGTCAGATGCCTCTTCCTCCCTATATTACGCATCAGCTGCAGGATAAAAACCGTTATCAGACAGTGTATGCAAAGCACGAAGGATCTGCAGCAGCGCCGACAGCTGGACTGCATTTTACAAAGGAGCTTCTGGATGAAATCCAGAAAATGGGTGTAAAAATTGCTCATGTTACCCTCCATGTAGGACTGGGAACTTTCCGCCCGGTAAAGGTGGAAAACGTCCTGGAGCACCATATGCATTCGGAATTTTATATGGTAGAGGAAGCAGAAGCACAGAAAATCAATGAGACAAAGGCTGCAGGCGGGCGGGTGATCTGTGTGGGAACGACCAGCTGCCGAACCATTGAGTCAGCCACAGGAGAAGACGGAATTCTGCGGGCAGGAAGCGGCTGGACTGAGATTTTTATTTATCCGGGATATCAGTTTAAGATTCTGGATTGTCTGATCACCAATTTCCACCTGCCGGAATCCACGCTGGTGATGCTGGTTTCAGCCCTGGCAGGAAGAGAGCATGTGCTTCATGCCTATGATGAGGCTATTCAGGAGCGCTATCGTTTCTTCAGCTTTGGGGATGCGATGTTTATACGATGACAATAACAGATTTGCAGGAATAAGAGATATTGATTGAAAGGGGAAAATCCGTATTATATTTCGGGTCTTCCCCTTTTTATCTTTCTCTGTTTTTTCAGAACATCTGGTGCGGATTGACAAAATCAAAAGAATATACGAAAATAGCAGTATACCATACCGGGGAACATGAAAGCTCCCTGGATTTTCGGGAAAGAGCAGAGGAAAGGACAGAATATGGAACCAATTCGTTTGAATAAATATTTAAGTGAACAGGGTGTTTGTTCTCGCCGGGAGGCGGATCGTCTCATTGAGGCAGGAAAGGTGACCATTGACGGACGGAAGGCCGGAATGGGAGAAAAAGTAACCGGACAGGAAAAGATTGTATGTGATGGAAAACCGGTTGGGCAGGGAGCCGGGGAAAAAAAGGTGAAGCCGGTTTTGCTGGCGGTGAATAAGCCGAGAGGAGTGGTCTGCACTACTTCTGACAAGGATCGGGCCATGAATGTGGTAGAGCTGATTCATTATCCTGCCAGAGTATATCCGGTAGGACGTCTGGATAAGGATTCGGAAGGACTGCTTTTGATGACCAATCAGGGAGATCTGGCGAATGAGATTATGCATGCGGGAAATTTTCATGAGAAGGAATATATCGTAACAGTGGATCAGCCCTTCAATTCTGCATTTATTAAAAAAATGCAGGAGGGAGTAGAGCTGAAGGAGCTGGAGGTGACAACAAGACCCTGTAAGGTGAAGGCACTTGGAAAGAAAACTTTTCAGATTACACTGACTCAGGGACTGAACCGGCAGATCCGCCGGATGTGTGAGGCCCTGGGCTATCATGTAGTGACCTTAAAGCGAGTGCGTATTATGAATATTCATCTGGGCAGACTGAATACGGGGGATTACCGGAGAGTGACTCCCCAGGAGCTGGAGGAGCTGCAGTGGCAGCTGGAACAGGCCAGAATGGAGCGGGAAGAGGAGGAGTCATAATTTATGGAACAGAATCAGGACAGAAGGCTTTCCCGGATGAAGGAGCTGATTGGAATTTTGTCAGAAGCGGCTAAGACCTATTACCAGGAAAGCCGGGAAATTATGAGCAATTTCCAGTACGACAGGATGTATGATGAGCTGCTTGAACTGGAAAAGGAAACAGGAGTGGTGATGGCAGGAAGCCCGACACAGAAGGTGGGCTACGAGGTATTAAGTGAGCTTCCCAAGGAGGAGCATGAGGCTCCAATGCTGTCTTTGGATAAAACAAAGGATGTTGGAGCACTTCAGGAGTGGCTGGGCAGCCAGAAAGGAATTTTGTCCTGGAAGCTGGACGGTTTGACCATTGTGCTGACCTATGAGGGAGGAGAGCTTGTCAAGGCCGTTACCAGAGGAAATGGGGAAATTGGGGAGGTAATTACGGGAAACGCCCGTGTGTTTGCCAATGTTCCTTTGCGGATTTCCTATCAGGGAACCTTGATCATACGGGGAGAGGCAGTGATCAAATATTCGGATTTTGCCCGGATAAATGAAGAGATCGAGGATGTGGATGCCAGATATAAGAATCCCAGAAATCTGTGCAGTGGGTCTGTGCGCCAGTTGAATAATCAGATTACAGCACAGAGAAATGTTCACTTTGAGGCATTTATGCTGGTGCGGGCTGACGGCGTGGATTTTGGAAATTCCCGGAAGCAGCAGTTTCAGTGGCTGGAGAGTCAGGGCTTTGATGTTGTAGAGTACCAGGAGGTGGATACAGAGAGCCTTCCGGAGGCGGTTTCTGTATTTGCAGAAAAAATCCAGACCTATGACATTCCCTCAGACGGACTGGTGCTTCTGATGGATGATATTGCTTATGGGGATTCCCTTGGACGGACGGCAAAATTTCCCCGCAATTCCATTGCATTTAAATGGGCTGATGAAATCAGAGAAACCCATTTAAAGGAAATTGAGTGGAGCGCTTCCCGCACAGGTCTTATTAACCCCGTGGCGATTTTTGAACCGGTGGAGCTGGAGGGAACCACAGTCAGCAGGGCCAGTGTTCACAATATCAGTATTATGGAGGCTCTGGAGCTGGGAGAGGGAGATGTGATTACGGTTTACAAGGCCAATATGATTATCCCTCAGATTGCAGAAAACCTGACGCGCAGCGGTACCATTTCGATTCCCGGCCACTGTCCTGTCTGCGGCGGAGAAACGCAGATTCGCCAGGTTAAGGATGTGAAGGCCCTTTACTGCACAAATCCGGACTGTCAGGCAAAAAAGGTAAAGAGCTTTGCCCTTCTGGTCAGCAGGGATGCCTTAAATATTGACGGACTTTCCGAGGCAACCTTAGAGAGGTTTATTGCGGCAGGTTTTATTCACACCTACGCGGATATTTTTCATCTGGATCGCCATCAGGAGGCTATTGTTTCCATGGAGGGCTTTGGTCAGAAGTCCTATGACAACCTGGTGGCAGCTGTGAAAAAAGCTTCAGATACTACTCTTCCAAGGGTGATTTATGGACTGGGAATCACCGGAATCGGTCTTGCAAATGCAAAAATGCTGTGCCGGGAATTCCATTATGATTTTGCAGCCATGCGGTCTGCAGACAGGGAGGCCCTGACGGCAGTGGATGGAATTGGCGAGGTTCTGGCCGATGCGTGGATTTCCTATTTCCAGAATGAGAAAAACAATCAGCTGGTGGACAGCCTTCTGGCGGAGCTGACCATAGAGCAGGAGTCAGGAAACCAGGGGGAAGCAGTTTTAGAAGGAAAGGTGTTTGTTATCACAGGAACGGTAGAGCATTTTGCCAATCGAAAGGCGCTTCAGGAGGAGATTGAGCGCCTGGGAGGAAAGGCTACCGGCTCGGTGACATCAAAAACCTCGTATCTGATTAACAATGATGTAACGTCCAATTCTTCAAAAAATAAGAAGGCAAGAGAACTGGGAATTCCCGTCATTTCAGAAGAGGATTTCCTGAATATGATCGGAGGAACAGAAAATGCCAATTAAAGTACAAAACGAACTGCCGGCCAGAGCCATTCTTGAGTCAGAAAACATTTTCGTCATGGATGAAAAAAGGGCGCTGAGTCAGGATATCCGTCCGCTTCAGCTGGTAATTCTGAATTTAATGCCCTTGAAGGAGGAAACAGAGCTGCAGATTTTAAGGGCTTTGTCCAATACGCCTCTGCAGGTGGACTGTACCTTTTTGATGCTTTCTACTTATGTATCCAAGAATACGTCAGCCAGCCATATTAATAAATTTTATGTGAATTTTGAGGATATTCGAAAGCATAAATACGACGGCATGATTATTACAGGCGCGCCGGTGGAGAACATGGAATTTGAAGACGTGGATTACTGGGAGGAGCTAAAGTCTATTATGGACTGGAGCACTACCCACGTTCATTCCACCCTTCATATCTGCTGGGGAGCTCAGGCCGGACTGTATTTCCATTATGGAATTCCCAAATATCCCAGGGAGAAGAAGCTGAATGGGGTATACAGCCATAAGGTGCTTCACCATAAGGTTCCGCTGGTGAGAGGGCTGGATGATTATGTCATGTGCCCTCACTCTCGTTATACGGAGGTACGCAGTGAGGATATCCGGAAACACGAGGATCTGAATATTCTGGCAGAATCAGAGGAGGCAGGGGTGCTTCTTGTGGTGAATGAGGACGGAAGCAGAATTTTTATTCAGGGACATCCAGAGTATGATCGGATGACACTGAACAATGAATTTCACCGGGATCAGGGGAGAGGGCTGAATCCGGAGCTGCCCTGTCACTATTATCCAGACGATAATCCGGAAAACCGGCCGGTTCTGACCTGGAGAAATCTTTCCAACACAGTTTACGCCAACTGGCTGAACTATTATGTATATCAGACAACACCTTATATTCTTACAGAAGAGGAATGAAAGGAGGATTCCTGGTGCGCGATTTAAATGTCAGATATCTGGAACGTCTTTCGGATCTGTATCCTACGATTGCGGAAGCATCGACAGAGGTGATTAACCTGGAGGCTATTTTAAATCTTCCTAAAGGAACAGAGCATTTTCTGACAGATATTCACGGAGAATACGAAGCCTTTTCTCATGTAATGAAAAATGGCTCCGGCTCGGTTCGACGCAAGGTCAATGATATTTTCGGAAATACGCTGTGCATGGAGGATAAGCAGGAGCTGGCAACGCTCATTTATTATCCCAGAGAGAAAATGAATCAGATTCTGGGAAAGGTTTCTGATCGGGAGGACTGGTATCGGATTACCATGTACCGTCTAGTCGAGGTCTGTAAGCAGTCTGCCAGCAAATATACCCGGTCCAAGGTGAGAAAGGCTCTGCCTTCGGAATTTGCCTATGTAATTGAAGAACTGATTACGGAGAAGGTCAATGTGCCGGACAAGGAATCCTATTACAATGCCATTATTCAGACCATTATCCGGGTGGGACGGGTGGAGGAATGTATCATTGCTCTCTGCCGCCTGATTCAGCGGCTGGTTGTGGATCACCTGCATATTCTGGGAGATATTTATGATCGGGGACCAGGACCGCATCTGATCATGGATGAACTGATGGCTCATCATTCGGTGGATATTCAGTGGGGAAACCATGATATTCTGTGGATGGGGGCTGCAGCAGGACAGAGAGGGTGCATTGCCAATGTGATCCGGATCTGTGCCCGTTATGGAAATCTTGACATTCTGGAGGACGGCTATGGAATTAACCTCCTTCCTCTGGCAACCTTTGCAGTGAATACATACCGGGAGGATCCCTGCACCTGCTTTAAGCTGAGAGGCGGCGGGATTTACAATGCCAAGGAGATGGAAGCAGATCTGAAAATGCATAAGGCCATTTCTATCATTCAGTTTAAGGTGGAGGGACAGATTATCAAGGCGCATCCGGAAATGGGGCTGGAGGATCGCAATCTGCTTCATCGGATTGACTATGAAAAAGGAACTATTTTCCTGGATGGAAAGGAGTATCCGCTTCTGGATACGAATTTTCCCACCATTGATCCGGCAGATCCCTATACTCTGACTGCGGAAGAGGCGGACATTATGGAACGGCTGGAACGAGCTTTCTTAAATTGTGAGAGGCTTCAGCGGCATATGCGGTTTCTGTTGTCCCGGGGAAGCCTGTATAAGGTATACAATGGCAATCTGCTGTATCATGGCTGTGTTCCTTTAAATGAGGACGGAACCTTAAAAACAGTAACGGTCTGTGGAGGCCGATACCAGGGAAAGCAGCTTTATGAGGTGCTGGATGGGTATATTCGAAAGGGCTTTGTGGCAGTGGATCCGGCAGAACGGGAAAATGGAAGAGATCTGATGTGGTATATCTGGCTTCACCGGGATTCTCCTCTGTTTGGAAAAGATAAGATGGCTACCTTTGAGCGGTATTTTCTTGCAGAAAAGGAAACCCATCAGGAAAAGAAAAATCCTTACTATCGTTTTCTGGAGGATGAAGAGGTGGTGAACCGGATTCTGGAGGAATTCGGACTGTCGCCGGAAACAGGACATATTATCAACGGCCATGTACCTGTAAAATCAAAAAACGGTGAGAATCCTGTCAAGTGCGGCGGAAAAGTACTGGTAATTGACGGCGGATTTTCCAAAGCTTATCAGAAAGAAACAGGGATTGCCGGATATACGCTGATTTACAATTCCTATGGTCTGATTCTGGCAGCCCACGATCCCTTTGAATCTACAGAAGCAGCGATTGAAAAGGGAAGCGATATCCATTCAGAAACCATTGTGGTGAAGCGGGTGGAGAAAAGAAAGCTGGTAGGCGACACTGATGTAGGAATGATTCTCAAGGAAAATATTGCGGATCTGGAGAAGCTTTTGGAGGCCTATCGGACAGGCGCTCTGGCAGAGCGGATTCGGAAAAAATAACAAATGGAAAAGAGGACAAGATCATGGAACAGATGATTCTGGCATCTGCCTCACCGAGGAGACTGGAGCTTCTTCGGCAGGTAGGAATAGAACCGGTGGTAGAGCCCAGCCATGTGCAGGAGGTAATCACAAGCACGATACCGGGAAAGGTAGTTATGGAGCTGTCCCGGCAAAAGGCGGAGGATATTGCAGGGCTGCACAGAGGGGAGCCGGTGATCGTGCTGGGAGCAGATACGGTGGTGGCGGCTGATGGAAAAATTCTGGGGAAGCCAAAGGATCGGGAGGACGCTATCCGTATGGTAAAGCTTCTGCAGGGCCGGAGTCATCAGGTTTATACAGGAGTAACCCTGGTATTCTGTGGAGAAAATTCTTCACAGAACACCAGCCCTGTCATTACCTTTTTTGAAGAGACAGAGGTTTGCGTATTTCCCATGACGGACAGTCAGGTGGAAGCCTATGTGGATACAAAAGAACCCATGGACAAGGCAGGGGCTTATGGCATACAGGGGAAATTTGCTGCTTATGTCAAAGGCATTGTCGGGGACTACAATAATGTAGTGGGACTCCCTGTAGGGAGAGTGTGTCAGGAACTTGAAAAGCGGGGAATCAAGTTTTAAGGATACAGAAAATGAAAGGCAAAGGAAGCCTGAGGTCAGGAGGCTTCCTTTGCTTTCTCTGCAAATTCTGTTGTTACCAGCTTTTCGTAGGGAACCCGGGTATTCAGTTCACCCGCTTCCTCAAGAATATTCTGCAGCAGTTCAAAGCTGCTTTTTTCAAATATCAAATCGTTTTTCCAGGTATCCTGGGCTTTATATCGTTCAACAATAGCAATAATGTTTTCCAGAGGCGTTTCTGGAAACTGAGGCTGAATGGTTTTTGCAATTTCTTCTGATGGGTGGGTATTTACATACTGCATCCCTTTTTGAAGTGCATTGGTAAATTTCTGAATGATGTCAGGATGGGAATCCAGATAGCTTTTTCTGGCACAGTAGGCAGTGTAGGGAACATAGCCGGAATCTGTGCCAAGAGAGGCAACCACATATCCCTTTCCTTCCAGCTCCAGACCAGTGGCAAAGGGCTCAAATTCAACTGTATAGTCGCTTGTATTTCCCGCAAAGGCTGCAGCAGTAAGGCCAAACTGAATACTCTGATCAATGGTGAGATCGGTTTTGGGATCAATGCCATTTTTCTTCAGAATATATTCAAAAACCATCTGGGGCATTCCTCCGGCTCTTCCGCCCAGAACCGTTGTTCCTTTCAGCTTTTGCCAGGAAAAGGAAGGATCCGGGTGTCTTGCCACAAGGAAGTTTCCGGCTCTTTGGGTCAGCTGGGCAAAATTGACAGCATAGTCCGGCGCATCCTGGGCAAAGGTATAAATACTGGCCTCTGATCCCATAAAGCCAATGTCAGCGTCACCGGACAGAAGGGCTGTCATAACCTTGTCAGCTCCTGCTCCATTGACCAGAGTCAGGTCAAGACCTTCTTCTGTAAAATATCCCAGCTCAATGGCTGCATACTGAGGGGCATAAAAGACAGAATGGGCTACTTCATTTAAAGTAACCGGGGTCAGACCGGTTTTACTTTTTCCAGAGCAGCCGGAAAGAGCGACAGCGGCGGATAAGGCGGCTGCCAGAAAAAAATAAGGGGTGATTTTTTTCATCATATTCCTCCTGAGAGAAGATTTCCTAATACAATGTATCAGAAAATTGACAGAAGGTGTCTGTCCTGGAAGAAAATTTTACAGACGCTTTTTAAGGAAAGAAAAAACGGACACGATTTTACATAGATTTAACATAAATTTTAAATGATGAGGTAGAAAGTAAAAATACCATTATGATATGATGAAAACCGTGTTAACAACACACGCAGAATCAAAAAGCATGAAGAAAAGAATATGGGCGGGGGAATCCCGCATACGGAGGAAAAGAGAGGATGAGTGGAACCATGGAAGTGGCGTTTGGTATGGCCGGAGGGCTTGCTCTGTTTTTGTATGGCATGAACAGTATGAGTGATGCTCTGCAGAAGGCGGCTGGAGAGAGAATGAAAAGCATTTTAAGCTTTTTGACCAAGAATCCAGTAATGGGAGCCCTGGCCGGAGCACTGGTAACAGCTGTGCTGCAGTCCAGCTCTGCCACAACAGTTATGGCAATCGGCTTTGTCAGCGCCGGGCTGATGAGCTTGCCTCAGGCGATTTCAGTTATTTTCGGAGCAAACGTTGGTACGACGATGACAGCTCAGCTGCTGGCATTTCAGATCAGCGATTATATTTATCCGATTATCTTTATCGGTTTTCTGATGAATTTTGCAGGAAAATCAGAAAAATTAAAGAATGTCGGTCTTGTGATTTTTTCTTTTGGACTTTTATTTGAAGGAATTGAGATTATGGGAAGTGTGATGAAGCCTTTGGCTGGAAGTCCCTTCTTCATTAATCTGATTGGAAAGGTGTCTCAGATTCCGATTCTGGGAGTTTTGGTTGGTCTTTTCATGACACTGGTTGTTCAGTCCAGCTCCGCCACGATTGCGGTGCTTCAGAATTTTGCCTCTCAGGCCGGGCCCGACGGTGTCAGCAGTGTGATTGGCCTTGCAGGAGCAATCCCGATTCTTTTGGGTGATAACATTGGTACGACCATTACAGCGCTTCTTGCATCCATTGGGCAGTCTAAGAATGCAAAGCGGACGGCAGTGGCCCACAGCGTATTTAATATTACAGGAAGCATTGTATTCTTGTTTATGATTCCTGTTCTGACGGCTTTTGTGCAGATGATTTCTCCCAAGGGGCCGGAGGTGGCTGTTATTTCCCGCCAGATTGCAAATGCCCATACAACCTTTAACGTTGTCTGTACCCTGGTATGGCTTCCTTTGATTGCGGTTATGGTAAAAATCGTAAAACTGATTATTCCGGGAGAAGATCAGAATGAAAATCAGGCATTCCAGGCTAAGTTCCTGGATGAGAAGGTGATTGGGCAGCCGGTTGCAGCTATGTATCTCGTTTCCCAGGAGTTAAATCGGGGAGCAGAGCTGGCAGAGGGAATGCTTGATTTGGCTAAGGAGTCTCTTACCGGAACCAACCGAAAAGAGGCGCGGATGGAGTTTGCAGCTTCCTGCAGTGCTCTGGAGCGTCTTCAGAAGAATATTTCCCAGTATCTGACGAAAATGCTGTCCAGCGGCGCTATGACAGAAATTCAGGCGGAAAAAACAGCAGGTCTCTTATCAGTATCAAACAATCTGGAGCGTATTACGGAGCGGTGCAGCGACATTCTGCAGATTGTAGAAAAGGTGCAGAATGAAAACCGCCAGATTTCCGATGAGGCAGTGGGAGAACTGAAAAACTGTTTTGCTATTCTGAACTATCTTTTTGAACATGCAATGGAGGCGGTTCGCACAGGTGACTGGGAGGCGGCAAGGAAGGTAAGCCGCAGTAAAAATAAAATGAGAAAGGCACAGAAGCAGTTTACAAAGGCCCATATGGCCAGAGTAAAGAAGAATCTTTGTGATTCGGCCATGCTGGAGGATTTTTCTAATCTTTTGTACAATCTGGATCGAATTGCCGATAACTGTGTCAGCATCGCGGAAGAGGCTCTGGACGATGTGATTTTTGTGAATCTGGAGGAGATGCATAAAGAGGAAGGTACTGTGTAAAGCAGTATCTTCTTTTTTTTGGAAAGTTCTGAAAGAATCTGTTTGCATACAGGTATCAGCTGTGCTATGATGTTTCTACAGTAAAGTGGGAAAGTGCTACTGAATACAGAAATACGAGGGAGGAAAAAGAAATGAGGTTTTTTGTAGATACAGCAAATGTAGACGAGATCAGAAAAGCAAATGATATGGGGATTATCTGCGGAGTTACCACAAATCCTTCTCTGATTGCAAAGGAGGGACGAGATTTTCATCAGGTGATTCAGGAAATCGCCTCGATTGTGGATGGTCCGATCAGCGGGGAGGTAAAGGCAACGACAGAGGATGCAGAGGGTATGGTGAAGGAAGGACGGGAAATTGCCGCAATCCACCCCAATATGGTTGTAAAGATTCCCATGACAGCCGAAGGCTTAAAGGCTGTGAAAATTTTAAGCGCCGAGGGAGTGAAGACCAATGTGACTCTGATTTTTACAGCGGCTCAGGCACTTCTTGCTGCAAGAGCAGGCGCAACCTATGTCTCTCCCTTCCTGGGACGTCTGGATGATATTTCTACGCCGGGAATTGAGCTGATTGAAGATATTACAGAGATTTTCATGGTTCACAATCTGGATACCCAGGTGATTGCTGCAAGCATCCGCAATCCTATCCATGTGATAGACTGTGCAAAAGCCGGTGCAGACATTGCCACAGTTCCCTATAAGGTTCTTATGCAGATGATTCACCATCCACTGACAGACGCAGGAATTGCCAAATTCCAGGCAGATTACAGAGCTGTGTTCGGTGAATAGAAAACGCGGGGGAAGGTTATGAATTACAAAATGATTGTGCTGGATCTGGATGGTACTCTGACCAACAGAGACAAGGTGATTACAGATAAGACCCGTCATGCCTTGATGGAAGCCCAGAAAAGGGGAAAAAAGGTTGTTCTTGCATCCGGACGGCCTACCTACGGCGTAGTTCCCCTGGCTGAGGAGCTGGAGCTAGGAAAATATGGCGGCTGTATTCTGTCCTTTAACGGCGGTATTATTATGGATTGCCGGACAGGAGAGGTGCTTTTTCAAAAAAAGCTTCCGGCAGAGGCGAACCGGAAAATTATTGGTCTGGCTCAGGAGGAAAGGGTAAGCAGTATTCTGACCTACCAGGACGGTCTGATTATTACGGACAACGAAGAATGCCCCTACGTGAAGATTGAAGCAGGGATTAATCACCTGAAGGTGCGTCAGGTGGACTCTATGGCTGACTATGTGGATTTTTCTGTGCCTAAGTTTCTGATGTGTGATGACGGAGATTATCTGGCGCTGACAGAAGCCAGAGTAAAGGCGGCGCTGGGACGTGATTTCAGTGTGTACCGGTCAGAACCCTTTTTCCTGGAGATTCTTCCAAAGGGCATTGACAAGGCTCAGAGCCTTTCTCAGCTTCTGAAAGTGCTTGGTATCGAGCGGGAAGAGATGATCGCCTGCGGAGACGGGTATAACGATATTTCCATGATTCAGTATGCAGGTCTGGGCGTTGCAATGGAAAATGCGGTGCTTCCTGTGAGAAAAGCAGCAGATTATGTAACTCTTTCTAATAATGATGACGGTGTTGCCCATGTAGTTGAAAAGTTTTTGCTGTAAAACTATAGACTTTAAAATTTTACTGTGCTAAACTATGAAAGAAGACTATCAGGTCAATCATGAAAGGAAAGAAGGGAACCCCGGTCTATGAATAAGAAAATAAAAACAGAAGCAGTGGATCATCTGTTTCAGGCAATTTTGACACTGAAAAACCCGGAAGAATGCTATATCTTTTTTGAGGACGTATGTACGGTTAATGAGCTCTTATCTCTGTCACAGCGTTATGAGGTAGCCAAAATGCTTCGGGAGAAAAAAACCTACCTGGAAATAGCAGAGAAAACCGGTGCGTCTACAGCAACCATCAGCCGGGTCAATCGCTCTTTGAATTATGGCAATGACGGCTATGATATGGTATTTGCCAGACTGTCGGAAAAGGACGGGGAAGAATAAAAGAGGGCTAACTAAATTATAAGAGAGCATAAGAAAAAGCGCTGGTTTCAGCGCTTTTTTCTGGTCTCTGAAGTGTCAGTCTCTGATTCTTCACGAAGCTGATCGATCATCATTTCTACCATTTGTTTTTTTAAATAGACATCAAAGGACAGCTCACTGATAAAGGCAAACAGCTGTAAATACTCCTGATCTTCCACAGGAAAATCGGCAAAGGTTTCTTCAGAAGCCTGAAATTTGGCCTGAATATCTGCTTTTAACCGTTCCATCTGCTGATCCTCCAGGGAGAATACCTCCTCATAAATCCGGCTCAGGGAAGGCTCTGCGCTGCTGTTAAAGTGCTGTTCCGTAATAGGACGAAACAGCTGTTCAATATCGTGAAAAGAAAGCAGGTTCTTGTAATAGTAGATAAACAACAGAAGAATCAGATGCTCCTTGCTGTATTTTTTCTTTACAGGGGGCGGAAGCAGGTTGTTCTTTGCATAGTTGTTGATCATAGTTTTTGTAAGAGCCTTGTCTTCCGGATTCCGCTTAGCTTTTCTCAGATGCTCTTCCATAAAGGAGGTCACCTGATCCATGTAGAGATCGATCTCCGGGATTTTTTCCAGCTTGATATAGGAGATGGTTCCCAGACGATCCAAAATGTCATTCAGTCGTTCCTTGTTTGTTTTCATTTGCTCACCTCTGACCCTATTATATAGTATTGAAAACCAGATGACAAGAGGGTGAGGAAATACTTTGCATAAATTTTCCTGTTTCTCCATATACTGTTTTTGTAAAGGAGGAACGAATACTATGGCGAGACGAGCGAGGAAAACACCGCTGGAAAAATGTCAGGAGGAGCTTTTGACGGTGAAGGCTTCTATTGAGCAGTATGAGCATTGTCTGGAAACTCTTCGGGAAAAGGAACAGCAGCTGGAAGACCAGATTTTGATGGAAAAATTCCGGGAGATCAATGAATTGCTGGAGCTTCAGAACCTGTCTTTAGATGATTTAAAGGACATGCTCGGAGAAAAAAAGGTGGAAACGCAGGAAGCCTCCTGATTCTCAAAAAAATTTTGATAGAAAAATAAAATTGAGATATTGTTGAATTCTTCTGGAAAAACCGTTATAATGGATGCAGAATAAGAGAAAATTCGGTAGTGTCAAGTGAAGTATGAAAAAACTGAGTCGAAAAAATAGGCTCAAATGAACCTTGAAAATTGCAGATATTTATTCCGATAAGCTCTCTGAGAGCTTAGGGCGCTGCCCTAAGAACCCGCAAGGGACTTATCCCTTGACCCATTCACGGGCTTTGCCCGAACCCATCCTC
>OJPI01000701.1_pt1 | contig 21650 bp, 27 predicted proteins | sample 1598461 | NCBI WGS metagenome assembly OJPI01 (sample SAMN03922483, study PRJEB24848) | human gut metagenome | isolation source: stool sample | host: Homo sapiens | place: Germany | collected 2011-05 | reverse complement strand
CAGTTATATATTGCCGATTACGTAAAAATATTTCCCTATAAGCTTTTGCTGTAACCGATTTGAAAAAATAAAAGATGCCAACTAAAAGCCAGCATCTTTATCAGAGTTAAATATTACTTTCCTAGGGTTCTATTTATGTAGTTACTCTTTGGCAAAGATAGTGATAAAATAATTAAAATCAGATGATAGCAGATGTATTTCTTTGGTTTACCGACCGGCCAGCATTTCGATTGAAACAAAAAATAAAATGGGATTGTGAGATAATGTATATTGCAGATAAATTAAAATCAATCCAAGTAAAATAAATTAGAGTAACTAACCCTTTAAAATGATACAGCCAAAGCATTACAGTTGTCCCAACCTGTCCCGACCCGCACAGCGAAAAAGGACTACATTAATCACTTCCGTCAATCGAAGCCGCTTGAAGGTATATTCTTCACCGACTTCATCCGGGAAATACTCGAAAAGAGATCCAGACGCAAGTCTGAACACTATGCGGCCGTATACGATGCCATAATAAAACACATTGAAAGTTTTTCATTGGAATTTAATTGTGATATATATACCAATTCGGTGACATCTGAATTTCTGGACGATTTCATCGTCTATCTGGAAGAACAGGGATTGAGACATAATACTATCGTGGGGTACATCCTAAAGATACAATCCCTTGTCCGTAGAGCCTCGCAATACAATTATGCCGTAGATTTAACCTATGATGAGACCGATTTGAAATGTGAGCCGACAAATGCGGTTTTCCTGAGTATGAATGAGATCACCAGGATATACTACTACAAGTTTCTCAGGCAGGATAAGCGAAAAGCCAAAGAACGGATCAGGGATATGTTTGTATTGGGATGCCTTACCGCTCTCAGATATTCCGATTATTCAAGGCTGACAAGTCAGAACCTGATAGACAACTACATCGTAATTCGAACAAAGAAGACCAATGTGGATGTCAAGGTCCCTGCCCATGATTATGTGAAAGAGATATTCGCAAAGTATGGTGGATTTGTTCCGGGTGGCTTATGTATCCAGTACTTCAATAAATACCTGAAAGTGATAATGAAAGAAATCGGATTGGATGATCCGGTTACATTCTCCTACACCAAAGGTGGGAAGTTGATAACAGTAACCCGTGAGAAATGGGAGCTTATCAGTAGTCACACGGCAAGAAGAAGCGCTGCCACCAACATGTATCTCACAGGCCGGATGAAGACATTTGAGATAATGAAGCTGACAGGACATCGTAGTGAGCAGAACTTTTTCCGCTATATTCGGTTAACCGGTGATGATACGGCCCGTTTGATCAGCGGTGACCTGTTTTTTAGAAAGTAATGCCACTGACGGTTCCGCGTATGTTATATGATCGGGATGCCATTAATGAACCGGGATGTTCTTAACCGTTTCGGTTCGTTAATGGTGATTTTGACAAGTCATTGGAATTCCGTATATTTGCGCTATAAACAATTTTTCCTTATGCGCAATCCGGAGATGACCAAGATGAGAGACCGCAAGCTGGTGGAGAAGTTCTACCAGCTTTACGATGTGAAGCGTATCCGTTTGGAGGACGTGCTTTTCCGGATGAGTCATGAGATATTCTTCCTGGACACGAACTACATCTATAAGCGCATCTTTTACATTCCCGACAACCTGTCTTACTATGAGCGTCTGAAGGAAGGGAAAAAGCCGGAGCCGGATACGGGCACACAAATGCGGCTGGATTTCTAAAGCTCATACAGGTTCTCACCATTTTCCATTCTTTCCGGAATCGGCTCGTCGGATACGGTGATATCCCTGTCCGCCATGTCGGCTATGCCGTGCAGTTCCCGCGCACTGTAATCACGTACGGAACATTCGAAACTGATGCGGTAAAGGTTACCCGCCCCGCCGGAATCCATACGCTGGAATCCGGTTTTCCGGAGGGTGGAGAAGTAGTCGGACGTATAGCCATGAAAAAGTACATTCAGGACGGTGAGCAGGTTCAGATAGTTCAGCGCCTCTTCCTGCATGACGGCACCGTCGTATGTATCCGAAAAGGTTTCCCAGAATACGTAAAGGTCGAGTTGCAGCTTCATATCCTGCACCAGCACGCCGTTGTCCTCGGTATCAAGCGTATTAAAGGCGACGAATACCGCCGGTGTGGGGAAAGGGTGTTCTTCGTCCAGGTGGTCGGTCTGTTCGTGCCACAGGTCAATGTATTCCACATCGGGGACGGCGGCCAGTTCGGCGGCCAGCTCCGGGGAAAGGTCTTCGAGGTTCTCCAACAGAAGACGCATATTCATGATTCGCTCCGAGATTTCCTTGTAGATGTTACTCCAGATCATAATCTTTTCTTTTTAATGGTTTGTTGTTATTGTTGGCTGATGGCGGAGTCCGCAATGCGGTCGATACGTTCCAGCATGGTTTTCTCCAGTTCCTCCAGCAGCTCCTTGCTCTCACCGATGAACTGTCGCCTTGCCACCTTTACTTTCTTCTTGCCGAATATCCGTATCGTACCTCCCTCGTTGTGCACCCCGGCATGTGGAAGGTCGGTACCAACGGCTATCCTCACGGGGGATGACTCCGCTACCCGTATGCTGTTCATCAGGTCAGCTCCGGGACCTATCAGGATTCCCCTTTTTGTGGCAGTCCGGCTGAAGTTCAGTTTCCGTTGCTTTTTGGCCCGTACCATCTTTCCGGTTTTCCTGTCTTTCACAAGAGAGACGCTTGTGCGTCGCTCCCCTTTATACTGGAAACCGTACCAGGAAGATTGCGGATCGCGCCGTTTCACTTCCTTCCACGGGGTGACGCCATTGTTGCGGAATCCCTGCCGCCGGAAATTTTCACGGAATTCATCCACCGCCATCTTGCCGACAATACGAGGAAGGTCTTTCTGGAGAAACTTCTTCACCTCAGCGTCGATCTGTGAGAAAGGTGTTTTCTTAGCCATTTCTTAAGTTAATTAGTTAGTTATCTTTTAGTTTCTATCATAAAAATCGTATCTTTGCGAAAAAGAATAAACATTATGGTAAAGCGATTCTATAAAGACGGAAACAAGCATAATATGATTGACGATCGGCATGAGATATTTAGTATCTATGGTTCCCCATGCGGCAGTTGTAAGCATTTCGTAGAAGATGATTATTACTGTCCTGCATATCCCGACGGTATTCCCGACAGATTGCTTGAGGGGAAGGACTCCCATGACGAAGTACGCAAGGATCAGACAGGAACAACAGTGTATGAGGAAGACTAGCGTGTTTTTCCTTTCATATATTCCCAACCGTATTTCTTGCATATCCTTTTTGCCAATATGTGATAATGAGTGGCGTTGGCCTGCGTAACTGTCAGAGTTCCTTTTTGTATTCTTTTGCCAAATTCGTTTTTCAATTTTCTATCTTCTTTAGAATAATCAGATATGAGCTTTTTAATATCTACTCCCCATCCTTTTTCCGGACGTTTCAGTGAAAAAGTATAATTGGGGGTAACCGCCCTGATTTCGGCAACGTCGTTATAGACGGCAAGAGACAAATCGTCCATGCTAAAGGAATTCCCCATCCTTCCCAAATCTCTGTCCCCATACCCCCACCCTCTGGGGTGGTTGTGGGTCACAACCGCATCTTTCATCAAATCACATTCGCCATCCGTAAATTTTACTCTGAATGACTCTCCCCGTTTGTCTACAAGAATCTTTCCATTTTTACCAATCACCATGCCTGTTTCGTGGGATTTGTTCATTCTGATTTCATTCTCAACATCAGCCACTATTTTATTTATTTTCATGTCCGTCCCACCCAAAACAGGTATTTGTTTGATTCCATTTATGGTATAAACTGCCGGACCAACAAATTTCTCCACCGCCTTTTCCGCCTCTTTTGAAGCTCCTTTGATATACGGGTGCGATTCGGTGAACACTTCTCCTGATGTAGCCGGGTTCTTATCCAGTCCGGGAGCTGCCGGTACGGGCGCGGCGTCTCCCGTCGCATTCACGGGCTTGTCCGTACTCCGTATTCCACACTTGCAGTTCCACAGGTTGCCCGGATAGTTCGTGTCCCAGAACGGATCCTCCAAAGAGCGTATTTGCCCGTAAAACGCCCGGTGGGCTTCTCTCGGAGTCGCGGACACGCTGGGCAGCCATTCCAGATTGGGATATAAATCCTTATTCGCCCGGCAACTCCGGAAGTCCGCCGCGAAGCGGGCACGGCGTACGGCCGTGTCATATTCCGTGCGGAGCCAGTTCACGTTATAGTCCTGAAGTATACCGGCCGTGTCTTTGCGGAAGCGGTCGAAGTCTTTCCGCTTTCCGTCCTCATCGAACAGGCGGGCGTGTATCTCGTTCTGCTGACGGTGCGTCTTGAATGCGGCGAATACGGCATTGTTGTGGCGCAGCTCTTCAAGGAAATCGTAATCCGGAGTGCCGTATTCCACTTTTCCGAAGCCTTTGGACACCGCCTTGTCCAGACAGTCGAAAGTATGTGCGAACAGGTCGGGATCTATCTCTTTCCCTACATCGAACCCCTTCCCGGCCAGCCGTTTGAGCACCCTGTCCCGAATCTTTTCCTCCAGCGAAAGCCCGGCAGCCTCCGGCATGCTCCCGTCCGGGTAATATAACGCGTTGACGGTATCCGCTATTCCCGGCTTTTCCCTTCCCGGTTCACTCTTTTTTTTTTGAGGGTTCACGGGCGGCCGGGGGGTCGGTCCGGGTGCTACCGGCGATTCTCCGGACATTCCCCTCATTCCGGTGACGGGAAGTCCCGTACGTTCTACCAGTTCCTTGATATCAAATTCGTAATAAGGGGACATCCTGACCACCGCGTCAATGAATTCCTTGATATCGAGCGTCTCCGTGTCGTCCCATTCCAGCCGCAGGTTCTCCAGCGGGCGGTATACCGGGCTTATCCTGACCAGTTTCGGAATGATGACGTGGTTGAAATAGAACATGAACAGCATCTTGTCCGATTCATGGCGGGTTTTCTCCACCCGTTCGTGCACTTTCGCCGTGCCTTCCCAGGCTCCGTTCTCGGTCGTCCCGGTCTGTCCCAGCAGGCGTTTGCTCACCTGGTTGTCACATCTCTCCTCCAGCGGAAGAAAGGCGTCCGTGGTATTCCCCCCGGCCTCCTTGCCGTATTCCACCCGTTCCTGTCCGGCCAGTATCCCGAAGTAATTGTTGCGGAAATCGAGCATCATTTCAAACAGATCATCCATGCGCTTCTTGTCCTGCCTGTCGGAAATGACGAAAACGGGCGGTACCCCGTACTTCTCGATATAGTTCATCCACGACCCCATGCCCAGCTTCTTGGCCAGCAGGATAATGGCAAGCTCATTGAGCATCCCCAGCGACCAGGCGTTGCCGAACTGGACGTAATAAGGCTCCAAGGCTCCTTCCCGGTAGCTCCATCCGGCAGTGTCGTATTCCTCGCGCAGGATGATTCCCCGCTGCGGGATAAAGTTGCTCATGGGTATCTCCTCCACATAATCTATCTCCATGTCAGCGTTCAGATGCGAAAGATCCACCAGCGACACACCCTGCATCCGGTGCAGGAAATAGATGCGTATAAGGTCATGGAACCACGGGCGGCGCAGCAGCCCGGCGGCTTCGCTGTCCTCATTCCCGTTTTTGTCCACCAGTCTGAACTCCGACTGCTGTATGGGCAGCACGCGGTTGTCTATCGTGGTCTGGAGATGTTCATCCCGGTAGAGCGCCTGGTAGAAAGTATACAACAGTCCCCGTCGCGGATCATCGGGATCGGTAGCGGCGGCCACCGCCGTTTTCCAGTCATCTATCGACTTTTCACGGTAGACGGTCGCCTGCCTTTTGTAACGTTGCGCCGCCGATACGGTCGGACCTTCCCCCGATTCCCTCCGCTGGTGGTAGGCGTTCATCAGGACACCCCAGTCTATTCTCTGCACCACCTGTCTCTGTAACCATTCGGAAGCTTTCCTTATTCTCTCATTCATTTTAAATTCGATTTTAAATGGGTTTAAAAATCATTTTAAATATGCCATCCGCTGTTACGGCTATGTCCGTACATTATGGCCGAAGCGTCGCTTCCGTCCTCATTCTTCACGACCGGTACGTCGGCAGGAAGCCGCATCTTGTCATCGCGCAACCTTTCGAGCATATCGACCGCCCACCCCTCGTACTCATAAAAGGAGTCGGATACTTTCCGTGCGGCGTTCCTCCGCACCGCCCGGCATACGGTAATACAGGAAATGATACGTACAAGCAGTCCCGTCCGCACAGGCCGGTCACCGAATATCCTGTCCGTATCATACCGTCCCGCCAGATAGGCGCACACCTCACTTATCACCAGGTCTTCGATGCTGTCCAACAAAGCCCCGTCATTTTCCACGCTCTGCATCACCATCTGATTATGAATCAGCGCGGCGATATCTTCTGTCGTAATGTATCTCATGATTACCAACTGTATTTACGTTTGTATTTTCCCGTCCTCCACGGTCGGCTGTCCGGTTCCCCTTCCCGCACGGGCGGATCGGTATATAATTCCAGTTTCCTGATGGCCTGCTCGTCCGCGTCCGGGCTGTCATCGTGCTCGGACATACCTATCTCGACGGCGTACAGCTGCTTGAGCCCCGTGCAGATGTCCGGGTTCGATTTCAGACGCACGTCCACATGGATACGTCCGTTCTGGTAATACGGGTGCATGGAGAGCATACGGATGAACTTGTTGACGGTGGAACGGGGTACGGCGACCAGGTTCAGTTCCACTCCCAGTTCCGCCTGCGTCTCGTCGATGGTACGTTTCACCTCATCGTTCCAGAACTGCGACTCGTACTGCCAGAAACAGACAATCCCCTGTGTTTTGAATTCCGTCTGCCTCATGCACATCCACTCCACGCAAGCCTTCATCTTGCTCTGGCGTACGAAGCCGTCGATCAGCCAGAAGTCTTTCTGATGGCGTCCCCACACCTTGCAGGCATTGAAGTCGCTCGTGTCCGTTCCGGCATAGGCTATATCCCAGTGCCCCACGATGGCGTTCATGGAATGCAGGTCGGGCAGTTTGCCCCAAAGGACCATCTCCGGTTTGAATATCTTCCCTTTCACCAAGGGTTCGTGGTTATACTCGGCATGCGCCGCAAGGATACCCATATCTTTTTCCTGCTGGCGATAGAATTCGGGAGAATACATGGCGGGCCATGCCGGTTCGTAAGTGACGGGGTTGTACGCCTTCACCAGGTCCCAGTCCCAGTCGGGATGCCGTTCCCGGAGAATGGTCTGTACCATCCGGCTTGCAAAACGGTTGTTGGATCCGATAAAACGTCTCCGGTTTCCTGTCATTGTAGGCAACACGTCATTCTCCACCCATTCCGCGTATTCGTCCTGCATTCTGCTGTTTTTGATGGTTGCCGGAGTTTCCACATCATCAAATCCCCACAAGTCCGGACGCCGGGACCCCTTCCTGAGTCCGCGTACTTTCATCTTGACACCGAACGCCTTGCATATAAACCCGGAAACAGTGACGAAATTTCCTTTTTCCCAATATCCCGGATTTTCCTGTTCACCGAAGTCATGCTTTAATAATTCATTACCCTCGAATTCCGCCCGCAAGTCCTCCAGCAGGTCACACGCCCGGTCGAACGTGTCCGATACCAGGCAATAGTAGTACGTCTCCTTGTTCATCCACAGCCACAAAGGGATGATGACGTCGTTCCATACGGATTTGGCAAGCCCGCGTCCCCATTCCGCATACCCTTTGTAAAGAGGGTCCTCTTTGACCTTCCCCGCGTGCCTTATCTGGAATTCCGCACATTCGGCGGTGGCATAATGCGGCAAATAGGTCATCACCATGTACCGCACATCCTCCTTCGCCCTGCGTATACGCTCCATCTTCTCCAGCGTCGTCTCATCCGGATTGATAAGGTTGAGCGTGGTACGCGCCCTGGCCACCTTCTCCAGGTATCTTTTTTGTGATTCCTTGTCTTCCTTCTTCATCTCATCCCAGAATTTTGGAGGTTTCATTGATATGTGATTCCTGGAAGTCGAGCGTGCGGTAGTAGAGTTCCGGGTCGAACGCGTTCAGCGCGTCAAAGATACGGTCCATCACGTCAAGGTACACCGAGAGGGTGACACGGTTCTGCTTGTCCGTTTCGGCAAGCTGCTTGCCCCATTGCGCCACGCTGTTGTCCAGGCTCGCGGCCTGTTTGCGGAGCTCCAATACACGTTCCGTCTCACCGGCCGCGGCCGCGCCGTCTATGTCACGGAGCAATTGCAGTTTCTGGTCGGCAAGTATATGGATGATCTCCCGCAGGTTTTCCCCCTGCTTCCTGCCGTTCACCACGGCCGCCTGGCGTTCCTTCTTCCAGGTACCGTCATCGGCGTTGATCCATTTCGATACGGATTTCTCCGACACGCCCGTGCGTTCGGAAATCTCCCGGCAGCCCAGGCAGCCGTTCACGTACAGGTCGTGCGCTTCTTTCTTTAATTTTCGGTAATGCTCTTTGCTGGGCATAATGTCCTCCTTTCGTTCCTTTTTTACACCGGCAAAGTTGGAAAAACGCCCCTACGTGGGGAAAAAGTCTTTTCATGTTGGCACGTATCCTTTCCAACTTGGAAAAAATACGTCCTTGTTAACACTGTTTTTTTGCCAAGAAGAAAACGCGTTTTCCGTACGTGCCCCCCATTCCTCAATTTTGCGTCAGAATTTTAATCGCGAACGAGAATGAATCTGACAGCAAAAGCGGACGGCGGGCGTGCCCGCATCGAAATCAAAGGCACGATATCCCAGTGGCGGGATACGGAATCGGCCTTTACGGCACAGATCGACGAAATGCTCAAGGCGGGCATACGTGACGTGCACATCTATATCAACAGTCCCGGAGGCGAGTGTATGGAGGCCAACGAGATAGTCAACGTGATCCGGAGGTTTCCGGGACGCATCACCGGTGAGGGCGGCGCGATGGTGGCCAGCGCGGCGACTTACATCGCCATCAACTGTTCGGAGTTCACCATGCCGGAAAACGGTTTCTTCATGGTGCACCAGGCGAGCGGCGGTATCTGCGGGAAAGCCGCCGATATCGAGAACTACCTGGAAATGATGAAGAAACTCAACGACCATTACCGCGAGGCTTTTCTGGCCAAATGCAAGGACAAGGGGAAGTTCCGTGACGCCTGGGAGAAAGGCGACTACTGGATGACCGCCAAGGAGGCGAAGGAACAGGGATTCGTGACCGCCGTGTCCGGAAAGGCGAAGATAAACAGGGAAACCGCCACCGCCCTGATGAACTGCGGGTATGCGGGTACCATAGAGATAACGGAGACAGAAAGCAGTATTAACCCTATAAAAACAAAGAACGACATGGATGTAACAATGCTGGCCAACCGTATGGGAATGGCCGAGACTTCCACCGAAGCGCAGGTACTGGCGCAGATTGACGTGTACAAGAGAAAGGCGGAACGCACCGACATGCTGGAAAGGCAGGAGAGCGAACGTCGGGAAAAGGAGATAGAGACTCTATTGAACGAGGCTATCAGGGAGAAGAGAATCACGGCTGACGTGAAGGACGACTGGAAACAGATGCTTTCCGGAAACTTTGAATCGGCCAAGCGGATGCTCCAGGCCATGAAGCCGGTGGAAATGCCGAGAGTAAACCCGCCCGCTTCTTCCGCGGGCATTACGTTCGGCGGCAAGAAATGGGAAGATCTTCAGGACGATCCCAAAGCCTTGAGAAAGTTGATGGACGAGAATCCGGACCTGTACCAGAAAATGCTGGACGATTATGTCAGCCGGAATTAACCGTCGGCCGATTATTTATTAACCCTAAAAAAAGTAAAGAATATGCCTACACTAACAGACGGCCTTTATCTGAACAAATACGTTGACCCGCAATTGCTGGTGGAACGTAGAAACTACCGCGCGGACTTCATGCAGGTACTGGGAGCGGTACCGGCAGCGGCACTGTCGGCGGACGGAGTGAGAAGAAACAAACTGATCAACAATGTCGGTTTCAAAGTGAACAATACGGGAACATTCACCCCGACAGCCATCACGGGAAAGAATATCGTGGTACCTTGGGAGGTATACGATACTACGCCCACCTCCTGTACGGACGAGGAAGTACGCAGCCTGGCGTTCGACAAACGATCGGTGATCCGCGTGAAACACAACGAGTCCTTCCAGGTGGGAATCCGTAACCACGTGTTGTACAAACTGGCCCCGGCGGACAACACCGTGGCGGAAATGCCGGTATTGAAGACGACCGGAGCGAACGACGGAACAGGACGGCTGCGTCTCTGCTACGCCGACCTTGTGAACCTGGCCACCACCGTAAAAAAATGGAACCTTCCCAATCCGGACGCCCTCTACATGGTGCTCTCACCACAGCACATGGCGGACTTGTTGCTGGATGAAAGCGCGTCCAAGTACTTCTACGACCGTACCTTCTATCTTGATCCCGCCACCGGAAAGCCGCGCGGATTCATAGGGCTGAAGTTCTTCGAGAACAACGACACGCCTTATTACAATTACACCACGTTGAAGAAGATAGCGGAAACCGCCACTCCGGCATCCACGGACTTCCAGGCGAGCACGTTCTTCTACGCGCCGAACACCTACTACCACATCAACAGCGTGAAATCGCTTTTCAAACCCGAAACGCTCGACACGCGCAGCGCGTCGCCCACCAGCGAGTACCGCACACAGACTTACGGTATTGTGGACCGTATCGAGGATTACGGCATCGGCGCCATCGTTTCCGGGAAATCGGCCTAATACGTAAAGGAGGACTGATTATGGGAACTTTTACAGGAGTAGGAATCAATAAGATGCACGGGGGACTGGTACGGGAAACCGATACCGGTGACCGTGTGACGCTGCTGGTCTGCGGCGGAACCGCCCTTGCCGGGAAACTGGTGAATTACAGGCCGCTCAGACTGGACGCAGTCGGTGACCTGGAAGCGCTGGAATGGGACGAAGCCGCCGACCTGAAGAACAAGGAACTGGTACATTATCATGTGAGTGAGGTATTCCGTCTGTCTCCGGAACGTCCGGTCTACCTGATGATCGTGCCTAAGGCGGACAAGGTGTCCACGCTGACGGCCAACAAGGACTTCATTGCCGGAGTGCGTTCCGTGAACGGCGTGAATACGGTCGGTATCTGTTCGCTGGCGGCGGACACTACCGTCGACATAGCCGTGAAGGCGGCCCAGACGCTGGTGAACAGCCTCCGGGAAGAACACATTTATCTGGATGCGGTATTACTGGAGGGATCGGGCGGTTATCTGACCGCACTGGAGGATGCCACCGACTTGCGTACGCTTGACTCGGAAAATGTCTCCGTGGTCATCGCGCAGGATCCGGCACAGGCCGCCAAGGACGAGGCATACAAGAACCACGCGGCGGTAGGCAGCGCACTGGGTATGTTGTCGGTACGCTATGTGCATGAGAATATGGGCAGCGTGGACATCGAGAACCATCCGCGTACCGCCAAGGGAACGGCGGACTATCCGTTGACAAGCGTACTGCTCGGGAAATGGACAAACGCGGCGCTCAGCAACGGGACGGCGATGGCGAACGTCAGCGTCCCGGAGCAGAACAGGCTGACGGAAAAAGGCTACATCTTCGTCGGCGGTTTTCAGGGATACGCGGGATACTTCTTCAACAACTCATGTACCTGTACGGACGCGAAAAGCGATTATGCGTACATCGAGTATAACGCCGTATGGAACAAGGCGGCCCGGTTGGTGCGCGGAACGTTGCTGCCCCGTGTACGCAGCAAGGTGAAGTCCGATCCGGCAACCGGATACATCAGCAGCGTCACCGTCAGTGACTGGGACGCCCGCGCAAAATCCGCATTGGAGACGATGGTGGCCGCGGAAGACATCTCCGATTTCGACATTTATATCAACCCCAAACAATCCGCCGTAAGCGACAAGCCCTTCAACATCCAGGTGAAACTGGTGGCGGACGGCATCGTGCACGAGTTTGAGATTGATTTGGGTTTCACTAACAAAATCTGACGGATATGGCACTATTGGGAACATTGATCAACAAGTTCGGCCGGGTGGCCGGATGGAATAACGTGCAGGTGGTGATGCTGGGCCGACAGGTGGAAGGTATCACGGCGCTGTCCTACAAAGACAGCGTGGAGAAAGAAAACGTCTATGGAGCGGGCGGAATGCCCGTAGGACGCGGTGAGGGGAACTACAAGGCGGAAGCGTCCATCACCCTGCTCAAGGAGGAGGTGAACGCGCTGCTTCTCGCGCTGGGACCGGGAAAGAGAATCACGGACATCGAACCGTTCGACATCCCGGTGGTATACAAGTACAAGAACTTTATGCAGAAGGATGTGATCCGCAACGTCGAGTTCATGGACAACGGGGTGGACGTGAAACAGGGTGACAAAAGCATAGCGGTACAATTCGCGCTGCTGCCCAGCCATATCGACTGGAACGTGGCAATGTAAGATCAATAAAAAAATAAAAGTGATGGAGGAAAAAAAGAAGATACAGGCGGGGAAAGCGTACGAATCGCTTTCCGACAAAGAGAGGGAACAGATTGTCGGCTTCACCGAAGAACAGCATAATGAGATGAGGGCCCGTTACGGGAAACGGTTGAAGATGCTGACGGTACAGGTCGACGAGGATGAACGCTATGACTTTCTGCTGGTCCGCCCTACCAAGGACACGATCCTTGCCATGGCAAGCGTGCGCGATGACCTGAATGCCGCCAACGAGTTGCTGCTGAACACCTGTGTGGTGGCGGGAGACCGTTCCGCACTGGAGGATTCGGCGGTATACACGTCCGTTCTCGGAGCTGTGGCCGAACTGATAAAAGGCCAGGCGGCTTTTATCAGCAAAGCATAGAGGAATATTCGGAATCGTTCGGCGTTGTCGAGGGAATCGACGCCGTGCTGAAAAGGGAATACGGCGTGGATATCCCCGGCAGGCTGGACGAGGACGAATGGCTCAGGCTCTATGCCGGATACCGTATGTTGCGGAAAACTGAGCTGGAAGAAATGGAGATCGCCATGCAGAACGCCATGGCCAAAGTATTGAATCAACTATTCTCAAAATCAAATGGCATCGACATCGACACAATGGATACTGGAGCTGGTGGATAAGATTACCGCTCCGCTGCGTAAGGTCACCGAAGCGGCCGGACAGGCTTCATCGGTGGTGGACGACGTGGATGAATCGGTGAACGGACTGGGGAATGCTTCCGAAACGGCGGCCGGTAAACTGGAGAAGCTCGGAAAGGGGATGTTCTTCCTCAACCAGGTGAAGGAGGGGGTGGACAATATACGCGGCGCTTTCAATGACGCTATCGAACCGGGAATACGGTTTGAAACGGCGGTGGCGGAAATGTCCGGCATTACCAACATGGCAGGGAAAGAGCTGGATGTGCTGGCCGACAAGGCACGGGTTACGGCGAAGACTTTCGGTACGGATGCGGCGGATGCGATGGGAGTTTACAAGGACCTGCTTTCCAAGATTACCCCGGAATTGAAGAAGGCTCCGGACGCGCTGGAAATCATGTCCAATAATGTGATGACCCTCAGTAAGACAATGCAGAATGATGTACCGGGAGCGTCAGCCGCCATGTCCACTGCCATGAACCAGTATCAAGTATCCCTTGATGACCCGATGAAAGCGGCACAGACCATGACCGAATATATGAATATCATGGCAGCCGGAACGGTGGAGGGATCCGCTGAAATCAAAGAAGTGGCGGAGGCATTGAAGCAGACCGGCAGTGTCGCGAAAACGTTCGGAGTTGATTTTGCGGAAACAAACTCGGCTATCCAGCTGCTTGACAAAGCGGGAAAGAAAGGTTCGGAAGGCGGTATCGCCCTACGGAATACAATTCTGAAAATGCAGGCGCCGACCGCGGATGCGGTCAGACAATTGAAAGCTGCCGGAATCAGCATTGATACCATGCAGGACCAGTCGCTCTCACTGACCGACCGATTGCGTGCATTGACACCGGTTATGCACAATGCGACAATCATGTCCGCATTGTTCGGAGGGGAGAACCTGGCTTCAGCGATGGCCTTGATTGACGGTGCCGACCAAATGGACGCGTGGACGGAAGCCATTCAAGGATCAACCTCAGCAACGGATATGGCTGCCAAACAGATGGATACATACGCGGAAAAGCAGAAGCGTATGCAGGCGTTCATTGACGACTTGAAAATCAGTTTTTTCGAGTTCGTGGAACCGATCGCCCCGGTGATCGAAATTGTCGGTATATTCATCGGCACACTGGTAACGCTGGGTACGGTAGCATGGTCCATCGGGCAAATCATGACGCTTGTGTCCCTCAAGTCATCCATCGCATGGATTGCGGGGATGGTGAAAATGGCGACGGCGACAGTAATCAATTGCCGGGTGATCAGTATGGCGATAAAGAGCATTCCCGTTGTGGGATGGATTATCGCGATTATCACCGCCGTCACCGCTTTGGTCGTTTTCCTGTGGAACAAGTTCGCCGAGGTGCGCGCCTTCTTCTACGGGCTGGGCAATTTCCTCAAGGTGTTCTTCCTGGAGGGATGGCGGTTCATTTTCAACGTGGTGCGCGCCATCATTGACGTGATAAACCCCGCCAACTGGTTTGACGACGATTTCCATTTCTCCGATGTGTGGGACAGGCTTGCCGGTCAGGCGCTCGAAGGAGGGAAAAAAGTGGGAAGCGCGTTTTCCGACGGATGGAAAGCGGGAATGGAGAATTGGGAAAAGTCACACCCCAAAGAGCAAAAAGAGGAAAAGGTGTCCGGGTTCAAAATTGATCCGAACAACCCCGTGAACCGAATAAACATCCCGAATAACGGCAGCGGCTCCTCTACCGGTGGACAACAGGCAAAAGGACTGAGTGGTGGCAGCAGTGGAAACGTACGGAATATCACAATGAATGTGACGATGAACAACAATTTCCATGTAGCCGGAGGGAATGATATCAAAAGGATTTCGGACAGGGTGAAACAGGAAATATTAGCCGTCATGACGGACGCTGTTCCGGCGGCGGGATAAGGAGGAAATGAATATGATTTCAGGAAACGGAGCATTGAATATCGGCGCGCTTTTTACGGAAGTGTTCGGGATATCATCCCCGATATACCTTCCGTGGGGGCGTGAGTTGAAAGACTATGAACCGGGAGATTACCGGGGTGTGACCTTTGTGGATGAGAGCCAGGCGGAAGCGTACAGCTGGATGGGGACACCTGTCATCGGGACATTCACGCTGGACGGTTGCGAGAAGTACAAGACTTATAAGTCAAACGGTTCGCCCGCGACGGTCAACCTGGCCAGTTTCCTCATGCCGTACGCCACGGTTGTGTCCTTCTCCCGCCCGATGAACGTGTCGAAGACCAAGGTGCTCGGCACGTACGGTACCGTGAAGGAAATATACGGGCTGGATGACTGGAACATCATGATACAGGGGTTCTGTATCGAGGACAGGAAACGCCAGGGGTACAGGACGGTGGCCGAACAGGTGAACGCGCTGTGCAAGTTCAGGAAGGTGACGGAAGCCATCGGTGTGACGGGGAGCATATTCAACGACAAGGAAATATACGCCATCCTCATCGAGGAGCTGAATTTTAATCCGGTACAAGGTAACAGCTCGGTGATGCCCTTTACGATACGCGCGATAAGTGACACGCTTGAAAACCTGCGGTTATGAGCTATATGATGTGTGCCCGGATCACATTTCCGGAAACGGACAAAAGAGGCGGATTCCAGACATTTCTGGTTTCTTCCGTACGTATCGAAAGCTCGTGGAAACTGCTGACGGATACGGCGGAAATCGTGCTTCCCCGGAAAATGAGCCGTTACGAGGGAAAGAACCTGGCGGATATCCTTCGCGCCGGAGACCGTGTCATGATAGAACTGGGATATGACGGCAACTGGGTGACGGAGTTTGAAGGATATATCCTTTCCGTATCAAGGGGCATTCCCATTACCGTGAAGTGCGAGGATGAGATGTACAGGCTGAAACGGAAAACGGTAAGCTATTCAAAGAAAAGCGTGACTTTGGGACAGCTGCTCAAGGATGTGGCCCAAGGATACGAAGTGAAGACCTCATTCGGTGATACGGAACTGGGAGCGGTACGTTATGCCCGAAAACGGGTGTCGGAGATTTTCGACGATTTACAGAAATTGGGATTTTACACCTATTTTATAGGAAAAAAGCTGTACTGCGGAGATGTGTATTCGGACAAGACGGAACTGCCGGAAGTGAGAATTGAACTGGAGAGGGAGGCGGTCAGCCAGGACCTGAACGAGACGGACGGCGAATATGAGGTCATTGCTACCGCCATGCTCGGGAAAGGCAGGAAACTGGAAGCGAAAGTGGGTGTTCCCGGAGCGGAGACCTTTAAAATCAGATACAGTGACAAGGATATGAGGATTACGCCGGAAATACTGGGGGATTTCGCCAGACGGTTCTACGAACGGCTCAAGAAGCAACGCTACAAGGGAGGTGTGGAACTCTTCGGAACGCCTTCCGTCACTCACGGAATGATACTGGAACTCAGCAGTGTGATTACTCCGGAAATGTCCGGAAGATACTTTATTGAGAAGGTGACGAAGGAGTTCAGTGATAACGCCACTTACAGGCAGAAACTGGAATTGGGAGGACGTGCGGAATGACAATTGACGAACAACTGAAAAAAGGATTTGAAAATATAGGAAAGAGCGGCCGACAGGCACAGTTGCGATGGTGTACGGTTACATCCGTGGACAAGGAGAAACGAGTAATGGACGCCGTCGGGGAATCAGACGGGCTTGATTACTTTGACATCGGACTGGGAACGGGATCCGTCAATGTATATCCAAAACCGGGAAGCCTGTGCCTGATAGGCATTGTGGAAGGACGGGAAACCGACCCGTTCCTCATTTCCGCCGCGGAGGTGGAATCCATTGAGGTCACGGCGGAAACGATTGTCATAAATGGCGGCGGATTGGGCGGACTGGTAAAAGTCGGGGAACTGACGGAGAAACTTAACGCTTTTATTGACGTGTTCAACAAGCATACCCACCAGGTAAGCACAACCGGAAGCGCGAGTGCCCAGACGGGAACGGCGGCCGCACCGGCGAGTACGGCACAGAAAGTGAAACGGGAGGACATTGAAAATAAAAATATACAGCAATGAAAGGGATCTTACTGGCGGACAACGGAGACCTGGCAATCAAGCCTGTCCTTGGGAAGGACGGCATGCGTTCAGGCATTATAATAGGCGGATCCGAGATACAGAACGCTTATATCGTATTGGGGCTGAACCAGGGAGAATTGAAAGAAGACCCGCTCATCGGGCCGAACCTGCTGAGGTTCATCCGGGCGAAGGCTACAAAAACGGCTGTCATCAGACAGGTCAGGATACATCTTGAACGTGACGGGCTTGATTACGATGAACTGAAAGAGAGGATTAATATCAACTTAAAAACAGATTAAAAACGATTTAAAATGGATATCTACACATCAATCAGAAACTTATTGGCAAGCGTCTTTTCAGTGATGTTCGCCTATTTCGCGCCGATCCAGAACATGGTATTCGTCATATTCTTCGTATTCGCCATCAACTGTATGGCGGGCATGATAGCGGGAATAGTGGCGAAACACGAGAGGTTCAACCTTAAAAAGTTCTTCCACTGTATGCTGGAGACTTTCGTCTTTTATATCATAGTGCTCAGCGTGTTTACCATAGGAGAGAAAATGCGGAATCTGGACGGGGCGATACAGTGTATCACCGGAGTTGTCTACGCCATCCTCTATTTCTACGGGGTGAACACGCTGCGTAACCTCAATATATTGTTTCCCGAATCGAAAGTGATACGCTTCCTGTTTTATGTGCTCTCTTTCGAGGTGGTGAAGAAGATACCTTATATGCAACAGTTTATAAATAAAGAAAAGGAGGGCGGAAAATGACAGTAAAAGACTTTGTGAAGTGGATTTATCCACAGGCTAGGAAGATGGGGGAAATCAATCCGGTATTCGTCACCGCGCAGGCGGCGCTTGAAAGCGGATGGGGAAAGTCCGCCATCGGAAACAACCTGTTCGGCATTACGAAAGGATCGTCCTGGAAGGGTGCGGTACGGCTGGTTACGACTACGGAATATTTCAGCCGGCCGGACGTCGGTTTCAAGGCTCCGGAAAAAGTGCTGCAAGTGGTCAGGCTTTCGGAAAAACGCTACAGATATACTGTCAAAAGATTGTTCCGCGACTACGACAGCGTGGCGGACTGCCTGGCGGATCACCTTGCCATACTGAAGAAACCCGGCTTTGCGGATGCGTGGCCATACCGTAATGACGCGAAAGAATATGTACGCAGGATTGTGGACAATGCAGGTCCGAAATATGCCACGTCACCGGACTATGTGGCTACAATGGACAAACTGTTCCTGATGGTTGAGAAAGTGGTATGGGAGGAAGGGTTATGAAAATCCTGCTGTATGTATCGGGCATATTGTTGTTGCTGGCCTGCCGGACCCCGGTAAATATGACGGAACGTGCCGATGGGACTGTCTGGCGACAGGGGACTGAACGGGCGGATTACGGGAAAGATTTTCAAGAAAACGTGGATCGTGTGGTAAGGGAAAGAGTGAATGAACTACGGAAAAATCTTTCGGAACTGGACGTGGAATACAACCGTACAAGTTATTCGATGCCGGATAGTATGGGGAAACAATATCCCACACAGGTGGAAACCGGAAAACTGAGCAGAAAGACGGAAGAGGATTCGCAGAGACTCAGACAAAAGGATGAGCTATACGAGGCCCTTACTTCAGAGGTGGAACAGTTCTCACTACTTGTGGATTCGATTGAGGACAGGGTTACAAAAGTGGTAACGCAACATAAGGAGAAACCTACTTGGTACCAGTCTGCGCTCATCTTTCTCGGAGGGTTATTTCTGGTATATATTATCGTAACGCTTTATATAAAAATGAAAAGGCCATGAAGGTGACAGTAATGCAGGGACAGTCGCTGGTGGATATTGCCATGCAGGTGTACGGCAGTGCGGAGGGGGTGTTCATACTGGCAAAAGAAAACGGGCTTTCGGTAACGGATGAGGTCTCTCCCGGACAGGTGCTGACGTATGATCCGGGGAATGTAGTGGAAAAGTCAGTATCCGACTATTATGACACCAATGGCGTCCGTCCCGTTACCGCCTTCGTGAACCCGGAATTAGTGTTTGATGAAACTTTTGACAATACATTTAGAAGCTTTGATAGAAATGAGTAGAACAGTTAAGGATATCAGTCAGGAAATAAAGGAGGCGTTCATTGCCAATATAACCTTGCAGGAGGCCTACGGCCTGTTACCGGACAAATCTTTTGATGACCAGTTCGCCACCTCCAGTATTGAGGCGGTTCTTATCAATATAGTCGCATCGGTGATATGGCTGCATGAATCTCTATGGGAACTGTTCCGAAAAGAGATGGAAACATTGATAGACAACAGCTATGTAACATCCCGGCCATGGTATTATCAAAGAGCGCTGGAGTTTCAAAACGGTGATGCCCTCTCATTCGATGAAAGTACATATTCCTTCCGCTATCCTACCGTAGATGAAAGTAAACGGATTGTGAAAAATGTCGCTATACGCGAGGTCACTGATAACAATGTGACGAAATTGAAGATCTATTTCAGTGACGAACGGAAACAGCCGCTGACCGGTGACGTACGTACGGCGTTTGAAGATTATATGCGGCAGATCGGAGCGGCCGGTACGCACTACCTGTTTGTCAGCCAGGTCCCCGATGAGTTGCGTGTCCACCTGCATATTTATTACGATCCGCTTGTTCTCGATTCGACGGGCGAACGTCTGGCTTCAGGAGGGAAGCCCGTGGAGGAGACCATTGAGAATTATCTGGATTCACTGGAATATGGAGGGGTGTTTTACGCCTCCGGGCTGGTTGATATGCTGCAAGCTACGGAAGGCGTGAAAGATGTTACGCTGGACGCTACCACATGGGATGGAAGCAAGGAGAACCGGAGAAAAATAGACGCGAAATCGGGGGCGTTCGTCTATGTCAGAAATGAAAGTGATATAACTTATGCGATTGACTGACCATGAATATCAACTGGAAAAAATGGATTTTGGAACGCCTGCCGTTCTCGCTGCGTGTCAACAGGATATATGTATTCTGCCTTCTGTTGACATTACCGGTCAGGCAGCTCCATTCCTCATTTGCGAGGTGGAGTAAGAAGCTGAAAGGTAAGGCCGGGGCAAGTGTACAGGTCTGTATGTTGAAAAAGATTATCTACGATGAGATAGGCTCCAATATTGAGATAGATGAGGGAGACGGAAAGCCATACGATTTTATCGTGAGGACTTCGTTGGATAATCTGGACGGAGAAAGGCGTATGATCGCGCTCCTTGACCGCTACAAGGCCGCAGGAAAATCATATATGTACGTAAATGAGCTGGTCTCTTATGAGGGCTTATGGGGAGAACATGTATGCGAGATATGCGAGTATTCGGCAGAGTGGACTTCCGATGGCTGGGTGTGCGAGCTCAGGCAAAAGGAAATCATCACCATCGAGGTGGATACTTATTATTGGGGCGACAAAGGGATGGCGCTGAGTATAACATCATCGGGACTGCCAAGGGCAATATTCGTTTACGCGACAGGCTATGGCGGAGGGGAATGGGTCATCGAACTACCGGCGGGATACACCGGGCCGCGGACTTTCCGCCACAACGATTTCGACCTTGCACGTCTGGGTATATCGCCCCGGGAAGATATAAATTACATATACCAACTTAAAGCAAATTAGAATTATGGCAAACGGATGGGGAAACAGCGGATACCGGCGGGCAACGACGCTGGTTGTGGACAAAAAAATAGGAGGAACCAGTATAAGCGGATATCCAAAAACGTACAGTGTGCTGGACACCTTTGGAAACTATATGGCGGTCACTGCCAAGGAACTGACCATGATGTCACTGTCTGACTACAATACAAGGATGTCGGCCTTTAAACGGTATATTGAAGGCATAGAGACCGGAATTACAGTGGATATATCGAATATAAGGGAACTCAATACAGGCGTATGTCCTATTACATTAACCGGAAAATAAAAGAAAAATGAGCAAACAACTGATTACGGAATCGGAAGCCATACGAGACGAGGTACGCGTGGGGGCGAATTCAGCCAAAAGGGTGGGCACGCTTCTTGTACAGATGGCAAATGAAGTGAACGGAATATACACCAACGTACTGGACTGGATAAACAACGACAGGCCGCAGGGAGGAGGGTTCATACTGACACAGTCGGATGTGGTTAACGCACTGACGGACGAGAGTGAACTGAAACCTTTGTCCGCCAAACAAGGGAAAATATTGAAAGCCATAATTGACGGGCTGGTAGTGGATAATCTTGTAACGGATAATGAATCAAAAGCACTGTCCGCAAGACAGGGAAAAGAGCTGGCGGAGAGGATAGAAGGACTAAGCGAAGTGTACCAGCCTTTGGGAGATTATCAACCGGCAGGAAACTATGCCGCTTCGGTTCATGAGCATCAAGCGTCTGATATTCAGGAAACAACAGATAAAAAAGTCATGACTGCGGAGGAAAGAAATATACTAAGTTCTCTCGGAACCAATTTTGCCAAATCTGACTTTTCAAATGTCATTACAAAAAGCCTTTCTCAGAACGGATATTATAAATTCCCGGATGGGCTGTCTCTTATACACATCTGACGCTGCC
>OJPI01000696.1_pt1 | contig 21739 bp, 18 predicted proteins | sample 1598461 | NCBI WGS metagenome assembly OJPI01 (sample SAMN03922483, study PRJEB24848) | human gut metagenome | isolation source: stool sample | host: Homo sapiens | place: Germany | collected 2011-05 | reverse complement strand
TCCATAGTCATCATGCCGCCTTTTTCCAAAGTACCTGCGATGAAACCTGCCATGAAGTTAGCTTTGCTGATTGTTTTAGTAGAGTCGCCGGCAAATAACTCCTGGTTGATACCTTTCATCATTTGGTTGCTGATCTGTTGACCGATTTGCAAACCTGCCATGTAAGCGATATCTTTCTTGCTGGTTTTGTTTGCACCTTCGTTCAAACCTTTGATGAAATCTGCCATGTAAGCGGTATCAACATCCAGACGGCCTGTCAGGTAGCCTTTCAAACCTTGAGTCTGAGCCATACCGATAGAATAAGACAGGGAGTCGAGTTCTGTTGACAGATTTGCTTTAGGAGACTGAGCTGTGCAAGAAGCAAGGCTTGCAGCAGCGGCGATTGCCATAAAAATACTAACTTTTTTCATTTTGCTTTGAAATTTTTTATTTATAATACTTCGAGTAATTCTACTTCAAATACGAGTGTGCTGTGGGGAGGAATCATTTCTCCGGCACCTCTTGCGCCATAACCCAGTTCAGACGGAATATACAGTTTCCATTTAGAACCTTCCGGCATCAGTTGCAGTGCTTCAACCCATCCCGGGATTACCTGGTTCACGCCAAATACTGCGGGCTCACCACGCTGAACAGAACTGTCGAACAGTGTTCCGTCAATCAAAGTACCTTCGTAATGGCATTTTACCTGATCGGTAGCCTGAGGCTTTTTGCCTGTACCTTCTTTTATTATTTCGTATTGCAATCCGCTGGGCAGAGTTACTACGCCTGCTCTTTTTTTGTTTTCCTCAAGGAATGCTTTCCCCTGTTCAATAGCGGCGGCACCCATTTTAGCTTCCAGTTCTTCGAAATACTTGTTTACTATTTCGCGGGCTTCCTGATGGCTGATAGCCGTCTGGTTGCCTTCCAATACATCTTTGATAGCTTGTGCGAAGTCGTCTACCGAAAGGTTGGCGATTCCCATACTTGATAAGTTTTGGCCGATTCCGAGACCAATAGAGTAACTGAATTTATCCATATAATGTTTTTTGTTGGCGATTGAAGCGTATTTCATAGTTTTAGCCTTCAATCAATTGCAAATTTATGAATCGCAAAAGTACGTGTTTTATTTGAATGATTTAATATTTGGTATTTAAAAATTCTTATATCTGTGAAAGTTAACCGCTTTTTACAAAAGAATTAGTTTTTTTGTTCGTAGGATTTAATCGGTTTATTCTTATTATCTAGGTTGGTTTATGCAGATAATTAATCGTCTGACTGTAGTTTGTTTTTCGTCTAACTATAGTCAGACGAAAGAGTTACTATAGTCAGACGAAAGTTTAACTATAGTCAGACGATTAAATATTAGTATGTTTGATGTTAACTATCTATATCTTTCATCTTAAAGTTCAGTATAAACCGGATTATATTAAGTGTAAGAAAGTTTTCGTTTATTCGATGATTCTGATTACATTTGTGTGGCTATTAAAAAAGAAGGAGGAATAGTAATGAAGAATCTGGTAGTTTTGACGGGTGCGGGTATGAGCGCCGAGAGTGGAATTAGTACATTTCGGGATGCGGGCGGTTTGTGGGATAAATATCCTGTAGAGCAGGTGGCTACTCCTGAAGGTTATCAGCGTGACCCGGCTTTGGTTATTAATTTCTATAATGAGCGTCGGAAACAGCTGTTGGAGGTAAGGCCGAACCGCGGGCATGAGCTATTGGCGGAACTGGAGAAAAACTTCCATGTTACAGTGGTGACACAGAATGTCGATAACTTGCATGAACGTGCCGGGAGCAGCCATATCGTTCATCTGCATGGCGAACTGACGAAAGTGTGTTCCAGTAGAGATCCTCATAATCCCCATTACATAAAAGAGCTGAAACCGGAAGAATATGAAGTGAAGATGGGGGACAAGGCCGGTGACGGCACTCAATTGCGACCTTTTATCGTATGGTTTGGAGAAGCTGTGCCGGAAATTGAAACAGCCATCCAATATGTGGAGAAAGCGGATATTTTCGTTATTATCGGTACGTCGCTTAATGTATATCCTGCAGCGGGGTTGCTTCATTATGTACCGAGAGGAGCAGAGGTGTATCTGATTGATCCGAAACCGGTAGATACGCATACTTCCCGTTCGATACATGTAATTCAGAAGGGAGCTTCTGAAGGAGTGGCTGAATTGAAACAGTTGTTGGGAGTTTGAGAGGTTTTCTTTTCCCGGTTTTATTCCAGTTCGGTGGCAAAAATATGATTGTTCCGGAGTACTTCCGATATTTCGAGTGCAGAGATGTCCCTGCACTCGATTCTTAATATTTTCTCCCAATCCTCAAAGTCCATATTCCATTTGTCTATTTTAGGGAACTTTGCCAAAAGCTCTCCTATAATCCGTAGGCGTTTCGCCCATTAGATTTTTGTCCTATATAGAATACGTAGCCGTAGTATTCTTTATACTTATTATATAGGCTCTCTTCATACCGTTGTCCGGTGATGAGGTCTGCGGCTGCTTCATTTCCTGCATATTCCTTTAAGAAAGCTTCCTGAACCGGGAGCTGGGGAGCATAGAAATGCTCGGTCCAGCAATTTTCCGGTAAAATGAAATGGGCTGTCGGGATATATCCTGCTTTTTCCATTTGCATTATCTTTCTTGGGATCGTATCGATTTCCGGGTAATTGGCCATCCAGAAGTCTTCTATTTCGGAGGGACGTTCAGGGGTGAACCAGGAGGCTTCCGTTACAGCGATAAATCCGTTCTTTTTCAGGAATTTGTTCCATTCGTTCATACCGCGTTCGAATCCTATGTTATAGATAGCGCCTTCGGACCAGATCAGATCGAGTTCTTCCTCTTGAAACGGCAGAGCGTCCATGGAGCCGACGATACCCTTTACTCTGTCTTCACAATGGGCTTCTATTGCATTTTTGTTGAATAGCTCGATAAAGTCGGGGAAAAGGTCGATACCTGTAATTTGTCCTTTCGTATAGTTGGCTAATGCCATTGTCTGACCGCCTGTGCCACAGCCAATGTCGGCTATTCGTGCCTTGTCGGACAGTTCGTTGATGAAGCTTACGGCTTTTTGTGTGACTTCAGGACTTCCGGGACCTTGACGTTTTAATGCCTTGAAGTAATTACATATCAGTGTAAAATCGAATTCGTGGATTGATTTAAAATCGTTACTCATTGTTTTTAATGTTTTGGTAGTTTAAAAATTTAGATATAGAAAGTAACTCTGACAAGAGTATGTCAGAAAACATAAGGGATAATCTGTAATGAGAGGAAGGTTTACAGATTATTTACAGAACGGAATCCTTATGGAATGAAAATGAGTTAAACATCCAATTTTTCTTTTAGTTTGTGACAAAGATAGGGTTTTAGCTGTAAAACTCAATGATAACTTGATTGAAAAAAGACTGTAAACCTGTATTTTAGCAAGAATAGTCAAATAGGAATATGTCTATATATCCGGTTGTATGGATAAGATTGATCGCCCAAATTGATTGAAACTACATTTTTTTGAGTTATTTTTGTCGAATATTAAATACAAATCTCTCATTTAATGTATGATACCGATGAAAAGCAAATTATTACTCACATGTATCCTCCTGTTTTTCTGTTCCTCTTTTCTGTGCGGACAGAATCAATCTTCTAAAGTGGCAAACTCTGTTGAAACGAATAATGGATGCATCCGGCACCCGTGGCAAGGAAAAAGAGTGGGATATTTGGGAGACTCTATTACAGATCCCAACTGTTATGGTGACAAGATAAAGAAATACTGGGATTTTCTGCAGGAATGGCTGGGAATCACTCCTTATGTATATGGTATCAGTGGCAGGCAATGGAATGATGTGCCCCGGCAAGCCGAGCAACTGAAGAAAGAACACGGTGGAGAAGTAGATGCTATCGTGATTTTGATGGGTACGAATGATTTTAATGACGGTGTACCTATTGGAGAATGGTTTACGGAAACAGAAGAACAAGTGATGGCAGCCCGTGGGCAAACCCAAAAGCTGGAAACCCGTAAGAAACGCACTCCTATAATGGATAGAAGCACGTATAAGGGACGTATCAACATAGGAATCAATAGACTGAAACAGCTATTTCCGGACAAGCAGATTGTGTTGCTGACCCCGTTGCACCGTTCACTGGCCAATTTTGGAGAAACGAATGTGCAACCGGATGAAAACTATCAGAACAGTTGTGGCGAATATGTGGATGCCTACGTGCAGGCTGTTAAAGAAGCCGGCAATGTGTGGGGAGTCCCCGTGATTGATCTTAATGCGGTGACCGGATTGAATCCGATGGTGGAAGAACAACTGATTTATTTCTACGATGCGGGATATGACCGTTTGCATCCCAGCACGAAAGGACAGATACGCATGGCACGAACGCTGATGTATCAGTTGCTTGCGTTGCCTGTTATGCTTTAGGCTACCGATGGATAACCGCTCGGAACACAAACCATGCATGATGTATCGTGGTACTGCTCCATCCATAATGCTTTGCCATAATGCGGAATCTCTCTTTGAGGGATGCTTTCCGGTTCCGGGTGGTCATGCCCTCGTCCAGATAGTCGATGATTGTCAGGTGAGTGTTGTGAAGGGTATGCGCTTTCTTCATGATGCGGATGCACCAGTCGAAGTCAGCGGAGAAACGGTACTGCAAATCATACGGCTCTACCAACGTGTGGCGGGGGAAGAATGCCTGATGGCAGACCAACATCCCTTGTTTAAAGCTTTTCCACGTTAAAGTCTCTGGAGCGGATAGCCTGCGCATACGTAGGAAATGACCGTTCTTGTCTACGATGGCTGTTTCTCCATAAAGTACATCGGGAAGTTCGTTGCCGATGATGGTATGTATCATTTGCTGTAATGTATTATCTTCGTGGAAGCAGTCGCCTGCGTTCAGAAAGCAAAGGTAATCACCGGTGGCAAGAGAGATTCCTTTATTCATGGCGTCGTATAATCCTTTGTCCGGCTCGCTGACGACAGTGTGTATCCGCGAACGGTACCGGTCAATGATGGATAAGGTCTTATCTTCAGATCCCCCGTCTACGATAATATATTCGACGTGATGATAGGTTTGTGAGATGACACTTAGAATGGTGTCCTCCAATACCTTCTCGGCGTTGTATGTTACCGTGATGATTGAGAATTTCGGAGTGGGATGGACGCTATGCATATTTTCCTGTTATTTTGTTATAGATATCCGTATATCTTTTGGCAACGATACTCTCCGAATAGTTGCCCAATACCTTGCGGCGGGCTTGTTCTGAGAGTTCGCTGTATTCCGGTTCTGTCAATATCCAGTGAATGCCGTTGGCAAAATCTTCCGAAGACTTGTATTGTGCCACGTAGCCATTGTGCAGATGGTCTATCATTTCGGGAATGCCGCCTACATTGAACCCTACGCACGGTACTCCACATGCCATCGCTTCCATAATCATGTTGGGCAGGTTCTCTTCCAGCGACGGGATGGCGAAAATATCTACTGAGTTGTATATATTCACTAATTCATGCTCATTCTTTATGTAAGGAAGTGAGTGTACACGAAAGGGAAGCAGAGCCTGTAACTGTTGGGATTGGTTGCCGAATGCAACTACCTCCAATGAATCTTTCCATTCCGGATGCTTTTCTGCCAGCATTTTGCAGGACTCAATTAAATATTCGACTCCTTTCCGCTTATCGGTAATCTTTACCGAACCGAACAGAATTAGTTTTTTGTTTTGCGGCAACATACATTTCGTACGTGCCTCCTCCTTCTTTTGTGGTTTGAAGAGATTCGTGTTAATGGCGTTCGGAATATTGACAATCTCTTTTCCTACAAGCAATGCACTACTTTGTGCTTGTTCTTTCAGCCAATGACTGCAAGTGACGAAATGAATCGGGGCATGAGCATAAAGTTCTTGTTTGTTGCGGAAAGTGCGATATGACAGATCCTTCCGGCCTCCTTCCTTATATATATAGGGGCAGTGATGGCACTCCTTTCGGTATTTGGTACATTCCCGTGCATAGTGGCAGATACCGGTACAAGGCCACATATCATGCATTGTCCAGACTACAGGCTTGCCGGATGACAATATCTTTCGGATATCTTTCAATGAGAGCATTCCCTGATTGACCCAGTGAAGGTGGATGACATCCGCCTGACGGAACTCCGGAAGTGACGTAATGTCCGTGCCGGTATTCGCTATATCTACATCAAACATATGATTTCGGTGAAAACGGTTGGCACTCCAGATGACAAGACGTTCCCACATGAATTTCCATACTTGTAACCAGCTTCTGTTCAACCCGACAACACTAATCTGGTCGGTCTGTTTGTCACGTACCAACATTTTAGCTTTGATACCGTTGTTTTTCAGCGATTCCATCAGACGGCTTGCCGCAACGGCCGGACCGCCCATCTTCTCAGAAGTATTAATAATCAGTATTCTCATTTTCTAAAGTTTGCTTGCCAGCAGGTTTGTATACAGATTGATATATTGTCCGGCTACTACCTTGCCCGAATATTTAGTCATTACTTCGTTTCTCATTGCTTCCGGTGACACCCGCTCTTTCCCTTCGGTAAGTCCCCATTTTATTCCGTCGGCCAGACTTTCCGCCGACTGATAGTCAGCCAAGTATCCATTCTCTTTATGGCGGATGATGTCTGCTTGCCCGCTGTTGCCGAACGAAACAGGCAGGCAACCGCAAGACTGGGCTTCAATCAGTGTTTGCCCGAAGGTTTCGTAGAGCGAGGCGGACACTGCGACATCGGCTGCCGAATAGATTTGAGAAAGCTCCTCCGCTTGGCTTACCCAGCCCATGTCGGTGTAACTGACAGGAATCAACGGAAGAATCTGTTGGGGGTATTTGGTCTTTCCGAAGAATATGAGATGCAACTCTTCACTCCGGAAGTCTTTTCGTCGGATTAAAAGGCGAATGGCCTCCATCAATGTTGGGAATCCTTTTATCGGATCATCAATACGGGCAGCCCCGAACACGATAATCCGTTTGTCAGGAAGAGATAATGCTTGTCGGCATTCTACTTTATTAAGTATCCGGAAGTTGCTCAGTGAGAGTGTGTTCGGTATCACTGTGACCGGCTTTCCTTTGAGTAGTGTACTTTGGCGTACTTGTGAGGCGAGCCAATTACTTACTGTAACGATATTTATTCTTGCCGGAGAGAGTATGCTCTGTTTTTTCTTGAAGACGCGGTGAGACAAGTCGTTGTTCCCGGGAAAACGGAGAAAGTGGCAGTTTCCGCATTCGTTTTTGAATGATTCGCAAGAGTAGGAATAATGGCAGATGGAGGTACATTCCCACATGTCGTGCATCGTCCAGACAACAGGTTTGCCGGAGGTGATGACTTGTTGAATATTGTGCAAGGACAGCATGCCCTGATTGATCCAATGCAAGTGAATGATATCTGCCTCTTTGAAAAACGGAAGCCGGGTGACATCGAACCCCGTATTGGCAATGGATACCCTAAAAAGATTCTTCCGGCTGAAAAGATTATTTGCCCAAATAATGAGACGTTCCCAGATAAACGTGAACTTTCTTTGCCAAGACTTACCGACGGTATGTACTTTATCGGAGTGGCTCGTTTTGTGCAGTACCAACATCCCGGTGTCTATTCCGGCACCGTTGAGCGATTCCATCAGACGGTTTGCTGCGATAGCCGCACCGCCCATTCGTTCGGAAGTATTGATGATTAGTACTCTCATGCGCATAAAAGTTTATGCAAATGTACGCTTTTCGTTGCAAATCTATGGTTGCTTGCGATAAGTTTTTACCGTAGTAGTTAAGATTTGCGATAATTCGCGGCTGTAATGTTCTAAATTATATTCCCGTTTTGCCAGTTTCCGACCGTTGGCTCCCATTTGCTGTGCTTCTTCAGGATGGGTGTAGAGGTAACGGATGGCTTGTTTCCATCCTTCCGTATCATTATAGTCTACATAGATACCTGCTCCTTCTTTTTCGATGTCCATTTGAAATTTAGGATTACGTGAGCAAATCACCGGGAGTCCTAATGCAAAAGCTTCTACCAGTGTGGTGAGTCCCACGGTGTAGGGGGTGTCAAGGCAGCAGATGACTACTACTTTTGAATGTGCTACTTCTGTGGCGAGCTTGTGTGGGATGATACCGCCCGTGAAATGTATCCGTATGTTGGTATATGGTATATATTTTTTTAGTAAAAGCTCATAGTTCTTGTCTCCGGCGGCAGGTGTGGTAAACACATCGAGGGGAAACCCTGTTTCGGCAAATGCTTTTAACAAGGTGGTGAAGTCACGATTCTCTTTCCCGGTAGTGATAAACGTCTTTTCCGGTTCTTCTTCGTTTGCGGCTGGAAGGTGCTGTCTCAGATAGTCATAGAAATCAAGGTCGGCTCCCCAATGTATAAGGTGCAACTGACCAGCGTTGACTTTGCCTGATTTTAAAGAGTCCTCAATTAACGTCTGACTGAAAAAGAACATTTGATCGATACCTCTGTAATAAAAGCGGGAAATCAAATTCTTCAGTTTGTTGGAGTTTCGGACTACGGCTTGATGGTGCCAGATAGCAATGGGTTTGCGATACAATCCGAACGCACGTAAGAAGATAATAAGCTCTAGTCCGTAAAAGGAGGTACCATACAAAAGGTCGTACGGTTCTTTGCAACGTATGATTTCAAAGAAATTGTAGAGTGAGAACCGTATACGGGATGCGAAATGACGGTAATGGTGGAGTATCGGGTGAATACCGTGTTTACTGAAATGAGTGAGTCCATATAATATATGTCCGGGGTGTAAATGGTTCTTCCATTCGTCCAATGCTTCTTGTATGGGGCGTGTGTGGTAATAGTATATTTTCATGCGCCGAAGTCTCCTTTCAAGGTACGTTTAATTCGTCGGATCGCTTTGGCCATAAAGCAATTTGTGCGGTGGTAATAGCGTGCGAATGCTTCTCTGGCTTTTTCATTTTCTTCTATTGGCGACCATTTTTCTATTGGGAGCGGTTTCATCCATAAGGTGGAACTGTATAAACCTCCACCACCGCAGTTGGTGCCGCTTCCATCGAAACCGATGTTCTGAATAAGTGAACGTCCGGTGTTTAACGAGAGGATATCTGCTAAAAACAGGCTGGCATTCCAGCGGATGGCCCATGAATTGTTTTTCCCTTCGATTTGGCGCCTCAGCATTCGTGTGAAAGGATAATTCCCGTTGAGGTCAAATCTCCGTGTGAGGTTACGTTCTTCCAATTGGCGGAGCAGCTCTTTCCCGTCGGGATTGAAATATTTCCATGCTCTGTCCCAAGTAGCCCACCCCCAGCTTCCGGTAAACTTGATAAGAAATGTATCGGGCAGGGAAGGGTCGTTGGTGAAATCACAAGCTTGTATGTGACCGACGCGTGGCTCGTCTTTGTAAGTCTCAAGTGCATCGTTCATAAATTGTAGGAAGTAAGGTGCTGTAATCAAGTCGTCTTCCATTACGATAACCCGCCCGAAGCGGCTGACTTGTGTGGTAACTCCGTCAATGATATTACGCGCAAGTCCCCAGTTCTCTTCCCGTTCGATGAGGGTGATGCTCTTAAATCCTGTTATCTTATGGATATAGTTGCGGACTTCAGTTACAGCTGCCTCATCTGTGTCCTTGCGGGCTGCATCGGAATAGATGTAGAGCTCACTTTCGGCGGCGAGTGTGTTGTTTTGAAGTGTCTCCATCGTTTGTTTTAAATGTTCCGGACGATTGTACACGAACAGCAATATGGGAGCGTATTTTGTCATTATGTTATTTGGTTTTTGTTACTAGTTCAATAATTTTGCTGCCGAAGTACTGCCAAGCGTTTTCATCGAGAAATTGCCTATATCCAACTAGTGAGGCTTTTTCTTTTTTATGGTCTGAGAGGATGACGGCAATATCATCCAGACTTTTAAATGTGTGAACGTTTAATAGACTGTTGTGGCTGTAATCGATGAATGATCCGGTGGCTGGTCCTATTACCTTTGCCCCGAAAGAAAGGGAATCCATTAATACTCCCGAACTTAATACAGAATCGGGACAGTAAGGAATGAGTACAAAACGGGAGCAGGCTACGTAATTACTTAGCTTTTCAAACGATGGACTTTCAGGGATGATTTTGACATAATCAGGTGCTTTGTCCTGCAATTCTTTCAACAAAGGGGCGGAGGCACATCGTCCGATAATGCAGACATTGGGGTGTTGCTCCGGATGGTTACGTAGGTATGAAAGATATTCATGTATACCTTTATAGCGTGAGATAGTACCCCATATCAGCAAATCATAAAGAATATTATTCTCGGCAGGTAACTGTCGGGGAAGTCGATTGATGGTAGGATGGTGCAGAAAATGAACTTTTCCGCTGGCTTGCGGATATCTCTGCCGGATGATTTCCAGCCCTTCGGTAGCGTGTGTAAGTATTAAATCCGCTTTCCGGGCGATGAAACGCATGAGGAATTTTTTCATGCCTGTATACCCGTCATTGTGTGGTTTTTTGTTGTGCAGTACCCATACGATTTTCTTCTTTGCCAATTTGAGTACTGTTACGAAACAGATTGCCGTGACAGCTTGTAAAAGTCCGTATTTGAAATCAGGAATACTTTCAAACCAATTGAAGATAATCACGTCTCCCCATCGTTTGGGAGGCAATATGCTAAGAAGCGGGTTTCGGTGTGGAGGATTGATAACAGTACTTTCTCCTTCACGGTTCAAGGAAGCGATGAAATTCTCTATATAGGGATTGCTTTTTTCGTTAGGGTTTTGCCTTAAACGCGGAAATACAGTAAATGTTATCATATTCCTAAGTCATTAATGGATGGCAAATTTACTACAATCTCGGATAAAATACAAGGGAGTGAAAAAAGACTTGATGCATGATTGCAAAAAACGTGTATGGGGATAAAGTTGTTTATGCTGAATGCAACAGACGCAACAGGCTTTCAGAATTCCAACAATACTGCCTGTCTTCATATACCGAATTGTTCGGATGGTATATTTCTGCCTGAATGGATAGCTGCTGACAGCTTGAAAATATCTTTTTGTAACATTGCGCTGTAAGTGGTTGCTTAGGCTTTTCAGAGCAGTTTGCAGTCCTTCCCATGCATTGTACTTTTGTTCCGTATGGTAGGAAGTGGCTTGAGGATGTCTACGCCAATAGACCAGTCCTTCGTCAATGAACTCTATTGGTCCGGAGACAACGGCAGCCAACATTAGCAAGGAGTCATAGGAGATGTTATTCTCTTGTTTCACAGCTTGCTGGAAAATGGGTAGGATATTGCGGTGGAAGAAACATTCGTGTCCCGGGACATATGGTTTCATTAATAGATAAAGCTCGTTGTAAAGTACATTAGATTTGTTCTTTTTTCCCATGGTCTGTTGGATATCCATGGTGAATAGGTAAGAGTTATGAAAAAGTAGAGAATGATTTTTTGCGTGGTTCATCAGAATCTCTATCTTATCCGGTCGCCAGATATCATCTTGGTCGGAAGAGGCGATATATTCACCTTCAGCTTTGGTGAAGGCGGATGAAAAATTGTAATTGAATCCTAGTGGTGCCTCGTTAATATAGAGTTTGACACGTGGGTCTCGTTTTTGATATGCTTCAATAATTGTTACTGTACGATCGGTAGAACAATCGTCTTGTATGATCAATTCATGGATGGGATAGGTTTGGCACAATATAGAATCTATTTGCTGTTCAAGATATTTATCTCCGTTATAGGTACACATAACGACTGAAATGGAAACCGGTGAGCTCGGATTAATATTCATATTTTTGAATTTGTGTAAATACTGTCTGCAAAAATAGCCAAAGAATAATAAACTTGTTTACTTTTGTGTTGGAAATGAATATATGATTATGGAAAAGATTATATTAGTGCCGGTGGGAGGATTAGCTAATCGTATGCGCGCTGTAGCTTCTGCCGTTACCTTGACATATAGAGTAAAGAGAAAGTTGGAAGTACTATGGTTCCGTGATTGGGGACTGAATGCTCCCTTTTTCAAAGTGTTTGAGGAACCGGAGTTGATGAATATATCCTTCTCGGAGACTTCTTGCAAACATTTGCTTATGTATGACCGTCCTCGCAGACGTAATTTTTATCTTCCGAAACTTTTTCAGAAATTGTTGTTTGAGGATTGTCTGTATGAAAGGGACGTACGTGCTCTTTGTTATAAGGAGTCGGAGCTGGAAGAGTGGGCATCTCAAAGTGGACGGTTGTATATTGCTACTTGTGACCAGTTTGCGAATTACAGTACAAATTTACTTCGTTCTTTGTTTCACCCTGTCGCTTCCGTTTGTGAGGAAGTCGAACGCCGTTTTTGTTACTTTTCCAAGCATACGGTAGGTGTACATATTCGTCGTGCAGATCATACGGTAGCCATCCGTCAAAGTCCATTGGATTTGTTTTTTACACAGTTGGACAAAGAAAGTGACATGTATGATGATTTGTGCATCTATTTGGCAACTGATTCGGAAGAGGTGAAACAGCAGTTACGCAATCGTTATGGTGGCAGGGTGCATACGGCTGAGGCGGTTTCTGATCGTGGCTCGATTTCCGGAATTAAGGATGCTGTAGCCGATATGTATACACTGTCACGCACTCAAAAGATTTATGGATCTTCAGGCAGTTCTTTTTCGGAACTGGCTGCCCAATTAGGAGATATTCCCCTGCAAATACTTCGTGTTTAGATTTTCTTTCTTATAAATTCAATGCACTCACGGAATATCACGGATTGTAATTTCCATAAAATCAGAGCGTACAAAGATACTACCAGCACTATTTTTATGAGTAAGGATAAATATAGATTTCGGATTCCGAGAGTGATATAATAAGCGGAGGCAGTCAATGTGGCTGCTAATAAGAAATAAGGAGCGATATCCTTGAGTACGCAGGATAGAGTCAAAGGTATTTCTCTTTTGACGAAGAAATACCAGACAAAAAGCCATAAAATATTGATGGTAATGAACAGATAAATCATCATTGTGATACCATAAGGATAGCTGAGACATGCTGTGATAAGTTGTAAAATGCTGAGTGTGATATTGCAGAACATAAACACGGAAGAACGTCCCCGGCTGACCAATAGGTTTGAGAACAGGTTATTAATAGGGATAAACGCACCCCAGATACAGAGCAACTGCATCATTTGGGCGGAAACGAGCCATTTGTCAGTAATGGTAATCACGATGAACTCTTTGGATACAATGCTGAGGCCGAACATGGCAGGGAAAGAGATAAATGCGGTGAAGCGCAGCATTTTACGGAATACGGCTACCTGACGCTGGGTGTCTTCCGTTATGCTTGCTAATACGGGCTGGGCTACTCCGTTAATCATTCCTGTGATTAAGGAATGTCCCATGTTATTCCATTTGTTTGCTTGGCTGAAATCTCCTACTGCCTGCTTGGTATAGAATTTCCCTAATAGTACGGAGAACAGGTTGTTGTTGATAGTCATGAATATGTTGGTAATTAACATTTTACTACTAAAACCGAACATCTCTTTTATAGGAGAAAAGTCGAAATGGAAGCTAGGCATCCATTTGGCGAAGTACCAATTGAGTATAACGACAACTGCTACGTATACAAGTGATTGTATGGCTATGCCCCAATAGGCAAATCCATTTACGGCAAGGACTATTGCTGTAATACCGGATAATGTAAGTGAGGAAAGGGAAATAATCGTATTTTCTTTCACTTTGAGGTTGCGGAAAAGGATGGCGCGTGGAGCGATCCCTAAACTAGCGATAAAAAAACTTAGGAAAGCCAGCCGGGAAAGGGGGACTAATTCCGGCGTACGGTAAAACTCGGCAATCAGTGGAGCCGACAGGTAGAGTAATATATATAAGATGGCGCTACAGGAAACACTAAACCAGAATACGGCATTGTAATCTTTGTCCGAAGCATTTTTACGGTTGACCAGAGCGGAGATGAAACCGCTTTCCTGCAGGATGTTGGCTATCGTTGAAAAGATGGTCAGCATGCCGATCATGCCATAATCGGAACGTGACAACAGACGAGCCAGAACAATTCCGAAAAGAAGCCCCAGCAACTGCTGTAAGCTGTTGCTGAGTCCTCCCCAAAATAGTCCTTTGGCTGTCTTTTGTCTCAGTGATTGCTCTTCGCCCATTTTTTATTTTACTTCGCTGCCTGGCTTTACCTCCCGTCCCGGCATAATAACAGCCAAACTGCCATCATTATTTTCGGCGCTCAGAATCATTCCTTCGCTGACGATACCTTTCAGTTTGCGCGGGGCAAGATTGGCGATGAAGCAAACCTGTTTGCCTACCAGCTCTTCCGGTTGATAGTGTTTGGCAATGCCCGATACGATAGTACGTGTTTCCAGTCCGTCGTCGATTTTGAATTGCAACAACTTATCTGCCTTTGGTACTTTCTGGCATTCGAGGATAGTACCTACACGGATGTCCAATTTCGTGAAATCATCGAATTCGATGTTCGGACGAATCGGATTGGCTTTGTAGTTTGCTTCTTCGTTTGCTTTTTTAGTATCAAGCAACTTCTGTACTTGTGCTTCGATAGTAGCGTCTTCGATCTTTTCAAATAGCAGTTCCGGCTTATTCAACTGATGGCCTACGGGCAGCAGATTGTCTTTTCCTAGTTCAGCCCATTCGAATGTGTCCATATTCAGCATCTTACGGAGTTTCTCCGAACTGAACGGCAGGAACGGATCAAAAGCGATGGCGAGGTTGGCAACCAGCTGTAGGGAAATGTTCAAGATAGTGCCTACACGCTCCATATCTGTTTTGGCCAATTTCCACGGTTCTGTGTCGGCCAGATATTTGTTACCGATACGTGCCAGATTCATGGCTTCTTTCTGTGCATCGCGGAATTTGAAAATGTCGAGCAGTTTCTCCACTTCTGCTTTTACGTCTGCGAATTCTTTCAGAGTTTCCTTGTCATAGTCAGTCAATTCGCCCTGTGCAGGTACTTTTCCGTCAAAGTACTTTTGGGTAAGTACCATAGCACGATTCACAAAGTTGCCATATACAGCGACCAGCTCGTTATTGTTGCGTGCCTGGAAGTCTTTCCAGGTGAAGTCATTGTCTTTTGTTTCCGGTGCATTGGCGGTCAGTACATAGCGGAGTACGTCTTGCTTTCCGGGAAAATCGGCCAGGTATTCGTGCAGCCATACAGCCCAATTGCGGGAAGTGGAAATTTTATCTCCTTCCAGGTTCAGGAATTCGTTGCTCGGCACGTTGTCCGGCAGAATGTAACTGCCTTCAGCTTTCAGCATTGCAGGGAATACGATGCAATGGAATACGATGTTGTCCTTGCCAATGAAGTGAATCAAACGGGTTTCAGGATCCTTCCACCATGTTTCCCAACTATCGGGAAGCAGTTCTTTCGTATTGGAAATGTATCCGATAGGCGCGTCAAACCATACGTACAGAACTTTTCCTTCTGCTCCTTCTACGGGAACGGGGATTCCCCAATCGAGGTCGCGGCTTACGGCACGTGGCTGCAAGCCCATGTCGAGCCAGCTTTTGCATTGACCGTATACGTTGGGACGCCATTCTTTATGATCTTCCAGAATCCATTTGCGCAGCCATGACTCATGTTTGTCGAGGGGAAGATACCAATGCTTGGTTTCTTTCATTACCGGCTTGCTCCCGCTGATGGCGCTTTTCGGATTAATAAGATCTGTCGGAGAGAGTGAAGTACCGCATTTCTCACATTGGTCGCCGTATGCTCCTTCCGAGTGGCAGTGAGGACATTCTCCGGTGATATAACGGTCGGCGAGGAATGTTTTAGCTTCTTCATCGTAGTATTGTTCGGACGTTTTTTCGATAAATTCTCCTTTGTCGTACAATGTTTTGAAGAAGTCCGAAGCTAGTTGGTGATGGGTCGGTGAACTGGTGCGGCTATACACGTCGAATGAGATTCCGAATTCCTCGAATGACTTTTTAATCAAGGAATGGTAACGGTCTACTACATCCTGCGGGGTGATTCCTTCCTTCTTGGCACGGATCGTGATAGGCACTCCGTGTTCGTCCGAACCGCCGATGAATAATACATCTTCTTTTTTCAGGCGCAGATAGCGTACATAAATATCTGCGGGTACGTATACACCGGCCAGATGACCGATGTGGACAGGTCCGTTCGCATAGGGCAATGCCGATGTGACGGTGGTTCTTTTGAATTTCTTTTCCATTGTATCGTGTGATTTTATTGTTTTCAGCTTTGTAATGTGCAAAGATAGTGACTTTCTGTCTGATAGCAAAAGTTTGTTTCAATATATTGTGTAAGGGGTTACAATACGGACATACCTTCTAAAATATCTCATTAATAACCAAATGTAATAACCGATTTTAATAACACTTGGTAATAACAAAGATGAGCGAACAAGTATTTCTAGATTTCAGTTTGAATTTCAATTTACGGCAGACAAAGAAAAATATGCCAACTATTATTTATGCTCTGTTTACCTTTAGAGGGAGACAATACAAGGTCAATATTGGAGCAAAAGTTTATCCAACACAATGGAATAAGCGAAAGCAAATAGCTACTGTTAGCAATGGGCAGACAAAGTTGGATAATCGGAATAATGAGATAGTCAATAAAAAAATAAGGTCGCTTCTTGCTATCTTTGAAGAGAAGAAGAATTATCTTTGTGAAAACTTAGAAAGGATAGATTTCCTTTTTGAGGAAATGAGGCAAGCTATTAATCCTAATCTTAAAACTCGTTATGCAATTATGAAAGATAACAACCAATTATCTGCAACACTTATCTTAAGTCAGATGGCAGAAAGGAATATTCCTTTAGAGAATAGTCGAAAGATATATCTGGGATATGTAACGGCATTTAAAGAGTATTTGGAAGCTAAAGGTATAAGCAACAGGTTATCTGCCATAAATACAGATGTACTGGAGGATTATCAACAATTTCTACTGGAAAGGAATCCTGCGAGAATTAAAACTCTCCTTAACAAAGTCAAGGGGATTGTAACGTTAATCAACCATGCCAATAAAGATAAAGCTATAAAAGCAAACATAAATACTAACGGCATAACATACCTGGAAGATAAACGAAGTAAAGAGCAGAAGAAAAGTAAACAAGTTCCATTAACAGAAGGACAATTATTAGCCATATATAATTACACTGATTTAAATGCTAAAGAGAGTGAAGCTAAAGATTTGTTTATTTGTCAGTGCTTGTTAGGACAGCGTATTTCAGATTTGCCTAAAATATTTAAGGGAGAATATACGATTACAAGGCTAGAGGATGGTAATGAAGTGATTTCATTTATAGTCCAAAAGACCACAGAAGAAGCTACATTGTATCTCTTTCCTGTAGTGAAAGAAATATTAGAGAGGTATAAAGAAACAGGTTTTAAGTATATAGATTTGCTTACAGAAGATGAAAGGATAGTCAAGAAGAATGAAGCTAAGCTGAATAGAACAATTAAACAGGTATGTGAGAAAGCGGGACTGGATAGTGATATAAACTATGTTGAACAAATAGGCGGTAATATAACTAAAAAGAGAAAGAAACTATTTGAGTTAATTCATACTCAAACAGCAAGACATACTTTTATCACTTTGATGTGTCGCTTGGGTATACCTAAAGAAGATGTTATAATAGCAACTGCACATACAGATACCACAATGATAGACGATGTTTATTTGCACGAAACAGTAAATGACAAAGGGACAAGGCTCATTAATTCTTTAAAGAAAATCGAAGGTAGTACATTATTCAAGATTGGAGAGACAAATAACACGGTAGATATGAATGAAGAAGAAACGGCTATGAAACCAATTTCAACTGCAAGCGTGACTGATAATATAACCTTCGATACTTTGTTAGACACTCAATTTTTCGCATCTAAAATCAATAAGGCTGCTGAACTTAAATCACAAGTAGGTCACGTGAAGGATGGGAAACTGTGTAGTTATGACAAAGAGATTGATTCTCTTGTAAAGGAGATTGAGAATTTTGCCCAATCTTCCACACCTGATTTTGATGTAGCGAAACAATATGTAGAACAATTGTCTGTTTGGAAACAGTCAGACTTGAATGACAGTTTCAAAGAATTGATAATCAATTGTATCAATATTGGTGTCAGCAAGGATGCAGTCATGCTGTTTATTAATAAGGCACTGAAAATGGGCTTGTTGGATAAGGAAAGGTTCACCAATATAAAAGAAATCACTACAGCCATATTGGATAAAAGAAACAAAGGCTGACAAGCTTTCAAAGGAATCAGGGCTTCCGGTAAGCCTGAATGTCAGATTCTCCCCGAGTGGCTACGGTCATGGGGAGAATCCGGGCTTTAGAGCAGCCTCAACTCCGAATATCCATAAACCCACCCTACCATTAGGCTACCTCCCCCGAAAGCCGTACCTTTGCGCTATGATTCAAAGTCCGGTGGTCATTTTCCCCGTCACCTAGATTCACCACTACAGACCGATGTCTGCTCAAATCGAAAAGGTTGACCTATCCCGCCACCCGAGAATTGGCACTACAACACGCCATAAAGTCCGCAAGACTTCGCAGCGGCTTCGGACTGGCAGCAATACACCAAGATGCAAAAATGAGATAGGGCAAGACAGACGCAGGTTAATCCCGCTTCATTCCCGACCTTCAAACACTCCATAAACGGTCGGAATCGAGGTCAGGGCTACCGGAACAGACCTCCTTTTCTTCTCATGAACCCCTCTACACGAAGTTTCAAGAAAGTTAGGAAACTGTTATGCCACCTCCAAGAAGTGCAGTATCTTTGCACTATCAACATGAGACAAGAGTGGTACTACTGAAACGAGTGAATTACTGACTTGAAGTATATCTGAAATCCAATTTACCCAATTGAAGCATATCTGAAACCTACTATTTGAATTTGTAACACTCACCACACAAAGATTCATATTTTATACATTCAATTCAATGAACTAATGTTAAGAAACTTAGACATTAAGACTTCAAATGACTTCCTTGAAGACATTCCGAAAGCTATTTTAAGAAAGCGAGATGTTATTAAACTCAAGATGAAACGATTCAAAGACGTGAAAGTTTACTTATATAGTACCATATTACCAAAGTACTTATCAGGTCAGCACATGTTAGACGAACTTGAATCAAATGTATTGTTCCCGTATCTCATACCATACGTCGCCAATACGACAATCTACAACCCAAGACTTGTCGCCAATAGCGTGAACGGGATAGTACACATATACCTATGCTTTGAGCATGAATAGAGCCAATTCTAAAAGGTTGGCTCTGCTCTTGCCAATAGCGAAACACTACAGATTACCACAATTAACAATTAATGAATTTTCCTAATGAAGAAGGATGAATTTAGCTTTGAAGAACTACGTGAGCTTGCATTGGCTCACCAAGTAGAAGACAGTAAAACCGTGATTGGGATATGGGCTAAGCTCAATGGCTATTCCAAGAGACGCAAGCAAAGAGATAACAAGGTTTACACCGTTTACATCAAGATGAGCAATAATAAATTTAATACGAATACTGATTATGACAACAACTAAAATTATGAAGAACTTTAATGTTGAGAAGTACAATGAGAAGATGGCAGAATTAGATAACGCTATTAAGATAGTCAATGAATATGTTCGTGAATATCGAACATGGTATCCAGACGAAAGTATAACGCCCCAATTTATTCAACAATTGTTCACTTTCCCAACAAAGATATTTAATAAACTCGTACAATTTGCACTACAATCCAGAATACGTACTTCAGGCACTGGTAGCGTGGAACTGCCTAATTCAATTCAGTATTATCAACTGCGTATTACTCGTGATGCGGCTAACGCAGCACTGAAAGAGTCTGCACTTACTGAAATACTACCTTACGTTAAAGAATCGTATGGCAAATTGTTTAAACTTAGAGTGAAAGAAAATGATAATTATGACTTTGATGATGTAGTGCTTAAGACCAAAAATGCAGAACGACTTATTATGGAGCAATGTATTGAATGGGAAGAAGACTACACAAATGAGGTAGTTTAACTTCCATCCCACAGAGCACACGCTTAACTTTGTTAGAAGATTGAATATGAACATGGATATGAAACTGTAAAATGTAAGATGATATATGAGTGACTTCTAGCGAAGGGAGGACTGTGCAAACGGTTCTCCCTTTTCGTGTTTATAGGTATCAGGATGGCATATATCCCCAACTGAATATGCTACCAAATCCAATCACTTGTTACCATGTGAGCCTGTAATGGGAATCGAAAACATATTGGCACTTGAAGCTGTAGGATTTCAATGTTCAAATAGAGGGTATGGCTCATTTCTGCCATTTACCAATACAGGTACAAATCAGGTCATGGATTTACCTGTTCTGCTCCAAGTCTCCCTGATACACGTTCACTACAATGCAGACACCGCACAAATTTACGATTGAGCCAATCACGCTGTAAATCTACAGACATTATGATGTGCTTATGGCATAATTCTTATGGACGAGTTTTTCTTCAAATCGTCCTTATATAAGAAGGAAAATATAACCCTGTTTAAACTTGACCTAAAGCCAGATATTTCAAATACACAGATTGCAATTTTATAAATAAAACTTAATCTATACGTAATGAAACAAGAAATCATCAATGGCGGCAATGCCAGATACTTGGGAGAATTAGAAAGATTTAAAGACGGTATTCCTTTTGGAATCGTAAATAAGACAAAGACAGATGTAGGCGGTACTTATGTGGCTGCCAATTGCAGCAGTAACTATATTATCGTTTGCCCGTTCAAGGACTTGGTGGATAGTATAGCGGCAGATAGGAATAACAGGTATGAGGTATTCAAATGTTATGGTGGCGTAAGAGAATACCAGTTCAGGAAGTATATCAAAAACAATACCACGTATAAAATAGCCGTGACTTATGACAGTCTGCCCAAATTAGTTGGATGGTTGGGCAGTACAGAAGGATGGAAAGTATTGGTGGATGAGTACCATCTAATCTTGGAAGATATGGATTTCAGGTACGATGCAATTAATGGCTTGATGGAAGAGATACAGAAGTTCAGGCATTATTCTTTTTTGTCTGCCACTCCAATTGACCTTGACTTTGAGATAGACTTCTTGAAGCGGCTTCCACATTACAAAGTCCAATGGGATGGAGTGACGAAAATAGCTCCTATCAGATACAAGGTGACGCAATTAACCAAAGGACTGGCTAGATTCATACAGATATTTTTGAATGAGGGTATATCAGTTCCAGATATAAACGGTAATGTCAGCAAAGTGGAAGAACTGTATATTTTCATCAATTCAGTGACCAGTATCAGGCAGATAGCGGACACATTGAAACTGAATCCTGATGATGTGAAAATATGCTGTGCTGACAGAATCAGGAATAGCAAGTTATTGGGTGAATACCAGATAGAATCAGTCAGCAGCCCCAATAAGAAGATTAACTTCTTTACAAAGAAATGCTTTCAGGGATGCAACCTTTTCACCAATAACGGGCTGATAATAGTAGCCAGTGACGCATACAGAACGCAGACTTTGGTGGATATAAGTACTACAATGGAACAGATAGCGGGAAGAATCAGAATCAATGATGAATACCAGAACATCTTTAGGAATGTGATAGTCCATCTGTTCTCCACCAATAAGAATGTCATGAGCGATGAAGAGTTTGCAATGCTGATGCAGGATAAGGAGAATGAAGCTGACAGGCTACTAAGCGGGTGGAACAAGCTGGACAAGGAAGAGAGACAAACCTATATTAAGAGGATGAACCTGGACACTGAACTAGTCTCCATTATTAATGGCAGGATGGTGTATAAC
>OJPI01000686.1_pt1 | contig 22003 bp, 23 predicted proteins | sample 1598461 | NCBI WGS metagenome assembly OJPI01 (sample SAMN03922483, study PRJEB24848) | human gut metagenome | isolation source: stool sample | host: Homo sapiens | place: Germany | collected 2011-05 | reverse complement strand
GATTAGTAAGGATGATAAAGGGCTGAATTACGCTAACCACCAGTAACCACCAAAACGGCCCTTGTGAGCCGGTGAATGTTGCGTCTGTCAAGAACTCGTTGGTCTGAAAAATCACGTCATCTATCTCTTCTTCAAGCAGATTGATTCCAAAGTCCGAAAGTATATTCCCGTTTGCCATTATATCATTATTTGTTTATTTCCCTTTGTTTACTGTCTCATCTCCGTTATCCGTACCGCCATTTGCTTGCGAGCCAAGCACCGCAAGACTTGATTCGTTCCATCGGACGATGGCATTCCTGATGACACTGCCCTTATCCAACGAGCGGTTATCCGTGGCGTTCAGCAGGTTCTCTGTAGTCGAGGCATTCTGCTTTTGGGCGAGATACCCGATGAGAATTTTATTCTGTCGTGTGATATCCTCATAGATTCGCAGATACTCCTTCTTCCTTTGGGCGTTGGGCATATAAGCGTCTTTGGTGGCTTTGATGGCACTCTGATATACATGGTAGTATTCCATCCATCGCTCCTTGTCGTCAGGTGTCCCTCCGGCAAGGAGAATACGGTCTATATTACGCTTGAAGCGTTCCATCTGTCCGTCGATTTTGTCGCCCTCGGCAATCCATGCGAGGTCAATCTGGCGGTCGGCCATGTTCAACGCTTCTATCTTTGCCCGGCTGGTTAACGCCGAGTCAATGGCTTCCGCTTTATCAGTCTGCCCATACAGGGCGATACCTGCTGTTGTCCTGAATGACAGTTTGTTCTTGACCGCTGCCGTTTTCTTGTATTTGTTATGTAGCAACGTGTAATAAAGCTCCGGGGTGAGCGCACCGGCTCCTGTCTCCATTACCGTGATTTGGTTCTGTTTCGGCGAATCGTGGTTGTAGGTTACACTCACGCCCTGCGCGTGAACCGTTTGTATTGCGACAGCCGCTAACACCACAAGTGGAAATGTCTTTTTCATATTGTCTTCTCTTTTATCGTTAATAATCCAGCCGTCCGGCATTGCGCCATCTTCCGAAAGCTCCGTCCAAAATCTCCTGTTTGGTACGCTCACGGTAAATCTTCGATTTCCAGTAGCCGATGCGCACCTGTATGTACCGCCATGTCTCGATATATGCCCGGTTCAAATGTCGCTCGATGTCATCCAAAGAAATGTTGATTGCTTCCAGTACCACCAGCAGGTCTGAAGTCGAGCAGGCCGCCGCACCTGTGGCATACAATACAAGGTCACTGACGGACTTGTAAAGTTGTTTCCCGTCATGAACGATATCATTCAGGGCTTTTTCATTGATGGTCAGTATCAAGGCATCTGATGGCTCGATACGCCCCCGTTTCAGGATTTTCTCATTGAAGTCTTCAAGCAAATCTTTATAGTCCCCGATACGGTCACTCACGGAGTTATAAGTGTTCTTTACATTCAGTACCGTCCGTAAGGACTGGTACATGACATCAATGACATCAAAAGCACGGGTATAGCGGTCAAGGTCTAAGTTCAATTCTTTGTATTCACCGACCTCTTTCCGGCTATATTCATGCAATAGCTTGTTGCTGTATTCCAATGTGCTGCGTGCCAACAACAGGCTTCGCTGTTTCTGGTGGTCGTTGATATAGGCTTCAACGGAAACGATGTCAAAAGTCCATTGGGCTTGGGCGACACCGGGGAACAAGGTTAGCAGCACTACGGCCATAAACAGGATTCGTTTCATGGTCGCACCTCCTTTCTGCCTTTGCCGTTTGACAGGTTACGGGCGTTCTCTACCCAGCGGTCATGGCATTCTTCCACAAGTGTAAGCCGGCGTCCCTCGTCCGTGTCCAGTTCGGGCAGGGCATCTTTCAGCACGTCGATAATGTTCCGTTTGTAGTGCATCATTTTTTCCAGCGAAACCAAGTCCGCATATATCCTCGTGATGCGGGAATCCACTTCACGGGCAATGGCGAGACGGTCACTTGACCACAGCAGATGATAAACCTCCCCGGTTGGCGTCTCTTCCAGAGGGGCGGTGCGTGCATACTCCGTAGTGATCTTGCAGGAAGGGTATTCCCGTGCAATCTCCGAAATACGGTCATTCACCAGTTTGGTTTTCTCCGCATCCGAAAGGTTCTGGTCAAGCACCAGCACGTCTGCAACAAAAGTGTCGGTGTATTCCGTGGTCAGTTCCCAACTGATTTGCAGGATTGCCCGGTGTATCTTGATGCCGAGAAAGTATTTCGGCTTACGGGCGATTGAAATCGTGGCCTTGAAAGTGATGACCCCGTTGATGTTCGGCATGGTCGCCTTGCGGACATAAGTGTAACCGTTCCAGGCACCACCATCCTGCCAGGTGAGGTTGTAGGCTGTCTTGCCATCTTGCATAATGGCTGGTATGCGGTAATAGTCGTCCGTCATTACATCGTTATCTCCGTCTGCCTCGGCTTTCGCATCCGTATAGTCACGTTGTTTCTTCTGCCATTCCGACAGTTCGGCTTTCAACCGGTCAACCTGTGTCTTGTTCGCATTGTACTGTTGTCGGTACACGGCTGCATCTTCCACACTCGCTACGGAGATTTTCTTCAGCAGGATGGCATTTTCGTCCTCCAAGGTCTTGATTTGTGATTCAAGCAGGGAAACTTGGTTGTCCGCTTCCTGCAACATGGCTTCCAGTCCGGACAAGTCCAGTTCGTTTTCCGTGACAGAAGTTTGCATGGCGCACTCTTTCGAGTGGTTGTTCAGCGTTTTTCCGCATTTGCGGCATTTATACTGTGTTGTTCCCTGTCCGAGCGTGGCACCGTCGGAGCAGGTTACGCTGATGGTCACACTTTCGCAACCTTGCAGTTTGATGGCATCAGTCGCTTGGTAATAATTCCGTGTGTCGGATGCGATATAATAGACATAACCCTCTTCGTTCTCGTTGAACTCCGAGAGATATGCCTGTAACTGATTCTTAAATGTATTCAAGTCCATCGAGTAGGAATCGAAAATATCTTCATAGACGATTTCTTCCCGGTTCCAACTCTTTTTGACGTGTATCTCGTAGGCGTATGCCTTTTTTGTCTGTTTGTTGCCACGTTTGATGACGTATGAGTTTTGCCAGTAATTGATACTATAGGTATATCCGTCGTTCTGATTGTTGAGTTGTTGCACCCGGTTTCTCGACCATCCGGCATGACTTTCGGAATTGGCGAGTATCTGTTCCCGTTGCGAGGCATTGGGGTAGAAATTAGGATCTGAGGTATTGATGCGATACCAATGGTTTCCGTTCAGTATGCTGTTGTCATCCGTCGGAGGATAATAATCGCACAGCGACACTTCGCCCTGCTCGCGTCTTGCGATATACCACCGTTGCGTGTAATAGTTGCCGGCGGCTTCATCCAGATAGTCGGTTATCCATGAGGTAAGGTTGTAATTGCTGAAGTCAAACAGCCCCGCCACATTGTCTTCACCGCCGACCATTTCTATCAACAATCCGCCAAGGTCATTTTCCGCACGCTCAAAAAGGTCGCCGTAATGGTCGTACAGGTTGATAATTTCACCGACCTTACCGCCCATCAGGTCATGGAACGAGCTGCTCTGCAACAGTGCGTCTCCAAGATTGGTTATGCCTGCCGTGGCAAGACCGACTCCCATGTCATAGAGGTTGTCAATGTCACTTTTCAGGTTCTCACCGGTAAAATTGCCCGGCACACGGGAAAGGTTGTCCAGCATACGCTGCCAATCCACACCGCCCAGTTCGGAAAGTTTTAGCAAGGAGGCGATATCACGGTTGATTTCCAGAAAGGCAATGTCTGAAAATGTCAGTGTGCTGTTTGTCACCACGCTCTCGAACTGCATACACAGGTTTTTCGTATCATCACAGATTTTCATCAGGTAACTGCCCCAATGAATAGCCGTTTGTGGCGAGCGGAGCATCAGTTTGGCGACAACCCAGGTCTTAGGGATAATCTTATGCGCTACCATGCGATAAATCCGTCGGTAGTAATAGTTTTCAGTTGCGCTGCTCCAAATTCCCAAATCGGAAAGAGCCTTGTGTTCCAAAAACTTGGAGGCGAAGATTCCGGCGGTAGCCACTTCCGCTGCCTGATAATGTTTCAGAATATCATCGACCTGCTCCCGATAATAGCCCTCTGCCACGGCTTCCGTACCGAATGCGACAGCCATAGCCGCCACTGTACGCGGGTCGTAATTCACGCTGTAATACTGGGCGTGCGCACGCTGTACGGTGACGAGCGACAAAATGATAAGGATGAGCGATAGCCGTTTCATCATGATTTCTTTGCCGGTTAAATTGATGGGGTGTTAAGGGTATTGTATATCTCTCAAGGCGCATATCAGTCCGTCAGCCTCTCGCACGGCGGCGACAGGATGCAGACGGTGCTGAACGAACATGGCTTTGGCGATTTCGTACCTGCGTTGTTCCCAGATGCGGTCATCCGTGTCTGCCTGACAGGATGGTGTGTCAGGAATGTCCCTTTCATTCTGTTCTATGCCGGTATATGTGTCCAGTTCTTCGTTGGACATTCCCGGCCGGAGACCGTATGCTCCCAGAACCGACTTTATCTTTTCGATGCTTCCGCTTCCCAAATCGTATATTCGTCCCAATCCCTTTTCAGTCGATTGGCACAAATCGCGGATGGTATTGATTCTGTAATCCCGGCATATACGTTGGATGCGGACGTCGTATTTGCACCCAAAATCGAGGGCTTCCACACTTTGGCTGATGTCTATTTTACCCATTTTCTTGATTTGTTATTGATTTTATTGTTTGGCTTTCAGATTCAAGACCCGCCCCGCCTCGTTGACCTTTTGGGCAAACGGCAGGGATTTTTCTATGCCGGAAGCGTCCCAGTCGGCACAATACCGCCTGATGGCTTCTTGGTGGCTGCATTGCAACTCCCTCTTGTAAAGTTTGAGTGCTTCTTTTTCGGCTCGTTCTGTAGTATAGGTCATGTAACATTCATGCGGTTCTTCCACACCGTAAACTTCACTGGCCGTACCGCGCCGGATGAATACCTCGCGGAAGTAACCGCGTCCTTCCTTGTTTTCGAGACGGTTGATCGTGAATATCTTTTTGCAGTCCACATCTGTCAACCCCAGGATGGCCTTAATGGAATCGAAGCGTTCACGGAACTTACTCTGGTCAAGTAACATGACCACGTCGGAGTTGTTGATGATGGCCTCTTTCACGATTTCTGACCCGATAATGTCCTGTATCTCCTGTGTCACCACACCGACACTGGCCCAAAACTTACGGGCCGTTTTGTACATGAACTTGATATATTCAGCCATAAGCGGGCTGGCAATGGCTTTCCACGCTTCCTCAATGACCAAGACCTTGCGGTTCTTCTTGATTCGCATCTTCTGGAGGAATACGTCCATGATGATAAGTGTCACGATTGGAAACAGTTTCGCGTTATTCTTGATTGCGTCCACCTCGAATACGATAAAGGTTTCGTCAAACAAGCTGGAATCAACGTTCTCATTCAGGATTTTCTCGTATGCACCGCCTTTGTAAAATGGCTGAAGCATGGTTGAATAGCTTGAGTAAGAAATGGTCGTGATGTCATTCTCCGTACAGATTTGTTCCAAACGGTCGAAAGAATAATTGAAAAAAGAGTTGAACGACAGTTCCGTGACTTTCAGCGCGACACGCCTGGCTTCAAGAATCTTTATCTGCCTGAGCACCATTTCATCCAGTTCCTTGGGTTGCTTGTCCTTATCCGCATATTTACGGACAGCCGAAGCAAAGAGGTTCTTGTGGAGCACTTCCAACTGTTCTTCGCTGTAATGGTCGAATCCGTTGAAGTAGGCATCGTAATAGTCGATGACAATCTGTTCGATAATGCGGGACTCAATGTCGGGAATGACACAACTCGAACCTTTCCAAATGAGCAGTATAAGATTTTTCAAGAAGTCAACTTTCTCGATATTATATTCCTCTTTACTTATTTTGAAAGGATTCATGGTGATTGGATTCTCTTCGGTATAGGCAATGTATTTGCCGCCGAGATACTCACACAGACCCTCATACGAATTACCCGTATCCACCATAACGACATCGGTGTTCTGCTCATGGAGCTGACGCACAACGCTGTTCATGTGGAATTGATTTTCAATGACTTTTGTTGCTGAAAATCAACCATATAATAAAATAACGGTACAACTATCCGTAAAGGAAAAGAGGGAGTGAAAAAGTTGCTTTGAGGGAGTGAAAGGATTAGAAAAGGTGTGTGTGTTGAATGAAAGATTTAACTAAATCTTAACAGTTGATAAGCATTTTTAGTGTTTTGAAAAATAGCGAATTGGAAGGATAAAAGACACCAAATGCAACTCTTGAAATTGTTGATATATATCAAGAATACTATAATTCTACCCCAAAAGGCAACGTATCATTTTGATATATCGCTATAAAGTAGTACCTTTGCACAAAATAGTTATTTGCAATCATGTAAAAAGAAAGGTTATACACGAAATACAAATTATAGAGCGGGCTGGATTTATGCCAGATCCTTGTGTATAACTTATGTCATATCCCGTTTTGTTTTACATTTAATAATTGCAAATAATTATGAGCTTAATAGTTCAAGATTTATCGTATATACATCCAAATAAGGATTTCCTGTTTCAAAATATCACTTTCACCATACCGGCTGGAGAGAAATGCGCCATTGTCGGGAATAATGGTGTAGGAAAATCCACACTCCTGAGAATATTGGCAGGAAAAATCCCTCCTGCAACAGGAACCATCGTGTGTGATGACATCTTGTACATGATACCACAGCATTTCGGGCAATTCGATGGTATGAGTGTTGCGGAAGCATTAGGATTGGCAGATAAGTTAAGAGCTTTGTCAATCATATTGGACGGGCGTGGTACAGAGAAAGAATACGAACAGCTAAACGATGAATGGGACATTCCGGAAAGGTTGACGGAAGCTTTCGCCAAATGGCAAATCGGACATATCGCTCCAGATATGCTCATGGGCAACCTTAGCGGCGGCGAGAAAACAAGAGTCTTTCTTGCCGGACAGGATATTTTCAAACCCTCCATTGTCCTAATGGATGAACCGACCAACCACCTCGACACGACAGGCAGAGCTTTGGTGTATGAAGACATTGCCCATACAAACCGTACCACCGTCATTGTCAGCCATGACAGAACGTTATTAAACAGGCTTTCCGCAATTTATGAAATGTCTCCGACAGGGATGCAATTCTATCCCATGAATTATGATGCGTATCGGGAAACTGTTGATGCGGAAACTAAAGCTAAAGTGACACGGCTGGAAAATCAACAGAAGGAGCTAGCAAAAGCCGAGAAGTCTGCCCGTAAAACAATAGAACGGCAACAGAAACATGCTTCGAGAGGAGAAAAGCAAAATGCAAAGAAATGTGTCGCACGCATTTCCATGGGATTATTACGTAACAAATCGGAAGCAACAACATCGAGGCTGAATAAGGTGCAACAGGAAAAAATGGAGGCAATGAGACGAGATATACACGAAATACGTTCGTCCATCAATGAATATACAGAGATAAAAATCGACATGGGAAATTCTGCCTTGGCAGGCAAAAAGCTACTTGTGGAGGCAAAACATGTTACTTTCAAGTATGTTGGTCGGAATACTATGTGGAGGCAACATCCCTTGGATTTATCCATATTCAGCGGTGAACGCATACGGCTTCAGGGAGATAACGGATGTGGTAAAAGCACTTTGCTCAAACTTATAACAGGGGCATTGCAGCCTACAAGCGGTGAAATACTTCGTAAAGAAACGCTGAACATATTGTATCTTGACCAAGAATATTCGTGCCTTGACAATGAGTTGACTGTTTACGATCAGTTGGAGGCTTGTAACTCCAAGAGACCAGAGCACGAACTTAAGATGCTGTTGAACCGTTTTCTGTTTACACCTTCTACATGGGACAAGAAGTGTAGAAGTCTTAGTGGAGGAGAGAAAATGAAACTTGCCTTATGTCACCTGATTGTCTGCGAAGATGCGCCAGACATGATCATCGCTGACGAGCCGACTAATAATATCGACATAGCAAGTATGAATATACTGGCAGCGGTATTAAAAAACTACAAAGGAACATTGCTTGTAGTCAGTCATGATGAGCAATTCATCCATGATCTGGGTATAGAGCGGACAATAAAATTTTCTTAATATAGTTGTCAAGGAATTGCTTATCACCGCTGAAAATCAACGCTATATACAATTCAAGAAACAAGCGAGGTACAAACTACGTTAATTAGCAGCCAAAACAGAAGGGAAAAGCAGGGAAATGGGGCTGAAACAACAGAATCACGCCAAAGAAGGATAATATTTCAGTTTTTCCGTTCAGTCCAAGCACTTTACGCATAGCAACGTGATGGTTTTAGCGAGAATTGTATTAATTTTGCGGCACGGACAAAAGTATTAGGCGTATGAAGAAGTGGCAGAAAATAGCAGGCACAGTTTCGTTGACAGTTATTTCATTAGTCGGGATATTCTGGCAAGTGATTACGTATGCCGATATTAGAGCATGGAGGGTAACTTTCGCGGCTCATGATTGTAAAGACGTTTTATATGCCGTTTTGGGTGGTTACGCATTTTTATTTTGGATAAGTTATGCCTTGGCATTTTGCTTCTTTATTTGGCTTTGGCGGGAAGGAGGCAAGCGATGAAAAAGCCAATAAGGAAAAAAGCACATTTCAAGACTTCCCCTATAAAAATGTCATTAGCGAAAGTGTATTTCGGTTTCTGTTTGTGTGTTTTGATATATGCTTTATCAACTCCAATTTTAACAGTTATTCTGAAACATCATGGAAACCGATGTAAGGGCACAATAACAGCAAATGAGTCATCATTGGTTCACAGATGGACTTCCAATAATTATCTGTATGAGTTTAACGTAGGAGATAAAACTTATACGGGTAATTCGTTAATAAAAGTAGGGAATATAGAATTAATTGGGGATTCTATCGAAGTATTATATTTTGAATTTATGCCATCGTTCAATAGACCTTTATCTTTTTATGAAGATGATTAATGCCATTTCCTATATAAAACAATATTGACAAACGATTATTGATATGGAAGAGTTGTAACGGGATTACATGCTGATTCCCCCTTGTCCTCTATCAATCTTCCAGTCATACCGACCTTCCGCGACATCGCCAACCTCATTGAGTGTGTGGCGATGTTTTATTTCATCAAAGGGCTGCCGGTGTTCCGCATAGTCACAGAGCCATGCGCCGACCGCTTTCTGCTGCTCAGTGGTCTCTCCGTAGCTCTGCATCACGCTCTTGATGTCGGCGGCTTCGGAGGGAGAGAAGATTGACTTATGCCGTTCCGTGGCGAAATGGATAATCGCTTCAATAGCTCGCCTGAATACCTCGCTTGCCTTGTAGAGAATATCGGCGATGATATTCAGAATATCCCGGCTCGATTTCAGCGTAGCCTGCAACCGCTCGATGGTCTTGTCCTTCTCCGCTGTTGCCCGGTTCACCGCCATGCTGATACGGTGCTGCTCCCCGGTCTTCTGTTCCCGGAGCTGCCGCAGTGCCGTGTCCCTCTCGGATTCATAAGTGTCAGCGATTGCCATGGCACTGTCACGCTCCAGTTCGACCGTCCGCTTCGCATCGGTCAGTGCCTTTGTCCGCTTCGCCACCTCTTTCCTGACGGTATCGGGGAACGATTCTTTGATATGCTCGTTCTCGGCTTTCAGTCTCTCGTTCTCCTGCTCGATGGCTGCGTACTTGCCCTTGCCGAAAAGATTGGCGATGCCGGACTTTATGCTGTCCGTGTTCTCACGGTCAACCTCTCTCGCGCGTTCCTCCTTTTCGGCAATCTCGCTGTCAAGTTCCTCGCTGCGCCGCTGCTTCTCCTCGTTTAAGGTTTGGAGCTTTTCATGTTCAGATTTGGCATTGTCCGTTTCACGGATCGCGGCATCCCTGTCGGCTTCGGCTGCTTCCTTTTCCGCCTTTACCTGTTCCGCTTCCTGCTTTTGCTTGGCGATGATGAAGTCAGCGCGTTCAAGATGCTCCTTCCCCGTCACCTCCTTTGAGGTGCCCCTTTCCATGTCAAGACACTCAGCCAACAGCGTCTGCATCTCGCTCATGGCTTTATCGTCCAGCTTGCAGGACTTCCCGGTGTCGTGGTTCATCCAGTCCCATACGATATGGGCATGAAGGTTGGGCTTCCATGTGGCGGTCTCTCCGGGAGTGACGTAATGCCCCTCGTCACGGTGGATGAAGATTTGCAAAGCTGTGATTCCCCAACGCTGCTTACACACCTCGCAGAAATGTCGCAACTGCTCCATCGTGGTATCATCCTTGATTACCACGACACCCTCCTTGAGCGGAGTGCTGCCGCGCACGACGGTCACCTTTCCCGTCTTCTTGTTCACACGCTCACGGTCTTTGGTCTGCATCGCCCGACCTGTCTTCTCCTTTACCATCGCGGCTATCTGATTATAGCGGTCGGTCAGTGTCGAGTTTTCAAATTCAGGTGCTACCCATGCCTCGTTTCGGGTCATGAGCTCGGTACGGATGTAGAGCTTTTCCTTATTGACACGGGCGAGGTATTCGGCTTTCCGCCTGTTGTGTTCCTCGCTGCTTCCGATGTTGCAGGGCTTGATGTTGACTGATGTCTTCTGTGCCATAGGCATGATGATGTTTACAGATTTACAATAGGGAAAGGGTCATTAGGGCGGAGCCTTAATCGGAGGGTGCAGGGAGAGGGTCACTTCCTGCTCGGGGTTCTCAGGGGTCGAGACCACTGAGCGGAGTTTCCAAAGAGAGGGTCACTCTTTGGTCAGGGGCGTCGGGGGCTGACAGCCATCCGACCGGGTTCTCAGGGCAGAGCCATGAGTGGGACGGGGCAAAGCCCAGCCCCTCGGGAGAGCCCACAACTTCGGGAGCGCAGCGGAGAAGTTATAGTGGGCTATACAGGGCAAGCCCTTGTTCCCGTTCCCGACCAACGAAATCCCGATTTGAGCCGTTTTCCGCACTTTCGGTTCTCGTGCCTATGCAGGATTACCCTTGCCGCCATCCGTGCCGTCCTGCGCCTCGCTGTGGCTTCCTGCGCCGTTCTCGCCGGAGGCTACGTTACCGCTGTCTATGATATGCCGATTTGCGGTTGTGTCCGCCATGAACATATCGGGCGGCGGATTATGACTGTCGCCGTCATGCACATAGGCTGACGGATTGGAACTGTCCGGCAAAAGAAGGGAAGAGGAAAGGGATGCCGCGCCTGTCGCCAAGCTGTCCGTTTCCTTCCCTCTTGTGTGGCAGTCCACCGCTGCGCCTCCCGGTTCTTCTTCTGATGACAGACTGTCGGAAACAGGTGTCCGCACATCGCCCGTCTGTCCTTTGGCGGCAGCCGAAGGTCTGACATAATGGGGATTGGTGACAAGGACACCTCCGACATACCAGCCCGTGAGAAAATGCAGGGAGTGGACGGAAGTGCGGTTGTTGGTCCGGGTGGTCAGCATACCGAAGCGGTTGAAGCTGTCGATGAGCTTGCCGACCGTCTTACGGTTGCAGCCCAAAAACTCTGCCAGTTCCACATCGGATGCCGCCACCTGTCCCACCTCCAGCACAATATCAACGCCCTTGATTTTATAGGCGGTTCTTGTCCGCACAGCACCGTTCATCAGTCGGTGGAGGCACTTCTGCCTGAGAGGGAAAAACCTGCCTTCCAAAAGAAAATCCCACTGTACGGCTGAAAGTATAGTGCAGTAGTGTATGGTCTGTATCTCCTTGCTCATGGTCTGTGACATTATAGTGCTACTGCGGACATCCGGCTGTTGCCGTCCGTCAACGCTCCCGGCTTGCGTTTCTTGCCGTTGCGCAGTTCCTCAAGCCGTCTTTCAATCTCGCTCTCGCTGGCTACTCCCGATGTGCCGCCCTGTTCAATCCATGCGATGATTTCATTCTGGAAGAAGTAGAGCTTGTTGCCCCGCTTGTGGTAAGGGATCCGCTTATCGGAAGTCATGGCATAGATGGTGGAAGCCGATTTGCCGAGAAGCGCCGCGACTTCATTAAGGGAGAGAAGGGTGCGACACTCGCCATTCTGCTGCGGTGTCATGCCGAGCACTTTCTCCACCCTGTCGGTGAGCAGCCCCACCTTTTCAATCAGCATGGAGACAGCCTGCGGCAGTTGTTCAAATGTTATGTTGTTCATATACTGTTGTGTGTTTATTGATGTTTGAGTGTAATCTGTTCGGATGCCTTGCGCTTCAGATTGCTCACGACATCGACATAAATCTGTGTCGTTCCCACGTTACTGTGCGTAAGCATCTTTGAAATGGTATAGAGGTCAGTTCCGGCGGCGAGTTGCAGGGTCGCGTAGGTGTGCCTGAACCCGTGGAACGTGATGTGCTTCGTTATCCCGGCAGACTTAATCCAGTCCTTGAGATAGAGGGGAAGGATGGTCTGTGTCAGCCCCTTGAACACCTGCCCCTCGCCACGCTCGCCGCATAGCGCGAGTGCTTCATCCGACAGCGGCAGCACGGCTTCCGTCTTGGTTTTCTTGGTGACGATGTGCATGCACCAGCCGCCGTCAGCTCCTCTTATGATGTTCTCCCATTGCAGACGGATGATGTCGCTGATGCGCAGACCCGTAAGGCAGGAGAACAGTGCGGCACTCCGTATAACAGGTTTTTCGCAGGGAGTGGCGGCAAGCATCCTCACCTCTTCAAGCGTCAGGAACTCGCGTTTCGTGCTTGACTCCTTGGCGTGCTTCAACCGTGGAGCGATGTTCTCCTTGATGCGTTTCTCCTCGTATGCGATGCGGAGGACGCATTTCAGCTTGTTGAGGTTGTTGTTGGCGGTGGAAGCCATCATCTTGCCCTTGGTTGGAGTGGTGAGCGACAGCAGGTAGGTGAGAAATCCCTGGCAGAAGTCAAGCGTCAGATTGTCGAAGGTGCAGCTTCCGCCGCAATACTTCTCGAAGTGCTTGTAAGCGGTGTTCCAGTTGCGGTAATTGTCATCGTCCGCCATCTTGGATCGGAAATACTCAAGAAAACTCTCCTTGCCGCGATTGCGGTCGAGAAATCCGTATTCCTCGTTGATGATGGCTTCGGTTCTGCGACATTTGACAAGCTCGGCATTGCGGAGCATGGTCTTGTTGAACTCTGTCTCGAATTTGTCTTTCGGGTCGGCATAGATGTATATTCCCAGATACTCCCGTCTTGTCGGCTTTCCTGTCTTTGGATGCCGTATAGCCGGGTAGAAGTCAAGGTAAAGCGACACCTGACCGTTCTTGATGGGTCGCTTCCTTACAGTCACTTTCGTGCAGATGTTTGTCATATCAGTTGAGATTTTTAATTGTTGTCTGATTCATTGTCCGGCTCTCGCTTGGCTTTCGTGCTTGCACTCTTGCGTTCCGACACCTTCCGTGCCTCGTCCCAGTCAGCCTTGAGATAGTACAAGCGGTTGCCGTGTATGCGCTTTGTCCTTACCCCGTGGGTGAGCGCGAACCTGCGGACTTGGGTCTTGCCCAGACCGAACAGGCGCATGATGTCGAAACAGGAATACCAGTGCTCCGACAGGTTGCTTCCCAGCCGTTCAGCTTCCTCAGCCATAGCCTTGTCAACCTCGGCTTTCGGGAAGCACTTGGTGGCGTTGGCTTTGACACAGGGTATCGAGTATCGCATACGGAGATTGTAAAATCGCCCGTAGGTATAATTGAATTTCTGGCATATCTCAGCCATCGTATAAAGGTCGCCTCCGGCACTCTCCCTGTCCGTGAACGTGTCGCGCACGGACTGCTTGTAGTTAGCCGCCGGAATGAGCTGCCGTTTCGGGCTACCCTTCGCTTTCTTCTTTCCCTCCTTTTGGGAAAGGTCTTTTTCAGTGTTCGGTGTATCTTCGTTCATCTTCTTTTTTGTCTTTTTACCCTGCTTGGCGAAGATTGACACGCTCCGCTTGCAGTAGGTTGTCTCTCTAATCATCAGAAAGAAATCCTCCTTGGTGATGATTGTGATGTGGTATGTCAGTCTGCAAGCCCGGAGAGTGCCTTTATAAATGAGGTTATACACTGTCCGGCTGCTCACTTGCAGGATGTCCGCCACTTCCCCGATGGTGAGGAAAGGCTTGTCGGTCATGCCCCAGTCATAGCCGGGCTGACCTGTTAAATTATGTTTAATTTGACGGTCCATTATCGAAGAAATTTGTTGCACGCTCTTGAAAGCTGTTGCACGCTGCTGAAAGGAAGTCGTGCCGTGTGACCCCTCTCGCGTGGTACAATCGCGGTACAAAAATACTCCGAAAAGGACGAATCGCCAATAGGCGAAAATCTCGTTTGTTAAAATCTATTAGCTGAAAATCAAGGTATTATAACATCAATTTTTGCAGCTGTTTGTCGCCGTTTTGCCCTCCGAAACTCCATGTGGAAGCTCTTGCCTGTACCCGAGGGTCCCAAACAGAAAAAGTTAGAATTGTCAGTCAGTTTCTTCTTCCCCTCCTTTCCCGTAATGTCAATGGCTACAGGTACGCCTTGGCGGTCTGCATAGTAGATTTTCAGCGGTGTCTCCTCGCTGTGTTGGATGCGTTCCTTGTATATCAGGCACATGGCTGCGTCTCCCAGCGTCAGAAAGCGGTCGTATTCCTCGTTCATGTTATAGCAGTTTCCCGGAAACGAGTTGACGAACAGTTCCAACTGGTTATAAGCATGTTTGCTGATATGGATACCTATGCGTCCGAAAGCGTTTTCCAAATGGTTCGTGCATTTCTGCAAATCGCCGTCGGCATTGACAGCCACCACCAAATTGTAATGAGTGTACACAAGCTGCCGGCTTTCACGTGCGATAACATCCTGCACACGCTTAATGTCCTCGACGGCCATCTGGTTACTCGGATTGGGAATGCTCGCATGGCGGTTCTTCTTTTTGTCCAGCAAGGCAAGTTCTCGCTTTTGTCCGGGTATGAAGATGATTTGGTTATAGACCACGGTATCTGCATTGGGTATGCTGTCAATGAGCGATACCAAATCTACCGGCATTTCCGTGTTGTTCACCTCGATATTCGTATAAGGGCGTATCTGCGAGGGCAGCGCGGCATAGTCCACATCTACAAGGCTATATATCTTGCAGCGTTTGTTGCCCATTGACACCATCTCATCATCTGCCTTGAAATTATTCATGGATACGATACGGTCTTTGAAGTTCATCGCAAAATAGCGGTCAACATACTCGCTCGTCTCGGTTTTGTTCAGAAACCTCACCTGCACACCGCCGTCTCGCAACAAATCATGCACTTTGCGGATTTTCACGAGGAAATCACGCCATTGCTTCTTGTCATACGAGAACAGACGACTTTTCTTTGCTTCTTGCGTGATAGTCAGGTAACAAAGGCTGTCCGTGTAGTTGCGTCCCTGAAAGTATTGGAAAAATGCGGACGACAGGTATTCCTGTTTGTCGTTGAACTTGTTATCGACTTGTTTTCGCACGAAGATGTCCTGCTTGTGCAAAGCATATCCTTCACCCAGGGTTTGCGCAATAGCGGAGAACAAGCGCGTGTACTCGTAATAGTTGTCGATGTTCGCGCAGTATTTCTGTGCAAGGTTCTCAATTTTCAAGATGGCGGAATATTCTCCGGTCTTGGTGTACACGATGCCCACTCCGTTGGTATCTTCAACCGAATAATAGATATCCTGAAAGATTCGCTTGCGCTTGCCTCCCGTGCCGAAGGCGGCCACCGAGATTGCCATGCCGCAGCACAGGATGATAAAAAGTAGAATGATGTATAAAGTCATTTCAAATACATTTACATTAAAAAAGGCAGGCCAGCCTGAACATTCAGGCGACCTGCCAGCGTTCAACATTCAACAAGACCTCACGTTGTCCGTGATGGTTTTCTTTCATTCGTCATAGCCGCTTCGAGTAAGCATAGACATACACTCCCCGCATACTCTTTTTGGTATGCAGCCCTTTCCGCTGTTTGAACAGGATAAGTATGATGCCGGCCGATAAGACTGCTGTCAATACGACCAGCCCGGCTACAAAACCGAACAGGCAGTATGCGATGATGAAGCAGACAATGGCACTGCCGGCCGCGCCTGCAGCCCAGTATATGTAGCGTCCTTGAAGTCCCATTAGTTCAAGAGGCCGTTGCAGCCCCTTGAACACCGGATAACTCGGATAATCAGCGTCTTTACCGTTCATTCTGTAAGGAAATTTAGGCGGTGATACCGAAAAACATTGGCAAAGCCTGAGCTGCCGCAATCAGGAAGATACAAGCTCCGACAATCATCATGATTTTCTTCTTCACGTCCTGCTCCTCGTTGTTCATGGCGATATATACCGATATGGCTCCCACAATGGCAACCACACCGGCAATGGCATAGCAGAGCTTCACCATTACAGGAACGTATTTGGCTATTTCCTCGGTCACGGTCGCCAGGGCGGTCGTTCCGGCCGAGTAGTCACCGGCTGAGTTCTGTGCCATAGCAGAGGTAACACCACACAACATGGTCAGCACAAACATCTGCACTTTCAGTGCAAAGTTGGTTGCCATTTCTCTCATTTGTCTTTTTGTCTTTTCAAACATAATCGTTCTAATTAAATGTGAATATATTGGGTATGGTGGTTACAATTACTTTAAGCCGGTTATATGCGATAGCCGAAGAAGGCGGGAAACACCAGAGAAGCTCCGATAAAGAAGAGGCATGCGCCCAAAAGCATGAGCATCGACTTGAGAACTCCATCCTCACCGGCGTGCATCTTGGCATAAATTTGAAATCCGGACACGATGGCGATTACCGCGGCAATGGCAAAGCATAGCTCTTGGACATACAACATCATCGTGACCACGAAATCGTGCATCGTGGCAAGCGCGTCCGCACCCCACGAATAATTCACGCTGCCACTTTTTGCAAAGGCTGAACAGGGGATGACGGAACACAGCGCACATAATATCTTTCTCACTCCCGGCATATTACAACTCGTCTTTTATAGGTTTCCATGCCAATTCAGGACGGTTGTCCACACGTCCTTTGGATAACATCGCCTTATACAATTCATCCTGATCAAATGCGTCTGACAGGTAGGGCACGCTCTCTTCCATGTCAGCCTCGGCTTTCGCCTTCAATTGCTCGAACCGCGTCTGTGCGGTATCTTCCTTTTGTTCTGTCCGGGAGTTATCCGTAACAGGGGCTGTTTCGTTCTCAGTCACATCCTTTACCTCCGTGTCGTATTCCTCTCCACCGATACTGAATCCGGTCTCGTTTTCCGACACATCGACACTCTCTTCAGTTGCATCCATTGAGCCGATGTCAAATACCTCCTCGTCTTTTTGCCCGGTTCCTCTCTTGCTATAGAGATCCAAAGCAATAATGACAGCGTAATAGAGGATATACACAACTGTCAGCACAATAGCGAATATAAAGTACGAATCCATATTTGAGTATGATTAAAGTATTATAAAGTATGATTAAGTACGACTGCAAAGAAATACATTAAATGGCATATTCAAAAGAATTTTCCTTGCAAATAGCTGTTTTTCGAGAAAAAATCGTCCCAAATAGCAAAATCATACTTTAATATCATACTTTGAATGAACAATACATACTTTTCTATACCACAGCAATAGGCAACCTTGATATGGAGGGCTTTCTGATTATGCGACAGAGTTGCTATTGTCTTTTGTCTCGCAGGTAGTCATTCAAATCTTTGTGTCCCACGTAACGGTGCGCTTCGTCATGGATTCGCTGCCCGTACATGCTGATAATGGTTTCCGTGGTTTTCTGTCCTGCAAGGTCGTTGTCGAGGAAACAGTGGACGTGGTTATATCCCTCCAATTTCTGCAACGTCCTTTTCAAGTTGTTCACGGAGTTCATTACAAGGTAGTCACCGGGCAGGTCAATGCAAATTTCGGTGTCTCCGGCGCGTTTCAGTGTCAGGTATGAGAGTAAATCCATGAAACCCTCAAATACAAAAACCCTGTCTGTCGGTTCATTGCATGAGTATTTCACGATTGAGATGTCTTTCCCTTTGATACATCCTTTATAATAGGGATTCCGCACTTCATATCCACCGGAAAGATTGCAGAAAGCGAGGGCGAAGTATCGTCGTCCCCTGAGTTCATAATGAACTTCACGACAGAACATACGGCTGATATCCTCGTCAATACCTCTGGTATGAAGATAGGATAACAGTGCATAATGTCGTAGTGGCACGACTGACAAGTCCTGCATTTCGCTTTCCTCAGTGTGTTTTTTCATATTCAGAGGACTGATTTTACGTACCGGTATGATGCTCGTCCGGCGTTCTATGTGGGCAAGAACTTCACTGACGCTGTTTGTCTGATAAAGGTGTTTGCCCAGTTCCACCAAGTCACCCCCTGTTGCCGCACCGAAATCGTACCACTCGTTGAGCCGGTCATTGACTTTGAACGATGGGGTGTCCTCTTTTCGCAATGGTGAAAGATACCAGTATTGGCTGGCTTTTACGCTATGGGGATGATACCCGATGCGGGCAAGATAATCCACTATGCGCAGTCTTTTTGCTTCTGTTATGGTCATGTTGTTTCTTTTCATTTGTTTTCAGAAAACAGTTTACTTTGGTTTTCCATCCTATATATAGACAGATACTAAAGTAAACTGATATATATGCCCGCGCCCGACTTCATCATTCATCGAATAACATTGCCTCGGTCGGGGTTACGTCATAATAAAAGAGCTTGTCCCGTTTGATGACCAACTTTAAGTCATTCGTCAAGTATTGCAGCATTTTTATCATGACACTGCGTCCACGTTTGAACCCGATTGCTTCATAGGAAGCCATGAGTGCTTGCAACACGTTTTCGAATCCCCTTATGGGTTTGTCTTGGAAAGCGGCTGAAAGTGCTTCTCTGTGTTGTTCGACGGACAGATTCATGAATCCGGTCCGTGCTTTAGGCAGGTCATTACCGTTTCCACTCATAGTATGATTTTCCGCAATGACCGGCAATCCTTCATCGTTGACGGTAAATGCGAAAGGTTCAAACTCTTTCTCACGGATATGCAGTGCGTGGACTTCGCTTATATTGGAGTTCTCCGTACTCTTGCTGATGACCAGCACGGTTTCAGCCTTGTTGCTCATTTCCGTACCGATATGCCCACGCACATTGTTGTCTCCCTTATTCAAATGGAGAACGCAATGTATGTGCAGGTCATACTTTGAAGACCACTCCATCATCTTGTTGATGACTTCCACAGATTCGCCCGTACTGTTGATGTCCAACATCAAATCGCGGATTCCGTCTATAATGACCAGACCATATCCTTTATTTTGGCGCAAGGCATAGTCGATGACCTCTATACGGACAGCCGGTGAGTATTCCCTCAGGCAGATGAAGTCGAGATTCTCGTTGTCGTCCGTGGCTGACAATCCGGCAAGTCTCAGAATACGTGCCAGCACGTTGTGACAGTGGTAACGGCTTTGTTCGGTGTCCACATACAAAATCCGGCGTTTGTCATCCGGCAGGTGCGCCTTGTAGTTCAAGACCTGCTTCCCGGCTAATGAAGCGGCTACGATTGCCGACACATTAAATGTCTTTTTCGATTTTGCCTTTCCGGTCGATGCGCTGAAATTGCCGAGTGTGGCAATCGTCGAGTTATCAATCCAGATAATTTGGGGTGGCGTCTCGTATGTGTCGGTGGCCTTAATTTGTGATACCGAGAGAATATCCGACAAGCGGGTCTCGTTCAGTTCCGACTCTGAAATGCGTTCAGTCTTTCTTTCGTTTTCCATAGCGTTTCTGTGCAAAGAATGGTTGGGTTGCCGACACTTCAGTTGCCATGCGCATGGCTTCATCTACGGTCGGTTCGCAGTTTTGCAGAAGCCACTCGTCCAATTCCTCCTTGGCGAAGTAAAGCATCTTTCCCCGTGGCTTGTAATGGGGTATTTCCTTGTTTGACGTGAGTTTGTATAGCAGGCTCTCTGAAACACCGATATACATACACGCCTCTTGAAAGGTAAAGACTTTCTTGGTCGTGAAAATGGTGTTTTCCAACAAAGCCACCCGTTCCAAGAGATTTTCCACCGGTTCCAGCTTTTTGAGAACCGTTTCTATTGTGGTCAGCCGTTCATTCAGCCGTTCCATGAATGTTGTCCTGTTTTGCATAAAAATGATGTTGAAATTAAACAATGAAGGTGCCCCTCCGTTATGCAGCGCGCTAACGGAGGACAAAGTTATGTGACGGAAACTGGATAATGTGGAAACCGGGATTGACACTACGCAAGTATCAATGCAACTATCACTGTTTTACCTTTCACATACTTTCTTTTTTGGCACTTCGTATCATTATTTCAGTCGGGCGACAGCCTTCCTGATTTCAAGGGACACCGATGTCACGCTGATCCTTGTGGCTGACAACGCCGAAGCCAAATGAGAAGCAGACACGAACTTTCTTCCGTCTTTGGACAGCAAGAAATGACCTTTGTCCAGAACCGATTGCCAGTTCGGTTGAATGAGCCGGTTCTCAAGAAGCGCATCAAACAAAATGGCGATACGTCGGATATGGTTCGCTTGAATACAGAATCCTTTACGGCAGGAGAACAAGGCTTCTATCTCCTCTGCACAGAGTGTAGAAACGCAAAATAGACGGTATTTCGAGGCGCAGGCCACGATACCGTCTATTTGCTCACGGGTGAAATTACAGCCAAAAGAAAGAGGTGGAGTATTTGCCGGCTCTTCAGAAAAAGCCCCACTGCCGGACATCGGTTCGGAAGAATTGTATTCCAGTTTAAGGTTCATACAATCATCAAAAGAGAACGTGTCAGCGACAAAGAAACTTCTGACGAGCCCCGCATAATCGCGCAACAGCCCTTTTACGATGTGGATGTTCATCTCATGGCAGTTCCGACAAACCGCATCGTTGCAGTTAATGTAGCGATGACTGTTTATAAAGTCATCCACATAGCGGTCATACCGTTTGCCGTTGGCGATGACATCTTGAAGGTAAAGAACTCTTGCTTCTGAAAGCAAAATGAACAACTCTTCGGCTACATCTTTTTCAGTAGCAAAGTGGTGCAGGTGCAAATTCCCTCCAAAAAGAGAGAGTACCATTTTCTGGCATTTTCATCTTGATTTGTTTTTATGAATTAATAATTATGTTATAGAAAACCGCCCCAATATGTTGTACTGGAGCGATATATGTATTCAAATGTAATGGTTGGATATAAAATGTAGTTTAATCTTAATCAAATAATCCGTTGGTCAGATTGACCGCATCATCCTTTTTCTTGTTGATTATTTTGGCGTACACTTGCGTCATTCGGACAGAGGTGTGACCGAGTAATTTTGATACAGTGTACAAGTCAGCTCCCAATGTCAGCATCATGGTCGCAAACGTGTGCCGGGCCGTGTGAAATGAAAACTGCTTGGTGATACCGGCGGCTTCAGCCCACGGTTTGAGAATCTGATTGATGCTTGAGGGTAGCTTGAACACGTATTCATCCGCACTCTTATCTCCACGTTTCGGCATCCACTTTAACGCTTCATTAGACAATGGGAGATAAATAGGTTCTTTGGTCTTTTGCATGGCTACAGCCAACCGGTATTGTCCGTTATCCATAAAGACATCTTTCCATTTCAGACCTATAATGTCGCTAATACGCAATCCGCAGAAACAAGAGAATAAGTAGGCGTTCTTGACTTTCTCATTATGTATGGGAGTCGCTATCAATGCACGCACCTCTTCGATTGTCATATATGAACGTACACTCTCCGGCATTTTAGGCTTCTCCGATTTTTCCATTTCATTAAACGGATTCCTCAAAAGATGCTTGGCACGTACAGCGGCATTCAATGCGCCATTGAAAATCTGATAATAGGTATTGCGTGTAGATGCGGCAATTCGTTTACCATTGGGACGGTAGGAAGTCAGCATATAATCGATATAGCCTTGACAAAAAGAGAGGTCGATTCGATCCATTGTGAACCTTTCTCCTGCGTAGTCTTTCAAGAGTTTGGTGACAATTTTGATTTGTGATATTCCTTTCTTACCACGTTTCTCCTGATACTCCTTATAGGTCTGCATCCAGTCCAAAAGATATACCT